>Ga0247727_10014319_pt1 | contig 13199 bp, 7 predicted proteins | sample WisWelCaveWW1625_FD_202498 | JGI IMG/M metagenome (GOLD analysis project Ga0247727, IMG submission 202498) | Biofilm microbial communities from Wishing Well Cave, Virginia, United States - WW16-25 | ecosystem: Environmental > Aquatic > Deep subsurface > Groundwater > Cave microbial mat | place... | reverse complement strand
GGTCCGCGGCGGGTTTCCCCCCTCGTACCTTGCCCGCGACGACACGGCCGCAGACGGCTGGAGACGCGATCTGCTCCGCACCTACCTCGAGCGGGACCTGCCCGACTTCGGCGTGACCGTGCCCTCGGCGACGCTGCGCCGTTTCTGGACCATGCTCGCCCACTGGCACGGGCAGATCTGGAGCAGCGCGGAGTTCGCTCGTTCATTCGGAGTGGCCGACACCACCGTCCGCCGCTACCTGGACCTCCTCGCGGCCACGTTCATGGTGCGGCTCCTGCCGCCTTTTCACGAGAACATCGCCAAGCGGCAGGTCAAGTCGCCGAAGGTCTACCTCGTCGACAGCGGGCTCTTGCACACGCTGCTCGGCGTCCGGACGCGCGGCGATCTGGACGTCCATCCACGCCTCGGCGCTTCGTGGGAGGGCTTCGCCATGGCCCAGCTCATCGCCCACCTGGGGGCCCGCGCCGAAGAGTGCTTCTTCTGGGCGACGCACACGGGCGCGGAGCTCGATCTGCTGGTGATGCGCGGGCGGAAGCGCCTTGGCTTCGAGTTCAAGCGCACCGAGGCCCCCCGGATCACCCCCTCGATGCGCTCGGCCCTCGCGGACCTGCGCCTCGATCGACTGGACGTCGTGCACGCTGGGCGCGAGACGTACCCGCTCGGCGAGCGAACCCGCGCCGTGGCCCTGGGGCGGATTCTGGCGGACGTCGAGCCTCTGCGCTGAGCGCGGGTATTGCGAAGCCGATTGGCGGCGGCCTCTCGGTCATTGCCCGACAAGCTCGAGCCCGAGCTTCACGAAATGGCGATAGTCCTGGTCGGCCGCGATGAGAGACACGTCGTGGTCGAGGCAACTCTGGGCGATCAGGCAATCCATCGCGCGAGCCTTGAGACCGCTCTTGAGCAGCTTCCTTCTCATCTCGCCGGCGCGTTCCCAGTAGCCGGGCAGGACCTCGAGGCGAGGCAGCTTCAAGATGGAGTCCTCCGCCGGCCTCGTCAGACCCGGACCGCTCAGCACCTCGAAGAGGACCGGCAGGGGCATGACCAGTGTGCCGGCCGACAAGGCTGCCTGGAGATGTCCGCAGGCCCTGGTACCTGCGCCCTTGGAAAAATCGATCCAGGCGCCGGTGTCCGCTGCGATCACCGGTGGCGGTCCTTCCTCGCGGAGGCGCCCGTAGCAGGACTAGCCGGGCGCGAACGCCTGATCGACCAGCAGCCGCTGCTCCAGCTTGTGGCTGGCGGCACTGCCGGTGGCCGGGCTGGCGCTCTCCGGCCGGCTGACGCAGCAGAGCCGGTGGCGCTCGCGCAGCGCCCGCGGCCAGCGCGCGGAGAGGGAATACCAGGCGCCCATGTTGAACGGCTCCTCTTGCACCCAGACCAGCTCGGTCCCCAGCCGGTACGGCGCCAGCGCGGCGGTCAGATCCGCCTCCTGGATGGGGTAGAGCTGCTCGAGGCGGACGATGGCCAGGTCGCGCGCCTTCCGCTGTTCGCGGGCGGCGGCCAGGTCGTAATAGACCTTGCCGCTGCAGAGCAGGACGCGCCGGACGGTGGCCGGGTCGGCCCCCGACTCGTCGGGCAGGATGCGCCGGAACGACCCGTGCGACAGATCGCTCAGCGTCGACGACGCCGCGCGCGCGCGCAGCAGGCTCTTGGGCGTCATGATCACCAGCGGCTTCCGGTACGGCCGCACCACCTGCCGCCGCAGCGCATGGAAGTACTGCGCCGGCGTGGTCAGGTTGCAGACCTGGATGTTGTCCTCGGCGCAGAGGCTCAGGAAGCGCTCCAACCGGGCGCTCGAGTGCTCGGGCCCCTGCCCCTCGAAGCCGTGGGGCAGGAGCAGCACCAGCCCGCTCAGGCGGTTCCACTTGTCCTCGCAGCTCGCCACGAACTGATCGATCACCACCTGCGCGGCGTTGACGAAGTCGCCGAACTGCGCCTCCCACAGGACCAGCGCGTCGGGCCAGTCGAGGCTGACGCCGTAGTCGAAGCCGAGCACGCCCGCTTCCGAGAGCGGGCTATCCCAGATGTCGAAGCGCGCCTGCACGCCGACGTGCTGCAGCGGCGTGTAGCGGGCGCCGGTCTTCACGTCCGACAGCACGGCGTGGCGCTGGCTGAACGTGCCGCGGCGGCTGTCCTGGCCGCTGAAGCGCACCGGCGTGCCCTCGGCCAGGAGCGAGGCGAAGGCGAGGTGCTCGGCGGTGGCCCAGTCGAAGGGCGCGTCGGCGGGCCCCTCGGCCAGCTTCCGGCGGCCGTCGAGGAGCTTCTCGATCTTCTCGTGCGGCGTGAAGCCGGCGGGAAACCGGGAGAGCGCCAGCAGGTGCGCGCGCAGCTTCTCCTCGGGAACGGCGGTGGGCACTTCGGGCACGGCCGCGTCGCTGCCGCCGCGATAGTGCGACCAGAGGCCCGCCATGGCCCCCTGCGCGCGCTTGCCGCCGGTGGCGCGCACCTTCTCCAGTTGCGCTTCCAGATCGGCGTGCGCCTCGTCGACGAGCGCTTGCGGCCGGGCCGCGTCGATGACGCCTGCCTCGACCAGCCGGCGCGCGTAGATCTCACGCGGCGACGCCTTGGCGCGGACCCGCTGGTACATCAAGGGCTGGGTGAAGGCGGGCTCGTCGGTCTCGTTGTGCCCGTATTTTCGATAACAATAGATATCGACGACCACGTCCTGCTTGAACGTCTGTCGATAATCGACGGCCAGTCGGACCACCCAGGCCACCGCCTCGGGATCGTCGCCGTTGACGTGGAAGACCGGGGGCCGCAGGACGCGGGCGATGTCGGTCGCGTAGGGCGTGGAGCGGCCGTCCTCGGGGCTGGTGGTGAACCCCACCTGGTTGTTGATGACGACGTGGATGGTGCCGCCCGTTCGATAACCCTCCAGGTTGGCGAGGTTGAGGCACTCGGCCACCAGCCCCTGCCCGGCGAAGGCGGCGTCGCCGTGGATGAGCAGCGGCATCACTTTGCGCCGCTCCGGGTCGCGCTCCTCGCGGTCCTGCTTGGCGCGGACCCGCCCCTCGACGACGCAGTTGACCCATTCCAGGTGGCTGGGGTTGAAGGCCAGCGAGAGGTGCACGGAGCGCCCCGAACCGGTGACGCGTTCGGCCGACTGCCCCAGGTGGTACTTGACGTCGCCGCGCCCCAGCAGTTCGTGCGCGTCGCTGTCCTCGAACTCGGCGAACAGATCCTGCGCGCTCTTCCCCAGGATGTTGACCAGCACGTTGAGCCGGCCGCGGTGGGCCATGCCGATGACGATCTCCTCGGTGCCGCGCGCCGCCGCGTCCTCGATGACGCGGTCGAGCAACGGGATGAGCGCCTCGCCACCTTCGAGGGAGAAGCGCTTGGCGCCGATGTACTTCTTGTGCAGGAAGGTCTCCAGCACCTCGGCGCGGGTCAGGTCGCCCAGGATGCGCTCGCGCTCCTCCCGCGAGAGCAAGAGCGTGTTCTCCGACGCCTCCATGCGCTCCTGCAGCCAGCGCTTGATGGCCGGATCCTCGCCGTGCATGTACTCGACGCCGATGGTGCGGCACCAGGTGCGCCGCAGGCGATCGACGATCTCGCGCAGCGTGGCCGAGGGCGGGCCCGGCATGTCACCGGTGGCGAAGACGTGATCGAGGTCGGCCGGCCCGAGACCGAAGTTCTCGATCTCCAACTCGGGCGGGGGCGGCGCGCGCATTCCCAGCGGATCGATCCCGGCGAAGAGGTGCCCGCGCATCCGGTAGGCCTGGATCAGCTCGTCGACGCTCTCTTGCAGGGCCTCTTCGGCCAGCCGCTCGGCGGCCGGGAGCGCACCGTGGCCGTCGAGCTGCGAGAAGTAGCGGCGCCACTCCTCGTCGACGGCGGCCGGGCTGTCGAGAAAGCGCCGGTACAGCTCCTCGACGAAGGGGGCGTTGAGGCCGAAGTCGCGGTCGAAGTCCATGCCCGGCAATGAATAGCCGGGGCGGTTTCGCGCTACAACGTCGCCAGCCCGGGTGGCGGAATTGGCTAGACGCAGGGGACTTAAAATCCCCCGAGCGAAAGCTCGTGCCGGTTCGACTCCGGCCCCGGGCATGTCCAACGATTCCTTCCCGATCGCGGTCGATCGTCAGAGCTGGAGGGATCGACGCAGCGATGCTGCGGGGTGGCGAAGCGAGATTGGCGTCCGGCGAGAACTGCAGGGCGCTCGATCAACCGGGCGTGCGTTCCAGCGCCAGCAGCAGCGGCGCCCATCCGATCGAAGCGCGCACCCCGATCTCCGGGGGCCGGGCTGCGTTCCCCAGCAAGAGCATGGCCAGTTGCGCGCCGTCGATGCGTGGGGTGCGGTCAGAAGAAGAAGTAGAGCTGCAGCGCGCCTTCGCTCCCGCCCGGCTGCCCGCGGGCATCGAGGCCGACCGCGGCTCCCGGCCCCATCTCCCAGCGCAGCTTCGATTCCAGCGCCCAGGTGGTGGTGGCGAAGGCTGCGGGAAGCCAGCGCCACTGCGCGGCGCCCATCCAGGTCAGTCGCTCGCCCATCCGCACCCTGAGGCCGCCGGACGGCCCCACCCCGATGCGCAGCGCGGGCAAGCGCTCGATGCCGCGCAGCGCGGGCGACCCTTGCAGCTCGACGTCGGCGAAGAGGAAGAAGGCGACCGACTCGCGGGCCGCCGCCATGGTGAAGCCGCTCCCCAGCGCCAGCGCCCCCACGAGGCATCCGTCGCAGCCTCCATCGCGCTCCCGGCGGGCGCCGGCGCGCACCCTCCAGGAGAGGCGCTGATCGAAGCGGGACACCGGGTGGAGCGAGAGCACGTTGACGAGGTCGATGCTCTCGAGCTCCACCGATTGATCGCGCGGATAGAAGCGCAGGCTAGCGGGAAAAAACTCGATCTGCGAGAGCTCGGGGTACCCGGCGGGCGGATCGTCCAGGGCGTGCAGCGCGAGGCGGTAGCCGAGGGACAGCAGGGGCCCGCGCCCGCTCGAGTAGCCGACGGCGGTGGAGAACCGGCCCGAACCGTGGCCGGCATGCGGCTGCTCCCGGGAGGGCAGCGCAACGGAAAGCTCGGGGCTGGGCAGCAGGAGCTTCGCCCGCCGCGCCAGCAGGCGCTGCTTGAGGTTGGCGCCCGGGCCTTCGGCCTCGACGAGCAGCTCCTGGGCGTGGCGGACGTCGATCAGGTCGGCGGCAGCGTCGAGGACGCGGATCCGCTCCGGCGTGGCGAGGCCGCGGGGAAGTGGCGCGGCGGGATCGGCGGCCAGTCCCTCGACCACCGTGAGCTGCTCCGCGTCCATGCCCTCGACGCGGGCGCGGAACTGGGTCATCGCGCTGGGCCGGTAGCGGATGCCCCGCACGAGCCCGGGATTGGCGAACAAGGCCTTGACGGTGTCCGCCGGCATCACCGGCACGCGGACGTGGTCGAGCAAGCGCAGTTCAGGAGCGGCGGCCTCCAGCGCGGTCAGCACGTGATACGAGCAATTCTCGTCGACATAGTAGTAATCGAAGTACGTCGAGCCAAGCTCGAAGATGTGCGCCGCCAGCATCGCCAGTTGCGCGCCGGAGAGCGCAAGCTCGTATTCCCAGATGTCGCGCGATTCGTAATCGTTGTATTCGCGTACCTTGTAATAGTAGGGGAAGAGATGGAACGAACCGGGGAACAGTCCGGTCAGCCCCTTGAAGGCGTACAGTAATGGATTCCCGGTATCCGCGGTGGCGGAGAAGTCGATTCCCGAATCGAGCAATTCGCGCCGTTCGCGCGGCACGTCCTGGTCGCGCTTCCGGATGCGCAGGAAGGTATGGCCGAAAGCCGACGCCGGATTGTTCAGGTAATACGACGAGAACACCAGGCTGACCGATTCCGGGGCTACGCGCGCCCAGTATTCCTCGAGGCGCTGGCACCGCTGCGCGGGAAGGCGCGCCGGGTCGATTCCGAGCTTGCCCACCAGCCAGGCGGCGCGAGCGGGAAAGCGGCAGAAGGCGGGCAGCACGCCGCGGGCGGTCTGGTCGGCGCTGAGCGGGACGAGGCCGAAGATGGCGCGCAGCGTCGCTTCCAACTCGCGCGCCGGATCGCTCTTCCCCTCGGAAGCGAGGAAGAAGTCGGCGCCGTCGGCCTCGCTCTTCCAACCGCCGCCCAGCGTCCGGCGCCAGTGTCCCAGGCGGATCCAGGCGGTGTCGCCGGAAAGACGCTCTGCCCGCGCCCGGGCGATGAGCGCTTCGACCCCGGAAACATCTGCCGCCGCCCGCGCGCCGAGGAGCGACGCGAGCAGCGGCAGCAACAACGACGGAGACGGCCTCAGCGGCTCAGCCCAACTTGCCGCAAGCCAGCGCCTTGTCCTTCCGCAGCGTCTGCACGATGGACTCGGACACCTTCTCGCTCGGCGTCGAGGCGTTGGGGAAGATGGAGGAGAAGCTCTTCTGCAGCGATCCCCCCACCGCTCCCGCGTCGCTACAGCCGGCCAGCGTGGCCAGGTTCTTCACGGTCTCGCCCTGCCCGCGGGCGATGTCCTTCGCCAGCGCCTCGCGGTTGGTTTCGATGAAGGCCTTGGCGCTGGCCACGCCGCCGCCGCTATCGGCGCAGTTCGAGGTGCCGGTGGTGATGCCGAACGTCTGGGTGCCGAAGAGGCCGTTGGTGGTGGCTGCCAAGATCTGGATCATCCCCTTCTGGTCGCCGAAGGCCATCGACCCGAGCCCGCAGCCCGCCGTCCCATACTTGTTTGCTGCCGCTGCGGTCGCGGCAAGCCCCGCGACGGCCATCGTGAGCGTCGCAATCCTGCGCATCGGGTTCCCTCCGGTGTTCGAGAAAGCAGCACACGCTCCCTAACTCCGCTTGGGGTTCAGGTCAACCCTCGTGGCACCGTCGTCGCGGGTTTCAATGACGGTGGTCAACGCGCGCTGTAGACTGGCCTCAGCGCTCCGCCAGCGGGACGAAGTCGCGCTTCGCCGGCCCCAGGAAGAGCTGCCGCGGCCGCGCGATCTTCTGCTCGCCGTCGAGCAGCATCTCCTCCCACTGCGCCAGCCATCCCGAGACGCGCGGGATGGCGAAGAGCACCGGGAACATCTCCACCGGGAAGCCCAGCGCCTGGTAGATGAGCCCCGAGTAGAAGTCGACGTTGGGATACAGCTTGCGGGACACGAAGTACTCGTCGTCGAGCGCGATCCGCTCCAGCTCCAGCGCGATGCGCAAGAGCGGGTTCGTGCCGGTGACGGAGAAGACCTCGTCGGCCATCCGCTTGATGACCTTGGCCCGCGGGTCGTACGACTTGTAGACGCGGTGGCCGAAGCCCATCAGCCGCCCCGACTTGCCCTCCTTCACCCCCTTGACGAAGGCGGGCACCTTCTCCACCGAGCCGATCTCCTTCAGCATGCGCAGCACTTCTTCGTTGGCGCCCCCGTGCAACGGCCCGTAGAGCGCCGCCGCCGCCGCCGCCACCGAGACGTAGGGGTCGGCGTGCGAGCTGCCCACGCACCGCATGGCGCTGGTGGAGCAGTTCTGCTCGTGGTCGGCGTGGAGGATGAAGAGCACGTCCAGCGCCCGCTCCAGCTTGGGGTTGGGCTCGTACTTCTCCTCGGCCATCTGCTTCATCATCGCCAATAGATTTCCGGCGAATGACAGATCGTTGTCGGGATAGATGTACGGCAGCCCCAGCGAGTGCCGGTACGACCAGGCGGCGATGGTGGGCAGCTTGGCGATGAGCCGGGTCATGTTCAGCCGGCGCTCCGCCGGATCGAAGATCTGCTTCGAGCGGGGATAGAAGGTGGAGAGCGCCGCCACGCTGGAGACGAGCATCCCCATCGGGTGCGCGTCGTAGCGGAACCCCTCGATGAACGACTTGACGTTCTCGTGGACGAAGGTGTGGTGCGTGATGTCGTGCGTCCACTGCTCGAGCTGGGCCGTGCCAGGCAGCTCTCCGTTGATGATGAGGTAGGCCACCTCCAGGTACGATGACTTCTCCGCCAGCTGGTCGATGGGGTAGCCGCGGTAGCGGAGGATGCCGCGGTCGCCGTCGATGAAGGTGATGCGGCTCTGGCAGGAGGCGGTGTTGAGGAAGGCCGGGTCGTAGGCCATCAGGCCGAAGTCGTTGGGCTCGACCTTGATCTTGCGCAGATCGATGGCGCGGATGGCGCCGTTCTCGATCGGCACGTCGTAGGTCATGCCGGTGCGCTGATCGGTGATGCTCAGTTGGTTCGCCATGGGTTCTCCTCTTCGGGGCTGTGCCCTCATGCAAGCGGCGGACTGGGCGTGCCACGAGGCGATCGCGCGCCAGATCTGCGTTCGGCCGCAGAACGGGAGCGATCGGACGCAAGCCTTGCAGGCAGCCGGTCAGCGGCGCCCGTCCAGGGCGCGGCGGAAATGCGGCGACAGCGCCGGGCAGGAGCGGAAGGCCTCCGCCCGTTCCGGCGAATCGAGCGCCTCGATGGCCCTGGCCACCGTCAGCTCCGGCCAGCTCCGCTCGACCACCTGGACGGGGCCGGGCTGGACCCGGCCGGTCTGCAGCACCCGCAGGTAGAAACCGGTCCGGCGGGTCGCCAACGCGCGCTCGACGACGCCGCTCCGCCCCAGCCGCCGCTCCAGCTTGACGCAGGGGAAGCGCGGCATCGAGACCTGCACGCGCGCGTCGCCGAGCCCGTACACGTCGCCGATACGCGCCGTCTCTTCCGACAGCCCCTCGACAGCGAGGTTCTCGCCGAACCATCCCGGCCCCGCCCCGGGCAGCGCCAGTTCCTCCCGCCACCACGGGTAGTGGTCGGCGCAATACGCGAGCAGCGCGCGCTCGGGGCCACCGTGGTAGCGGCGATCGACCTGCGCGTCGCCTTCGAGGCCTTCGCAGCCGAGCCACGCCGAGGGCACCGGCTCCTTGACGATGGCGCTCGGCGAGGGCCCCAGCGGCCGCGGCTGGCCGACGTGGACGGAGACGACGCGCACCGGCGCAGCATAGACGGCAGTTCGTGCCCGCTGCATGCGCACGTGTTATGACGGCGCGTTTCTCGGAGGAGCCGAAGATGCTCGACGCCGTCACCAAGGGCTTCCGCGCCGCCAAGCACAAGCTCACCGGCAAGGCGGAGCTGACCGAAGCCAACATCGACGACGCGCTCCGGGACATCCGCGTCGCGCTGCTGGAAGCCGACGTCGAGTTCAACGTCGCCAAGCGGTTCCTCGCCCGGGTGAAGGAGAAGGCGCTGGGCGAGGTGGTGCAGGTCAGCGCCACCGACAAGAAGGGAAAGAAGCTGGCCGCCTCCCCCGGCGACCACTTCATCAAGATCTGCCACGACGAGCTGGAAGCGCTGATGGGGCCGGTGGACGCGAGCCTCCAGCTTGCGCGGAAGGGCGAGCGGCCCGCGGGCATCATGATGGTGGGCCTGCAGGGCTCGGGAAAGACCACCACGGTGGCCAAGCTCGCCAACCTGCTCCTCAAGCAGGGAAAGAAGCCCCTGATGGTGGCGGCCGATATCTACCGCCCGGCCGCCGTCGAGCAGCTCAAGCAGCTCGGGCAGAAGCTCGATATCCCCGTCTTCTTCGAGGAGAACACCAAGCCGCCCGAGCTGGCGCAGAAGGCGCTGGCCGAGGCGGGCCGCAAGGGCCGCGACGTCGTCCTCTACGACACCGCCGGCCGCCTCGCCATCGACGAGGAGATGATGCAGGAGCTGGAGCGGGTCAAGGCGCTGGTCGAGCCGGAGAACATCCTGCTCGTCGCCGACGCCATGATCGGCCAGGACGCGGTGAAGACCGCCGGCGAGTTCGACCGGCGCCTGGGCCTCTCCGGCTTCATCCTCACCAAGCTCGACGGCGACGCGCGCGGGGGCGCGGCCCTCTCGATCAAGGAAGTGACCGGCAAGCCCATCAAGTTCATCGGCATGGGCGAGGCGCTCGACAAGCTGGAGGAGTTCCGCCCCGAGGGCGTGGCCAGCCGCATCCTCGGCTTCGGCGACATCGTCGGCCTGATGAAGGACTTCGAGGGGGTGGTCGACGAGGACAAGGCCGAGGAGGACGCGGAGAAGATCCTCTCCGGCCAGTTCGACCTCCACGACTTCGTCGAGCAGATCAAGCTGGTGAAGAAGATGGGCTCGGTCAACGAGCTGCTCGAGAAGTTCCCCCTCTTCGGCGAGCTGCCCGAGGGCATCACCTTCGACGACAAGGAGCTGGTGCGCGTCGAGGCCATGATCGCCTCGATGACCAGGACCGAGCGCTCGAACCCCGACATCATCGACGAGGCGCGGATGGAGCGCATCGCCAAGGGGTCCGGGCACAAGAAGGCCGCGGTCGAAGGCCTGCTCCAGCGCTTCTTCGCCATGCGCAAGATGATGCGACAGCTCGGCGGCGGGCCGGGCGGCGCGGGGGCCGGGCTGCTCTCGCGGCTGCCGGGGTTCCGCCAGCTCGCGCAGCTCAAGGCGCTCAAGGGGGTCGACCCCTCCGAGCTGGCCACCATGTTCGGCCTGCCCAAGGCCGCTCCCGAGGCGGTGCCCGCCGCCGGAGGGAAGGGCTCGCACGCCGCCGCCGTCGCCCGCGCGCGCATGATGGGGTTCGGCCCGCCGCCGCGGCAGCTCTCCGACGAGGAGCGGCAGCGGCTGCGGGAGAAGAAGAAGAAGGAGCGGCAGAACAAGAAGAAGGCACGCCGCAGGAAGTAGCCGTTCCGACTTGAGGGGAAGTCGACCCTCCCGTAGAGTCCCGCAGTCGCGCCCATCTTGGAGGCTCCATGAGTCGAACGCTGCGCCGTTCCCTCGCCGTCTGGTCGCTCGCGCTCAACGCGGTGGCCGGATGCCTCTGTTCGCCCTCCAAGTCGCCGCCCGTTCAATGCGCCGACGGCCAGCAGCACTGCAACGGCGTGTGCACCTCGGTCCTCAGCGACCTCGCAAACTGCGGCACGTGCGGCAACGCCTGCCCGGCGCCCGAGGGCGGCGCCGCCGTCTGCACGCAGGGGCGCTGCCTCCCCGGCGGCACCTGCACCGCCCCCTTGAAGTCCTGCGGCGTGCGCGCCGACGGCGGCGTCGCCTGCATCGACGTCACCAACGACCCGCTCAACTGTGGCGGCTGCGGCAACGACAACGCCGCTTTCGTCTGCCCGCCGCAGTCCACCTGCAGCGCCGGCGCCTGCTCGAGCTGCCTCTCCGGCCAGCTCCGCTGCGGAGGCGTGTGCAAGTCGATCCTCAGCGACAACGCCAACTGCGGCGGCTGCGGCAACGCCTGCGGCGCGGGGTCGAGCTGCCTGCAGGGCGCCTGCGTGACGATCGGCCTCTCGAACTGCGGAAACTCCGACGGCGGCGCGACGGTGCAGAAGGACCTGCAGAACGATCCGTTGAACTGCGGGGCGTGCGGCAGCGCCTGCGTGACGGGGGAGATCTGCAAGGTGGGCCGCTGCCAGCCCTGCCCGGTGGCGGCGTGCTCGAACCGCTGTGTCGACGTCGTCAACGATTCACGGAACTGCGGTTCCTGCGGCGCCGTCTGTCCCGGCACGCAGTCTTGCGTCTTGGCGCGGTGCCAGGCGCAGAGCCTGGTGCTGACGCTCCTCTCGCCCGCAACCCCCACCGCCAACCGGGTGCCCGCCGGCCCGTCCGGGCCGCTGGCCTACAACCAGCGGGTCCGCGTCGACTCGGCGCTGCAAGTCAAGGACGTCTCCGCCATCTACAACCTGCCCGACGGCGGCCCGTTCCCTGTGGACGGCGGCACGATGACGATGAACCTCGACACCGGCACGACGCCCATCAACGCCAACGGCGTGACCACCACCTGGTCGGGGACGATGCAGCCGCTGCCCGCCCCCAGCTCGACGCTGACCGTCACCGCCACCGACGTGGCCTTCAGGCCGGACGCGGGCGACGCCGCCCAGCATCGCGACGTCAAGACGTCGGCGGCCCTCACCGCCGCGCAGCCCCCCTCGGCGACCGCCGTCCTCTCCCTGCTCTTGAGCAACGGCACCCCCATCGCGCCCAACTCCTTCGTCCCGCTCAACGCCGAGAAGATCACGCTGCGCGCCACCGCCCTCGACGCAGCCGCGGTGCAGGTGCAGTTCATCAACCGGCTGATCAGCAGCACCTACGTGATCGGCACCGCCAACGTCGTCAGCGGCCAGGCCGACCTGGCCGCCACCCCCGGCGAGATCGGCTCCCAGGTCAACACCGGCCTGGCCCAGATCGAAGCCTGCGCCGTCGACGTCGCCGGGCAGCTCCATGGCGGATGCACCGGCGGGACGGCCTCGAACCTCATCTCGCTGACCATCGGGCGCATCACCAGCGCGAGCGGGACGCCCGTCATCACCTCGCAGCCCAACGGCACGGCGCCGACGATGTGGTTCCTCGGCGGAACCCTCGGAGGAGGGGCCCTTGGCGCCACCGCGCAGCTCATCGCCGCGGCCAATGACGCCATCACCCCGACTGCGCCGGCCACGCCGGTGGTGGGCACCGCCTACCTCCAGGCGCCCGGCATCCTCCCCACACCCGAGACCTCCACCGGCGTCCTCGTCGTCCGTGGCGACGGCAGCGCCGTCGATCGATTCGACTGCGTGAGCGGCACCAACTGCTCCCGCCAGCCCTTCGTCAGCTCGGCGGCGCCCAGCACCAACAAGTTCGTCAAGGTCGCCGCCGTCACCACCAAGGCCATCCTCCTCAACGACACCGCGCTGACCGGCGCGTCCACGGGCCCCTTCATGACCGGCACCAACCCCGGCGGTTCGACGGCGGTGAGCCTGGCGGGCGCATTCCCGCTCAGCACCGGGCTCGCCAACCCCGTCCAGACGACGTCTTCCGGCGCCATCGTCTTCTACACGCAGGAACTGGCCGTCAGCCCCACCAAGTTCCAGCTCAAGATTCTCCACCCCAACCTGGGCGCAAGCCCGAGCGTCACCAACATCGGCATCCAGCACGACACCGCGCCCCGCTACCTCCAGGTGTTTCCCAGCGGCGAGATCGTCTGGGTCTACCAGCACGCCGGCAAGGAGTACGTCAACGCCGCCTACTTCGACGGGACGACCGCCCCGGTCACGCTCGCCAGCCCCTCGGCGTCGGGCCTGGAGATCGGGCTCAACGGAGATGTGGCCAACTTCGCCAGCTATCAGCTCCTGCGGCCGCAGATCATCGTCGGCGTGGCGACGTCGACGGTGAGCGCCACCGAGACCATCGTGCTCCTCGACGTAACGGCGCGCCGGATCGCGCTCTATCCGACCCTCCCCGGGCCGACGGTGGGAGCCGTGGTGAACGGCGTTCGCAGCAGGCGGGCCACGCTGTCTGGAGGCCTGACCCGGTTCGTGGTGAGCGATGACCAGCTCAAGGC
>Ga0247727_10014318_pt1 | contig 13199 bp, 15 predicted proteins | sample WisWelCaveWW1625_FD_202498 | JGI IMG/M metagenome (GOLD analysis project Ga0247727, IMG submission 202498) | Biofilm microbial communities from Wishing Well Cave, Virginia, United States - WW16-25 | ecosystem: Environmental > Aquatic > Deep subsurface > Groundwater > Cave microbial mat | place... | reverse complement strand
AATGCCGCTCTGGGACGAATACTTCGAACAGCTCAAGAGCGACGTGGCCGACATGCGCAACATCGGCGGACGCGGCGGCGGCATGATCACCGCCGCGCTCTTTCTGAGCAAGTTCATCGGCGACCATCCCTGGGTGCACCTCGACATCGCCAGCACGGATTGGAGCGAACGCGAGCGGGCGTACATTCCTAAAGGCCCGACGGGCATCGGCACAAGGCTTCTCATCCAGTACCTGATCGACCAGTCACTCTAGCTGGATGCTGAAAAAGCTCCCCAACTTTGTTCTCGGTCGCCCGTCTCCCTGCAACGTACGGAAAGACGTACGCCTCGCCCGCCGGGCTCCCTGCGGCTTCGCCTCGGGGAGAGACGCGTCTTGGCGCGTCTGGGGCGGGCGGGTGAGAACAAGACCTTTTTGAGCATCCTGTGATTGCGTTGCCGCGAAGAAAAATCTTTCGATGAACCTGCAAGAGCAAATTGGTCAACTCTTCATGCTCGGCTTCGACGGGACGACCGTCTCGCCGGAATGGGCCGACCTCCAGTCCCGGCACAAACCCGGCGGCATGATTCTTTTTGCGCGGAACCTCGAAGACCCCGCGCAGATCATCGAACTGACCAACGGTCTCCAGACACGCTCGCCACACTCCTCGCTGCTGATCGCCATCGACCAGGAGGGCGGCCGCGTGTCGCGCCTGCCGAAGGGCTTTACGATTTTTCCGCCCTGCGGCGTCATCGGCGCCTGTCACTCCGAGGAACTCGCCTATGCGGCGGCGTCCGTCACCGCCGCCGAACTGCGCGCCGTCGGCGTCAATATGAACATGGCGCCGGTCCTGGACGTGCATAGCAATCCGGACAACCCGATCATCGGCGACCGGGCCTATGGCAGCGAGCCCGACATCGTGGCCGAACTGGGGCTGGCCGCCGTCCGCGGGTTTCAAGGCAAGGGCGTCGTCGCCTGCGGGAAGCATTTCCCAGGACACGGCGACACCAGCGCGGACTCGCACAAGGAACTGCCGGTCGTGAAGGCTTCCGCCGAGGTGCTCTTCGAGCGGGAACTGCCGCCCTTTCGCCACACGATCGCCAACGGTCTCGCGTCGATCATGACGGCCCATGTGGTCTACCCGGCACTGGATGCCCAGCGGCCCGCGACGCTCTCCCCCGCAATCCTCACCGACCTGCTACGGGAGCAATTGGGGTTCGACGGAGTGATCGTGACCGACGATCTGGAAATGCACGCGATCAGCGACCATCATGGCATCGGGGACGCCGCCGTGCAGGCCTTCCTGGCCGGCGCCGATATGCTGCTGATCTGCAAGGACCGTGACCGGGCCGTCACCGCGATGGACGCTGTCCGCAAGGCCGTCGAAAACGGGACCATCGCTCGGGACCGGCTCGAGGCATCCCTGCGCCGAATCATGCAGCTCAAGCGGAAGTTCCTGCGCTCCCATCTGCCGGCCGATCCAAGCATCGCGCAACTGGTCGTCGGCTGCCGCACGCACCATGTGCTGCTGGAGACGATCCGGCACGCGCACGAACGGCTGCCGAAAGCGCAGGGATGACCTCGTCCCGCAACGAGGCCATTCCACCCGCCGGGCCGAAGGAACTCTGGGCCTGGTGCCTGTATGACTTCGCCAACTCGTCGTTCACCACCCTCATCATCACCGTCGCCTACAGCGTCTATTTCATCCAGGTGGTTGCGCACGATCTCGGAGGGGCGACCGCGGAACGGGTTTGGTTCTGGGGCTACGCGGTCTCGATGCTGCTGGTCGCGCTGCTCTCGCCCCCGCTGGGCGCGTTGGCCGACGTGCGGGCAATCAAGCGTCCGCTGCTGATCGGTTCCACATTACTCTGTGTCGCCTGCACGGCCCTGCTCTTCTTCGTCGAGCAGGGTGATGTGTGGCTGGGCCTGGTGCTCCTCGGTCTGGCCAACATCACATTCGAGCTGGGCTTCCTCTTCTGCAGCGCATTCCTGGTCGAGATCACCACATCGGCGACCATGGGGCGGATTTCCGGCTATGGCTGGGGGCTCGGCTATGTCGGCGGGTTGCTCTCGCTGGCCCTGGCCTATCCGTTCATCGCAGGCGGCTTCGCGGAAGACAATCTGCCGCTGTACCGGTTGAGTTTCGTGGTGACGGCCGTCTTTTTTCTGGCGGCGTCGCTGCCCACGCTGTTGTGGCTCCGCGAGCGCGCCCTGCCGCAACCATCTGCAACCGGAGCATCAGCCTTGCGCGACGTCTTCGCGCGGCTCGCAGCCACGGCAAAAGCGATCACGCGCTACCGGGATCTCCTGTGGTTCCTCATCGCCTATCTGATCTACACGGACGCGATCAACACCGTCATCGTCGCCTCCGCCATTTTCGCCAACAAAGTCCTGGACTTTTCTCCGGGCGATCTGATTATCTATTTCCTCATCACGCAAGTGACGGCGGGCCTGGGCGCGGTGGGGTTCGGCCTGCTGGCCGATCGGATCGGGTCGACGCGCACGATCAGCCTCACGCTGCTGATCTGGGTCGGCGTCGTGGGGGCCGCATCGGTCGTCCAGACCCACGCGCAATTTTATCTGATCGGGCTGGTGGCGGGCGCCGTGCTCGGCGCCAATCAAGCGACCAGTAGAGCACTGATCGGACGTTTTGTGCCGCCGGGCAGGCAGGGCGAGCTGTTCGGCTTCTTCACCGTCACCGGCAAGTTCGCCGCGGTCATCGGCCCGGTGGTCTACGGCGAAGTGACGGTCTGGACCGGCAGCCAGCGCTGGGCGGTGCTGTCCATGGCCGTCTTCTTTGTTCTCGGGCTGCTGATCTTTCAGCGAGTCAATGAACCACGCGGTGTGGCCGCGGCGGAACACGCGTAGAACCATCGTATGGCTGTGAAAAAAGGCGACTTGATCGACGAGCAGAAGCGGCATCCCGGCAGTTGCGGCCTCATCGTCAAAGTGATGGGCGGCGGGGCGGGGTTCGAGAAAATCCTCTGTTGCAATCACGAACTGACCGAAGAGGACATCGTCACCGACGTTGGCTCCTCGCTGGGCCGTACCAGGGGCCGCATGCCGGTTTCCGTGATCCTGGACGAGAAAAAGCTGTATCCGGATTCGTGCGGGCTGCGCGTGATCGTCATCGACGGCGGCGAAGGATTCAAGGAAATCCGCTGCTGCAGCCATTCGCTGACGCTGAGCGCGGCGCGGGAATTGAAATTCGAGCCGATGCGCGGGCCGGACACAGACCAACCAAACCCATCGGGACAGCAGGGCAACGCCTAGCCGGGAGGAGCGACTCATGCAAGAAAAAACCGAACAGATGAAGAAATGGCTGGACCGGATGGAATACCTCGACCGGTGGGGCTATATCACGGCCGGCCTCAGCCTGCTGATCCTCGGCATGCTGGTCTTCGCGCACAGCTGGTTCAAGTTTGTCACAACGGCCGTGGCCAAGGGCGCGTTGCTGCCGGCCGGCTTGCAGCTCCTCAACGATTTGTTGCTGGTCATCATCGTTCTGGAGCTGTTCCGCACGGTCGTCCGGTTTCTGCAAACCGAAATCCTGACCATCGAGCCCTACCTGGCGGTCGGCATCATCGCCTGCACCAGGCGCATCCTGACAGCCAGCGCCGAACTGTCGCACCTTCCCGCGATCTCGGACATCGAGTTCAACCGGTATATCTGGGACGTGGGATTGAACGTGGCGGTCATTCTGGTGCTGATCATCGCCGTGTTTATCGTGAGCTGTCAGAAACGAGGCCAGACGCCGGCGGCCCCATAATATCGGAATTATTCCGGAAGAGGTTTGCCTCGCGTCTCCGGCGCAAAGGGCAGGATCAGCAGTCCTGCCAAATAGATCAGTCCGATAGTGCTGACGGCGTAGCCGACGCTGCCCATCGCTACAGTCAGCCATCCGGTCAGAAACGGCCCCACCGAAGCGAACACCCGCCCCGCATTGAAGCAGAATCCTGCGCCGGTTGCGCGCAGTCGAGTCGGATACAGTTCCGGCAGGTAGATCGGAAATCCGCTGAAGATGCCGTTGTTGAAAAATCCCAGCACCGGCAAGAGCAACAGCACGTGCAGATACTCGCGCGGCGTCAAAAACGTGATCGGCAGCATGATGAGGCTGCCGGCGCACATGAGCGCGAAGACGGGCCTTCGCCCGAACCGATCGGCCAGCGGACCGAAGCTCAGGTAACCAAACAGGGCTCCCGCGTTGAGCGCCATGATCGCGTAGCTGACACGCGCCGATAATTCCTCCCGGCTGATCCCCTGCAGATCCGGCAGTGTGCCGATCAGCGTCGGCGTCCAATTGGTCGATCCCCAGAGGCCGAATACCGCGACAAACGCCAGCGTCGAGCCGGCGAGCGTCGGACGGAGCAAGGGGGCTCGGAACAGTTCGGCCAGTTTTTCATACGGCGCGACTCCGTCCTTCTGCTCTTGCCGGTTCGCCTGTACCCATCGCTCCGGTTCCTTGACCCACCAACGGACAAACAGGGCGACCACTGCGGGCACGATGCCCACGAGAAACAGGGCGCGCCAGCCATAGCCCCGCAGCAGAAGATTGAACAGCGCGGCTAGAAAGAAACCCGCCGCCCAGGCCGATTGCAGCAGGCCGGCGGCCTTGGCCCGTTTCTCTTCCGGCCAGACTTCCGCAACCAGCGCCGCGCCTGCCGCCCATTCCCCGCCGATTCCCAGCGCAGTCAGAAAACGGTAGATGGCCAGGTGCCACCATTCCTGCGACAGGGCGGCCAGACCGGTACAGACGGCATAGATGAGAATGGTGGCGATCAACGTCTTGGTCCGGCCGAATCGGTCGGCAACAATACCGAACGTCACGCCGCCGATCGCCCAGCCGATGAGGAAAATGGAGAAAATCAGTCCGCCGTGCCAACCAATGCTATCCGGTGTCGCGCCGCCGGCCGACGTGCGCAACAATTCGTCGAGGGCCGGGTGCAGCACGATCGCATAGATCGTCGCATCCATCGAGTCGAAAACCCAGCCCAGCCAGGCCACGAATAACACCAGCCATTGATAGGACGTGACGCCCTCGCGCCAGGAAGAAGAAGGCTGTTCCGTCAGTGAAGCCATGTTGGCGGGCTACCCTACGGGGCTTGTTCTCGCGTGTCAATGTTGGGCTGACCCCTCGCCTCGTGCCTCTGGCCTCTTGCCTGCTCTACAGTGATATGGCATCATGCCCTCCCTGGTGTGGGATGGCACAACTCTTGGAATACGTCGGCAGCATCCATATTTATCTCGGGCCGTACCGCGGCAATCCGGTCGCGTTGTATTTGAAGCGCGGAGATACGAATTGCCAGATCGGTCCGAAGGCCTACCCGTGGAACGACGTAGTCGGAACGGGCGAGACGCCCAACAAGGCGGCGGCGGATTTCGAGGAGAAGTGGAAGACGAAGGGCCTGGCGCCTGAAATGTTTTCCGGCCCCTCCTGGGAAGGCGGGATCAAACCCGAGCGGCCTGCGCCGCCCAAACCAGCTGCTCCGCCTGCAGGTGCCGCACCAGCCGCCCCGAAACCGGCAACTCCGGCTGAATCCGCGCCTGCCTCCTCCAGCGAACCCTCGACTTCCGGTGAAAACGCAAGCTAGTCGGACGCTGATCGATTCGGTTTTCGCATCTCATCTTCGGAGAGAAGAGAAACACCGCGCATGTTTCCAGCGTCCCATCTGATCGTCTCCTGGCTGGTCGGACAGCATCTCACGGAGCGACGGGATCGACGGATCGTGACCTATGCAGGCATTGCCCCCGATCTTGATGGTCTCACGCTCCTCGCCGGCGTGGAGGTCTATGGCCAATGGCACCATGTGCTCACGCACGGAGCCGTAGCGGCCGTCGGTGCCACCATTGTTCTGACGGCGCTTGCGCGTGCCCGCTTCAAGGTGGGGCTCCTGGTGTTCCTCGCCTTTCATCTCCATCTCCTGTGTGATCTCTTCGGCAGCGGCACCACCTGGGGAATCGTCTATTTCTATCCGATCAACAGTGACGAATATGTCTCGCCCATTCGGTGGGAGTTGAATTCCTGGCAGAACCTGACCGTGACTGTGATCGCCTTGCTCGCCTCCGGCTGGCTGGCCATCCGGAACGGGCGGACCTTCGCGGAAACTGTCATGCCGGCCAGATGGGATGCGCTGGTCGTGGAGACGCTCCGCAAGCGATTCGGCACCGCCGGCTAATCGCGTCCATCTTAACGTTGAATGATGAGCAATGAACGCTGAACGAGCGGAGCAGACCGCCTTCGTTCATAGTTCCTCGTTCATCGTTGCTGTTGAAGTCGGCTGTGCTTGATGCTGTAGCCGAAGTAGACGGCGATCCCCACCACGGTCCAGACCACGAACCGAATCCACGTGACGAACGGTAGGAAGGCCATCAGGCCGAGGCACGCGGCCATCGCCAGGATGGGGATGACCGGCATGAGGGGCACGCGAAAGGGACGGTGCAGTTCTGGGCGGAGCCGCCGGAGGACGATGACCCCGCCGCAGACGAGGGTGAAGGCAAACAGCGTACCGATGTTGGTCATGTCCGCCGCTTCGCCGATGGGCACCAGAGCCGCCATGATCGCGATACTGACGCCGGTCATGATCGTCGCCCGGTGCGGCGTGCCGAAGCGTGGATGCACCTTGGCCAGCCACGGTCCCACGAGGCCGTCGCGCGACATGGCAAAAAACACCCGGATCTGCCCGATCATCATGACGACCAGCACGCTGGTGATCCCGGCCAGGGCGCCGGCTGCCACGATCGCTGCACCCCACTTGAAGCCGGCGAGCCGCATGGCCTCCGCAACCGGCGCGTGAATGTCGATTTTGGTGTAGGGCACCATGCCGGTGAGAACGGCCGCCACTGCCACGTAGAGCACCGTGCAGACGGCGAGCGAGGCGATGATGCCGATCGGCAGGTCGCGTTGCGGGTTCTGTGCCTCCTCCGCCGTCGTTGAGACAGCATCGAATCCGATATAGGCGAAGAACACGATGGCCGCAGCCGCGCCGACGCCCTCGAATCCGTAGGGCATGAACGGTGTCCAGTTGGCCGGCTCAATAGACGATGACCCCACCGCAAGAAACAGGAGAATGGCGGCAAGCTTCACTGCCACGATCAGGCCTGTCGCCTGCGCGCTTTCTTTGACGCCGATCACCAGAATGATCGTGACCAGCAGCACGATGATCGCGGCTGGGAAATTGGCCACCCCGCCCGCATGAGGTCCCTGTGTGGCCCACAGCGGCAGCTCGATGCCGATGGTTTTGAGGATGTTATTGAAATAGCCGGACCAGCCGATCGCGACCACGACGCAGGCGACGCCATACTCCAGAATCAGATTCCAGCCCGTGAGCCAGGCGAGAAATTCTCCGAGCGTCGCGTACGAATAGGTATAGGCGCTTCCGGCGGCGGGAATCATGGTTGAAAATTCGGCGTAGCAGAGCGCCGCCAGCGCGCAGGTGATCCCGGACAGCACGAACGACAGAATAATGCCGGGCCCCGCGCCCGGCCGGTTGGCATCCCCCAGGATCGCCGTGCCGATCAAGACGAAAATGCCGGTACCGATGATCGCCCCGATGCCCAGCATCGTGAGGTCCCAGGCCGTGAGCGTTTTCTTTAGGCGGTGGTCGGGATGATCGCTGTCTGCGAGGATCTGCTCGATGGATTTGGTGCGGAAGAGACGCGCGAGAGTCATCAGGCCCGCGCCGCCTTCACCAACGCCTGAAAGAGTTTTCGGTGGAAGGCGTAACGGTCATACAGAAATTCGGGATGCCACTGCACGCCGAGCAGGAACCGGAGTTTGGGCGATTCGATCGCTTCGATGATACCATCAGAAGCCACCGCGCTCGCCACGAGCGACGGCGCCACCCGCTTGACCGACTGGTGATGGGAACTGTTCACGCGGATGTTTGCCTGCCCCAGAATGCGTCGCAAGAGGCTTTTGGGCGCGACGTCCACCGTATGCGAGAGTTCCGTGGCCGGCGCCTTTTGCCGGTGCGGCAGCGGCGAGTCCATTTGCGATTCGATGTCCTGAATCAAGCTGCCCCCGAACGCGACGTTGATCGCCTGCATCCCGCCGCAGATGCCCAGCACCGGCAGTGTGGATACCGCAGCTATTCGCACCACATCCAGTTCGAAATCCGCCCGGCGGCGGCTCATGACGCGAAACTTGTACCGCTGGCGCTCGCCATAGAGAGACGGGGCCAGATCAGGCCCGCTGCCGGTGAGCAACAGACCATCCAACCCCTCAAGCAGACGCCTCCGGTCGGCGCGGTTTTCAGCCAGCGGCAGGATCACCGGCACCCCGCCGAGATCTTCAACCGCGCGGATATACCGGGCCCGCAGAAAGAAGGTGGCCTCGCGGCCACCCCATTCCTTGCGGTCCCCCGCATTGAAATCCGGCGTGACGCCGATGAGAGGTTTCATCACGGAGCTGGAGCGGGAGCAGGAACCGGAGGCGCCGGGGCAGGTGATGGTTCCGGCATGCTGGTCGAGGCCGGCGCCTCATCCCGAATTGGCGGGACACCGAAAAAGCGGACGGGCTCTTCGCCTTTCAGATGCCGCGGTGAGATCACATAGGTCCCGCGCATGCTGGTATCCCAGACCGAACGGGCGGCCTTTTCATTACCCGCCGTCAGCACATAGGTGAACCCGCCGATGATGCCACCGAACGTGGCATAGGCGAATTTGATCGCTCCGTAAGGGAGCGAGGAGAAAAAGCTGGCCACGCCAAGGCCATATTGGGTTCCCGTGTTCTCCATGTCCTCATTCGATTTTTCCTGCGCCCATCCTACCGGAACGATGGTCAGGCTGCAGAATGCCACAATCGCCAAGACCGCCACGGTTTTAGTAAACAGATTTCGCACTGGTGTCCCTCCTTGGTTGGCGGCACGTTCCTGTTGCGCGCCCGCCGTTCTGTGGTTATAGCAAATTCTTGAACAACTGCCTAGTCACACGCCTCCGTATCCGGACAAATCCAGTTCGGCCAGGATGTTCGCGAGCAACCGCTTCTTGTGGGCCGGCAGCGCCATATCCAGTTCTTTCATGAGCGTCCCGGAAGACACACGGCTGCTTTCCTGCTGCAGACCCGCTTCGATCGCCAGGTCCAGCTTGAGCGCGCAGAGATGCTGCGTAAAGAGATCGCGCGCGCGGCTCTCATAATCCGATCGTTCGGCGTCGAGCAGCGTCGAGAGAAGCCGCGTCAACCATGCCTCGAACCCGATCATGTCACGGGCACGGGCGACCTGGCGCTCCTCCACCTCGACGGCAATCTGCACGCCGCCTTTCCAGCTCCGCTTTTTTACGTTGAAGGTGCAGCAGAGGAGGTCGAGGCGATTATCAACCTGTTCAGGACCGTAAAAGAGAGTGATGCGGTACTGGGGGACTTCAGGGGCGGACTGAGGAGATGGCGCCATACCGGTGCGTGAATTGTAGCACGCAGCGACGTATTTGTCCGCGCCTGCTTGATTGACGCCTCCTTCCGGCATGCTTAAGATGCGGCCATGGGTCATGCTGAGCGCATTGCAGACATCCAGCGAGCCGTCAGGAACACGGCCGGCCTCGACGGCTGGCTGTTTTACGACTTTCGCGTGAGCGATCCGCTCGCCTACCGCGTGCTGACGCTCGATCCAACCCGTCACGTCACGCGCCGCTGGTACTATTGGATTCCCGCACAAGGCACGGCCGTCAAGCTGATGCATAAGATTGAGCCGCGCGTGCTCGAGGGATTGCCCGGCGAGACCCTGCTCTATGCAGGCTGGGAGGAACAGCAGGCGCATCTCCGACGGATTCTCCGGGACGTGACGCACGTCGCCATGCAATATTCGCCGATGAACGCCGTGCCCTATATCTCGCGTGTGGACGCCGGCACGATCGAGCTGATCCGTGCCTTCGGCATCGAGATCGTCACCTCGGCTGATCTGGTCCAACGCTTCGAAGCGGTCTGGGATGACCGCCAACTGGCCTCGCACAAATACGCGGCGAAACAGCTCCGCCGCATCGTGGATGAAGCCTTTGCGCACGTTCGAAGATCCGTGACCACTCGAAAGACCGTTACCGAATACGATCTGCAACAGTTCATTGTGAAACGGTTCAGGGCGCACGAACTCGTCACTTCGTCGCCTCCGATCGCCGCCGTGAACGCCCATAGCGCCGATCCGCACTATGGTCCGGCTCCGAAAGGGTCTGCACGGATCAAAAAGGGCGACCTCGTCCTGATCGATCTGTGGGCGAAGAAACCGGCGGCAGGCAGCGTCTACGCGGACATCACCTGGACCGGCTTCGTCGGCACGGACATTCCGGCGCGCCAACGTGAGGTCTTCACCATCGTTCGCGATGCGCGGGACGCGGCTCTGAGTTTCGTCCGCGCACAAGTTTCCTCCGGTCATTTTCCCTGCGGCTGGGAAGTGGACGAGGTCTGCAGGAACGTCATTCGCCACGCCGGCTATGCCGACCGGTTCGTCCACCGGACCGGCCATTCGATCGGCGAAGAAGTCCATGGCAACGGTGCGAATATCGATAGTCTCGAAACCAAAGACGGCCGCCGCCTCATGCCGCGGACCTGTTTCTCCATCGAGCCCGGCATCTACCTGTCCGGAGAATTCGGCATCCGGAGCGAACTCGACGTGTATGTCTCCGACCGCGAGGCCCACGTGTTCGGCCAGCCGGTGCAAACAGCCATCGTGCCGATCCTGCACTAGGCCGCACTGGCCTTTTTCTTGACTTCCCTCGCCTGCCACCGATAGCATCATCCCATGTTCGGCACCATGGGATTCTCAGAGTTGATCATCATTCTGGTGATCGTGCTGATCCTCTTCGGCTCCAGCCGCCTGCCCGCGCTGGGCGAAGGCGTCGGCAAGGCGTTGAAGGGATTCAAGAAGGCGGTGCATGAAGAACCGCCGCCGGTTGATCCCAATGCGCCCGCTGCCGGTGCCCCGCCGCCCATCGAAGAAGCCCAGGTTGTGCCGCAGGCGGTTTCGTCCCAAGCTTCAGCGCCCGTGTCTCCAGCAGCCACGCCCGGACCGGCTGTTGCTGCGCCAGGGGGCCGCACGGTGTTGGCTGCCTACCAGCCCGGCCCCGAGGCGACGCCCGGCACCACGGCTGCAATGATCGCTTCGGCTGCCCCCCAGGCCTATCAACCCAAACAGATTTCGGCCAAACAGACTCCGGCCAAGCCTGCGGGACCGACGGGACAACCGGCACCGACGCAAGGCTACCCCTCCTATCAGCCGCCGACGATGGAAGATCGCGCGACGCATCCCGCGCCCACGATACGCGCGCAGTACCCGCCTCTCCCGCCGACAGCCCAGACCAAACCGCAGGCCAAGCGGCCCTCGGCGATCGTGAACAAGGATGCCGTCGCCAGAGTGCAGACCCAGCAGGCTGCCCTCAAGGCCAAGACCGCGCAGCAAGCCACGGCTCCGGCCGCAGCCGATATGCAAAACTTCGGCGAAGGGATCGGCGACGCGCTTCGCACGTTTCGCAATGCCGTGAACGACGTGCGTTCGACGGTGGACCCGCAGATGCGGACAATCCAGGCCGAAATTGATTCTGCGCAGAAAGAGATCGAGCAGACGATCGAAACCGCCAAAGACATGCCGGCCATTCAGGAAGAGCCACCCCCAAAGACATAGTTTCATCATTCGCCACCCGCCATATGGTCAATTGGAAGCCGAGCATCCGCCATGTACTGGCCGTACTGCTGCTCGCTGGTCTGAGCGGCTGTTATGGAAACACGGCTGCCACCGATCCGAATGCGACGGCATCCCGCCTGGTCGCGCTCCTTCAGGATCAGGACCCACAGATGCGAACGACTGCGGCACAGGCGCTGGGAAAGATCGCCGCGCCTGACACAGTGCCCGCACTGCTCCGCAGTCTGGAGGATGCTGATCCGGCCGTGCGCGCCATGAGTGCCTGGGCTTTGGGCCGTTTTGGAGAAGACATACTGGACCTGGCCGGGCTGGAACTGGCCAAACGGTTGGACGATCCGTCTCCAGCCGTCAAGCTGGCCGCCGCGCAGGCGCTCGGCGCCGTGGGCAGCACGCAGACAATTGTCGAGTTGTTGACGGAACGGTTGACGCACTCGGACGTTGCGACTCGTCGCGCGGTGGTCCAGGCCCTGACCTGGCTCGAAGCCGGGTCCGCGCACCACGCGCTGCTCAAGGCGCTCAACGATCCCGATGCACAGGTTCGACAGGGCGCGATTGCGGCCCTCGGCGAGATGGTGGATCCCCGCTCGTTGCCGGCGATTCGCGACCGGCTGCTGAAAGACACGGATGCCGGCGTGCGGGGAGAAGCGGCCTATCGGCTGGGGAAATTCGGCGATCGGATGATCGTGCCGGCGTTGCAGTCGGCGTCAGCCCGCGATCCGGACACCGCGGTCCGCCGCTGGGCGGCGTGGGCGCTCGAACAGATTTCGTAGGTAGCCCTGGTTATCCGTGACGGTTCGTCACGAAACCGCGCAGACGCCATGCGAAACGGGCGCGTGGAGATGCGAAGGAGGGAGGCGTCCTCGCCGCAGGACGTCGACCGACTGAACGGCGAGCCCGCCCGGTGCAGCGGCGTATCCGCGGGTGCAGTAGACGCGTTCAGGGATAATCCGGGCTAAGCCTGATCAAACTTCTTGAGCGAGTTCACGAACTCGACCATGCGCGCCTGCGTATCTTGGGTGACTGTCGTGAAGCGGACGCCCATCCCGGGGAAAAACGTGTACTGATCGGCTTTCGGGCACACCCACGCGACCCTCCCCTTCGCCTCCAGCCACTCGGCCGACCGATCCGGCAACGAAAACGACACGGTTAATTCGGTTCCGATCGCCATCGGCGCGGTGCTTTCGATGAAGAGCCCGCCGCCACCGATGCCCGTTGCGCGGCTCTCGATGTGCGAACCGTCCGGTGCCACATACCGGACCTTCGCCGTCAGCGACACGCGGGGCTGCAGCCGTGCTTCGCTGGGATGGGCCTGCTGCTGGGAGAAACTGACATAGTCGATGATCGCTCCCCAACTCACCATCCCCAACACGCTCCCGTCGGATCCCAGCAGCGTGATCGTTTCCCGCTTCGTGTCGAGTTCCAGCGATTTGCCCTGGTGGGCTTTGGTAACGACCACTGGCAGCTTCATTCAGATCCCTCCGGTATGCCGATTCCAGTGGGCAAGTATAGCGTATGCCGGGAGGACGTCTAACAGCCTGAAAAACAACGGGGTGTTCCCCCTAGGAGGAACACCCCGTCGAGAAAACTTGCCCTGACGC
>Ga0247727_10014317_pt1 | contig 13199 bp, 10 predicted proteins | sample WisWelCaveWW1625_FD_202498 | JGI IMG/M metagenome (GOLD analysis project Ga0247727, IMG submission 202498) | Biofilm microbial communities from Wishing Well Cave, Virginia, United States - WW16-25 | ecosystem: Environmental > Aquatic > Deep subsurface > Groundwater > Cave microbial mat | place... | reverse complement strand
TGTATGGTCGGCACCGGATATGTAGGATTGGTCACTGGCACGTGCTTCGCTGAATTTGGCAACGACGTTATCTGCGTCGATATTGACGCCGCCAAGATTGAAAAACTGAACAAGGGAGTCATCCCGATTTACGAGCCGGGGCTTGACGTGATGCTCGCGAAAAATGTCAAAGAAGGCCGGTTGAAATTTTCTACGAATATTAAAACGGCGATCGAGCAATCGCTCGTTGTCTTCATTGCCGTCGGCACGCCGCAAGCCGGCGACGGGTCGGCAGACTTGCGCTACGTGGAAAGTGTTGCAAAAGACATTGCGCTCTACATGAACGGCTACAAAGTCATCGTGAATAAAAGCACGGTGCCGGTCGGCGCCGCTAAGTGGATCAAAAAAATAATTCAAGACAGCCAGAAAACGAAAGTTCACTTCAGCGTCGCTTCGAATCCGGAGTTCCTGCGCGAAGGCTCGGCGCTGGAAGATTTTCTGCGGCCCGATCGCGTCGTCGTCGGCACCGAAGACAGCGAGGCTGCGGCGATCATGCGCGACTTGTATGCGCCGCTTTATTTGATCGAAACCCCTGTGGTGATGACCAATCTCGAAAGCGCCGAGTTAACGAAGTATGCAGCCAATGCTTTTCTCGCCACAAAGATTTCGTTCATCAATGAAATTTCCAACATCTGCGAGCGCGTCGGCGCCGACGTTCACGACGTTGCGAAGGGCATGGGCCTCGACAATCGCATCGGCAGAAAATTCTTGCATGCCGGCCCCGGTTATGGCGGCTCTTGTTTTCCCAAAGACACACGCGCATTGGTCGCCATTGCCGAGAAGCATGATTACAAAATTCGCATCGTCGACGCCGCTATTCAGGTCAATGAAGCACAGCGGCAGCTCATGCTGCACAAAATTAAAAAAGCAGTCGGCGATTTGAAGGGCAAGACTATCGCGGTGCTTGGACTCGCTTTCAAACCGAATACCGATGACATGCGTGAAGCTCCTTCCATTGACATCATCAAGGGGCTGCAAAATGAGGGCGCGCGCATTCAAGCATACGATCCTGTAGCGATGCCCGAGGCCCGCAAGGTTATGAAAGACGTCCATTTTGCCGAAGAAACCTATGAGGCTCTGTCGGAAGCCGATGCGCTGATCTTCATGACGGAATGGAACCAATTCCGTAGTCTTGATCTCGACAAGGTGAAAGATCTGCTGCGGTCGCCAATCATTATCGACCTGCGCAATATTTATGATCCGATCAAGATGCGCGAACATGGATTTGCTTATACGGGCGTTGGACGCACGTAGGATAACGCCATTGGCTTGGGAGAGTGGATTGCAATTGAAAGTGTGATTCACCGTTCACTACGAGAGATGTTTGTGCCACATAATAACAGCGTTTCAGGCTGGCACAAAACGCAGCCGCCATAGCGAAAAAAATCGGGAAATCCTCTTGTAACTGCTAATACTTATCGCCGCGCGGCGCCGGCAGAAGCGTAACACCGATGGCATCACTCTTGCGAGCCTTCGGAAGGATGGTATGCCCAAGGCCGGGCTTCATCTTTGCTATTCTTATCAACTGAAACCTGTGCGATGAAAGTTTTGATGATAGCGCCGCAGCCGTTTTTTCAACCCCGTGGCACGCCGTTTAGTGTTTTGCATCGTTTGACCGCCCTTTCGAAACTCGGTTATCGAGTTGATCTGGTGACTTACCCGATTGGCGAGAATGTCGCCATCGATGGCGTGACGATTCATCGCGCCGCGCCCGTGCCGTTCGTTCGTCAGATCGCCATCGGTCCCTCCAAGGCAAAAATTTTTCTCGACGCCGTGCTTTATCGCAAAGCCGTTTCACTGCTTAAAAAATCGCGCTACGATTTGATTCACACACATGAAGAGGCTGGTTTCTTCGGCATTCGCCTCAGCCGCAAGTTCGATACGCTGCATCTCTACGATATGCATTCGAGCCTGCCGCAACAGCTCAAGAATTTCAAATACAGCCGCTCCAGAGTGTTGATGCGAATTTTTGAGCGTCTTGAAGACGCGACCATCAAGAGCGCCCAGGCCGTCATCACGATTTGCCCGGAGCTTTTTTATTATGTGAAAGAGCGCTTTCCGGAAAAATATAACAAGCTCATCGAAAACGTCGCGGACAACAGCTTGGTCTTCGGCAAAAAATCCGAGAACGGTAAGGTCTCTACCCCACTTGATCTCAACGGCGACCGAATGATTCTCTATACCGGCACGTTCGAGGCTTATCAGGGTTTGGATTTATTGATTGACGCCAGCAAACTTGTTCTTGATAAACAGAGTCACACTCGTTTCGTGATCGTCGGCGGCAAGCCGGAGCAAGTTGATTTTTACAAACGCAAAGCTGCTGCGGTTGGCGTGGGAAGAAAATTCACCTTCACCGGACAAGTGCCGCCGCAAAGCATCCCGCACTTTATGAATGTCGCAAAAGTGCTGGTCTCGCCGCGCGTCGACGGCAACAACACGCCGCTGAAAATTTATTCTTATCTCCGTTCCGGCGTGCCGATCGTCGCGACGCGGCACATCACCCACACGCAAGTTTTGAACGACGATGTTTCGGTTTTAACGGAATGCAAGGCGGACGCTTTTGGCCGTGGGATATTGTCGGTGCTTGATGATGAAAATTACGCCGAGCGCATCGGCAAAAATGCGCAAGCGCTGGCGGAACGCGAGTATAGTTATGAGGCGTATTTGAACAAGACTCGCGAGATTTACGAGTATCTGGAAAATCTTGTGCGTATTCGAAAGGCAAGGGCATAGACTTCCATGTGCGGCATCTGTGGTATCCTTCATTATGATCGCGAAGCAAAAGCCGACAACGACGAAGTTCGGCGAATGAACGAAGCGATCATTCATCGCGGGCCGGATGAAGACGGCTTCTATATCAATGGGCGCGTCGGCATGGCCATGCGCCGGTTGAGCATCATCGATCTCACCAGCGGCCAGCAGCCCATCGGCAACGAAGACGGCACGATCTGGATCGTCTACAACGGCGAGATTTATAATTTTCCTGAGCTGCGTCGCGATCTGGAATCCAAGGGACATCACTTCAGAACCAATAGCGACACAGAAGCCGTTGTTCATGCTTATGAAGAGTACGGCGTCGATTGCCCGGCCAAGCTCAACGGCATGTTTGCGTTTTCGATCTGGGACACGCGCCGCCAAAGATTATTTATTGCGCGCGACCGTCTCGGCAAGAAGCCGCTTTATTATTACAATGACGGCAAGCGCTTGGTTTATGGATCGGAGTTGAAGGCGCTTTTGCAAGCGCGTGACATTCCGCGCCGTGTTTCATTGCCAGCGTTGGATCTTTATCTCACTTACGAATACGTTCCTGCGCCCTATACGATTTTTGAAAACATTTATAAACTTCCTGCAGGCCATTCGCTGTCAGTCGAAGCAAACGGCAAAGTTGATATTCGCCAGTACTGGGAATTGCGCTTCAATGAGAACGGCTATCACGAGCAAGATTTGGAGAAGAAACTTGCCGCGCTTCTTCAAGACGCCGTGAAGATTCGCTTGATGAGCGACGTGCCGCTTGGCGCATTCTTGAGCGGCGGCATCGATTCCAGCATCGTCGTCGGCCTCATGGCAAAAGTGATGGATCAGCCGGTCAAAACTTTTTCCATAGGATTTGAAGACAGCACATATAACGAGCTGCACTATGCGCGACAAATCGCCAAGCTCTTCAAAACCGAGCACCGCGAGTTTATCATCAAGCCCAATGCTTTGGAGCTGACTGAAAAGCTTGTTCATCATCTCGACGAGCCGCTTGGCGACTTCTCGATTTTTCCAACTTACCTCGTCTCGAAGATGGCCCGCGATTATGTCACCGTTGTGCTCTCCGGCGACGGCGGCGACGAACTCTTCGGCGGCTACGATACCTACGTTGCCGATTTGACTTACCAGCGCTATCGCAAAGTGCCGGCTTTTTTGCGCAAGGGAATCGTTGAGCCGGCCGTCAGCATCCTGCCGCCGACTGAAAAGAAAAAAGGCCTGGTCAATAAAGCGCGGCGTTTTCTCGAAGGCGCAAAACATCCCGAGGACTTGCGGCACGTGCGGTGGATGATTTTTCTTTCTGCGGCAGAGAAGCATGAACTGTATGGAGAAGCCTTGAAAGGCTGGCGCGACAATCAAGCCGCCTACGGTTACATCCGCAATTTCTTTGCGCAGGCGAACAGCAACGATGAAGGCAACCGCCAGTCGTTCGTGGACATCAAGACTTACCTCGCCGACGACATCATGGTGAAGGTGGATCGCATGAGCATGGCCACCTCGTTGGAGGCGCGCGCGCCGTTTCTCGATTATCGCGTCGCCGAGCTTGCGGCAACGATTCCGAGCGGTTTGAAGATTCACGGCACAACGACGAAATACATTTTGAAAAAAGCGATGGCGGATTTGCTGCCTCACGAAATTCTCCATCGCGGCAAAGAAGGCTTCAGCATCCCGATCAAAAACTGGCTGCGCAACGAGCTGAAGCCGGTGATGCTCGATGTTCTGTCATCTGACAACATCAAGCGCGATGGATTTTTTAACGATGGTTACGTGCAGAGTTTGATCAAAGAACATCTCGACGGCGTCGAGAATCACAGCCATCGCCTGTGGGCGCTGATGGTGTTTGGTATTTGGCGGGATGTTTACTTGAAGAATTAGCAGTTTGGAAATCAAACACGTGATCAAAAAAACAAAAGATTCACGCAAAGACACAGAGACGCAAAGAATACGCAAAGGCTTTTTCTTTGCGATAACTTTGCGGCTTAGCGACTTTGCGTGAGGCTTTTTCTTTTTTCAGACTTCTTTCGGGACAAACATGTCAAAAGTCGCCACACATCCTGAGACAACAACGCAGAAGAATGGCAAGCATAGCTCCATTTCTCTCTCTTCGATGAGCAACGCCGAGTTGATTCGCGAAATCCGCGAGTATTGGAATTCTCACATTCACGATCTCGCCGTTGCCAAGCATCCGGTCGGCACCAAAGGCTTTTTTGACGATCTCGATGAATACCGCTTCGACAAGTTGCGCTACTTGCCGAAGGTGGTGGACTTCAACGGCTATCGCGGCAAAAAGCTTCTGGAAGTCGGCTGCGGCGTCGGCATTGATTTGATCCGCTTTGCGCGCAGCGGCGCCATCGTCACCGGCGTCGATCTGGCGGAGCAATCGATCAATCTTGCCAAAAAGAATTTTGAGCAAAACGGTTTGCAAGCAGATTTGCAATTGATGAACGCCGAGTCTTTGGATTTTGATGACAATAGTTTTGACGTTGTTTACGGCCACGGCGTGATTCAATACACTGCCGACGGCGCGCAGCTTGTGCGCGAGTGTGCCCGCGTCGTCAAGCCCGGCGGCATGGGAATCTTCATGGTTTATAATCGCATCTCCTGGCTCCATGCGATGTCCAGAGCCATGAAGGTTCAATTGGAGCACGAAGACGCGCCGGTGCTGAAAAGATTTTCCATCGGCGAATACAAGAAAATGCTCTCGCCGTTTTCTTCGATTCAAATCGTGCCGGAACGTTTTCCCGTGCATAGCCGCCTGCATCGAGGGTGGAAGGGATTCTTGTACAACGGCATCTTTGTTCCCGGATTCAATCTTGTGCCGCGGCCTCTCGTTCGTCTGCTTGGCTGGCACTTGATGGCTTTTTGTAAAAAATAATTTTCAACAACGGATTTCACGAATTACACGGAAGATGAAAATAATCCGCGTAATCTGTTTGTTCAGTTGTTGGAAATAAGAAGAGAATACTCCAAGCTTGATTTTCATAATAAGGAGTTTTGCGTGTTACGAAAGGTTTTGGTCACCGGCGCGAATGGCTTCACAGGCAGTTATCTCTGCAAGAATCTCTTGCGCCGCGGTGATCACGTTCGCGCGTTAGTCCGTCGCAAGTCGGATTTAAGTCTGCTCAAAGGCGTCGACGTCGAATACTTTTATGCAGACATTTCCAATGGTCAGCCGCTTGATGATGCGATGAAGGGCATAGATGTGGTTTTTCACATCGCAGCAATCTATCGCACTGAAGGCGTTCCTAAACGGCTATTTTACGAAGTCAACGTCGATGGCACCGAGCGTCTGCTGAAAGCGGCGAAGGCTGCGGGAGTCTCGCGCTTCGTGCATTGCAGCACCGTCGGTGTGCAGGGTGAAATCAAAAATCCCCCGGCCACGGAATTGGCCCCGTTCAACCCCGGCGATCACTACCAACTCTCCAAAATGGAAGGCGAGCTTTTGGCGCGCCGGTTTTTCAGAGAGCGCCAACTTCCCGGAACGATAGTGCGTCCGGTTGGAATTTACGGCCCCGGCGATTCGCGATTTTTTAAACTTTTTAATTTCATCCACAACGGCAAATTCAGGATGATCGGTGAAGGTAAGGTGCTTTATCACATGACGTACGTTGAAGACCTTGCTGAGGGTATCGCGCTCGCCGGTGAAAAAGATGAAGCGCTCGACGAAGTCTTCACCATCGGCGGCGATGAATATGTGACGCTCGCCGATTTGGTTGATCGCATTTCAAAAATTCTCGGCAGGCCCGTTTCGCAAAAAAGTATTCCGGTGTGGCCGGTGTGGGTGGGAGGACTGATTTTCGAAATGATTTGCCGCCCCTTGCGCATCAATCCGCCGTTGCATCGCCGCCGCCTGGATTTTTTCATCAAAGATCGCGCCTTCGATATTTCAAAAGCCAAAAAGCTTTTGGGTTATCAACCCAAAGTCAGGCTCGAAGATGGCCTGCGCCGCACCGCAGAATGGTATTCGGAACGAGGCTGGTTTAACGGCAGAGCGAAGTCGACTGAATCAAATTAGGAACAAGCTTGGTTGCATGATGAACGAACAACCGCACGCTCAGACAACAGAATCTGAACAAACCAATGTCAATGGTACGCCGCTGCCAGCTCCGACCATAATCGACATCATCAGCATAATTGCCGATAAAGTTGATCCTATTCTTAAGATCGTTACTACGATGGCCGAGCGTATGCTAAAGTCGAAGGAAACGGAAGCTCGCTTTAGAACACGCATGGCTTGGGTGGCAGTTGTGATCGTTACTTTGATTGTTGGCGTCGCTGGAATCCTCACTTATGTGGGGAAGGTTGATGGCTCTACATTCGGTTTTCTCTTAGGCCTAATTGTGGGTTACGTGTTGACCTTCATTCGTGATGCGATTCGACCATCTTCTGAAGAGTAAAACAATATGAGTATCGAATAGGAACTTGGTTTGTGAAAAGCGCAGATGCTGTTGCAAGGACAAATTTAATATTGAAAGACTCTATTGTGAATCTGATAAGAAAATCAATAGCCGTCGCTTTGCTGCTTTCTTGTCGGCTTTTTGCCCAAAGTGAAACTGTAGCAATACTTCCTTTTGAAGCACCTGGCGGCGTAGATTCTACAACTGCGAGTGCAGTTACAGAGTTTGTTCAAAATGCATTCGCACAACACTCGATTTATAAGGTTTTAGAAAGAAAGCAAATACAAAAAATCTTGCGGGAGCAGAGTTTTCAATTAACCGGTGCGACTGAAAGCGCCGTCGAAGCAGGAAAACTGCTTGCTGTGAATAGAATAGCGATTGGAAGTATAACAAAACTTGGGAAAGAATTTACACTGGTTATGAACCTAGTCGATGTTGAGACTGGTGAGGTATTGAAATCAGAGAAGAAATCTGCACAAATCTCTATCGAGGATATTGATAATATTCTGATTGATCCGATGGTTGAGCTTTTGCTTTCTGTTAAGCGACGTTCCGGCTTTACGCTGGTCGTTAAAAAGGGAACTGGTATTCACAAGAAGGATGCATTAAGCGAGTCGGATGTTTGGGTGCAAGTATCAGTCGGAAACCAGCTCGTTGGTCGTACTGAAAAAATTCAAGACAGCAATTCACCAGAATTTAATGATCGTTTTGACGTTTCGGAATATTCAGGCGAGCCAATTATTCTGACAGTTTATGATCACGATGTGAATTCAGAAGATTTGATTGGAAATGTCACGATTTCTGGACCTAAAAGTGGTAGGTATCCGATAATAGGTACTATTGATGGTCAAAACTATAATCTGGGTCAAATCGAAGTTGTTTTTGAATAAAAACCATGACGCAAAAAACTATGGAAGCAGCAACCCTGGAAAAAGTTAAGACTGCTGCGCCTGAATTGCCGGTTGCTAAAGGCCGAGCTGCCAGAGATGTGCTGATGACGGCGGTGAAAATCGCTATCAGCGCTGGATTGATTTACTACATTCTTCGGCAAACCAATATTGCTGAAATCTGGGCTGCAATGAAGTCGGCGAATCCTTGGTTGTTAGTTGCTGCGTTCACGTTGCATGGCGTTGGTTACGTTTCGAGCGCTTATCGTTGGAGATTGTTGCTGCAAGCGCAAAGACATGATCTGCCGATTCCGTTTCTTGTGCAATCGCTGGCTGCCGCCGTGTTCTTCAACAATCTCTTGCCGTCAACTATCGGCGGCGACGCGATGCGCGCCTACGACACCACGCGTCGCGGCGTCGATAAAATGAAATCCATCGCCATCGTAATCGTCGACCGCTTTCTCGGCTTGTTTGCGCTGATGATATTTGCTGTTGTGGCTTTGTCTCTCGCCACCGAGCTGACCGGCAAGATTGAAAATCTGTGGCTGTGGTCGTTGCTCACGTTTGTTGGCATGGCCGCATTAGCGTGGATTCTTTTTGTGAAGAAAGTCGATTTCAATTGGCTATGGAACAAACCACCGTTCAGCATAATAAAGAAACCGATCAAAAAAATTACCACGGCGTTTGCAGATTTTCAAGGTAAGCGGAAAACGTTGTTTTGGGCGATGATGTTGTCGCTGCTTTTGCAGTTGGCCGTCGTCGCGCATTATTATCTGATTTCTCTGGCGCTTGATCTGCCAATTCCGTTCGTAAAATTTCTCGTCATCGTGCCGATCTCGACTTTCGTGATGATGATTCCGATTTCGATCAACGCCATCGGCTTGCGCGAAAACGTTTCTGTTTTTTTTCTGACGATTTATGGCGCGACCATTCCCGCCAGTATCGCTTTTGCGTGGATCACCTATGGAATGGTCGTGTTGCTTGGCATTCTCGGCGGCGTCATTTACGCCGTGCGAAAGTGAGTGGGTTCAGTTGGAGGAACAACTATATGAATAATCATCATGCTGAAATCATGGACACCCAGCGGGAGTTGTTCGACAACAAGAAGTCAAAGGCAGCAAAGTATCAGGACTTGTTTCTCGGCGAGCGCGACTTTTGGAAAATGGTAAAGTATGAGTTGATCATCACACTCTTCAGTTGGATGCCCGGCGCTCTGGGTTTGTTGATGCGCTCAAAATTTTATCCGATGATCCTCGGCAAAGTCGGTCGCAACGTCGCGTTTGGGACGAACATCGCGATTCGGCATCCGAAGAAAATTTTTATCGGCGATAATGTGGTGATCGATGATCTATGTGTGTTGGACGCCAAAGGCGAAAAGAATAAAGGATTGTTCATCGGCAACGGTGTATTCATCGGTCGCGGCACGATTCTCACCTGCCACAACGGCGACATCGTTCTCGAAGACAACTGCAACATCGGTTTCAATTGCGTGATCTCGTCGCTCGGCTCGATCGTCATCAAGAAAAATAATCTGATGGCGGCGTTTTGTTATCTCGTCGGCGGCAATCACGACAGTGACCGTCTCGATATTCCGATTCTGTTGCAAGGGCGCAGCGCGAAAGGCATCGTGCTCGAAGAAAATATCTGGCTCGGCGCGGGCGTGAAAGTGTTGGACGGCGTGACCATCGGACGCGATTGCATCATTGGCGCAGGCGCATTGGTAAGCGAAAATATTCCGGCGTGGAAAATTGCGGTCGGTACTCCAGCGAAACCGGTCAAGGATCGTCGTGAAATGAAGAAAAATGACAAAGTCGTCGATACTACTATTGCGACTTAGTCCAATGCGTTCGGGAAGTTGCTCGACAGCATCAACATTTTGAAAAAACAACTCGCGAGCGATGGCTGTTCTCTCTCGATACTCTAAGGCCGTTGCCCGCGACTTGCATTTTGAGACGAACGATTTTTACGTTTACAAATTACGTTTTACCAAATATGATCATCGGCCACATTGCCAAAAATTCCGATCGACGACTTGATCAATCGATCTTGCAAAACGGCTTTAATCTGAAGCTCGATGCAGGAAAGCTTTTTGTTGATGGCCCGATTGCACTCGGGATCAAGAAAACCGGCGTCGCTACTCTCGACGGCGATGGCAAGTATTTTGAAAACTCAACAGACGGTTTTGCTGCGCTGCAAGGCAATATCTACAATCGCTCTGCGTTCGCGGATGATGATAGCGGCGAAAAATCTTTGCAAGCTGGAGACGCTGCTTTGCTCCTGAATCTGTGTCTTGCGAATGCGAAGAGCCGTTTCGCCAGGTTGAACGGGACTTTTGCAGCAGTATGTTGGAACAAAAGACAGTCATGTTTGATGTTGCTGCGCGATCATTTCGGTATCGAGCCGCTTTACTACTCCGAAGATGATCACGATTTTTATTTCTCGACGTCTCTGAAAACGCTGATGCGACATCGAAACTTGAAGCGCGAGATCGATCCCATTGTGTTGTATCGTTACCTGCTGTTCAATTACAACCCGACTTCCGACACGTTTATCAAAAAAATCAAGAAAGTCCCGCCCGGCCATCTCTTGATTTTAGAAAACGGCAAGCTGCGGCTCGAGAAATACTGGCAACTCTCATACGGCGAACAATTCGACAATAGAAGTGAGACCGAGTATCGTGAAGAGCTGTTGGAGTTGATGAAAGATGCCATTCGGTTGCGGTTGGCGGATCCAACCTTCAAGCCAGGCGCATTTCTCAGCGGCGGCATGGATTCCAGTTCTGTCGTCGGCTTGATGCGCCCGATGCTCGACAGCGAAAGTATTCACACGTTTTCTTTTCGCTGCGAGGGCAAGTCGTTCGACGAATCGGCCTACGCCAAGATCATGTCGAAGACGTATCAAACCGATCATCATCAGGTTGAATTTCCGCCGGAGGAAGTTCGGCGCGTCGAAGAGCTGGTCGAGTGCATGGATGAGCCGTTCTCGGATATTGGCATCGAGATCGCTTCATTTTTGCTTGGCCGTTTTGCCGGCGGCGTCGTCAACTACGTTCTCACCGGCGATGGCGGCGACGAATTGTTTGCGGGGCATCCGGTTTACGTTGCTGATAAGGTCGCGAATATTTTCGAGAAAGTGCCGTCGTTCATTCGCAAATCATTCACCGGCGCGTTTCAATATCTGCCCGACACCGACGATAAGAAAAGCTTTGCGGTCAAAGTCAAACGCTTCTCGTACAGTTTTAATTTCCCCGCGGCGTTGCACAGCAACCGCTGGAGAATTTATTACACCGCCTCTGAAATGCGCCGCCTGTGCAAAGCCACGATCTTGCAGTCAATCAACGGCAACGACCCGGCACGCGCCATCGCCGATCTTTACAAAGATGCAGACGGTCCGGACTATCTAAGCCGCACGCTCTACGGCGATTACTACACTGTTGTCGATTTCTATTTTCGCCGCTTGCAGCTCATCCGCAATTTCGGCGTCGAAGCGCGCACGCCGTTGTTCGATCATCGTCTTGTCGAGTACGCCGCAAAAATTCCATCGCATCTGAAGATTCGCGGCTACGACGAGACGAAGTATATTCTTCACAAGACGATGGAAGGCGTGCTGCCGGATGAAATCGTCTTTCGCAAAGACAAGCTCGGCCACAGCGTGCCGATGAAGAACTGGATGCGCGAATCGAACGTCGTGCGCGAGCTTATTCACTCGGTGTTATCGCCCGAGACGCTCAAGCGTCGCGGCTTATTCAACCCTGAGTTCGTGCAAAATATGCTAACTCAACATTCGAACAAAAGCCATAATCATTCGCATCGATTGTGGTCTTTGATGATGCTGGAGTTGTGGATGCAAAAAAATATTGATAGATAAATGCCATCACCAATTGCCCACTCTCTGATGGGTTGTTTGATCGCCCGCCAACACGGGTTGAAATACTTTGACAAACCGTGGAAACTGGCGGTGTATTGCGCTGTTTTGGCCAATTTGCCGGATGCCGATTACTTCTTCGGCATCGTGCAGGGGCTGCCGAATTTGTATCATCGCCACTTTACGCACAGCCTCGGATTTTCACTTTTAGTCGGGGCGGCGTGTGGTTTGTTTTTTCGTTGGCGCGGACATCGTTTCTGGCCGATGTTTTTTCTTTCGAGCGCCGCATGCGCCTCGCACGTGCTGCTTGATTTCCTCGGCCTTGATACCAGCACGCCGCATGGCGTCATCGCGTTCTGGCCGTTCAGCGACGTTTATTTTATGTCACCGGTCTCTGTCTTTAGCAATTTGAAAAAGGGCGTAACCGTAACTGATTTGGTCAAGGCGATTATTAATCTGCATAACATTTTGGCCTTGGCGCGCGAGATTGTAATTTTCACCTTGCTGCTGGCATTGCAAAACTGGTTCATGAAAAATCGCTTGGCATTTGGCACAATGTTCAAGAGCCGCGCCCAAAACCGTCAAGATGTGGAAAGAGCGCGAAGTGTCTAGGAATATTGAGATCATTTTTTTAGGCTTTCCATTCTGTGGGAGTTCTTTTTCTGTGAGCGAAAAGATTTTCTTGATTTTATGAAAACTAAACAAGAGAAAATCGATCTGTCGATCGTCATTCCTCTCCACAACGAAGAGGAAAACGTCGCGCGATTACACGAAAAACTCCACGCTTCGTTGTCGCCGATTGGAAAGAGCTACGAAATTATTTTGGTTGATGACGGCAGCACTGATCGCACTTTTGAAATTTTAGAAAAGATTAGAGAAAACGATCTGCTACTGCGGGTGATAAAATTTCGTGGAAACTTCGGTCAGTCCGCTGCCACCGCTGCGGGATTTGATCTCGCCATCGGGGAGGTGATTATCACGCTGGATGGTGATTTGCAAAATGATCCGGCTGATATTCCTCGCATTCTGCAAAAACTTGATGAAGGCTATGACGTGGTGAGCGGCTGGCGCAAAAGCCGCAAGGATAAATTGCTGCTGCGCAAAGTGCCATCAATGATCGCTAATCGCATCATCTGCAAAGTCACCAACGTGCAACTGCACGACACCGGCTGCGCGTTGAAAGCGTATCGTTCGGAGATCGTCAGGCGCATCAATCTCTATGGCGAGCTGCATCGTTTTCTGCCGGCGTTGGCGCGCATCG
>Ga0247727_10014316_pt1 | contig 13201 bp, 11 predicted proteins | sample WisWelCaveWW1625_FD_202498 | JGI IMG/M metagenome (GOLD analysis project Ga0247727, IMG submission 202498) | Biofilm microbial communities from Wishing Well Cave, Virginia, United States - WW16-25 | ecosystem: Environmental > Aquatic > Deep subsurface > Groundwater > Cave microbial mat | place... | reverse complement strand
GACCGCCACCGCGCGCGAGAAACGCCTGGCACAACATGGCTGGGAACTCATCTACTGGCTCGCCATCACCGTGGCGTTTGGATTGGGCACGGCGGCGATTGTTTATCTCGGCGCGATGCAGGTGCTCGGCGGCAAACTGACCGTGGGTGCGTTGCTCATTTTCCTCACCTACCTGGCGCAGCTCTACGAACCGCTCAACCAGCTCTCGCACGTCGGGGCCACGCTCGCGGGCGCGCGCGCGGGCGTGAAGCGCGTGTTCGAGGTCCTCGACAGCGAGGAGGAGGTCCGCGAGGCGGCCAACGCACGCGCCGTGCGAAGCTCAAAGTTCAAAGCACAAAGCTCAAAAGAATCAGGCGCGAATGCGCTTCAGGCCGAAGGGGCGATCCGGTTCGAGAACGTCTCCTTCCGCTACCAGCAGGAGCGCGAGATTCTCAGCGCCATCTCCTTTGAACTGAAGCCCGGCGAGTCCGCCGCCATCATCGGCCCCAGCGGCGTGGGCAAGACGACGCTGATGAACCTGCTGCCGCGCTTCTACGACCCGACGGCGGGCGCGGTGAAGCTCGATGGGGCCGACCTGCGCGAATTGAAGCTGAAAGATTTGCGCGAGCAAATCGCCGTGGTCTTGCAGGAGCCGATCCTGTTGCCGACGACGATTGCGGAAAATATCGCATGCGGCCGGCTAGGCGCGACGCGCGGGGAGAGCGAGGCCGCTGCGCGCGCGGCGAACGCTGATGTGTTCATCCGCAAGCTGCCGCAGGGCTACGACACGCAGGTGGGCGAGGGCGCGGCGCGGTTGAGCGTGGGCGAGAAGCAACGCCTCAACCTCGCGCGGGCCTTCCTCAAGGACGCGCCCATCCTCCTGCTCGACGAGCCGACCAGCGCGCTCGACGCCGAGAGCGAGGCGCTCGTGGTGCGGAGCCTGAACGAGTTGATGCGGGGCCGCACCGTGCTCATGGTCGCGCACCGGCTGAGCACCATCCGCCGCGTGACGAGAATCATCGTGCTGGAAAACGGGCGCATCGCGGAGATGGGGAGCCATGAGGAATTGATCGCCAAGGGTGGCTACTACGCGCGCGTGGCGAGCGGGCAGGTGAGTTTGGATTGAACCGCTGAGGCGAGGAGAAATGAAATTTCGCTCGAAACAACCTTCAGCCGGAACGATGCAGTCGAAACTGGGGAGCGCGGGCGTCCCGCCCGCAGTTTTCGGCGTCCCGCCGAAAACCCTCCGGCGCACGACGGGCGCACTGTTCGGGGAGGTCTGCGGCGCGTCGAACCCGTCGGCGGGACGCCGACGGGAGCGACCGGGACGGTCGCGCTCCCCAAAACCAACTGCATCGTTCCGGCTTCAGTGGCTGCAAGGGCGGGCGGCGGCTTGTCATCACGGTCGTGATCTGGTGGAAATCGCGGCGGGCGCGGCCAGCGTTGGGAAAGCCCGGTGGCCTGTCGGCTGTTGCGTTCGCCGTGGTCAGCGTTTTCGATTTGATTGAAGCGCAGACGGGCGCGTGGTGGCGGCCGCCCTGGCTGCTCGCGCTGAAAGCGGCGTTTGTCTTTCCTGCGTCTTCGCCCCGTTGCGTCAATCCCGCCCGTCCCAGATGGACTCGAGTTGCCGGTTGTATTCCACCACGTCGGCATAGCGAACGCCGGTGCCGCCGAAGATGTCCAAGGCGGAGCCGATGGTGAGGTCCACACGGCCTCGGCCTAGTTTCGTCACAAGGTCCAGATCCTCCAGTGAACGCGCGCCGCCCGCGTAGGTTGTGGGAATCGGCGACGCGTCGCCGAGCATCCTCACCAACTCCAAATCCACGCCGCGGCAGAGCCCTTCGACATCGACCGCGTGAACGAGGAACTCCGCGCACCAACTCGCCAAGTCTTCGAGCGTCTTTGCCGTGACGGCCAACTCGGTGAACTTCTGCCAGCGGTCGGTGACGACGAAATATTTTCCCTCGCGCACGCGGCAACTGAGATCGAGCACAAGCCGATCCTTGCCGACCGTGTCCACCAGAGCTTTGAGCCGGTCCCAATCCAACTGGCCGTCGCGGAAGACCCACGAGGTGACGATGACGTGCGACGCGCCGGCGTCGAGCCAGCCTCTTGCGTTCTCCAGGTTCACGCCGCCGCCCAGTTGCAGGCCGCCCGGATACGCGGCGAGAGCGGCGCGGGCGGCAGCCTCGTTGCCGGCACCGAGCTGGATGACGTGGCCGCCGCGCAGCCCGTCGCGGCGGTAGAGTTCGGCGAACCAGGTGGCGGGCTTTTCGGAAACGAAATTGGTGCGCAGCCCGGCGCCGCCGTCGGAGAGCGAGCCGCCGACGATCTGCTTCACTTTGCCTTCGTGAAGATCAATGCACGGTCGAAACACGCGCCGAGGCTACGCGGTTGCGGGACGGGAGTCGAGGGGTTGGGCATCACCCGTCGTCCCGGCGTGCATCACGCAATGCAGCCGCTCAGGGAGTCGCGGCGCAGTTGCTGCCGTTGGGATCCTCGGTGAGTTGCATGAACTGCCGCAACGACTCGGTGGCCAGCGTGTGAACGCTGGCGTCCTGCATCACGATGTTGCCGATCGTGCGATGGATGCTGTCGCTCCAGCGGCAGTTGTTGGTGCCGACGGCAACCGCCGGGTAAAGGCCGCTGCACATGCCGCTGCCGCTGCCGAGGATGTTGCGGTCGCCAAAGAGCGGAGACAGGGGTTTTTTATCTTCGGTTTCGGGGAAGAAAAAGTAGCTCACCGCGCCGTTGGTGCGCGTGTCGAACTCGCCGGGGCCATTGCCGAAAGTGCCGGCTGCCGACTTGGCGACGTCGCTCGGGCAGACGAGTATTTTCGGCGTATCAACCTCGTTGGCCAGGATGCGGAAATGCTGCCAGGCCAGCGGCAGGGCCTGCGAGCCGCCCCGGTTGGTGGGCACCTGCCAGTGATACAGGTTGTCGTGATCGTTGGCCCAGTAGCGCGTCCCATAGGCGATCTGCTTGAGGTTGCTGACGCACTTGGCGCGCAGCGCCTTGGCTCGGGCCTTGGACAACGCGGGAAGCAGGAGGCTGGCGAGGATGCCGATGATCGCAATCACCACCAGCAGTTCGATCAGCGTAAACGCACGTCCGCACGGAGTGCTTTCAGCGGGCTGCATGTCCCAAAATGCTTCGCCTGTGTACCGCAGGCAAGCCGCAAGTTAGCGATCCCGCGGCCGCTCCGGGGCCGGTGTTGTAACATCGAGACCTGTGATGATCCGTGCGCCCCGCTTATAGGCGAAATACGAGTAGGCCCACTGGAGGAGCACGGCGAGCCGGTTGCGGAAGCCGATGAGGAAGATCAGGTGCACGAACAGCCACGCCAGCCAGGCAAGGAACCCCGAGAACTTCAGTTCACGCACCATCGCGACGGCGGCGGATCGGCCGATGGTTGCCATGGTGCCCTTGTCGAAATAGCGGAAGGCCGCCCGCCGCCGCGGTGCGCCTGGCGCGGTGTCCAACTCGGCCGCGATGACGCGCGCAACGTGCCGGCCCTCCTGCATGGCCGCCGGCGAGACGCCGGGAACCGGTCTGCCGTTGTCCTGGAGGACCAGCGCGTTGTCGCCGATGGCGAAGACCTCGGGGTGTCCGGGCAGACTCAGGTCCGGCTCGACGTTCACGCGCCCGGCGCGGTCGAGTTCGACCCCCAGCTTGCGCGTGAGCGGACTGGCGGCGACGCCCGCTGCCCAGATGATGTTGCCGGCCTCGAGCACGTGGCCGTTTTCGAGTTCGACGCGGTTGGCAAAGATGTTTTTGACGGGGCAATTGTTTCGCACCTCGACGCCCAGCGCCTCGAGCTGTCGCTGGGCGTTGCGGGCGAGATCCTCGGGCAGATGCGAGAGGATGCCGGGGCCGGCTTCGATCAGGACGATGCGGGCCTCGCCGGGATCGATGCGCCGGAAGTCGCGGCGGAGAACGTGGCGCGCCAGCTCGGCGAAGGCGCCGGCCAGTTCCACGCCGGTGGGTCCGCCGCCCACCACCACGATGGTCGTGAGGCGGCGCCGGGCGGCGGCGTCCGGCTCGTTCTCGGCGTGCTCGAACGCCAGCAGGACCTGGTTGCGGATCCGCAGGGCGTCGTCGAGTGACTTGAGGCCGGGCGCGAATCGTTCCCATTCCGGATGACCGAAGTAGCTGGTCACGCCGCCCAGCGCCACGACCAGGTAATGGTAGTCGAGCGTCTGCGTGGCGAACACGACCTGTTTGCGGTCCAGCCGGAAGTCCACCACGCGGTCGAGCAGCACGGTGACGTTCGGCCGGTTGCGCAGGATCGAGCGAACCGGCTGCGCAATCTCGGGAGCCGAGAGGCCGGCGGTCGCCACCTGGTAGAGCAGCGGCTGGAACAGGTGGTGGTTTTGCCGGTCAACGAGCGTGATCCGGGCGCGCGGGTGCCGGAAGGACTGGCAAAAGGTCAGCCCGCCGAATCCCGCGCCCAGGACGACGACGTGGGGAATCTTCGTATCCATCGTGTCCCCATTCTCCAACGGCGCGGCGCGGGAGGCAAATTCGCGGCGATTATGCGCTCAGAAGGCGCGCTGCAACCCGCGTGCTCAACGTGTGTAACCAACGCGGGCCCGGCCCGTCTCTCCTCCCGTCAACCAAACACTAGCCGGCGCAAACCCGCTGGCTGCAACCGTAGAGAGAAAGCATTTATGACCACCAAAACCTTGATCATCGTCGCCGCGCTCACCGTGGCTGTCGCCGCGCCCGCGCTCGCAGCCGAGAAGGAAGGCCGCAAGAAAGGCGCCGCCGGCGCGCCGGGCCGTCCGGGCGGGCAGTTCGGCGGCAACCTCGACGAATTGAACCTCACCGCCGAACAGAAGACCAAGCTCGAGGCGTTCCAGCAGGAGCAACGCGAGAAAATGCAGGGGCTTCGCGATGCCCCGCCCGAGGAGCGCCGCGAGAAGTTCCAGAAATTGCAGGAGGGGACGACCGCCAAGATGAAGGAAGTGCTCACCAAGGAGCAGTTCGAGAAGTGGGAGAAGTCGCGCGCGGCCGGTCCCGGTGCAGGGCTGGCGGGAGGCCGTGAACGGATGCAAAAGGCGATGGAGGAGTTGAACCTCAACGACGAACAGAAGGAGAAGGTGCGCGCGGCGATGCAGGAACAGGGCGAGAAGATGCAGGCGTTGGGCAACGCCACGCCGGAAGAACGCCGTGAGAAGGGACAGAAGATGCAAGAGACCTTCAACGCCAAGATGAAGGAAATCCTGACCAAGGAACAGTTTGAGAAGTGGGAGAAGGCCCGCCCCAATCTGGCCGGCCAGCCCGGCGGCGGTGACAACCCGCGGCGTAAACGCGAAGAGAAGAAGTAGCCGGGGCGCAGCTTTCGATTCTTACCTCAGCCGGAGCGGCCGAACAGCCGCTCCGGTTTTTGTACGGTTGTTGGGTGTCTGTAGCCGCAAGCTTTAGCTTGCGTTTAGGGTAACGGTTGTCGGCACCCCCTCGCGCAAGCTAAAGCTTGCGGCTACCTGCTTGCGACTACACCGCCACGGGGGCCTTGATCGCCGGGTGCGGATCGTAGCCGACCAGCTCAAAATCCTCGAACGTGAAGTCGTGGATGTTCTTCACCGCCGGATCGAGCTTCATCGTTGGCAACGGGCGCGGCTCGCGCGTGAGTTGCAGTTTCGCCTGTTCGAGGTGGTTCGAGTAGAGGTGGAGGTCGCCGAAGGTGTGGACGAAGTCGCCGGGCTTGAGGTCGCACACCTGCGCAACCATCAGCGTGAGCAGCGCGTAGCTGGCGATGTTGAAGGGCACGCCCAGGAAAATGTCCGCGCTGCGCTGGTAGAGCTGGCAGCTCAATTCGCCCTCGCTCACGTAGAACTGGAATAGTGAATGGCACGGCGGCAGCGCCATTGTCTCCACTTCGCCGGGATTCCACGCGGTGACGATCAGGCGGCGGCTGTCGGGGTTCTTCTTGATCTGCGCGATGACGTTGTCGAGCTGGTTGATCGAGCGGCCGTCAACGGTGCGCCAGTCGCACCACTGCGCGCCATAGACGCGGCCGAGGTTGCCGTCGGCATCGGCCCACTCGTTCCAGATCGTCACGCCGTGCTGCTGGAGCCAGCGCACGTTGGTGTCGCCGCGGAGGAACCAGAGCAGTTCGTAGATGATGGACTTGAGATGAACCTTCTTGGTGGTGACCAGCGGAAAACCGTCGGCGAGCGGGTAGCGCGCCTGCGCGCCGAACACCGAGTGGGTGCCTGTGCCGGTGCGGTCGGCTTTGAAGCGGCCGTGATCGAGCACGTGGCGGAGGAGATCGAGGTATTGAATCATTCAGCGACGAGCCTGTGGAATCGTTCTCACAAACGGCGGCATCCCGCCAAGTGAATTCCAGCCCGCCGATCTCAGGAGGCGCCGCGCACCGGCGGAGCAGGCTTCCTGGCCGCAGGCGTTTCCACGCGGGTGAGTTGAAGCTGGCGGGCCAGTTCATCGAGGAACGCGGCCACGAGGCGCTTGAGCCCGCGCTCCTCGTTGAGCAGGAAGGCACCGAAGCCGATCATGCTCACCAGCAGCAGCCAGATCCAACTGCCGGTCGCCCGGCTGGTGAAGCCGATGATCAACAGCTCGAAGCCCAGCGCCGAGAAGAACGCGATCTTCGCCAGCAACGACCACGAGGTGCGCATCCGGCAGCGGACCATCGTGCCCTTGGGGAAATGTTCCGAGACGGTCGTCAGGTGCAACGTCGCCCAGCGGCTGCCGACGATCTCGACATCGAACTCGTTCCAGCCCGAGTCGCACTTGTTCTGCCAGCCCTCGCGATCGAGCCGTTCGATGGCCTTGTGGAGAAACTCGTAGCGGTCGAGCCAGCCGTCGCGCCAGTAAAGGACCTCCGGAACTGCGGCGGCACCACCGGACTTGTTGAGCGCGGCCACGCGCCGATAGGCCGCGGGCGGCAACTGGCTCAGGCTCAGGCTGCCCCGGTAGCGCGCCCACGCGCGAACGATTGGCTGGAGGAAGAACAGCCACCCGACGAGCGGGCGCGACCAGAACCGCCGCCTCTTGCGGGGCAAGTCCGCCTGCGCCGCCGCCGCAACGGAGAACAGGACCGACACCAGCGCGCTGGTGGCCGCCATCGGCCAGAGGAAATTGAAGGTGACGCTCAACACCGCCAGCGGCAGCGTGACCAGCACGTGGTATTCGAGGCTCGTCAGGAGCATCAGCGCCATGTTCGGCGGCGGCGCGTAGATCGATTGGAAGAACGCGCTCCCGAAGAAGCCGTGGTAGATCATCGGCCGCCGCACCGAGACGCCGATGTGGGCGGCGGTGTAAATGCGGCCGTGCCAGATCGAGCCGCCGAACGAGTTGAAGTACTCGGGGTGCCTGCGCACCAGCAGCGCCTCGGCCTCGCCGTAGCCGCGCTGTTGCTTGAGGTAGGCGCGCACCGTCGAACGCCGGTAGTGCCACACGAAGCCCGCGTGGCTGAAGCCGATCCGGTAGCCGCGCTGCTGCAACCGCCAGCACACGTCCACGTCGTCGCCCGCCTGCCGGAACACCGGGTCGAAGCCGTTGATCTCGTTCAACGCCCACTTGTAGAAGGCCATGTTGCAGCCGGGGATGTGCTCGGCCAGGCGGTCGGTCAACATCACGTGCGCCGGCCCGCCCGGCGACACCATCACCGCGGCGGCGATCCACGAATCCTCGGGCGGCAGAAAATTGTGCCCGCCCACGCCGGCGTACTTGCTGTGAAGCAAGTCGCCGACAAGGTAGTAGAGCCAGTCCTCGTCGGCGCGGCAGTCCGAGTCGGTGAACGCCACGATCTCGCCCGTGGCGGCGTGGATGCCGGTGTTGCGCGCCGCCGAGAGGCCCTCGTTCTCCTGCCGGATGTAGCGGACGGATTTGAACAGCGCGGTGATCTGCGCCGTGGAATCCGTCGAGCCGTCATCGACCAGGATGACCTCGTAGTCCGGATAGTTGAGCTGTTCGAGCGATTCGAGACAGGCCTTGAGCGTGCGCGCGCCGTCGTAACTGGCGACGACGACCGACACTTTCGGCGTGCTGGGGAGCGGAAAATACGGCGCCACCGCAAACGCCTTCTGCACGATGGCAAACGACTCCTTGGCCTGGCGGTTGCGCGTCGTCAGGCCGAAACCCCAGTCGTGGACCTGCTGGTCGTCCTTGAACCAGTCGTCGGTGAAGCTGTAAACGATCGCGCCCGCCAGGCCGCAGCGGAACACCGTCTCGATCTGCCAGCCGAGCAGTTCGCACTTGCGCGCCTCGCCCTCGCGGATCGAGTCCACGCCGAATTCGCCGAGCAGCAGCGGCCGGGCCTCGGCGATGGACTGGAGGCGGTGGAGGTAGTTTTCCAGTGGACGCTGCTGGTGCAGGTAAACGTTGAACGTGACGAAATCGAGGTTCTCCGTCCGCAGGTATTCGGTCGGCGGGAAGCTGGCGAAGGTGCACAGGCACTCCGGGTCCACCGCCTTGACGATCTCGACCAGCTCGTCGATGAACGCCGCCACTGCGCCGGCACCGCTCCAGCGCACCACGTCCGGGGGGATTTCGTTGACCACGCTCAACGCGAACACCGCGGGGTGCGCCGCGCAGGCCGTGGCCGCCGCGCACACCGTGTCGCGCGCCTGCTGCCGCGTCCGGTCCGCGTCGAGGAAGCACAGGTGCTTGGCCCATGGCACGTCCACCAGCACCTTCAACCCGTTTGCCTCGGCCAGGTCGAGAAACCATCGCGGCGGCACGGCATAGATGCGCACGAGGTTGGCCCCCAGTTCGCGGACCTGGGTGAAATCGCGCCCGGTCTGTTCGCGCGACGCGAACGGCTCGCCCTCCGGGCTGGGCGCAAACGGGCCGTAGGTCACACCCTTGACGACAAATTTCTTTTCGCCGAGGCGGAAGAACTTGCCGTCCACGGTCACGCGCGGCCGGTGAGAGGGAGGTTGAGCCATGAATTATCGGGCGTCTGACGGAGGCGCGGCCGCGGGTTCACGAACGCCCGCGGCTGGCGCGCTCACTTGACCCGCACGTCGATGTTGCGCCGATCGAGCGTCGAGCCTTCGTTCAGGGCGAGCTGTGAGAGGGACTTGTTGTAGTCGGCCAATGCGCGGATTTCCTCCGAGCGCGCCGAGGTCAGGTCGCGCTGGAGCTGGAGGACGATGAAACTGGTGCTCTTGCCGTTCTGGAGCTTCTTCTGCTCGGCGTCCAGGGCCGCCTCGGCGTAGAGCCGGGCCTGGCGGGTGGAATCGATGCGCTCGAAGTTCGTCCTGGCCAGCTTGATCGAGTCATCCACCTGCACCATCGCGTCCTGTTCGACCTTGCGGAGGATGAGTTGCGACTGTTCCACAGCCAGTTTGCTGTTGTGGTAGCGGGAGCGCGCGGCGGTGTTGCCCAGCGGGATGCTGAACTGCGCCCCGAACGTGTAGAAGGGCCGGTCGCCGCTCCGGAAGTTGTCGAACGCGTCTGCATACTCCCGCGTCGCCGTCCCGGACGCGCCGTGGCCGTAGGTGCCGATCAGGTCCAACTGCGGGAGCACCTGGTTCCGGTAATACCGCGAGTCGATCTGGTCGCCGTTCACCACCAGGCGCGCCTGCTGCACGTCCGGCCGCAGGGACAGCCCCCGGCGCCAGCTCTCCTGCAAGTCGAAGATCTGGGCGACGGGCACCAGCATCTCGGTGGGCTCGAACTCGACCTCGTGGCTCACGCGGTAGTTGTCGCTGATCAGTTTTCGCAACGTGTTCTGCGCCGTCCAGACGGCGCGCTGGGCCGAGAGCAGATCGGACCGGCGGGCCGCCACCTGCGACTCGGCCTGCTTCTCGTCCAGGGGCGCCAGCGCGCCCACTTCGACGCGCTTGTGGTTTTCGGCCAGGAGACGTTCGGCGAGCTGGAGGGCCTTCTCCTGCACCTTCACCGATTCGCGCGCGAAGATGAGATCGTAATAAGCCAGCTCGACCGCGGTGACGGTGTTGATGATCTGCGCCCGAAGCGAGGTCTCGCTGGACTTGAGGCGGTTCCTGGCGATCAGGATGTTGAACCGGACGTTGTCGATGAGGAAATTTTTGAGCAACGGCTGCGTCATGTTGATGCCGACCCCGCCCGTGGTCTGGTCGAACGAATCGATGACCACGCCATTGGTCGTCTGCCGGCCCGACATGCCGTGGCTTTCGCTCAGGTCCATGAACAGGTTGTAGCGCATTCCGGTCCACGGCAGCACGCCGTTGAGGTCCGTGTTGATCAAATCCGTGGTCGTCTCCGACGGCGGCGTCTCCCGGTTGAACTCGTCGATGCCGCCGCCGCGCCGGCTGAAGTTGCGCTGGCTCCCCAGCCCGAGAGCCGGCTCGTAGCCCGCGTAGGCGATGTTCAGATCGTTCTCCGCGAACAGCGACGAGTACCGCTCGATCTGGATGTCGAGGTTGCGTTCGAGCGCCATCTGCAGGCAGTCCTGCAGGGCGACCGGCTGGACGGCGGCGCCGTTGACCGGTTGCGGGAACGTTCCCAAGAGGAGCGCGACAAGGGTGAGAGTAGAGGCGAAGATTCGCATTGCGCGCCGAGCTTGCGTCATCGGAAAAACTTCGTCAAACACTCGTGCCAGCACCGGTGGCGCCCGGAATCCGTATGAACCAACCCACGCCCCAACGATCTCGCCTCGGGAAAACCGGGTGTAACCGCCCGCGCCCCCCGGCGTCACCAGCCCGTGATCGGCAACGATCCCATGCCAGCCATGGATGACGGGGGCCTCGATGTGGCGGCGTGCCTGGAGCGGGTCCGGGAGCGCGACGACGCCGCCGCCCGGGCGCTCGTCGAGCACCTTTATCCGCTGGTCATCAAGATCGTGCGGGCGCACCTGCCCCGGCGCGTGGCCGAGGAAGACCTGGCGCAGGACATTTTCCTGAAGGTCTTCGAGCGGCTCGGCCAGTACCGGGCCGAGGTGCCGCTGGAACACTGGGTTTCGCGCGTGGCGGTCACGACGTGCCTGGACCAGTTGCGCGCGCAGAAGCGCCGGCCCGAGTTTCGCTGGGCTGATCTTTCGGAAACCGAAGCCGAAATGCTCGACGCGGTGCTCACGAGCGAAAGCGAGCCGCACCCGGCGCAGGGTCTGGCGGCGAAGGAAATCGTGACGCGGCTGCTCGAATGCCTCAGCCCGCAGGACCGGCTGGTGGTGACGCTGCTCGATCTGGAAGAGAAGAGTCTGGCCGAAATCCGGCGGATCACCGGCTGGAACGAGACGTTGATCAAAGTGCGCGCCTTTCGCGCGCGGCAGAAACTGAAGAAACACCTGGCCGCCCTGGAAAAGGGCCGATTGAAATGAACGACCACAACGAAACCTGGAACCGCCTCGCGCGCGCCGCGCGCCGCGCGCCGGCGGAGCAGCCGGCCGAAGCGCCGTTTGGCTTCAGCCACCGCGTCGTCGCCCGCTGGCTCGCGGCCGGGCCACAGCCGCGCCTCTCCCCGTGGGAGCTGCTCGCGGTGCGTTCGCTCGGATTGGCCGCGCTGGTGATGCTCGTGTCGCTCGCGGCCAGCTTCAACGCCGTTCGCGCCCAGTTCGCCTCCGAACCCGCCACCCCCGCCGAACTGGTCGCCTACCTGGAGCCCTGACATGCGCCACTGGAAAATCATCCTCACGCTCGTCGCGATCTTCGTCGCCGGCACGATCACCGGCGCGGTGATCACCGTGCGTGTCGTCAGCACCGTGGCCAACAACCGCCTGAACCCCGAGCGCTGGCCCACGGCGATGCTGCACACCTACCGGACCAAGCTGAAGCTCTCCCCCGAGCAGATCGAGCAGATCCGCCCGGCCATCGAGGAAGGCCGGCAGGAACTCCGCCGCGTCATGGGCACCGCCGTGCGCGATTACGTGGGCATCATGCAACGGCTCGACGAACAGCTCAGCCCGGTCCTCAACGACGAGCAGCGCAAACTCCATGAGCAAATGCGCGAGGAAATCCGCGCCAAGCTGCGCCAGCGCCTGGGCAACCGGCCGCCGGAATCGTAGATAATTGCCCGCCCTCTCATTTCCGTCTTGGCGCGCGGCGTTCTGACGGTAAATTTTCCCCCGCCAGCTACGTCCAACGTCCACATGCGCGCCTTCGCCCACCTCATTGTCTCCGCCTTCAGCTTCTTGCTCGTTTCCGGCGCCGTTGCGGCGGACAAGGCCAAGCCCGCCCGGGTCGGGGTCAAACCAGCCGCTGACAGCATTCCACTCTTCGACGGAAAAACCCTCAAAGGCTGGAAACTGTCCGACTTCGCCGCCCAAGGCGGCGCTGAGGTCGCGACCTCCGCTAAGGACGGGCCGGTCATCATCGTCGAGCAGGGCGAAGTCCTCAGCGGCATCACCTACACCAACCGCGTGCCGCGAGTGGACTACGAGATTTCCCTCGAGGCCATGAAGCTCTCCGGGAGCGACTTTATGTGCGGCCTGACCTTCCCGGTGAAGGGCGAGCACGCCACCCTCATCTTGGGCGGCTGGGGTGGCGGCGTGGTGGGTATTTCGAGCATCGACGGCTCCGACGCCTCGGAGAACGAGACGACCAAATACCTGAAGTTCGACAAGAACGTCTGGTACCGCGTCCGCGTCCGCGTCACGGCGAACAAGATCGAGGCCTGGCTCGATGACGAGAAGATCGCCGACTTGGAACTGGCCGGGAAGAAGGTTGCCATGCGCCCCGGCGAGATCGAGAGCGCCATCCCGGTGAGTCTGTCAACGTATCAAACCCGCGCGGCGTATCGCAACTTGAGGTTGAAAAAACTGTCTGGTGCAAACTGAACTCGCAAGACTCCAATGAAAATGAAACCTCTCCATCCCGGCGTTCTGTGTCTCGTGTGCCTTTTCGTGGCCTTGTCCCTGCCCGCCGCCAACTGGCCCGCCTGGCGCGGCCCGCTCGGCACCGGCATCTCCGACGAGAAAAATCTCCCGACCGCGTGGACCACCACCGAGAACGTGAAGTGGCGCGTCCCGCTTCCCGAGCCTGGGAACTCCACGCCCGTCACGTGGGGCGACCGCATTTTCGTCACCCAGCCCGTCGGCGAGCGCCGCACGCTCATGTGCCTCAACCGCGCCGACGGCAAGCTGCTCTGGCAGGTCGGCGTGCCCACGAAGGAGAAGGAGCCGACGCACGGCACTAATCCGTACAACTCTGGGTCGCCCGTCACGGACGGTGAGCGCGTGATCGTCTCGTTCGCGTCGGATGGCTTGTTCTGCTACGACTTCAGCGGCAAGGAACTTTGGAAGCGCACCGATCTCGGGCGGCAGATTCACATC
>Ga0247727_10014315_pt1 | contig 13201 bp, 8 predicted proteins | sample WisWelCaveWW1625_FD_202498 | JGI IMG/M metagenome (GOLD analysis project Ga0247727, IMG submission 202498) | Biofilm microbial communities from Wishing Well Cave, Virginia, United States - WW16-25 | ecosystem: Environmental > Aquatic > Deep subsurface > Groundwater > Cave microbial mat | place... | reverse complement strand
GACCTGGCGTTCCAAGGCCGCGAGGAGATCCGGCATAGCTACGTCGCCCTCCTGGAGCTGATGATCGCGCAAAACAGCTACGTGGGGATCGCGACGCACGACTCGGTGCTGATCGACGCCGCGTGCAAGCTCATCGCACAGCGCGGCCTGGGCCGCGACCAGTACGAGTTCCAGATGTTGTTGGGCGTACGTCCGGAGCTGCGGCGCAAGCTCGTGCACGACGGCCATCGCGTGCGGCTCTACGTGCCGTTCGGCGCGCACTGGTACCGGTATTCGATGCGGCGGTTCAAGGAGAACCCCCAGGTCGCCGGCCAGGTCTTCCGCGCGCTGTTCAGGCGAAACGCCTGAGAGGATACTGGGCCGGCATGAAGATCACCTCGATCGGCGGCGGTCCCTCGGCGCTGTTCTTCGGGATTCTCATGAAGAAGGCCGACCCGCGTCACGAGATCACGGTGTACGAGCGCAACAAGCCCGACGACACCTTCGGCTTCGGCGTGGTTTTTTCCGACGCGACGCTCGACAAGGTCGCCGAGGCTGACGCCGAGTCGTACGGCGCCATCCGGCAGGCGTTCGCCCATTGGGACGACATCGACATCCACTTCCGCGGCTCGAAGATCACGTCCACCGGGCACGGGTTCTCGGGTCTGTCGCGGGTCTGCCTGCTGGACATCCTGCAGCGACGCGCCGAGGCGTTGGGTGTCCGCATCCGCTACCAGACGGAGGTACGCGATCCCGAGGCGCATCTCGACGCCGATCTGGTGCTCGGCGCCGACGGAGTCAACAGCCTGGTGCGCGATCGGTGGGCGGGGCATTTCCAGCCGGCGATCGACTTCCGGCCCAACCGCTTCGTGTGGCTGGGGACCACTTTCCCGTACCCGGCGTTCACGTTCTACTTCAAGGAGGACGCCTACGGGCTGTGGCGGGTCCACGCGTACCGCTACGCGCCCGACCAGTCCACGTTCATCCTGGAGACGACCGAGGCGTGCTGGAGGGCGTCGGGGATGGATCGCGCCACCGAGGACGAGACCGTGGCGTTCTGCGAGAAGCTGTTCGCCGACGAGTTGCGCGGCCACCGCCTCCTGAAGAACCGCTCGCTGTGGCGGAGCTTCCCGATCGTCCGCTGCGGCCGATGGCGCCACGAAAACGTCGTGCTGATGGGCGACGCCTGCCACACGGCGCACTTCTCGATCGGCTCGGGGACCAAGCTCGCCATGGAGGACGCGATCGCCCTGCGCGACGCGGTGTTGGCGCACCCGGACGTGCCATCGGCGCTGGCCGCCTACGAAACGGAGCGCCGCCCGACGGTCGAGAGCACGCAGCGCGCCGCCCGCACCAGCCTGGCGTGGTTCGAGCAGACCGAGCGCTACATGAAGCTCGATCCGCTGCAGTTCGCCTTCAGCCTGCTCACGCGGTCGCTGCGCGTCACGCACGCAAATCTCAAAGTGCGCGACCCGGCGCTGGTCGAGCGGGTCGACGCGGACTTCGCCGCGAAGGCCGGGGTGCCCGCATCGACGCCGCCCATGTTCACGCCATTTTCGGCGCGCGGCTGTACGCTCTCGAATCGTGTCGTGGTGAGCCCGATGTGCATGTATTCGGCCGAAGACGGCGTGCCCGACGACTGGCACCTCGTGCACCTGGGCAGCCGGGCCGTGGGCGGCGCGGCGCTGGTGATCGCCGAAGCGACCGGCGTCTCGCTCGACGCGCGCATCACGACCGGCTGCGCCGGCCTTTGGTCCGAGCGCCACGCGTCGGCGTGGAAACGGATCACCGACTTCGTGCACCGCCGGACCGGGACCAAGATCGGGATCCAGCTCGCGCACGCCGGTCGCAAGAGCGCGACCTGCATCCCGTGGCAGGGGGGGTACGACGAGCCGCTGCCGTCGGGAGCCTGGCCGATCTACTCGGCGTCCCCGATCCCCTTCAAGGCGCACGGCCAGGTGCCGCGCGAGATGGCGCTAGGCGACATGGAGCGCGTGAAGTCGGATTTCGCGCGGGCGGCCGCGCTGGCCGTCGAGGCGGGCTTCGACTGGCTGGAATTGCACATGGCGCACGGCTACCTCTTGTCGTGCTTCCTCTCGCCGCTCGCCAATCGCCGCCGGGACGAATACGGCGGCGCGATCGAGAACCGCCTGCGCCTGCCGCTGGAGGTGTTCGACGCGGTGCGCGCGGCCTGGCCGGGCCAGCGCCCGATCAGCGTCCGCATCAGCGCCACCGAGTGGGCCCCCGGCGGCACGACGGCCGAGGATCTGGTGGCGGTCGGGCGGGCGTTCCGGGAACACGGTTGCGATCTGATCGACGTGTCGGCGGGCGGCGTGGTCGAGGACGCGCTCCCGGAATACGGGCGCCTATTCCAGACGCCGTTCTCCGAGCTGATTCGCCTGGAGGCGGGGATCCCGACCATGACCGTCGGGGCGATCACCAGCTACTCCGACGTGAACTCGATTCTTGCCGCCGGGCGAGCCGACCTGTGCGTGCTCGCGCGCGGGCACCTGTGGGACCCGTACTACACGCGACACGCCGCCCGCGACCTCGGCGTGGACCTCCCGTGGCCCGATCCGTACGGCCCGCTGGCGCGCTTCAACCCGCGCTTTTCCTGATCTCCGTCGAGGTTTCGCGAGTTGTCCACAGGGGGATCGGCCCGGTGCTTGCCCGGTGCTCGAACCCCTTGCCTTCTCTCCGCCCGCTCGTGCTAGATCCCACGCCAAAGCAGGAGGAGCCCGATGACCAACTCGCGTCAGGAAGCCATCCGCGCGATCACGGCGATGCCGCCGGTCGCCCCCAACGTCGACTACACCCAAAAACACGTGATCGAGGTTTTCGGGGAGAACGTGTTCACGCTCGAGGCGATGCGGGAGAAGCTCCCGTCCGAGGCGTTCCGGGCGCTGCAGCGCACGCTCTCGCACGGCGAGTCGCTCGACGTCTCGCACGCGGACGCCATCGCCGTGGCGATGAAGGATTGGGCGATCTCGCGCGGCGCGACGCATTTCACGCACTGGTTCCAGCCGATGACCGGGTCGACCGCCGAGAAACACGATGCGTTCCTCACCTACGGCGCCGACGGGCGGGCCCTGACCGAGTTCTCGGGCAAGTTGCTCATCAAGGGCGAGCCCGACGCTTCGAGCTTCCCGTCGGGCGGCATCCGCGCGACGTTCGAGGCGCGCGGCTACACCGCGTGGGATCCGACCAGCCCGGTGTTCCTGGTGGAGAGTACCAACGGCACGACGCTGTGCATCCCGACGGCGTTCTGTTCGTACGGCGGGGAGGCGCTCGACGAGAAGACGCCGCTCTTGCGCTCGCTGCAGGCGCTGGACAAACAGGCGGTTCGGCTGCTGCGCGTGATGGGGAACAAGGAGGCGTCGCACGTCACCGGCACCGTCGGGCCCGAGCAGGAGTATTTCCTCGTCGATGCCAACTTCTACTGGCAGAGGCCCGATCTCATCAACGCGGGCCGGACGCTGTTCGGGGCGCGGCCTCCCAAGGGCCAGGAGATGGAGGATCACTACTTCGGGTCGATCCGCCCGCGCGTGCTCGCCTTCATGATGGAGGCCGAATACGAACTCTACCGGCTCGGCATCCCGATCAAGACGCGCCACAACGAGGTCGCGCCGGCGCAGTTCGAGATCGCCCCGGTGTTCGAACGATCCAACGTCGCCATCGACCACAACCTGCTGGTGATGGAGACGCTGCGCGGCGTCGCCAACCGCCACGGCTTCGTGTGCCTGCTCCACGAGAAACCATTCGCCGGCATCAACGGCAGCGGCAAGCACAACAACTGGTCGCTGATGGACGACCAGGGCAACAACCTGCTCGAGCCCGGGCACACGCCCGAGGAGAACGCGCAGTTCCTGGTCGTGCTGACGGCGGTGATCCGCGCCGTGAACAAACACGGCGCGCTGCTGCGGGCGGCAATCGCGAGCGCGGGCAACGACCACCGCCTCGGAGCCAACGAGGCGCCCCCGGCGATCCTGAGCGTGTATCTGGGAGAGCAACTCACCACCGTGGTACAGGGGCTGATAGCCGGCACCAAGCCCAACGCGCGCGGCGCTAGGGTGCTCGACATCGGCGTGACCACGCTCCCCTCGCTGCCGCGGGACGCCAGCGACCGCAACCGGACTTCGCCGTTCGCGTTCACCGGGAACAAGTTCGAGTTTCGCGCCGTGGGTTCGTCGATGTCGATCGCGCGGCCCAACACGTTCCTGAACACCATCGTCGCCGACTCGCTGGACTGGATGGCGACGGCCATCGAGGCGGCGCAGAAGAAGGGTGCGTCGCTGCACGACGCGGTGCAGCGCGTGGTGCAGGAGTCGCTCGCGGAGAACCAGCGGATCCTGTTCGCCGGCGACAACTACTCCAGCGAGTGGCACGTCGAGGCCGAGCGGCGCGGCCTGCCGAACCTCAAGAACACGCCGGACGCCGTGGACGTGATCCTGGCGCCCGAGAGCCGGGAGCTGTTCACCAAATACGGCGTCTACACGGCGCAGGAGTTGGAGAGCCGCCACACGGTGATGCTCGAAACCTACGTCAAGACGCTCAACATCGAGTCGCTGCTCGCCGCGCGCATCGCCAAGGACCAGATCCTGCCGGCCGCGCTGCGCTACCAGCGGGACGTGGCCGAGTCGATCGTGCAAACCCGCGAGGCGAGCCCCAAGGCCAACGTGCAGGGCGCGGTGACCACGCTCGACGATTTGGCGGAGCAGGTGACGAAGTTCCGTCAAGCCGTCGACGCGCTGGATCGCGTGCGGCACGAGGCGGACGCGCTGCACGGCGACGTACGGTCGCAGAGCCGCCACTACCGCGACAAGGTGTTGCCGGTCATGGCGCAGGTTCGCGAGGTCGGGGACGTGCTCGAGCTGATCGTCGACGACGCGCTCTGGCCCCTCCCCAAGTACCGCGAGATGCTGTTTATCTATTAGCCCGTTCACGGGTTGGTGCGCCCGAAACGGCGCGCGCAGGCGGTTGCTGCGGCGCGTGCCTCCTTTCCCGTTTCGGCGAGCAGATGCTCGCGCTCGCCCGCATTCAGGCAGGCGGTGGTCGCCGTCCCGAGGCGGTCGAGCAGCTCGGGCCAATCGGCGAAGCGCACGGTGCGGGACTGGGCCAGCGTGGAGACCGTCACCGCGCTCTTGCCGTCGGGGGCTAGGGCGAGCCACTGGAGCGGCCCCAGCCGCCCGGGGATGTGGAGCAACTCGGCGCCGGTCGAAGCGGACCAGAGGCGGGTGCTGCCGTCGCCGGAAATCGTGACGACGCGCGCGGCGTCGCGCGTGAAGCGGCAGCTGAGGACGTCGCCCGTGTGGCCGCCGAGCAGGATGGGAGGGAAGGCGCCGCTGGCCGAGAAGACGCGCGCGGTGTCGTCGGCCGATCCGCTACACAGACGCGCTCCGTCGGCACTCCACGACAGCGTGAGGACGCGATCGGCATGACGGACGGACTCGATCCCAGGGCCACCCTCGACGGGGTAGATGCGCACGCTGCCGCGATCGCCGCCCACGGCGACGCGCGCGCCGTCACGGCTCCAGGCCGCGCTGTGGATGGCGCCGGCCGGGTCCCGAAGGGCTCGAGGCGGGGCGTCCGCGCCGGCGGCCACGATCCAGGCCGCACCGTCGGTCGTGAAGAACAGGAGTTGCCTGCGGTCGGGGCTGTGCGCCACCGTGCGGACGGCCACGCCGGCGCGGAGCACGGCCGTCAGGTCGGCGCCCGCCTTTGCCCACATCCGCTCGTGGCCGAAGCCATCGGCCACGATGGGCCGCCCGTCGTTGCTGAATGCGAGCGTGTAGAGCGCATTGGGGTCGCCGCCCGCCCAGAGCGCCGCCTGCCCCTCCTCCAGCGCCGCGCCGCGAGGGCCCTCGGGAGAAGGCGCCCGCCAGAGCCGCGCGCTCCCATCCACGCCGGCCGACGCGACCAGCTTCCCGTCCGGGCTCCACGCCACCGACACGAGGCGGCCCGGGTGCGAGCCCCTCGCCAGCTCGCCGCCGCCGTCCGCGCGCCAGACGCGAACCAGTCCGTCGGTGCCGGCGCCGGCGACGCGCGTGCCGTCGGGAGAGAACGCGGCGGCCCAGAGCACCCTCCGGGCGTCTTCGGGGATGGGCTCGCGCGCGGGTGGGCGACGCGGAAAGACGCGTAGAGTGCCGTCTTCGGATGCGGTCATGATGGAGCGCCCGTCCGGCGAGAAGTGCGCTTCGTCGATCCCGGCCGCGTGGCGGCCGAGCACCACCGGCGCCCCCTCGAAGAGCGGCCAGAGACGGGCGGTGCCGTCGGCCGAGCCGGTGAGGAGCTCGTCTCCCTCCGGGCTGAAGGCGATCGAGCTCACCGAACCCTCGTGCGCGCGCAGGACGCGGACGGGCGCGGGCCCAGCGTCCGCCACGCGCCACAGGCGCGCCGTTGTGTCCTGCGAAGCGCTCGCGAGCCACGCCGAGTCCGGAGAAAACGCGACTTCCCAGAGGCGGCCCTGGTGGCCCTCGAGCGTGCGTGCGGGCCCGCCCCGCGCCTGCCACAGGCGCACCTCGCCGTCGTCGGAGCCGGTCGCGATCCAGGCACCGTCGGGGCTCCAGCGCGCCGCCCGGACTATCGAGCGATGGCCGCGGAGCACGGAAAGCTCGGCGCCGTCCGTTGCGGACCAGATCCGGGCGGTCGTGTCCTCGGACGAAGTGAGAAGATGCGTTCCGTCCGGGCTCCACTCTACGGCCCACGTCGGGCCTTCGTGGCGCCTGAACTCGACCTCCAGCGCCGCTGTGCCGCCGTTGTTGCGCCCGTCCCAGCGGAAAACGCGCGCGGCGCCGTCTCCGGCGACGGTCGCGATGCGCGCGCCGTCCGGGCTCCACGCGCCGGTGTAGACGGTGTAGCTCCCGTGACCGGGCAGAGCCACGGCCGTCCCGCGACCGTCCGCTGACCACACGCGCGCCTCGCCGAGGCGGCCCCCGGCGAAGACCCAGCGCCCGTCCGGGCTCCACCGCAGCCCATAGAGCACCGCCGGGGACGCAAGCACCACCGGGTCTCCGCGGCCGTCGGCCGGGAAGATGCGCGCGGTCCGATCCCAGGAGGCGCTCGCCACGCGCGCGCCGTCCGGGCTGAACTCGGCCGAAACAATCTGGGCCCCGTGGCCGCGGAGCAGCGCTTTGGGCAGCGGCCGCTCCGCCACGGGAAGCGCGATCGAGGCGGCGCCCCAGGGCTCCGGCCCGTCACGCAACTCGGTGAGCAGCAGCGCCGCGCGAAGCGGGTCCTCCGCGCCGGCCGCGGTTTGCAGCACCGCCCGCACCCGCGCCGTTCGGGCGGCCTTCTGCGAGGCCGAGGCGAAGAGGAGCGAAAGGGCGATCGCCAGAAGCCCCGCAAAGAGTCCGGCCCCGCGCAACAGCCGCCTCCGCCCGCGCGCCCGGTGCTGGCGCGTCTCGGCTTGGCAAAGGAACGCCTCCGCGACCGGCCCCGCAGGTGCCCGGCGCGCGCTCCGCCAGGCCAAGGCGTCCTCCAGGGTGCGCTCGCTCCAGAGCAACTCGCGCGGCCGGCCCCGCTCCTCCCAGTAGGCCGAGGCCTGCTCGATCCGTTCCAGGAACCGGCGTGACTCGCCTTCCTCGTCGAGCCAATCGCGCAGCCGGCCCCAGCCGCGGATCAGCGCCTCGTGCGACAGCTCGACCACGCCGCCGCGCTCGGCGGTGAGGATGCGCCCGGCGATGAGCTTCTCCAGCACCTGCGCGGCGCCGTCCTTGCCTCCGGGCACGAGGTCCAGGAGCTCTTCACGCCCGCGTGGCCGCCGCGCGCTGTCCGCGGTGACCAGCGCGCAGAGGAGCGCCCGCGCCACCTGCGCGTCTTGCGGGCGCGGCATCCTGGCGAGCACCTCCTCCGCGTGCGCGGCGAGCACGCCGGTCACCCCGCCCGCCTGCTCCAGCGCCGAGCGCGTCAGCCGACGGCGGGCGCGATCGCGCGTTTCCCAGAGCCGGCTGGCGGTCAGCTGCAAGAGCGGCAGCGGCGCGGCCTCCTTCTCCAGCTCGCGAACCATCTCCTCGGAGACGCCCTCGTCGAACTCGTAGCCGCAGCGCGACGCGGGCCCGCGCAGGGCGGCGAAAAGCCCTTCGGCGCCCGGAGGCGTGAGAATGAGCGCGCCGCCGCTCACCGCTTCGGCCAGCCCGGGCAGGCCGGCCACCCGGGCGAGGAAGTCGTCGCGCACCGCGAAGAGCGCGCGGGTCGGCGCGCCGACGTCGTCGCCCACCGCCAGCAGTGTGGCCGCGAACGCGGCGCGCACCGACGGATCGGCGACCTGCGTGAAAAGCTCTTCACCCTGATCGACGAAGACCACGAGCCGCGCGCCGGTCTCGCGCGCGTGATCGCGGACGAGGCGCGCGAAGAGGCCGGGCCGAAGAAGAAGCTCCGCGGGACCGGGGGCCTCGATCCCCAGCGCCGCGAGCCGCTCGCAAAGGCGCGCGAACGGGTCCGGCCCCGGCCGGAGCGACAGCGAAAGCCACCCCTGCACGCGCAACAGCGGCAGGAGCCCCGCCTCGAGGAGCGAGCTCTTGCCGGCGCCCGATGCGCCGACCAGTGCGACGATCGGCCGCGCGATGAGCATCGCGAGCAGCCGGTGGGCCTGCGGGGCACGGCCAAAGAACTGGTCCGCCTCCGCCTCGGTGAACGGCTCCAGGTAACGGAACGGTTGCTCATCCTGCCCGCGCCAGAAGGACCGCTGCGCGGCGGCCAGCGCCGCAGCCATCTCCCTTGCCGTCGCGTAGCGCGACTCGGGATCGGCGGCGAGCGCGCGCAAGAGCACCTCGTGCAACGGGCCGGGCGGCGCGGCGCGTCCGGGCAGCGCGCCGGTGAGCGCCTCGTGCAGGATGACGCCCGCGCTGTAGAGGTCGGCCCGGTGATCGCTGCGATCTCCGCGGCGCTGCTCGGGCGCCATGTAGGGCGCCGTCCCCGCCCCCGCCTCCCCGGGGCTTTCGCCGACCAACGACGCGAGCCCGAAGTCGAGCACCTTGACCTGTCCGTCGTCGCGCAAGAAGACGTTGCCCGGCTTGAGGTCGCGGTGCACCACGCCGCGCGCGTGCGCGTGCGCGAGGCCCGCGAGGATCTGCTGCAGGATCTCGATGGCCTCGTGCGGCGGTCGCGGCCCCTGCCGCAGGCGCGCGCCCAACGTCTCCCCGCGCAACAGCTCCAGGACGAGATAGGGGCGCCCCTCGTGCCCGCCGAAGTCGTGCAGCGTGACCAGGTTGGGATGGTCGAGGCGCGCGATGGCCTCCGCCTCGCCGCGCAAGAGGGCCACGAGCGCCTCGGCCGAGCGTCCGTGGCGCGCCCGCATCAACTTGAGCGCCACGTGCCTGCCCAACTCCAGATCGCGCGCCTCGTACACCGCGCCAAACCCGCCGCGCCCCAAGAGCGCGATCACCTCGAAACGCCCCACCCGCGTGCCGGGCGGAAGCGGTGCGCCCGCGTCGGCGGGGCCGGCTTCGTCGGTGCGGGCCAGCGCGCGGAGGAGCGACTCGAGCCCCGCCTCGCTGTCCCTCCCGTCCTCCTTCACTCCAGCAGCCCTTCTCGCGCGGCGAGCTTCTTGATCTTCTCTTTCACCCGCTCGAAGCGCTTGCGTAGCGCGGCCTCCGCGCCGGACGTTTCGCCGTGCGCCATTACGTCGGCGATCTCTCGCCAGGGGAGCTTGCGGTCCACTCGTAGGATCAGCAGCGTTTGCTCGGCGGGCGAGAGCCGCTGCTTCAGCCGGGCCACCCGATCCCGCCGCTCTTGCGTGACGCCCGGCCGGGTGGACGTATAGACCTGGGCCGCGACCTGCTGCAGTGCGGCCGTCTCGAGCCGCACCGCGCGCCTCCGGTACGGATCGTCGAGGTAGCGCTGCGCCGCGCTCCAGGCCAGCTTGTGGGCCCAGGTCGAAAACGACGCCTCGCCGCGGAAGCCGACAAGGCCTTTCCAGAGCGCCTCGCAGAAACGCCCGAACACCTCCTCCGCCGCCCCCTCGTCGTGCAGCACCGCGCGCAGGTAGCCAGCAATTGCGGGACCATAGGCGCGGATCGCCGCCGTGGCCGCGCCCGGCGCGTCCCCCGCGTCCAGCGTGGCCCGTATCTGCCGCTCGGCGACCGGGTCGGGCATCGGCCAAGCGTAGCCCGAAACGCGTCCCAGAGGATGAGCGGATGTCACAAGCTGCGCGGACCGGACGCCTGGCTGGGGATCGACCCCGGCACGCAACATTCCGCTCGCCTTGACCGAAAACCACCGCATGGCAAGATGGAAACGAATCATGTTCCCCTGGCGACGCCGACGAGACCCCCTCGATGAGATGGCCTCCGGAGCCGCTCAGCACGTGCTGAGCGAGAGCACACGCATCGCGCTCGAGAAGATCGCCTCGGAGTTCGTCAAGGAGGATCTCGCCTACATCCGGGGCCAGCTCTACGAGCGGATGAACGCCCGGTACGGCTGGTACCGCCGGAGGCTTTACGGCGACCCCGAAGACGGCTCGCGGTAGCCCGGGCACATCGCCGTCCCCGAAGACCCTCGCCGGGGATGTCACAAAGGTCCGCGTGGGTGCTCTAAGCATCAACGGAGGACCGCATGAACATCAGACATCCCCTCGTAACCACTCTGCTCGCCTTCGCCGTATGGGCCGGGACGGAGCGCATCGCCTTCGCGTGCAACTTCGACGCGACCTGCGATCCGGAGGAGAGCTGCCAATGCGCCGACTGCGTCGTGGCCTCGGTGTGCGGGGATGGCTGCTGCGATGCGGACGGCCTCGGCGGCGTCCAGGAGAACACGTGCAACTGCGCACTCGATTGCGGCCGCGTCTGCGGCGACGGCTGCTGTAGCAGCGGCGTCGGCGAGGATCCTTGCGACTGCCCTGAAGACTGCGGCGGATTCGGTTGCGGCGACGGCCGCTGCTGCGGCGGCACCGAGACGGTGGGGACGTGTCCCGCCGACTGCTCCTGTAACGCCGACGGGGTCTGCGAGACGGGCGAAACCGCCTGCGACTGCCCGCAGGATTGCGGAGGAGCCTGCTGCGGCGATGGTCTATGCGAGGGCGGTGAGTGCGACTGCCCGGCGGACTGCGCCGTGTCTTGCGGCAACGGCTGCTGCGACGCCACCGAGACGGCGGCGGCGTGCCCCTCCGATTGCTGCGACGCCGCCGACCCGCGGGTCTGCGGCGACGGCTGCTGCAGTAGTAGCGGTCCCTTCCCCTACGAGTGTAACGACTGCCCCACAGACTGCCCCCCGGTGTGCGGCGACGGCTGCTGCGCCCTCGGGTTAGAGTGTGACTGCCCCACAGACTGCCCCCCGGTGTGCGGCGACGGCTGCTGCACCGGCAGCGAGAACGCCTTGACCTGCCCCGCCGACTGCACCGCCTGCGGCGACGGAACGTGCTCGGCGGGCGAGGACGCCTGCAACTGCGCGGCCGACTGCGTGGCCGTGTGCGGCGACGCCTGTTGCAGTGGCGCCGAGGACGGGTGCACCTGCGCGGTGGACTGCGGGCCTTCTTGCTGCGGCGACGACGTCTGCGACGGGGGCGAGACCCCGTGCACCTGCTCCAGGGACTGCGAGAGCACGTGCGGAGACGGCTGCTGCACGGGCGGCGAGAACGGATGCAACTGCGCGGCGGACTGCGCCGGCACCTGTTGCGGCAACGGCGCCTGCGAGGCGGGCGAAACCAGCTGCAGCTGCTACACGGACTGCGGGAAGATCTGCGGAGACGGCTGCTGCGCTCCCGGTGAGCGGGCGACCTGCCGAGCAGATTGCCCACGACGTTAGCGGAGGAACGCATGTCCGCAAGTAGCGAGCAGTGCAGGACCCTGGTCTTGGTCGGGTTGGCTTGGTGCTTCGGGGGATGTGGTGAGGACGAGGGCGGCGCCGGCTCCATGGCGGACAGGCTGGCGCTGTCGACCGGGCCGGCATCGACGGCCCAGACGGCGAACTGGCGCGAGCCGGGGATCGTGGCAGGCGCGGAGGCCGGGAGCTTCGCGCTTCGCGACGGTCGGGTCAGCGCCTCCTTGACGCGCGAGGGGGCCGTCATCACCGGCGCGGGCGGGGCGGAGGGCGCCTGGCAGTTGCGCTGGACGCCCGTCGGCGCCCGTGGGCTGGCGCCCCGTCCCGAGGACGAGCTTCCGGGCAAAGTGAACCACCTCACGGGTGATCCCTCCGGTTGGAGGACGGGGTTGCCGCACTACGGGCGGCTCGTCTATCCCGACGTGGTTCCGGGAATCGCGCTCACGGTCGAGTCGCGGCGTCACGCCCTGGCGTACCGGTTCGACCTCTCGGCCGGCGCGGATCCGCGTGCCATCCGTCTGCGCTACGCTGGGGCCGAGGACGTGGTCGTCGAGGACCACGGCCGGGCGCTGCGCGTGCGTACGGGCGGCGGCAGCCTCCGCGAGACCGGGCTTTCCTGCTTCCAGGAGGACCAAGGCGCGCGTCGTGACGTACCGTGCAGGTACGCGGTGCTTGCGCGCGACGACGGGGCGGTCGAGGTGGGTTTCGACGTCGGTCCGTTCGATCGCGAGCGGAGCCTCGTCGTGGACCCGGTGATCGGCTGGTCCTCGTACCTCGGAGGCTCCTTCGGGGACACCGCCCACGGGTGACCGTGGACGCCAGCGGCAACGTCTACGTCGTGGGCGACACGTTTTCGGCCGACTTCCCGTCGGCGGGCGGCTTCGACACTGCGCTCGGCGGCGGCGAGGACGCGTTCGTGACCAAGATCAACGCCGGCGGGGCGACGCTGGCCTGGTCCTCCTACCTCGGAGGCTCCGACATCGATCGGGGCCGTGGCGTGGCCTTCGACGCCTCCGGCAACGTCTATGTCGTGGGGATGACGAACTCGTCGGATTTTCCGTCCACCGGCGGCTTCGACACGACGCTGGACGGCGTGGACGTGTTCGTGACCAAGGTCAACGCCGCCGGCTCCAGCCTGGCGTGGTCCTCGTTTTTGGGGGGTACCGACAACGAGCAGGGGCTGGCCGTCGTTGTCGATGGCAACAACAATCCCTACGTGACCGGGTTCACGCTCTCAACTGACTTTCCGTCGGGCGGCGGGTTCGACACCACGATCGACGGCCCGAGGGACGCCTTCGTGACGAAGTTGGACGGGACCGGTTCCGGCCCGATCTGGTCCTCGTATCTGGGGGGAAGCAACCAGGACGAGGGTCACGGCGTGGTGGTCGACGGCGTCGGCAACGTCTACGTCGGCGGCTGACAACCTGCTCATTGCGGGCGAGACGTCGTCCCCCGACTTTCCCACCGG
>Ga0247727_10014314_pt1 | contig 13204 bp, 22 predicted proteins | sample WisWelCaveWW1625_FD_202498 | JGI IMG/M metagenome (GOLD analysis project Ga0247727, IMG submission 202498) | Biofilm microbial communities from Wishing Well Cave, Virginia, United States - WW16-25 | ecosystem: Environmental > Aquatic > Deep subsurface > Groundwater > Cave microbial mat | place... | reverse complement strand
TGTGTTGTTGAGTCAAGGTTCGGCCGTTTACCTTGCGGACTTGCAGGAATATAATCGAATTTTACGTCAGCGGAATGCGCTGCTCGCAGAATTTACCAATACCACGGATAGGACGTTGGCCGCGTGGGATGAATCGCTGGCGTTGTATGGATGTAAAATTGTTCAGGCTCGGCATCAATTTGTGCAGGACAATTGCAAAATTTTGCAGCAGGCTTACGCGCACATTTCTGCGTCCACCCACTCTCTGCAGCTCGCCTATCGCAGTCAATTCGAGACGCTACGAATCGACGAGATCACGCCGCAAACATTTTTGGAGCGGCTGGGCGGATATCGCGGGCGCGAGAAACAGCGCGGCCAAACGCTGGTCGGCCCGCATCGTGACGATCTGGAGTTGAGCATCAACGGCGTGGATTTGCGCCGTTTCGGCTCGCGCGGCGAGCACAAATCCGCAATCATGGCGCTGAAAATGATGGAGACGGAATATCTGAAACGGCGCTTGAACACCGCGCCGATTATTTTGCTGGATGATTTGATTTCCGAGCTTGATGAAACCCGCGCCCGGCAATGCGTGCAATATTTTTCCGGACGCGGTCAGCTTTTTATTTCAGCGGTGTCGCTGATTTCGGATGAGGCGTTGCGAGATGCGGCAAAATTTCAGATAAGCGCTGGAAGTGTTGAGATGGTAAATTAGGCGGCTTGTTGCTGTACTGTCATTCTGGAAGCCTGCCCTGGCGCCCGCCGCGCCACGCGGTGCCGCAGGCCAGGGAATCCTGTTTGTCTTTAGCACGTTCTTGGTTTGTTAATGGATTCTTTTTGAAGGGCAATTTGAGAGGGAGCGGCGATGGAGCAAGACAGCCCGTGGAAAGAAATTTTGGAAGAGTTGTTTGAAGACTTTCTTTTTACTTTCTTTCCCGATATTTACAGGGAAATCGACTTTTCCAAAGGCTACGTGTTCCTTGATAACGAATTGCAGCAGATCATGCCGATCAGCGAGACGGGCAAACGGATTGTCGATAAGCTGGTTAAGGTTTATTTGCTCAACGGCTCAGAAAAGTGGCTGCTGATTCATATTGAAATTCAAGGCTACGAGCAGGACGAATTTCCGGAGCGCATGTACATTTACAATTACCGCATCTTCGACAAATTCCGGAAGGACGTAGTGAGCTTGGCGCTGTTGACGGACGACAAGCCGAATTTTCGCCCGAATGAGTACCGTCGCTCACTCTGGGGTTGCAACGTGCTATTTGAATATCCGGTGATCAAGATCATCGATTATCGCGAGCACTGGGCGGAGTTGGAAAACAGCACGAATCCATTCGTGATGATCGTCGCCGCGTTTTTGAAAACGCTGGAAAACGAAGGAAATGTTCAGGAACGGTACTCGTGGAAAAAGAAGTTGCTGTTGTCGCTTTACGAGCGGGGGATGCAACGCGAGATGATTTTGAAAATATACAAGTTTATTGATTGGATGATGAAACTGCCAAAAGAACTTAATAATGCACTTTATGAACAAGTTAAAGCTGCAAAGGAGATCAAAACAATGCCATACATAACCACTGCGGAACGAATTGGCATGGAAAAAGGGCTTGCGCAAGGCCTGGCGGCCATGCTTGAAATGAAGTTCAGAAAAGCCGGTCAACGACTCGGTCGGCGTGCTTATCAAGTTCAAGATATCGATACGCTTCAAAAAATGATGGCAGAATTGAAACGTATCAAAAGCTTGCCCAAAGCGAAAAAACTATTTGACGAAATCGAATCGCCAGTCGCGAATTGATCATGTCGAAACGACCTCGTTCAGTCGGCGATGTGCTGGGGGAATTGCTGCACCAATACGGCTTGATGGAACGGCTGAAAGAATTTGACGCCGTCAATTGCTGGGCGGAAGTGGCCGGCGAGCAGATCGCCAGCCACACCAAAGCCCGAGACGTGCGCGACGGCGCGCTGATTGTGGAAGTCGAAAACAGCGCGTGGCGCAACGAGCTTTATTATCTCAAAGCGGAGCTGATCGAGCAAATCAATAAAAAAATAGGAAAGAAAGTTATTCACGATATTACGATGATTTGAACCGTAGCGCAGACTTTCAGTCTGCCGCTTTGAATTAACGAAATTACAGGTGCGCAAATGGCGACGAAAAAGAAACATAAACCTGTACCGAAAAACAAAAAAGAAAAAGCTGTGGCCAAAAAGACGAACGGCAAATTGCCGGATAAAAAGGCGGCCACTCTTGATAAAATTGTTCCACCCAAAGAGCAACCCAAAGCTTCATCCCAAAAAGTGGATGCAAAGGAGAAGACATCTGTGGTAGAAGTCAAAGAAGAAGTTCGCAACAAGGCTGTGTCCGAAAATGGCAGGGAGCAAAAAGTTTCGACGAACGGGAACGCAACGATATCAAAGGAAGAGGCGGTCAAGCAATATGACGCCGGCACGATCACCGTTCTCGAAGGGCTTGATCCGGTGCGCAAGCGTCCGGCGATGTACATCGGCGACCTCTCGACGCGCGGCTTTCACCATCTCGTCAATGAAGTGGTGGATAATGCCATCGACGAAGCGCTGGGCGGTTTTTGCGATAAAATCGATGTGACCATCAACCAAGACGGCAGCGCCACCGTCGAAGACAACGGGCGCGGCATTCCGGTCGATATGCATCCAGTGGTGAAACGACCGGCGCTCGAAGTCGTCATGACGAAGCTGCATGCCGGCGGCAAGTTCGATAAAAAATCCTACAAAGTTTCCGGCGGTTTGCACGGCGTCGGCGTCTCCGTGGTGAATGCGCTTTCGGAATGGCTTGTGGTCGAGGTCGCGCGCGATGGCAATGTGTACATGCAAAAATACGAGCGCGGCGCTCCCGTACATGACGTCAAAACCATTGGCAAGCGCAAAGGTACGGGCACGAAAGTCACGTTCTTTCCCGATCATGAAATTTTCGGCAAGCAGAAATATAACTTCGAAATTCTCTGCGAGCGCTTGCGCGAGCTGGCGTTTTTGAATAAAGAGCTGAAAATAAATATTGATGACGAGCGCACCGGCAAGTCGGAAAAGTTTCAGTACAAAGGCGGCATTGTCGAGTTTGTGCAATATATCGACGAAGCGCGCGAAGCGATCATGAAAAAACCGATTTTTATTTCCGGCGAGCGCGACGAGGTGCCGGTCGAGTTGGCGCTGCAATATAACGACGGTTACAACGACAATATTTTTACCTACGTCAACGATATTCACACCATCGAGGGCGGCTCGCACCTCGTCGGTCTCAAAGCGGCGTTGACGAAGACGATCAACAACTATGCGACGAAAAACAATCTCATCAAAGAGAAAGACGAGATTCAGCTCACCGGCGATGACGTACGCGAAGGCTTGACCGCGGTGTTGAGCATCAAAGTCGCGGAGCCGCAGTTTGAAGGGCAGACCAAAACCAAGCTCGGCAACAGCGAAGTGCGCGGCATCGTTGAATCGATTATCGGCGAAGGCTTGAGCACCTACTTTGAAGAGAATCCTCCAGTCGGCCGCAAGATCATCGAAAAGTGTCTGCTCGCGGCGCGGTCGCGCGAAGCGGCGCGGAAAGCCAAAGAGCTGACGCGGCGCAAATCCGGCATCGACGGCGCCGGTCTTCCCGGCAAGCTGGCGGATTGCAGCATCACCGATCCGGAACATTGCGAGGTTTACATTGTTGAGGGCGATTCCGCCGGCGGCTCGGCAAAGCAAGGTCGTGATCGCCGCTTTCAAGCGATTCTGCCGATCAAAGGCAAGATTCTCAACGTCGAAAAAGCGCGACTGGATAAAATTCTTTCCAACGAAGAAATTCGGAATATCGTCACGGCGCTGGGCACCGGCATCGGCGGCGAGGATTTTGACGCAACCAAAATTCGTTATGGCAAAGTGATCATCATGTCCGACGCCGACGTCGATGGCTCGCACATTCGCACGCTGCTGCTCACGTTCTTCTTCCGCTATATGAAGCCGTTGGTCGAGTTGGGGCGCATTTATATCGCGCAGCCGCCGCTTTATCGCATTGCCAAAGGCAAAGAAGAATTTTACGCCTACGATGACGATGAAAAAGAATCTTTTCTCAAGCGTTTTGATAAACCCGAAGGCGTGAATGTGCAGCGCTACAAAGGTCTCGGCGAAATGAATCCCGAGCAACTCTGGCGCACGACGATGGATCCCGAACAGCGCACGATGCGTCTGATCACGATTGAAGAAGCGTATCAAGCCGATTTGGTTTTCTCCACGCTGATGGGTGACAAAGTCGAGCCGCGCCGGAAGTTCATTGAGGAGAATGCGAAGTATGTGAGGAATCTTGACGTTTAATTTAAGGGGGGCGCTATGGATTTGCTGGCGCGGATAAAAGATTTTGCCAATAGAAATCGCTTGTCTTTCACCAGAAAAGCGCAAGATGAGATGGATCTTGATCAGCTTACGCGGGAAGAAGTGCGCGAAGCCATTATGAACGCGGCAGTCATATCCAAAACATTGCGCTCAAAAAATCCAGAGAGCGGCGCGGTTGAAAAGCTTTATGTAATCAAGAGTGTAACCTCGCGAGGAACTTTCGTTTATACAAAAGGAAAATTCGATAAAATCAAAAATAACGAGGTGTTTTATGTTCTCATCTCCTCGAAACGGTCGACCGATTAAAAGAGATCAACACGAACAAACACCAACATGGAAATGCCCAACTTGCGGCAAAAGAGCGTTGGTGCAGGTTGAAAAACCTTATCGGCTTATTGATGGCGCCGTTATACCAAGCTTGGAACGGTTACAGTGTCAAGCTTGCAATGAAGAAATTTTAGATTATCAAGCGATGGAAGTCATCGAAAAATTTCGGCAGCGACATCCGTTAAGGAAAGCGGCAATAAAACGGCACAAGAAAGCTATGGTTGTTTGACTGTTTAATATGCCGAGAGGCTTGCTATGTTTTCATCTCATCAAAACGGCCGACCGACTAATACCGGCAGGCGATTCGTTCCACCGCCATCAGGATGGAAATGCCCTGAATGTGGAGAGAAGGCTCTGATTCGGGTGAAAAAATCTCATCGGCTTCATGATGGCGTCGTCATGCCGAAATTGGATCGGCTCGAATGCCAGTCTTGCAAAGCCAATTTTTTTGATCCGTATGCGATGGACGCGATTGAAGAGTTTCGAAAACGACAGCCGTTAAAAAATCATTGGCATAAAGAACGAAGAGGGTTGTTGCGGCTTGATTATGATTTCGTCTTCTCAAACCAGCCAACAGATTGAAAAGAAAAAACTCATTCCGCCTGCAACAGGCTGGAATTGTCCGATGTGCGGCCAGAAAGCATTGATTCGGGTAACAAGTTCTATCCTACTTGAAGAAGATGGCACGGTCATGCCGGAATTAGACCGGTTGCAATGTCGGTCGTGCAAAGAAGATTTATTTGATTTGTATGCGATGGATGCAATCGCGGAGTTTCGCCGGCGTCATCCGTTGGAGAAATCTGCGGCACAAAAAATTAGAAAAGCGCTCGCGGCGTGATTGGTCTATAACGCGGAAAAAGTTGAAAGAGGTTCCATATGACCGGCATTGGAATGCACCACTATGTGCGTCTTGAGGATGCGGCAATTCCGTTCTCGGCGTTGATTCAGAAAGTCATGAACGGTGAGGAAGTGTTTATCACCCAGAACCAAAAACCGATTGCAAAGATAGTGTCCGTTTCTGGCGCGCCGGCGAAATCCAGGAAACTGATTAAAGCGGGAAGTGCAAAAGGCCTGATTAAAATCGCCGATGACTTTGATGCGCCCTTGGAAGACTTTCGGGAATACATGCAATGAGAATTTGAATTTGGAAAAACCTTTTGAAGAATTGATCCCGCACCAACTTGAACTTAACGATATTGAGGTATTAGCGATTGAGATTGCGCATCTCAAAAAAGTTTCGTCTTTGCCGTTTCATCATCGTGATCCCTTTGATCGGTTGATCATCGCACAGAGTTTGGTTGAGCAACTTCCAGTTGTGAGTATTGATACAAAGTTTGATGAATATAGTGTTGAGCGCCTGTGGTGATAGATTTGATTTTCTCGGCGCCGATGGGTGACAAAGTCGAGCCGCGCCGGAAGTTTATTGAAGAGAATGCGAAGTATGTGAGGAATTTGGATGTGTAAGTGAAGGCGGGAGCTTGTGGATATATTAGCGCGGATAAAAGAGTTGGTAAAGAATGATTATATCTTTTTTACCAACAAAGCAAAAAGTGAAATGTCTTTATCTCCTCGAAACGGTCAACAGATTGAAAAGGGCAGGCGTATTATCCCGCCCGCCAGCGGCTGGAGATGTCCGGAATGTGGACAAAAAGCTTTGATCCGCGTCAAGAAGTCTTACCAACTTGAAGAAGGCATTGCAATGCCCAGCTTGGAATGGGTACAATGCCAATCGTGCAAGGAAGATTTTTTTGATTCTCATGCAATGTACGCAATTGAAGAGTTCCGAAAACGGCAGCCGTTAAAAAAATCATTGGCACAAAGAACGAAGAGGGCTGTTGCGGCTTGATCGTGATTATGATTTCGTCTTCTCAAACCAGCCAACAGATTAAAAAGAAAAAACTCATTCCGCCTGCAACAGGCTGGAATTGTCCGATGTGCGGCCAGAAAGCATTGATTCGGGTAACAAGTTCCATCCGACTCGAAGAAGATGGAGTGATTATGCCGGTATTAGATCGGTTGCAATGTCGGTCGTGCAAAGATGATTTATTTGATTTGTATGCAATGGGTCAGATTGCCGAATTTCGGAAACGGCATCCATATAAAAAGCCGATGGCAAGACGACATAACGTTGATAAAAACGCTGTTGCGGCTTGAGGTTGATTATGCCAGCGTCTTAAAGAAATTTAATGAGTAAAAATTAATGTAACGTTTTGACAAACTCGAAGGCGCGAACGTGTAGCGCTACAACAGGATGGATATTTTATCGCGGATAAAACGGTTGACGCTGCGACGCCATTTGGCATTCACCAAAAGGGTGGATAAAAAGTTGGAGAGTTCTTTGCTGACGCGCGAGCTTGTTCGCGAAGCGATTTATAACGCTCCGATTATTCATAAAACCGTGCGGTCTAAAAATCCGCGAAGGGGTATTATCGAAACGCAATATGTACTCAAAGGCAAGACGTTTGATGGAAAACTAATTGAAGCAAAAGTCAGAATCGACGTCTCACAAAAGACCGGATTGATTGAAAAACCTCGACGATTAATTCCACCGCCGACGGGATGGAAATGCCCCACATGTGGCAAGAAGGCGTTGATACGTGTAAAGAAATCGTTTCGATTTGAGAATGATGGTGTTGTGATGCTGAGGTTGGATCGATTACAATGTCAGGCTTGCAAGGAAGAACTTTTCGATTTATATGCAATGGACGCAATTGAAAAATTTCGACACCCCCATCGGAAAAAGGATAAAAGGGTTGTGACTGTGGTAGACACGGCTGTTGCGGATGTCTAAGTGGAAAGCGAATAGTAAAAACAGCAAGAGACTCACGATGCAAATACAACTCTCAGAAAAAGTGGCAGAAATCGTCAAGGCACAAGTCGCCTTTTGGGGCTATGCGAGTGAAACCGAGTTCATCTCGGACATCGTTCTGCACGCCGATGAATTTAACCGGCTCAAACTTGAACGGCTTCGACGCGAAGTGAATATCGGGCTTGAGGAAATAAAGCGTGGAGAAGTCGTGGAGTTTGATTTGGAAGATATTCTCAATGAAGACGTGAAGCAATGGCAAGAGCGGTTTTAGCGAAACGCGCTAGAAAAGACCTGATAGAAATCAGACAATACACGGTCGATCGGTGGGGTAAAGAACAGGCGAGGAAGTATATTGGTCAAATTCGCCACTGTGCAGACGATTTAGCCAATCATCGCCTACAGGGAAAACTACGGGAAGATATTGCCCCCGATCTTAAAAGCTATCATGTAGGTCGCCACGTTATTTTTTACGTGGAATCTGAAAAGGGAATCGAGGTCGCGCGGGTCTTGTATGACGCGATGGATTTTTCAAGACATTTCAAGTAGATCGTCCCAGTGCCCATTGAAGAAGTGCATCAAGCCGATTCGGTTTTCTCGACGCTGATGGGCGACAAAGTTGAACCGCGCAGCAAGTTTATCGAGGCGAATGCGAAGCATGTGAGGAATTTGGATGTGTAGTTGAAGGCGGGAGTTTGTGGATATTCTGGAGCGGATAAAACAGTTGGTCAGGGATGATCGAATCATCCTTACTGAAAAGGCGCAGATTGAAATGGAAGTCGATGGGCTAACGCGTCGGCACATTCGCGACGCCATTGTCAATGCGCGGGCAATCACTAAAATTTTGCGATCAAGAAATCCACGCACGGGTTCCGCTGAAAAGTTATATGTCATCAAAGGCATCACGGTTGACGGAATTTTTATTTATACCAAAGGCAAAATTGATAAAGCTGGAACTGAAGAGGTTTATTATGTCTTCATCTCATCGAAACGGTCGACCGACTAATCGCGGTCGACGATTTGTTCCGCCTCCGGCGGGGTGGAAATGCCCCGAATGTGGAGAGAAGGCTTTGATTCGCGTAAAAAAGTCTCACCGTCTCTACGATGGCGTCGTTATTCCTAAATTGGATCGCCTCCAATGTCAGGCTTGTAAAGCCAGTTTTTTTGATCCGTATGCGATGGACGCGATTGAAGAGTTCCGAAAACGACAACCGTTAAAAAAAGCAACAGCACAGAGAACAAAAAGGGTTGTTGCGGCTTGAGGTTGATTATGCCAGCGTCTTAAAGAAATTTAATGAGTAAAAATTAATGTAACGTTTTGACAAACTCGAAGGCGCGAACGTGTAGCGCCACAACAGGATGGATATTTTGTCGCGGATAAAACGGCTGGCGCTGAGACGCCGTTTGGCATTCACCAAAAGGGTGGATAAAAAGTTGGAGAGTTCTTCGCTGACGCGCGAGCTTGTTCTCGAAGCGATTTATAACGCTCCGATTATTTATAAAACCGTACGGTCAAAAAATTTGCGACGGCATACTATTGAAACGCATTATGTACTCAAAGGCAAGACGGTTGATGGAAAATTTATTGAAGCAAAAGTCAGGATCGATGCCTCACAAAAGACCGGATTGATTGAAAAACCTCGACGATTAATTCCACCCCCGACGGGAGGGAAATGCCCGACATGCGGCGAGAAAGCCTTGATACGTGTAAAGAGATCATTTAGATTTGAGAATGATGGTGTGGTGATGCCGAGGTTGGATCGCTTACAATGCCAAGCCTGCAAAGAAGAACTTTTTGATTTATATGCGATGGACGCAATTGAAAAATTTCGCCATCCCCGTCGAAAAAAGGATAAAGGAGTTTTGACGGTAATAGAAGCCGCAGTGCAGCCATGATGCAATATAAAAACAGATTAAGCTGCATTTTGCACTATCTGAATCGAGTCCTGTAATAAACCGGCATGATTTTTTATTTACTGTTTCAAAACTATATAACAAGTCGGCGTAAAAGGATCAAAATTGCCGACAAACGAGAACAAAAGAAATCAGATAGGATATCTGAAATTCATGAACCTAAAAACGGAAAAAAAGCTCTTTGAAGCGGCGGGAGTTAGGAACGTTTCTGAAATCAAGGACTTTCCATATCGGACTCATTCTGAATTTGTTTCAGCGGTTCGGTCAAAAAAGGCTGCTCTCGGCATCGAATATACGGCAGCTAGAGAATTTGCAGCCCTTACAAAATCTTCATTTGCCTATAATCTGATTTTGGCTATTTCTTGGACGCCATTCATATTGATGTTTCTATCAGTTATATTGGCGTTCTATAGTAAAAATTGGCTAACGCTCATAGGAATTTTAACTGCTATTGTTGGAAATCTTTTTGCCAGTCCTTACAATCCGGCTCGTAAAATTGGTTTTCTTCTTACAATAATTGCATTTGCAATTGTCATAATAAATCGCAGTTTGATTCATCCAATAGGGTGGGTATGTTTTACTTTTGCTTCAACGTTCACAATCATACGGATTATGAATAGAGCAGCTTGGAATTTGGCACATGACGCGATTCTTAAATCAGAGGCTCTTACTGCATATTTTTTTTAAAATGGAAATCTGCATATCAAAAAAGACGATGGAGCTTTCTATTCAAAATAGAAATCGTCATAAAGTAATCAATGATCTTGATATATTGGCGCAACTTCGATTTTTCAATTTATATTTTGAAGGTAAAATTTCAGCAATGCCGGATTACGATAACAAGAAATGTTATATTTGCGGATCGGAAAATGCAGATTCTGATGATCACGTCCCTCCCAAGAATCTATTTCTAAAAAAGTATCGCAAGCTCGGACCAGATTTGATAACCGTACCTGCACATGAGAAATGCAACAAAAGCTTTGAAAAGGACGATGAATATTTTAGGTATTTTGTACTAATTCCTTCATATTGGGAAAATGAACGTGCACGGGAATTGTGGGATGCAAAAATCAAGAAGCAAATTCATAGACCTCAGAGCGAAGGTTTTAGACAATATTTGCTCAATCATATCGGGCCGCTTCAAGCCAGAACTCTATCTGGAATTAAAATTGGAGATTTCGACGCTGCTTACATCGATGTAGGTCGAGTAGAAGGCGTGATTGAAAGAACCTCAAGAGGAATTTATTACAAGAAAACAAAAACGATTTTACCTCTTGACTGTCCAGTGAGTATAGGTTTTATGAAACCTCAAGTGAGACAAGTCAGAAATGATAACTCAAGTAAGTTTAGCCTTATTGCTGATGGGATATTTAGATATGCTTGTGAATGGGATCCAAATGATAACAAAAATGGGATGTATTGGTTTGTATTTTTTGAGTCCGTTGACTTTTGGGTTTTCACAGGTAATCCGGCAAATCGTGCAAATTTATGGAATGTATAATCCATATTATCAAAAGCACCCAAGAGCGCAATTTTGATTTCCGAAACTTGAACACACATGTAGTGAATCGAATTTGTATTTTCATTTGTACGAGACTATGAACATCCAACGCAACAGAATCATCCCAGTTTTTATTGAAGAAGAGATGAAGGACTCGTACATCGATTATTCGATGTCGGGCAGCGTCTCGCGCACGCTGCCGGATGTGCGCGATGGCTTGAAGCCCGTGCACCGGCGCGTGTTGTGCGGTTAAATGAATGGATTTTAAATTTGGAGAATCAAATATGAATTCTGCTGCCATAAAAAAGACCGAAATCGTGCGAGAATTAGCCCTTCTTCCCGACAATAAGCTTGATAGCGTCCGTATGTATATCGAGTCAATTTTGACAGAGTCGAAGCGGCTTACCCAAAATAGCCGCAGCTTAAAAGGAATTTGGAGCAATAAAGGTTTTGAAAAAATTGCTGATTTGGAAGGTGAGTTAAAAGAAGCCAGAAAACAATTAAGCGATGCAATCTTAACGAAACAATTTTAATATGCAATATCTGGAGAATTGCGATGTTACAAACAGTTGAAGCCGTCATCGATAAAAACGGTAAAGTTCATCTTCTGGAAAATATTCAAATATCAAGGCCTCGACGCGCGCTGGTCACAATCTTGGATGAAGAGGCGCTTGACGAAAAATCAAACATCACCGCCTTGCTGAGCGAACAAGCCTTGGCGGTTGATTGGAATCGACCAGAGGAGGACGAAGCGTGGGCACACTTGCAGCCGGCACGGTAGTTACGGTTTCTTTTCCGTTCTCCGATCTATCGCAATCAAAACTTCGACCGGCGGTGATTTTAGCTGGGATCGGAAGGAACGATTGGATATTATGCCAGATCACCAGCAATCCTTATTCTGATCCGAAAGCCGTTATCATCACCGATGATAGTTTCGCTAAAGGATCATTGCAAAAGACAAGTTATGCGCGTCCCGGAAAACTTTTTACGGCTAATCGCCAACTTATCGAGACCGAGGTTGGATTATTGAAAAAGGAGATGCTGGAAAAAGTTGCCAATGCGGTAATTGCAATACTACAAGATGGACTTGTTACCTATACAAAAATAACATCTATTTAAACCAACTATGGACATCCAACGCGACAGAATCATCCCCGTTTTTATTGAAGAAGAGATGAAAGATTCGTACATCGATTATTCGATGTCGGTCATCGTCTCTCGCGCGCTGCCGGATGTGCGCGACGGCTTGAAGCCCGTGCACCGGCGCGTGTTGTTCGGCATGCACGAGCTGAATCTGCGGCCCAATTCGGCGTACAAAAAGTCCGCGCGTATCGTCGGCGAAGTGCTCGGCAAGTACCATCCGCACGGCGACCTCTCAGTGTACGACACCATCGTGCGCATGGCGCAGGGATTCTCCCTGCGCTATCCGCTCGTCGATGGGCAGGGCAATTTCGGCTCGGTCGATGGCGATTCGCCGGCGGCGATGCGTTACACCGAAGTGCGGCTCACGCACATTGCCGAAGAAGTGCTCCGCGATCTCGACAAAGAAACCGTCGACTGGAAACCGAATTTCGACGACACGCTCAAAGAGCCGGCGGTGATGCCGACGGTGGTGCCGAATCTTTTGGTGAATGGATCCTCCGGCATCGCGGTCGGCATGGCGACGAACATTCCGCCGCACAATTTGACCGAGGTGATCGAGGGCTTGCAGGCGCTCATCAAAGATCCCGAGGTCAAAATCGAAAAGCTGATGAAGATCATCAAGGGGCCGGATTTTCCGACCGCCGGAATCATTTACGGCGTCGAGGGCATCGATGAGGCGTATCGCAGCGGGCGCGGCCGCATCATCGTGCGGGCGCGCGCCAAGATTGAGGAAGTGCGCGGCGGCCGCCAGAATATCATCATCACCGAGCTGCCGTATCAAGTCAACAAAGCGACGCTGCACGAGAAAATCGAGACGCTCTCGCAGGAGAAGAAAATCGAGGGCATTCGGACGGCGCGCGACGAAAGCGACCGCGACGGCATGCGGCTCGTCGTCGAGCTGAAGACGGACGCCAATCCCGAGATCGTGCTGAATAATTTGTACAAGCACACGCAGATGCAGGAGACGTTCGGCGTCATCATGCTCGCGCTCGTCAATGGCGAGCCGAAGGTGTTAAACCTCAAACAGATTCTCCAGCACTTCGTGGATTTTCGCCACGACGTTGTGGTGCGGCGCCTCAAGTTCGATCTCGACAAAGCCGAGAAGCGCGCGCACATTTTGGAAGGCTTGCGCATCTGCATCAACAACATCGATGAGATCGTCGCGATCATCAAAAAGTCGAAAGACCCGC
>Ga0247727_10014313_pt1 | contig 13206 bp, 12 predicted proteins | sample WisWelCaveWW1625_FD_202498 | JGI IMG/M metagenome (GOLD analysis project Ga0247727, IMG submission 202498) | Biofilm microbial communities from Wishing Well Cave, Virginia, United States - WW16-25 | ecosystem: Environmental > Aquatic > Deep subsurface > Groundwater > Cave microbial mat | place... | reverse complement strand
CATGCCGGAGAGAATCTGCCCCTGATAGTCATGTTGAATGTCGGTCAACTTTCCCGTCAGATCGCGCACATGATGGTCATACACGAAGGTAATCGTGCCGACGGTTTCCTTGTTCTCATCCCATTCTTGCCCGACCAGATTGTCTCGAATCAGGTCGCGGAGCGCTTCCGATCGATTGGTGTAATGCCGTCGTCTGATGTGGCGATCGAACTCTTCGAGCAACCGCTGGTCTAACGACACGCCGAACCGGACGAGTTGGTTCATAGGGCCCTCCATGGAAGTAGCACGTTTTTATTATTCATAGCACTCTCAGGATATGCGATCAACCGATCGTCCGTGGTTCCTAGCATCATACGAAGCCACTAGGGAACTGGATTCATGCATCGGGTGAGTTGCGAGGGGATACCGGCGAAAAACATCAATGGTGGCAATGGTGAGGTCTGAGAAATACGCGGCGCAGATACTTGAACAGCGCTACGGTAACATCTCGTTCTGGGGAGAGGAAATGACCAGCAGTAAGCAGCCTTCGTCTGAGGACGTATCGTGATGCTCAGTCTCAGCTTCAGCGCGATGGTAGTCGCCGGCCGTGAGTTCGCGGCCACCACAGAAGCAACCCCCTTCGAGCACATACAGTTCCTCCGCTTCCGCATGCCGATGTGGGGCATAGAAGCTGCCCGGCGTCATACGAACGAGCGCGGTGGCACGGCGGGAGACCTGATCGAAGAAGAGAACTTTGGCCGACACACCCGGCGCCATCTCTTGCCAGGCGCCCTCTGACGCTTTCACAAACGTCAGGCCTTTGAGCGGATCGAGCCGGACATCTGTGTGCCCTTCGACACGTGCCAGAAGACGTTCCCGCAGTGACGCCCGAGGGGCGACCGGCGCAGCATGCTGCGCGAGGGTGTTCGCCACCAGCTCAAATTGCGAAGTTTCACGAGCCGCTTCCTTCACCATCTGATTCATGAGTCGCTCACGGACCGCCGGCCTGGGCGTCACGGGAGCCACTGCCAAGGCTAAGGCCTCCGCCACCGCCCGATAAGCTGTCGCCGCTTGACGCAAGGGCAGCGATTCCCCCTGAAGCCGAACAGCAAAGGCTTGATGATCGCCTGGTTCCAAGACCCCGAGCGCGTAGAGCGCGGCCTGCTCATCTAACTCCTGTGGAAGCCGTGCCTCGGTCATGACACCAGTCCTTCTTGGTAGGGCGCGAGCGCGTCTCGCAATTTCATCATCCCTAATCGCATCCTCGTCTTGACCGTCCCCAAGGGCAAATTCAGTTTGTCGGCAATTTCGCTTTGGCTCAATCCATAGAAATAGGCCAGGGCGATGGCTTGCCGCTGCTCTGCCGTGAGTAACGCCAAGGCCTGCTGCACATACCGCCGGCGCTCTTGTCCTGCCAGATCCTGCTCCGGCGTCTTGCCTTCACTCACAAAAAACTCGACCGTATCCAGCGATTCGATCCGCCCTCGCTCGGCAGCGCCGGCACGGTAGCGATCGATCGCCCTCGTGCGGGCGAGAGTCATCAACCAGCTTCCCGGTGAGCCTCGCGTTTCGTCATAGGTATGGGCCTGGCGCCAGACTTAAGTATAGACGTCCAACGTCACTTCTTCCGCTGCTTCGCGATTGTCGAGAACCTTCAGGACCAGCCCGTAGACTTGAGGGCTGCTTCGATCGTAGAGCGTGGCGAGAGCTTCCTGATCGCCCTGGGCTATCTGAGCGATCAGCTGTCCCCACTCCTGCTCGTGGACCTGCCTTGTCGTTTCCAGAGGCATCACAAACATAGGGTCTCCCCCAATAACTTGTACGAGAGGATGGGGGAGATCGGATTTCTTCTTTGGATATTTTTTTCAGCCCCTTCGTAGCCTCAGAGTATAGCACCAGCTAGCACAGCCCCGCAACGGGCCTATACATCCAAATCGCTGTCGCCCCTCGTAGGGAAGATCAAGCCGCGGCAGGCATCGACAAGCCAGAGCGTCATTCAACATTCATCTTTCATTCACCAGGAGGGCAGGGCCATGAAGACCAGGATTGCATCGTATCTCATCATCAGTGGATTGGTGCTCAGCGTCACAGGCTGTAACACCATGGAATCGACGTCCGGTTCCGCCATGTCCAAACCAACGGCCATGGCGGACAAGCCGCTCTACGATCGCTTGGGCGGCAAACCGGCGATCACCGCTGTCGTGGATGACTTCGTCGGCCGCGTCGCCGCCGACAGCCGCATCAACGGCAAGTTCGCCAACACCGACATTCCCAGATTGAAGATGCTGTTGGTGGAACAGATCTGCCAGGCCTCCGGCGGTCCTTGCACCTACACCGGCCGCAGCATGAAGGCCACCCATGCAGGCATGGGCGTCAGCAGCGGCGACTTTGATGCGCTGGTCGGAGATCTCGTCGCCACGCTCAACAAGTTCAAGGTCCCGGAGCGCGAGAAAAGCGAATTGCTCGGCGCGCTGGGTCCGATGAAGGGCGACATCGTCGAGAAGCCAATGGCCTCCATGCATTGATCAGGTGTTCGCGCAATTCGACATCAGCATTCTCGTTTCGGGTCCTATGATGTGTTGTTTTCTGAGGAGGTATCTATGAAATCGCCCGTACTTTCAGCTCTGGGTCTTGCACTCGCCGTCGGCATATTGTCCGGCTGCAGCGGGAGCGACAACCCACCCATCGTGTCCAGTGGGCCAACAGCAGCGGCAGCCGAAGACCAGCGTGTCCCACAATCGGACGCATTGACGGCTGCTGAGGCAGGCCAGGTGAACCAAGCCAATGCGGAGCCTGCGCCCCCACAAAAACCAGATCTGTAACCAAACGCCGCCTTCAACGGCGGCCATGTTCATAAGGAGATGACAATGTTTACGCAGATTCGATTACTCACCCTGGCGGCACTGGCGCTGCTGATCAGCGCGCCGGTCTTCGCCGCAAGCCACCGCGAAGCCCCGTTGATCGCGAACGACCCAGCAGCAGACATCACCGACTTTTATATTTTCAGGAGCTGGGAGGATCCGGACAAGGCCATTTTGATCATGAATGTGATTCCGGGTCAGGAACCGGGGTCCGGTCCCAACTATTTCAATTTCGCCGACGATGTGCTCTATGAGATCCACGTCGACAACAACAAGAACAACATTGCGGCGAACATCACCTATCAAATCCGCTTCAAGACCGAGATCAGGCCACCGGGGAATGTGTTTCCCCTGGCCTATGTCGCACTGCCGCCGATCACGGCACTCACCGGGGAAGGATCCCAGGGATTACTGGTGCGGCAGAGCTACACGGTGACGGAAGTGCGCTTCGGCAAACAGCCCAAAGACTTGGGTACCGGCCCGATGTACGCAGTGCCGTCGAACGTCGGCACCAGGACAACGCCGAATTATGAACAGCTGGCGGCCAAGGGTATCTTCCCCTTAAAGAACGGCGGACGAGTGTTTGCCGGTCAACGGGACGAGACCTTCTACATCGACCTCGGTGGAACGTTTGACACATTGAACCTCCACATATCCCCGATTCTCTCCGCAGCCGATGATGCGAATGATGCGACGATCGTCGGTGCACCACAAGCAGGCACCGCAGACACCTTCAGCGGTTTCAACGTCAACACCATTGCGCTCGAAATTCCGATCAGCGATCTGATGGGCCAGAACGGCAACAAGATGATCGGTGCCTATGCCACGACCAGCCGTCCCAAGGTCACAGTGATCAGGAAGAACGGCGATCGGGACAATTCATCCCGGTTCGTCCAGGTGGCGAGAATGGGCAACCCTCTGGTGAATGAATTGATCATCCCGACCAATATGAAGGACAAGTGGAACGCCACTGATGCGGAGGAGGAGGCTGAGTTTGTTCCCTCCTATTGCAACCCCGCGGTCACTACGGCGTTGAACGTCGTGTTCGGAACCGCTTTCCCAACGACTAATCGGGAAGACCTGATTAACGCCTTGCTCCGTTACAGTCCGGGAACGCCGTTGTGCGGCGGCGGCAAGACGAATGAGACCTTGGCCGATTTCGTGCGTGTAGATTTGAACATCCTTCCGACAGCAGCGGACAGCCAGAAACGGCTGGGACCGTTTGCCCACGACGCAGGCGGGAGCGCGACCCCGGACAAGGCGGGATTCCCGAACGGTCGACGACCGAACGACGACACGACTGACGTCGTGCTCCGCGTGGTGGCCGGCATCCTGACAAACCCCGCTGTTCCAAACCTAGGGGACGGGGTGAACTTCAACATCGGGTCGGTGGGAGGCAGCAAGACGGCCAACGGTATCGCAACGGCTTTCCCCTTCCTCCCAACTCCCCACGATGGACGGGACCGTCGACACATCGATCCAGGAGAGTCGATCAACTAGCTGGTCCCATTGGGGGTGTTGCGCATAAGCGCGACACCCCCAATCTTCTCAGAAGCGGTTCACTGAGCTACTTGCATAACAACCGAGCGTGCAGGAATGCAGTCCGAAATCGCTCAACGGCGCCAGATCAAGGGATGGGGGTTCTCGCTCCTCCTCCACGGAATCCTCTTGAGCGCGATCTTGCCTTTCTTCCGTTATCTTCCTGCTTCGACTTCGACTCAGCCGGAGCCCTTTCAGTGGGACGTGGCATTCGTCGAATCACCGCAACAGACCAACAGGGTCGAGCCGGCTAACGATGCATCCTCCACAAAGGGACTCCTTCAAACGGTCGAGGCCGGCGAACAGACTTCGACGCTTTCAACACCAGACCCACCCTCGCCCGCTCAACAACCAAAGAACGAACCGACTGAGAGCCTCCGAGAATCCGACACCCTCAACCCGATGATGGCCACACGACCGCCTACAGCCTTTGCACGAGCACAGTCAGAAATTTCGCAACCGGTGCCCTCTACCACGGAGACGACACCGGTCATCCAAGAAACTCTGCCCATGCAACGCGACTTAGCCGAACAGTCGAAGACGATGATTGCCACAGCGCCAATCCCAAACGAACCATCCGTGCGGCCCATAGCCCCAATAGAGCAGGAATTACCGTCTACTCCGGCATCATCAGTGGCAGATGCGGCAATGACAGCAGCACAGTCCCGCGACACACCACCTGTGCCTCCCCCGCCTGCTTCCCCGGCTGCCTCCGGCCAACCCTCTGCGCCACGAGGAGATTACAGCTGGCTGCAACGTGCTGTGTCCCGTCGACTGGAGGAACTGAAGCGATCTTCGAGGCCATCCCTTGACGATTCAAGCCCGATCAAAGTCCTAGTCAAAGCAGTCGTCTCCAATACGGGAGAGTTGATGGAGACCGAAGTAGTAAAGAGTTCCGGGTTGAATCGGATAGACCAGGAAGCCATGACCCTTGTGCAACGCGCTTTCCCTATGCCGCTTGATCACGCCTTGGACCGTCAGCAGATTGTGATGCGTATCCCGATCACCTATTCGCGCGACTAACAGAATGCTGAAAAAGTCCGCCAGCTTCGTTCTCACATCGTTCAGATCCTCAACGTACCCCAGAGGGTACGCCTCCGGGTCTTCACTCGCTGCGGCCTTGCTGGACAGCCTTTTTGAGCATCCTGTGGAAGTGTTTTTCTGTGGTGCACATGGACGAACCATTGACGGGCTCGCGTGCCAACATAGTTTTTCTTCAGCTTGCTAACAGGATGCCATGAATGGGACAAGAACACTGGGTTGGCTGATAGCAACGGGATGGCTCGCACTGAGCATTCCTTCTATGACATTCGGCGAACCCTTTCTCCCCCAACAGGACTCGCAAGTCCTCGAACGCCTCACGGTCAAAGCCACCGATCCAGTTGCGCGGGAGATCCGAACTTTGCGCGCAGGCCTGTTGCATGACTCACAGAACGTGGATGTGGCCGTCTCTCTTGCGACCAGGCTCATCGAGCAGTCGCGATCAGAAGGAGATCCGCGGTTTCTTGGACAGGCGCAAGCAGTATTGGCTCCCTGGTTGAATCAAACGGCACCTCCAGCCGCGACGCTCCTGCTGCGAGCAACTATCCGCCAAAATGCGCATGAGTTCGATCTTGCCCTTGCCGATCTCGATGCAGTCCTGAGCCTGCAACCGACAAACGCACAAGCCTGGCTCACTAGAGCATCGATCTATCAGGTCCAGGGACGATACGAAGAGGCTCGGCGCGCCTGCCAGCCGCTGTTCCGCCTGGCAGGACGGCATGTCGCACTCACCTGTTTGGGTGACATTGCCGGCTTGACCGGCCAGGCAACCACAAGCCGCGAACTGCTGACCGCGAGTTTGGAGCGTCCAGGAATCTCAGCGCGCGAAAGACTCTGGGTTGTGACCATTCTGGCAGAAATGGCCGCGCGAATAGGAGATGCGAAGACCTCAGAGAAACATTTCCTGGAAGCACAAAGCCTCGACCTTAAAAATTACTACCTCTTAGGCGCCTATGCCGACTTTCTCCTCGATCAAGGACGCGCGCCCGAGGTCGTGACGCTCTTACAACGTGAGACCAGAGTCGACGGATTGCTCTTGCGCCTCGCGCTGGCCGAGCAGGCGCTTCATTTGTCCGCGTCCAAGGAGCATACGGTCGAGCTGGCGGCCCGCTTTGCCGCCGGTCGTGAACGAGGCACCCGCGTGCATGTGCGAGAGGAAGCGCGCTTTACCCTCACGCTGCTTCATGATCCGAAGACGGCGCTCAGCCTGGCGCAAGCCAATTGGGAAATCCAAAAAGAACCCTGGGACGCGCGGCTTTTGCTCGAAACCGCGCTGGCCGTCGGCAGCCGAGACGCAGCGAGATCAGTCATCGCGTGGCTTCACACCAATCATGTGGAAGACATGCGGCTGCAACAACTGGCTTCGCAGTTTCAGGGTGAGAAATCCTGATGCGCATCATTCTTGCCATGGTATTTCTTCTTCTGAGCGCACCAGCCTGGGCCCACAAGCCTAGTGACAGCTATCTCTCGCTCGCGGTTAAAGATTCACAGGTCGAAGGGCAGTGGGATATCGCACTACGCGATCTGGACTATGCGATTGGGTTGGATACCGACGGGGACGGTGCAATCACCTGGTGGGAAGTCCGGTCCAAACACGACGAGATTGACGCTTACGCGCTCTCACGCCTCACAATCACATCGGGCGAGACAGGCTGCCCCACGCAAGCGTCTCGCCATTTGATCGACAACCACACCGACGGTGCATATGCCGTCCTTCTTTTTACGACGAGCTGTCCGACCGCCATCGACACACTTCAGGCCGACTATCGACTTCTGTTCGATCTGGACGCCCAACACAAAGGACTGCTCCGTCTGACTCATGGGCAAGAAACCACGACCGCCATCTTCAGCCAAGAATCGCCGAGTCAACAGTTCAAGATCGGGGACGTTTCGCTATGGAGGCAGGCGCAACAATATGTGCATGAAGGCATCTGGCATATCTGGCTGGGCTACGACCATGTGCTGTTCCTGCTCGCGTTACTGTTGCCTGCCGTCTTGCGGAGAGCGGCGGACCGGTGGGAGCCGACCCCGGACTTCCTGTCAGCGTTCCGGGAAGTCCTCACAATCGTGACCGCCTTTACTCTCGCTCACTCGATTACCCTCAGCCTTGCCACCGTAGGTCTGATTGCGCTTCCGTCTCGGCTGGTCGAATCGGCGATTGCCGCATCAGTCGTTTTTGCCGGCATCACCAATCTATATCCGGTCCTTGTCCAACGCCGCTGGTTGGTGGCCTTTCTGTTTGGCCTGGTCCACGGCTTCGGCTTCGCAAGCGTCCTCAGCGACCTTGGCCTGCCGAAAGGATCTCTGGTCCTTAGCTTGGTGAGTTTCAATCTGGGAGTGGAGGCAGGACAACTGGCGATCGTCGCGATGTTCTTGCCGCTGGCCTATTTCCTGAGAAAATCCTGGACCTATCAGCGGCTCGTGCTGGTGACCGGTTCCCTCGGCATTGCTGCGCTCGCGTTCGCCTGGCTCATCGAACGAGCCCTCGATCTCAAACTGTTTCCTCTCTAACAGGCTGTGGAAAAACTATCCTGGCACACGAAACTGGTTCATCTGGTTTGGTTTGTTCATCTAGTTTTTCTAGTTCAACTAAACAAACCAAACAAACCTATTAAACCAGACAGACCAAATGAACAAGACGGGCTGGGTCGGAGCGGCGCTACTCGCCCTGAACGGGGATGTACATGACGTTCCCCTGCCGATTGACCAACAGGAGCGCCAGGTCGGATGGCTTGATCGGATCGGCCAGTCGCTGAAACATGGCGAAATTGGAAATAGGCTGACGATTGAGTTCCAACACCACGTCGCCCGGCTGGAGACCGGAGGATTCGGCCAGACTGCCTTCTTCAATGTCGGTCACCACCACCCCGCTGGTGACGGACAGATCCATCTGCCGAGCCAACGGCGCGGTCACATCGTCGAAGACGACGCCGGCGAGGGGATGAGCCGTGGCAGCGGCCGATGCGGCCTGGTTCTTCTTGGTCCGTTCACGCGGCGCCTCCTGCACAACCAGTTCAGCCTGGTACGGCTTACTCTCGCGCATGAGATCCAGCCGGTGCTTACTCCCGATCGTAGACGCGGCTACGAGGTTCCGAAGATGCCCGCTGTCCATCACGTCGCGTCCGTCGAATCGCACGACCACATCGCCGCGCTTGAGGCCAGCCTTCTCGGCGGACCCCTTCGCCTGCACATCGGTCACGATTGCGCCTTTCACATCGGGGAGACGAAAGACCTTGCCCAATAGGGGCGAGACGTCTTGTGTCGAGGCGCCGAGGAATCCACGGACAACATGACCGGTTTTGAGCAAGCTCTGCATGGCAGCCCGGGCCATATTGCTCGGAATGGCGAAGCCCACGCCGATGCTCCCCCCGGTCGGACTGGCGATGGCGGTATTGATCCCCACCAATTCTCCATTGATGGTCACCAAGGCCCCGCCGGAGTTGCCTGGATTGATGGGGGCATCGGTTTGAATGAAATCTTCGAAGTCGGCGACACCGACATCGGCGCGCCCGACAGCGCTGACAATGCCGAACGTCACACTGCGACTCAACCCAAGCGGGTTCCCGATCGCCAGCACAAATTCGCCGACGGCCAGCGCGCTCGAATCCCCCCACGTCACCGTCGGCAGATTGGTCGCCTGAATTTTCACCACGGCCACGTCGGTCTTCGGATCGGTGGCCACCACTCGTCCTTTGTATTGCCGCCGGTCGGCGAGAATCACTTCCACATCGACCGCATCGGCAATGACATGGTTGTTCGTAATAATGTAGCCATCTGACGACACAATGACGCCGGAGCCCTGACCATATTGCCGCCGCGACGGAACATCCTTGAACAATCCGAACGGCAGCGCTTCGTCGCTGAACGCTTGATCGCGGACCATCACCGTGGAGGCAATGCTGACGACAGCGGGGATCACTTTGGTCGCGGTCGCCTTGACCTGCGCCTGGAGTTCACCCCCTCCCGCCACAGGAATCACACGACTCCCGGCCAGAGCTGTTCCACCGGCAATCGAGCCCCACACACAGAGCCCGATCACGATTCGCAATACAACATTGGGTCGAAACACGCCATGGTCCTTTCTAAAGGCGCGTGAAGCGCGAGACATGCGAGAATGGCGCGACGAAGTTCGTTGTTCAACGTTCAGACAATCTCGAACTTCGGACATCGAACCCTCGCCTCTCGCCCGTCCCGCGAGTCTCGCTCGGCTTCGCGCACGAACCATTGAAGTGCAAGCCTAGCATGCGTGTGTCGGAGGCGCACTCACAATTCCATATGGCGCAGGCGGAGGGCATTGGAGATGACGGACACAGAACTGAAGGTCATGGCGGCACTGGCGATTATGGGGCTCAATAGGACTCCCCAGACCGGATAGAGCACGCCGGCCGCGATCGGCACCCCGATCACGTTATAGAGAAAGGCAAAGAGTAGATTTTGCCGAATATTTCGCATCGTGGCTTGACTCAGCCTCCGCGCACGGAGCAGCCCGCGCAGATCCCCTTTCACCAGCGTTATCCCCGCGCTTTCAATGGCCGTGTCTGTTCCCGTTCCCATCGCGATCCCGACATCGGCCAACGCAAGGGCTGGGGCATCATTGATGCCGTCGCCGGCCATCGCCACCACGCGGCCTTGCGATTTGAGGCGGGCAATGATCTGTCCCTTTTGGTCCGGCAAGACATCAGCCATGACCTCCTCAATGCCAAGTTGCCTGGCCACCGCCTCGGCCGTATCGCGATGATCTCCCGTCACCATGACCAGGCGAATGCCTTCGGCCTTGAGCTCCTGCACCGCGTCACGCGTCGAAGCTTTGATCGGATCTGCCACACCAAGTACGCCGGCAGCCTGCTCATCGATGGCGACAAACAGGATCGTCTGCCCTTCACGACGAAGCGAGGCCGCTTCGTCGTCCCACTGCGTGAGGCTCTGGCTGGATACCCCGACGTCGTTTCGCAAGAACGCAGCCGTCCCGATGGCGACGCGACGACCAGCGACCGTCCCGGTCACACCCTTCCCCGTCACTGAACGAAACTGCTCAATCGGCGCGCACACGATCCCTCGCCCTTCCGCTCCCGCCACCACCGCTGCAGCCAACGGATGTTCGCTGCTCCGTTCAAGACTCGCGGCGAGACGCAACAGATCGACATCGGACCAGGGCGGCACAACCAGCACCGACAGCAGTTTCGGTTTGCCCTCCGTGAGGGTCCCGGTCTTATCGATCACGAGCGTATTCACCTTGCCGAACACCTCCAAGGCTTCAGCCTTCTTCACCAAAACACCAGCCGTCGCTCCACGACCGGTCCCCACCATAATCGACATCGGCGTCGCCAATCCCAACGCGCAGGGACAGGCAATAATCAGGACCGCCACGGCGTTGACCAGCGCATAGGCCAACTTCGGTTCCGGGCCCCAGATCGCCCAGGCCACTGCCGTGATCAGCGCGGCAGCCACAACCAGCGGGACAAAATACGCCGCAGTCACATCGGCGAGACGCTGGATCGGCGCCCGGCTCCGTTGCGCCTCACTGACCATCTGCACGATCCGAGCAAGCATCGTGTCTCGCCCGACTCGTTCAGCGACCATCACAATCCCGCCTGTGCCGTTGATGGTCCCCCCGGTCACTCGTACCCCGATTGTTTTTTCGACCGGGATCGATTCCCCCGTGATCATGGATTCATCCACAGAAGTCGTACCTTCTTGGACCATCCCATCGACCGGCACTCGCTCTCCAGGCCTGACGCGCAGTCGATGGCCCACTTGAATATGCTCGAGCGGTACATCTTCTTCCTGTCCGTCCGGCTTGATCAGCCTGGCTGTCTTTGGCGCAAGCCGGAGCAAGGAACGAATCGCGGAGCTCGTCTGACTCCGAACCTTCAGCTCAAGGACCTGGCCAAGCAGGACGAGCACCGTAATGATGGCCGCAGCCTCGAAATAGACCGCGATCGAGCCATCATGCAGTCGGAATGAACCGGGAAGCAGCGTTGGCGCGACAGTGGCAACAGTGCTGTAGCCATAGGCTGCTCCCGTTCCCATGGCAATGAGCGTGAACATGTTGGGAGCCCGGTTCACCACCGAGGTCCACCCTCGCTGGAAAAACGGCCAGCCGCCCCAGAGCACCACCGGCGTCGCCAGCAGCCATTGTACCCAGTTCCTCGTCGAGCCGGTGAAGGCCTGCGGAAGTGACAAGCCGGGCATCATATCAGCCATGGCCAAGAGCATGATCAAGAGGGAAGGCCCGAGGCAGATCCAAAACCGTCTGGTCATATCCTCGAGTTCGGGATTCCGTTCATCTTCGAGCGAGACGACTTTGGGTTCGAGCGCCATCCCGCAAATCCGGCAAGCCCCTGGTTTGGTCTCAAGCACCTCCGGGTCCATCGGACAGATGTACTCGACCACTTCACCGGATGGAACCGGCATGACGCGAGGAGTGCGCTGCTCAGGCGGAGTCAGATAGTGAATCGGATCGGTCCGAAACTTGGTGAGGCAACTCGTCGCACAGAAGTAGTAGGTCTTCCCTTGATACTCATAGGAACCGGCTGCCGTAGCCGGCTGCACCGTCATCCCGCACACGGGATCGATAGCCGCAGCCCCCGTCCAAGCCGGGGCAGGCTGCATCATCGGAAGGGGTCTTCTTGTGGTCGGCTTAGCGGAACTAGCCGGCCGTGGCTGCAACGCCCGCTCCAGATCGGCCTTGAATCGTTCCAGGCAGGACAGGCCGCAAAAGTAGTAGCGCTGACCGTGATGGTCATGACTTCCGGCTGCCGTAGCCGGATCGACCGTCATCCCGCAGATTGGATCAATCGCCATCATAGCCCCGTGATGAGTGATGCGTGATAGGTGACGAGTGAATCAAATTTCCGCTCATCGCTCGCTGTGCATGTATCACTGTTCACTTATCACCCATCACTGATCACTCATCACTTTTTTACATCGGCTTCCAGAATGCTCCGAATGATCGTGACAACATTTTCAGGGGTCATGTTCACACCATCGACTTTGATATTGCCATCCAACAAGATCGAAGGAGTAGATGACACCTTAATCCGCTCTCCCCAGCGCCGGCCCTCTTCAAATGCCTTCGCCGGCTTCCCACTCTGCATGCCGGCCTCGAACGTCTTCTCATCCAAGCCGACTTCTTTGATCAACAACGAGCGAATCGAGCGATCCAGTACGCCATCGATCTTGTCTTTGTGGATCGTGCGAAACAAGACTGTCCTCATTTCGTTGCCTTTCCCCATCATCCTGGCCTGCTCATACATATCGAATGCTGTCGGGAGCTTTCCACGAATGACTTGGAGCCCGACCATCGTGATCTCCACCTTGTCGCCGAACTCTTTCATGAGCAGCGGCAATGCCGTCTCTTCGAAGTGGTGACAATGCGGGCAGTAGAAGTCAGCGAACTCAATCAACTTCACCTTGCCTCGTGTATGCGTGGACACCTCACCCGTCAGGATTTCAAACTTGCCCTTCAAATCGAGGGGCAAGGCGGTGGCCGGTGAGACCCATAGGAGGGCGACACTCCATACAATCGCACAGACCACTGAGGCCCATTGCGCATACCGTCTGTTCACCATATCGACTCCTTTCTTAACAGGGTGCTGAAAAAGTCGCTCTTCTCACCCGCCCAACTCCGGCGCGCCGAGACGCGCCTTTTCCCGCGCATTGTTCTCGCGTCGCTCAGAGGCTCAACGTACCGAAGCGTACGCCTCGCCTCTTCGCTCGCTGCGGCCGCGCTGGACGGCCTTTTTGAGCATCCTGAGGCTATGTTGACACCGGCAACATTATGTAA
>Ga0247727_10014312_pt1 | contig 13206 bp, 10 predicted proteins | sample WisWelCaveWW1625_FD_202498 | JGI IMG/M metagenome (GOLD analysis project Ga0247727, IMG submission 202498) | Biofilm microbial communities from Wishing Well Cave, Virginia, United States - WW16-25 | ecosystem: Environmental > Aquatic > Deep subsurface > Groundwater > Cave microbial mat | place... | reverse complement strand
GTTCCCAGTTTTTGAATAATGGCTCTTTTTTAATCTCTTCCAAGGTAACAGGTCTTTTGAGTGGTTTTATGGGTTTAACATCTACAACAACATATCTTTTGTCATATTCTCTAGGATTAGGATATGGCGATGATGTAATAGCAATAATTCCCACTATCTGCTTTTCATTCCCCGTATGATAGAAAAGTGCTTGGTCTCCTTTTTTCATTGCGTTTAGATGTTTTAGAGCCAAGTTGTTGTGTACGCCATTCCATACTGTCTTTTTTTCTTTTTCAAGCGCAGTAAAGTTGTATACCAATGGTTCTTGTTTTACCAACCAGTAGTTTACCATGTAATTATTTTGTAATCATTGTCTTTATGGCTTTTTTGTTTATAGAAAAATGTTCCCCGGGTCTGACCCACAAAAAGTCATTGGTAGCATTAGCGTACCCTCATCTTTGTTCTTACACCGGGGTGCCCTGTCGCACGGCTGGGTGGACCAAAAATCATGTTTTATCATTCCAGTCCGTCTGCGTGCATTTATGGGCAAAATGATTTAGTTATCAGTCAAATATTAATCCAGTCAGTTTAATCAAACGTTTCATAACAGGCACGAAATGAAATCCTTATGAAACATTTTTTGTCTTAATTTTTAGACAACCTGTTTGAATCCAAGCAAAACTAAAGCCTTATTGGGTATTAGAGAAATGGACACAACAGAAATTAGAATAATGACCTCAAAAGAAGAAATTCATACTTGGTTTCTAAACAAGATTGGGAAAGAAAATTTTTCTCCCAGAGATAAAAACGAATTCTCAGAACTGCGAAAACTTTGCATGCAGGAATTCAAACTTGGCAGAGGTCACTATGGTATGATTAATGAAATCTTCCTTGATACAATCAAAGAAAAAAATATTGTAGTTGGTGGTTTAGATCCATCAGGTGTAATAGGCAACCTAAAAATAATTGTTCCAAAAGCACAACCCAAGCCTGAACCTAGCGAACCAATTGCTCCCCCAACAGAACCACAACAAACTCAACCAGAATTAGAAAAAATCGAAAAACAACCTTTGTCACCAAGCGTTGAGGAATCAAATAAAGCTGTATTTCGAGAGCTCTTTAGTTTTGTTGGGGAAATCTACATGGAATTAGGAATTGTAAAAGTCAAAGATTCACCAAAGTTAACGATTGAAGAAATGACAGTCGAAGAATTTAACAAGAAAGTAAATGACTTTGGTGATAGGATAGGCAGCTTCTGTTATAGACATGGAGTCCAAGCTCCTTTTGCTATCGAGGCGATGTCATTATTTGGTGCAGGTTTTAATATTTTTGGTCTACCAATTGTTAATTCATTTTTCAACTCAAGCGAAGAAGCAAAACCAGAAAGTCTCTAATATAATAAGAGAAAGTCGAAATAAAAACTTGTTATAAAATTTAATTCGAATCCAAAGGGAAGTAAAACAATATTGTTCTATTTACGGTTCCTGTAGTGTTGAGACCGATGGTTACACCGCAAGAACTGTAGTGAGCACCGTCTTAGTTTTTATGGAGAAAGAATTCTCTAGAATGAAAGCTTATGGATCCTCAATTTGCATTTTAAAATCACGGTGGTCTAGAACCTCGCTTTTTTAATCACTATCTTGCCTGTCATCCACGGATGTGGGTCACAGTGATACTCTATTTCAGTTTCTTCTGTGAACAAGAATTCATATTTTTCTCCCTGTTTTACAATGCCTAAAGAACCAAATTCACCACTATATTTGTCATTAAATTCGAAACTAGGATCAGGTGTTACAGTATGGCCAGCCTCATCATCAATGTTACTCCAAATAACCTTGTTATCGATACCAAGCTGAATATTTACTAATTTAGGTACAAAATTATCTTGTTGATCTTTGTTTGAAGAACCTTTTATCATGTTTATTATGGTTTCTTCCTGTGGGTTAAGAATTTCTTCAGAGATTTTTGGTTTTGCTGTAAGTTCCGGAAGATAATATAACTGATAATACGAAATACCAGCTGCCAAACCAACAATCATTGCTATTATTCCTATACCATACGCATGACTTGATGTTGGCTTGCTCAACTTGTTTTAGCGCATTTTGCTAGCTTTATAAAGCTATCCAACTAAAATTTGTAAAAATTTTCTTTGTTTTATATTTTTATAAAATTGATTCAATCCCATTTGTTTTTAATGAAAAGACGTATGGATTGGTACTCTCATATGCGTGAAAACCAGAAACCGAGTAGAAATTTACAAATAAAAAAGAAGGGGGTGGTCTAATAGGTAGCTTTGATTTTGAAATTAGTAATTCCGTTTCCGCTACCATCAAAGTTATGAAAGTGCGAGTTTGATAGACTGCCTTTTGCATAATTTTCTGCGTAAGCCACAACATAATATGTTCCAGTAGTCGGAATGGTGTATGTAACAGATGTTGCTGTATAGAGTTGATTAGTACTCCAACTTCCTGTTGTTATTTCTTTAGATAACAATGTAGCAAATTTGTTTTGAACTGCGGTCCCACCATCTGAAAGTTTACTAAGGTAAGCCATCACTTTGATGTTTGCTTTGATACCAGTTGTAGGTACTACATACAGTGAACCTTTTACGTTTGCAGATATGTCTGATAATGTTACCACGTTACCTGCATAAAGAGTGACTGGTAGGGCTTTAACAACTCGTGCGTATGTCTGACCGTCATAACCTCCACCTGGTTGAGCATAAACATAATCATTCCCCGCCGCTGTATTACAAGCACTTCTGTCATTAGGTGATCCACCAGTGAATTTGAAGCAGTTAGTATATGGAGGATGGTTTTGAATAGCTGCATACGCAGGTGCTGTAGTGAATGCAAGTATAATCACAGATGCTAGGACAGACGCCAGTAGATACTTCGTTGTTTGTTGATATGTATGTGGTTTGTTTTTCTTGTTTATAGTCATTGTCATTTCCATTCTTGGGAAAGTATATAGTCCTGTAGGAGACAATGTCCGACATTGACGGACAATGTCAGACAAATACGAACAAATCAAATCAAAATTCTCGTTTTACAAATTCAAAAATTATTATTCCATCATTGAATGATTCAAGATCAATGTGAATTCTCATTGATTCTAAGATTGATCTTACAAAAATGGAAAGAAACTTTTCCCACTTTGTGCCAAGCTTTGTTTCAAAAACAAGATGATAATGATTGTGTTGCACTTGTTTTTTAAACTGGAATAATCCACAATATTTTGATATCATCATAAAATAATTTTCAATTACAGAATCAACGTCATACTCCCATCTTGAAATTTGGAATAATCTTGTGACTATACTAGGACCCATTGAGGCTACTTTATCAATTTGAGAATCAGTCATGGTCTTGATAATCTCTTCAAACAAGACTTGGGATAGAATGACATAAGGTAATGGCTTGAGATGTATGTCAAATAGGACATTTTCGTTTAGGATTTTTACTATGAGTGAGCTTAGTGGGAGGTCTTTTTCATCTGCCTTCTTTTTCAGTACTTTCAGGGTAGCATTTGGTAATCTTATTGATACCTTATTGGTAGGTGAAGCCATTCTTGCATTCTCAATCTCATACAATGTCGTGTGCAATCCCATGAATCCATAATTATAAAAACCTGCGTATCTTTTCTCAGTAGACTAGTGGTAAACGATCAACTTTTTTGAAATTTATTAGGAAAAAAGTGTTTTTCTTATAACCTGTCATAGTATCGAATCAGATGCGATTCAGTTACCATCTTGGGATTATTTTGGATCCACTTTATTCGTAAAAGCTAGATGTAGAATTTTCATTTTCTTCTACATAAAACAAAGATTCCAAGCATTATTGCACTAGACCACCAAAGTGTTGGGATCATTACACCATCAGAATTGTTGATGTATTGTACGCTAACCAGACTATAACCTAAAAGAATTATTGATAAAATTGAACCTAATCTTATATATCTAAAAAGCAAAATCAAAATTTAATTATCTTGAAATCATACATAGTAAGAAAAAAAGATGCTATATTGGTAGAATAAGATCAACTGAAGAAGCAATGAGCGAATTTAACAAGCCCGAAACTGTTGCAGAATACAAAGAAGCTCTGGAAAACATTGCAAAGGAACTAAGAAGTTTGATTAATCGTTATTCCTCCATGAATCAAGGAAGTGTTCATTCTATATGTAAACGTCTAGGTGCAATATTAGATAGATATGGTTACTAACTTCCTAATTGCTTGAGCAATGTTATTCGTCGTCAGACAGCTGAAAGACTAGTTTTTAATCGACTCTAGAAAGAAATTTCCAAGTCTTATTTTAAGAAATAATTATAGTTTAATAATCATATTTTTAATTATTCGTTTGTCCCACTATATCGTCAAATTGTTTCTTTGTCAGGCGTGTAAATATTTCCTTCTTCCTCCACGGTAACTGTGTTATTGTCATTTTCTTTGATATAGAAAACATAAGGAAGAGATTCTCTGATGTCCTCAATATGAGTAATAAGCAAAATTTGTCTGAATTGGTTTGTAAGGTTCTGTAATGATCGTAAAATATTTGCTTGCCTTTCTTCATCTTGACTACCAAATATCTCATCTAGCACAATGAATTGAGTTCTAGAACCACCTGCTCTTTGAGAAAGTTCTTGTGATATTGCGATACGCAAACATAAATTAACTAGATCTGTCTCTCCTCCAGAGAATCTTTCAATTGGATAGCTTTTTCCTCTGTCATTAATCATTATGGTATAGTCATCATCCAATTCGATAGATGAATACCTGCCATTTGTCATCTGCCTGAATAGTTCTGATGTTCTTGAGGAAAGCTGAGGTTTTATTCTAGAAATTAAATCCATTTTGAACTCAATCATTAGGTTTCCTAGTAACTGAAGAGAATTGATTTTATTTTCGGCGTCTTTTTTAATCTGTTCTTTTTCCTTTTCTTCTTTAATTGCTTGTTTTTGTTGGAAAATTTTATCTTCAGTTTGGTTTAGATATTGTTCGTGTCTAACTAATATTTCTCTCTGTTGGTAGAAATTACTTTCAATTTCTGATTTAGATTTTTTTGCCTTCTCATATTGTTCTTCACTAAAACCAATGATTTCTAATTGTTTATCATGATTTGAAACTTTTTCGTTCATTGTAGAAATGCTATCGTTGATCGATTCTATTCGCTTTTGTAAATTGGGAATATTTTTTGCTTTTTCATCTAATGCTATAGCAATTTTATTGACATCATCTAACCGTTGGAACTCAGCATTTACTTGTAAATGTTGGTTCTTATCGTATTGAATATCTGAATAGTTTTCTAACTGAATTGCAATTTTGGATTGTTGTAATTTTAAATCTGCCAAAGTTTTTCCCGTTTCATCCAGTCTTATTTTTAAAGTTGTACGTTGCTCAATTTTCTTCTTTATGGAAGCTTCGTTACTTTGTTCTGACTCTATGTTATCTGAAATCGTTTTAATTTCACTAGACATCTCAGATTTTTTCTTAACATGGGAATCAATTGAATTCTGTAATTGCTGTATTTCGAGCGTGTAATGTTTTGATAGTTCTTTGATATGGGTGCCTAGTTGTCGTTTGCATTTTGGACACACACTTTGCTCACCAAGACTTTTGATTTCATCGAATTCTTGTTGAAGTGAATCCCTTTGGTGAGTTTTCTCATCAATTATACTTTGGGTTTTGCTTTCCTCGTCTCTTTTTTCACCATAATTTTCTTGTAATAAAATTAATTTTTGAGTAATTTGCCCTAATTCTATATCAATTCCGTCATACAATTTCAGTTGAGCAGCAAGTTGCTCATTTTCTTTTGTTTTATTTGCAATTTGCTTCCCATATTCTTCATATTGCTTTTGCAGCGAAATCTTTTCAGTATATTTGATTTGTAATGAATCTAATTTTTGTTTTTCTTTTTTGATTTCGTCAAATTTTACTAGTTGCGGTTTTATTTCTATTAATTTTTGTTGTGACTCTATTACTGATGTGAGATCAGATTCTACACCACTTCTTTCTTTTTTTGCACCATTTATCAGACCACTAAGTTCTGCAATTTCTTTGTTGATGTGTTGATGTTCCTTGTATTTTTGTTCGAGGTTTGAGAAATTTTGTTGCGCTGTTTCTAATAATTTCTTTAGTTTCGCTATACTTGCCTTTATTTGTGTAATTTCAGCTGCTACTGAAGACTTTTGATTTTCCAATTCTCCAAGTTCATTCTGTAAATCGTTCATGTTTCTTAGGTTTTTTTGAACAAATTCTAGTATGTTCTTACTTTCTTTCATGTCAAATCTTATCAATGAGATAACATCTTCAATTTTATCAATTCGTAAAAGTCGTAATATTATTTTCTTTCTCTCAGCTTTACTCCAGTTTGATAATGCCGCTAATTCTTTTTGTTTTGCAAAGATAGAGGTAAAGAATGCAACATGATCCATACCAGTTCTGGAAGTAATATAATTTGAAACTTCGTTCATTCCATTTACTGAAGCTTTTGATTCACCGTTTAGAAAGAGACTAGAATTGCCAGATGAGTTTCTTCCACGCAGGCTCCTTTCAACTCGTATTGTATCAGCCCCTAAAATCAATTCTACTACGACTTTACATTCGCTTCTATCGGTTGCCTCACTTCGTTTGATATTGTCTTTTCCAGTTCTTGCAGCAGGATTGCCATAAAGGCACCATCCAATTGCTTCCACCAGTGTTGTTTTTCCAACACCATTTCGGCCCACAATTCCGATTAATCCCTCAGGAAAATCTATGGTTTCCTTCTCATACCTTCTAAAATTTTCTAGATTTAGGCTGACTATTTTCATTTATTCTATGTTAACCTCTTCTTCTATTCTTCCTAGGTATTCCAAGCCCAAGGTTTTTAATTCAGTAAATTCCTTTCCTGTGATTTCCTTTTTCTTGAGAAATGTTTCAAACTCTTCATCCAATGTTCCTATTATTGAAGTTGAAGAACCTCCAGTTGAATCCTCATCTTTAAAATGAAACACAGGTTCAAAATGGGTTGAGTTTTTTGTCAACTCGTGGATTTTTTGATGATCAAGTGAGGAATAGACATGACGAGGTATATTATCAAAAGTCATTCTAATAATTTTTCCTTCAGTTTGATTTTCTAATCTTGATTGAATTGATTCTATTACTTGTTCAGGAGTTAGTTTTTCACAATCAATTGAATCAAATACCTTCATCTCTCGCGTATTAGTTGGAATTTTTCTTATAGATTTTGTTTTTAGGTTAACTTCAAGAAAACATTTCTTCTGATTTGCCTCATTGAAGCTTAATCGCTCAGGAGATCCACTATAAAATGCATTTTTGCTTATTTCCTGACATGAATGAAGATGACCTAATGCAATATAATCAAAATCAGAATGTAAAATGCTATCAGGAATTGCCTGTTCTTTGAATTCTCCCCATGAAGCTTCTTTTATTCCACGAACTACTCCGTGGGTTACCAAAATGTTATATTTGTAATTCTTATCAGGTTTAGCAATTCTTACGTTTTCTTCTAGGTCTTGATCAGAATACGTATGAGGAATCGCATGAACAGCACAATCTCCAATTATGATTTTTTTATACTTTCCTCCATAAACAGGATATATGTTTTTAAAGTAATCAAGAATTTTGAAAATTGTTTCTTTGGAACGTTGTCTTGGTGTAGAATGATTTCCAGCTATTATAACGGTAGGTATGTCTGCCTTAGATAATCTTGCAAACTGTCCTAATGCTTCCGATATTGCTTTATTTGATGGCCGTACATTATCAAAAAGATCTCCTGCGTGAATTACCAAATCAGGTTTAGCATCAATTATGTAGTCAATAATTTCATGAAAAACTTTGTAGATGTCAAATTCTCTTTGATTTAATTCGCTTTCTGGATCTATTGCGGTATAATCACCATGTCCTAGATGTGTATCTGAAAAATGAATTATCTTCATATTCAGCAATTTGTTAATTGCTGATCTAATAATTAAGAGATTTTTTCAAAAACAGTTTCGGGCGTTTCAATCTCCAGCCTGAGAACACCTTGATCGTTTTTAAACCAGTAAGAATTTCCACCATAATCTTCCAGAATGTCCAAAATGGTACAAATCTGTTTTTCCTTCTTTCCTTTATGAATAACACGAATCCGATCACCGATTCTGAATCTTTGCATTGGACTGGAGATCTGGCACAATTAGAATAAAATACTGAGGTTATAATCAAATTACCTTTGGTTAAAGCCGGTAAAGATCCACAAAGATTTTTGATATAGATGCAACAATAGCTGACTTTGAGTCAAGAATGTTAATATTTTACTTGACCTAGAATGTGATAAAATGGTAAAATTATTACCATTTGTAGATTCAAACACATTAAAAAAACCATTTCAAAGTTTACTGAAGTTATTAATATGATGAAAAATTAGAGAAGATAAATCATGACCTAAGATCTTGTGAATTTTTGAAAAATTACTTTCTGACAGCCTTTCTTTATCTCAAAACCACAATTATGACATTTATTCCCATCAAATGTTCTTCGTTCAGATAACCAATAATTGATAGTTCGTCTTTGTGTACAACCCCTAGGACATAATGTAAAATCTTTCCTGCTTTTAGTTGCAAATCTAACTCGTATCACATTTTAGTTGGAAAAATTTCATGTATTGAATGGAAGGTAATTACAGAATTACCACATGGTGATTTTAGACTACCTTATACCTATCATCTACGGATCTAAAGATCAAGCCTTTATCATTTAATTCTTGCACGGTTTTAGCAAATTCGTCGTATGATATTTTCAAGTTATCTACCCCTTCTGCAATTGTACTGCCATCATGATTTGCAAAATAATCATATGCTTGTTTTTGTCTCTCATTTAGTCCAGCTTGTACTGGAATTGGATTTTCTAATCGCTCATTCCATGTTTCAACTACATATTCTAAATTATTCAAATAAGAATCGGTCACATTCTTTACATCTTCAAGAGATACAATATCCCTAAGACCTGATCTTCCATATGATGAAGTGAGATTGAGAATGGAGAGAGGTTTTCCATCCATATCCAAATCTATGAGTTGGTTTTTACCTGTAAGTTTAAGCATGAATTCATTAGTTTTTATTTTCTTATGCAAAGTATTTTCTGAATATTTGATTCCTTCTTTATAGACTTCATTGGATATTACAGGAGAAAACATGTGAACGGCCATGAGATATTTGTATATTTCCTGACTGGCGTCGTATGATGCACTTTTTCTTTCAATATGTTCCTCTAGAACTATAGGATAATCTGATTTCACTAATCCTTCATGACTGAAATCAGAAGGAGAGGATTGCTCTGAAAGAAGTGAAATAAAATATTCCTCGTTCATGTGAGTCAGTCGATCCAGTTTTGGTCTAGTTTCACTGTTGACATTTTCAAAATCAGAAATATATCCTGACCATCCTAAGGGTGATAACTTATGTTTTAATCCTAGCTCCATTACTTCAATCAAATTGTGTTTATTTTTCATTATTTCATTTGGGATTAGTCTTCGTAGGTCTGACATGAAATGATGAACTCTTAGCTGTTTGGCTTGATTGAAGAGCGACAGTGTAAGTCCACCTGCTCTATGATACGGAGGAGAACTAATCAGATTTTGTGCTATTAATTTTTTAGTTGATTCTGCGACATTTATCCATCTTTCAAATAAAATACCTTCGAAATCATTGTATGAAATATCTGGTTTTATTATACCAAAATCAGGAGACGATGTTTGTATATCGTCTACAATTAATATTTTATTAGCAAAAGCAGTATGTTTTATTGGCGAATATCTCCATTTACCTTTAACTGAGATATACTGATTATTTGGAGGATAGTCTATTCCATCACTAATCTCACACAATATGTATCCATGCCAAGCAGTTTTACTTGGTAAGAGTAAGAATTGACCTTGTGGTAACGTGGATACATATCCTGTAACTTCTACCATTTGTAAATTTCGCGTATTATGAAAAGTCTTCATTTGCTGAAGCTCAAATTTTAAATATTCTGTTCCATGCTCACGATCAAAATATCTTGCCTTAGCATATTCATACTTTAATTTTTCTGGTGGGATTGGAAGCCAAGTCATCTGCTTTTCTATACCACAGATTCAATCCTAGGATTTAATGGGATCGATCGATCAATTCCGTTAACAAGTAGCTTTGATCATTTGACCATAGCCGTACTTTTATTAGTGAGTGAGAGAGAGAAGTCAGATAATAAAATTAATTTTCAGAAGATAGACTATTGGACTGTTAATCCTTCTGTCAGAAACTTGATAATGTAATCTTCGTCAGGTTGACCATAACAGTCAATCAAAGTCTGAACCGATTTCCAGCCACCAATTCTTGAAACTATGACATGATTGTATTTTGTTCTGTTTAGCCAGTAATGCGCTCCAACGTGTCGTAGCGCATGAACCTGCTTTATGTAAAAATATTCCTCTTTTATACCAGCTAGTCTGTAGATCTCTTCAAATATTTTTGGTAATTCCTTATAGATTTTGTTCAATTCTTCTTGCGAGTCACCAAAAAGGTACTTGCAACCATCTCTTTTTTTGACATAGTCTAGGAATATTTTCTGGTGCGGATTATCACTTGGAATAAGTTTTGTCCACGTACGGTCTGTCTTGCTCTCAAAAACCCTGCATGTAACCCAGCCGCTTGGGTGGATTGTTACGGTATGAGCCTTTACATCAAGTCCTGCTTCTTTTCTTGCACACGTAAGATAATAGAAGATAAAAAGCACTTGTTCCCTTGATGCATAGCCGTACTTTTGCTCAAGAAGCCTTACGCATTCATCTATCTTTTCTTGTGATAGTTTCACATGGGAATACTTTCCGTAACCTTCTTGCTTGCATGACAAGATACCGTTAATTCTTGATGGAATTGCCACTCCGCTTACTGTACAAAAGTTTCTAACTGGTTTGACATAATTAGGAAATCTCGTGGAAACATCATCATAGATTGCCTTGCGTCCACCTTTTGATGCTGGCATCATTCTTCCCATCTGCATTGCAGTGGCAAAATCCCTTAGCAGATTTTCAGCACCGCCATACGGCTTGCCATCCTTTGCTGTCAACAGCTCATACGGAGTGATCTTTAGAGTATCACAGATTGTTTTGAGCTTGCTTAGATACTCTCTCCAAACAGTTATTGGTTTGCCACTGTTTCTTGTGCGCATGTCGGCAACCCATTTGCCAACGACTTCATACTTTTTGATGAATTTATCGTTCTCAAGGATTTCATATGCTTTGGAATCTCTGATTACTTGTGGTAGTTTGATTCTTCCTGTACTTGTTTTTTGTACAAGACCTAGTTTTGCTGCTTCATCAAGGTATCTCCAGACAGTTGTTCTGTCTTTTCCTGTGATCTCTGCAATCTTGGTTGGTTCAGTTCCTTGTAGTCCTAGATTGACAATCTCCTTTAGAATCTCATCATGCGATCTTTTCTTACCATAAATGCGATTTCTTGATTTTTTTAGCACTTTTCGTGACGATGTGATAATTAAGGCCACTTTTCAGCCTCCTACTGGAGGATTTTGTCCTTGTATTTTCATTATCCTGTAAATCTTACAGTAATCTATCCTATATATTTACCTGTAAAATATATATGGTCAACTTATAGGCAATATAGCAATCAATAAAAGATGATTTATCTTAACTTCATCGAATGGCAAGAAAAGATTGGATAAATGTTGGAATTAATGCCAAGTTAACAAACGCCATAGATAGTTTCCTGAAAAGCAAGGAAGCGAAATACTTTGAGTTAAAAAACAGGCAACAATTTGTTAATAAATTAATTACAGATTTTTTTTGGAGATATAAGGAATCAACAGGTACAGATTACATAGAGATCGATATGCATGAGGGTATTCTTGATTTAGCAGATTATGCAAACCGAGAAAGAATAGCAAAAAATAAACGATACAAAGGCCCATCTAGCGGGTAGAACATAGATAAAGATAGCATAATAGAAAAAATCATTTTTTTCTTACGAATAAGCTGGTTAAAGTCATACGAACAAAATGTCAGATCATGTGATTTTTAAAAATCATACGCACATGATTTTATTGCAACCCTAAGAAAGCTAAATCATATGATTCTGTATGATTGTAATATCATATACCTAAGATTCTTGTATGATCTTCCTAAGGCATTATTCACTTGTTATGCAACAGTGTTTGATGCATAACAGGCGAAAAATCGCTAAAAAATTACGTCAGTCAGTTTTATCAAACGTTCCATAACAGGCACAAAATGAAATCCTTATCGAACATTTTTTGTCTTAATTTTTAGACAACCTGTTTGAATCCAAGCAAAACTAAAGCCTTATTGGGTATCAGAAAAATGGACACAACAGAAATTAGAATAATGACCTCAAAAGAAGAGATCCGTATTTGGATGTTAAATAAGATTGAGAAAGAAAATTTCCCTATCAGAGATAAAAACGAATTCTCAAAACTGCGAAAACTTTGCCTGCAGGAATTCAAACTTGGTAGAGGCCATTATGGAATGATTAACGAAACATTCCTCGATACACTCAAAGAAAAAAATATTGTAGTTGGTGGTTTAGATCCATCAGGTGTAATAGGCAACCTAAAAATAATTGTTCCAAAAGCACAACCCAAGCCTGAACCTAGCGAACCAATTGCTCCCCCAACAGAACCACAACAAACTCAACCAGAATTAGAAAAAATCGAAAAACAACCTTTGTCACCAAGCGTTGAGGAATCAAACAAAGCTGTGTTTAGAGAATTGTTTAGTTTTGTTGGGGAAATCTACATGGAATTAGGAATTGTAAAAGTCAAAGATTCACCAAAGTTAACGACTGAAGAAATGACAGTCGAAGAATTTAACAAGAAAGTAAATGACTTTGGTGATAGGATAGGCAGCTTCTGCTATAGACGTGGAGTTCAAGCTCCCTTTGCTATTGAGGCGATGTCATTATTTGGTGCAGGTTTTAATATTTTTGGTCTACCAATTGTTAATTCATTTTTCAACTCAAGCGAAGAAGCAAAACCAGAAAGTCCAAACTAATATTCTTCTAATCTGAGAAACAAAACAATGTTGTTTTTGTTTTGATTCTATTATTGAGACAAATTTGAAGATCGTAATGCCTTACTTTGTATTAACGATTTTAACAAGTTTCTTTCTGAAGCCAAGTAATAACATGATTATGCCACTTGCAAGCAGGATAACCCCTAGCGCCTGTACTTGTACTGG
>Ga0247727_10014311_pt1 | contig 13207 bp, 11 predicted proteins | sample WisWelCaveWW1625_FD_202498 | JGI IMG/M metagenome (GOLD analysis project Ga0247727, IMG submission 202498) | Biofilm microbial communities from Wishing Well Cave, Virginia, United States - WW16-25 | ecosystem: Environmental > Aquatic > Deep subsurface > Groundwater > Cave microbial mat | place... | reverse complement strand
ATTGCGCGACGAGAATTTCGCGCAACCTGGACACGGTGATGCCGTCAACCGGCACGTCTTCAATAAAGGGATAATCCACTTTGCCCTGCGGGCTGACGACCACACTGCGGCTCAACTCCTCATGCTCGGAGACTGCAATTTCGATCACGTCGCCGGGTTTGAGTTTCCGTTCCTGGGCGCCGGCTTCGGCGAGCGACAGCAAAATATTGACAACGGCAAACAACAGAACGAATTTTTTCAGCACGGACATGTTCTTTCCTGACATTTCTTTTAGTTATTCCAGATCCTGCGGATCGATTTCCACCGCCAACGATTGCCTGATGGCGTCGATGGCGATAATGAGGCGATGATTATTTTTGCAGATGGTGACCGTTCCTTCCAGCCCCTGCAGTGGCCCGCGCGCGATTTTGACTTTTTTCCCGGGCACAAAATACTCTGCCGGGCTGACCGTGGGTTTTGCCTCCAGAATTTGCCTGATCGCGGCGATCTGTGATTCCGGAATCCAGGCGGGAACGCCGTTAAACGAAACCAGATTAACCGCGCCCGCGGTCTGCAGCACCGGCAGCCGATCTCGCAACGCGATATGGACGAAGACATAACAACTGAACAGCGGCTCGGCGACGGCTTTCGTGCGATCACTCCACTGACGGTACAGCGTGTTCAGCGGCAGATAACTGGTCACGCCTTTTTCCTGGAGCCTCGTCTCGACCCTTTTTTCATGGCGGCTCATGGTGTGCAATGCATACCAATGCGGCGTTGTATTGCGTTCGCCAAAAAGATTGTTTTGTTGCATGGCGCCTGTGATTTCTTATTTATAATGATTGACAGCAGCGTAACAGGGCTGGGAAAGCGGCGGAAAAGCACCCTTGTGAATGATGTGGAAATTTATCTGTTTCCAACTGGCATTAAAAGCTAAGGTATCCCCAACCTTATTATGCTGGCTCGGTGAGAGTCGTCTCTCTCAGCAGGCTTTTTTCTTTACTTTAAACCTGCCTCTATTTATGCAGACACATTCCAACGCATTTTCTCTCACACTTCCAGATATATTTTTTTGCAGCACACAATTGACGCGAAGATTTTCGCGGTCTTTGAATTTTTTGCGTCGCTATGATTTTATTCAAATGCTGTGCCATGAGGTTTTTTAAAAAACTGTTCGAGCCGGTTAACGCATTTTAAATCATTGTGTTAATGTGATAAAAGGTGATTATTTTAACGCCTGATGTCCATCACCCGAATTGTGCGGATTACCAAAAAACCTGCTCACTCGCAGTTCTTTCCGCAGGGATACTCGCGATATATTTAATGCACTTAAATGAAAAGACAATTCGGCGAGATGATTTCGCGGCGCGGCTTTTGGAAATTCCCGTGAGGTTATGTTTCTAAATGAGGAAGTGAAAAGAAGAGCACCGCCGAAGATGGGCCGATGCCAACGAGCGCCTGGCGCATTGCTTCGCCAGGATAAAAACTTTTTCAAAAAAGCACGGGAATTCCCAGGCGCTTTTGTGTCTTTATAATCAGATGGACAATGGAATGACAAACGTGGTGCACACCGTTGGCCATAACATTCATGGCAAATCGCCGTTCATCCAATTTAACTAAACTGCCAATCATGGGCAGTGAGAACGTAGGATAGTCGAACTACAAAACATGAAAAATTCATTGAAAAACAATTTCAATCATGAAAGGTGTTACAATGGCAATTAACCTGCAGGAACTCAGAGCCGCTGTTCAGAATTACCTGGACACGAGCGTTAAAGTGTCAATCTCCAACATAACTCCTAAATCAGGTACACAACTTAACCCGAATGAAGAGTTTACCTTTAGCGTTACTGCGGATAACAGTATCGCCGGTCCGAACGCAATTCAACTCATTAATGTCCGCTACCACGTTAAACTGAATCCCATCGGGGTTGCAAAATTGCTTGCGCCAAACAGCCCCGCCACCGCCGCCACCGTCGTCAAGGCTTTTAACAATCCCCAGGGTACTGGCACTCCCTTTGTGCTAAACCAATCTGTAGATGAGATGTATGTTTTTTTTAGCGGTTTAACATTCGATCAAGCAAATGTGTTGAGTCCAGGAGATACCGATACTATTGGCCTGAAGGGAAGGGCCGGTAGTGCGCCAGGCGGAGGTGCAACTAACATTCAAGTCCGGATTCTAGCCGATCCTGATTTGGCTCATCTCTTTCCGAAAGAACAGGATACTCCCACTATATCAAAGCCACTCAATGTCGTGGGATAAATTCCAGGACTTTTGTAGCAGGGGCGGCAGGTAGGCAATAGTTCGCATATTGGACGGCGTTTCCGGATTTGCGCCTGCCAGACAAAACTGTCGCTTAACTCGGGGTTGTCGAATTGGCTACGCTTCGCGCACTTCATCTTCAGGCGAATTCGGCAACCCTGATTACTTAACCAAAAAAGGTAAAAGAAAATGTCATCGACTCACTCGCTGCAAACATCAGGGGAAAATGTTGTAACTTTCCAGGACCATGAACTGAATGTGGCGGTCGCTCCGTTTGGTCCCGACCCCGCCACCATTCGTGCCGTGAAGTGCGCATTGTTCGAGCACCCGGCGGTGCAGGAGCAATTGCGGGATACGCGCCATCGGCTGCTCGCGTTCGAATTGGTTGACCAGGAACAAAAAACGCTCACACCGAAACCACCGAATCGTTACCGCGCGACCATCTACGATTACACGAACAATCGGACGGTATTCGCCGACGGGTGCATCGATGAAAGAGATATTCTTGTGGTCTCCGAGTCGAGCCTTCAGCCATTGCCAAACGACGAAGAATTCGATGCGGCAGTGAGTATCCTGATGAACGACTCACAGCTTGGACCCGAGATCCGCCGGCAGCAGTTGCGCCCCTACCGCCCGATGCCTCCGCTTATCGAAGTTGAGGTGCCCAACGGTCGTATTGAGCGAATCCTTGCCATCGGCTTGTACTCGAATCAGGAAGGACATCGGATTGTCGGCGTGAATATGATCCATGAAAGAGTATTGCTGGAGGTTCCCAATGTCGCTTTGCCGTCTGGCGATGTGTGCGGCCCGCCTTCCGAAGCAGGCTGTTCCACGAGCGGCACAACCGAGCGGGTAAACGTGACCGTCACCAAGGGTTCAACGGTGCTCTGGACCTTTACGGTTCTTAGGCCATCGGCCTCGTCGGGTACGAACGGCTCCGGGATCGAGTTGCGGCATGTGAACTATCGCGGCAAGCAAGTGCTCTATCGCGCACACGTGCCGATCCTGAATGTGGAATATTTGCCAGCAGGGATTGCAGCCGGCTGCGGGCCGACGTATCGAGATTGGCAGAATTCCGAAACCTGCTTCCAGGCCACCGGCGTCGATGCCGCTCCCGGATTTCGTCTTTGTTCCAGTCCGGCGCAGACGATACTTGACACCGGCTCAGATACGGGCAACTTTCGTGGCGTTGCCATCTTCGTTAGTGGACAGGAGGTCGTCCTGATAAGCGAACTACAAGCCGGCTGGTATCGCTATATCAGCGAATGGCGTTTGCACGTCGACGGAACGATTCGCCCGCGCTTCGGCTTTGCTGCCGGAAATAACCCCTGCACCTGCAAGCCGCACCATCACCACGCTTACTGGCGCTTCGATTTCGACATTCGTACGGCCGGGAATAATCTCGTTGAAGAGTTCAATGATCCCGCGCTTATCGGCAACTCGAACTGGCATCAGAAGACTTACGAGATTCGGCGTTTGCGCAAGAGTGCCAGCAAGCGGAAGTGGCGTGTCACGAACACGACCACCGGTGAAGGTTACGAGTTAATCCCCGGGACAAACGACGGCAACGCCGACAGTTATGGCGTTGGTGATGTGTGGATTCTGCGATATCGTGGCTCTGAGATTGACGACGGGCAGGGATTCACGACCAATCCGGCGACATCAAAGGCGAACCTCGACAAGTTCCGTAACGGCGAATTCATTGCGAATCAGGATGTCGTGATTTGGTATGCCGGGCATTTTCTGCATGACGCCGCGCATACGGGTGGTGGTGGGCATATCGTCGGCCCTGAGCTCAAACCGGTCCGCTGGTAAACGCCGTCGTCAACTGGCCGCGATGTACAATTCCATTGGATGCACAGTTTCTTCCGCCAGCCAGGCGACGTATTCTAGCGCCTGGTTAATATCTTCCGGCTCCAAATATGGATAAGCGTCGATGATTTCTTCAGTGGCCATCCCATTGGCGACTAAGTTGACAATTAAGGACACGGTAACTCGCATCCCGCGAATACAGGCGCGCCCCCCCATGATGTTGCGGTCAAAAGTTATACGATTAAATTCTCGCATTGAAACACCTCTGTTTTTTTGCCCATGATGATATTTTTCACTATGAAAATAAACGCAGCACCATTTTACCAGGCTTTCAGTGCTCAAACCTCGGGTGCGTGCGACTCGCTGCACACGTCCGAAGAGTTCACGATCGACCGAAACCAAATAACGGCGACGCACATTATCTGCAATTTCAAATTCGGCAGGCTCTGTTTGATCCCAGTAATCAGCAACACTATGGGAATCCCAGAATTCTGTCATTTCTTCGTAACTTTTAAACTCGGGGATTTTTTTATTTTCGTGCATGATGCTTCCAGTCGAGCTTATCGACAACGTCCGGCAACCAAATAATATCTATAATGCGCATTACTCCTCCTCGCGGGCAGACGAAGCCGTCTGCGCTACCGCTACTTCATCACGATATTCACCAGCTTCTGCGGCACCACGATCACGCGCTGCACGGTTTTGCCTTCCATGAATTTCTTCGCGCGCTCACTGGAGAGCGCCATCTGCTTCAACGCCTCTGCGGCAATATCAACCGGCACGACGACTTGATCGCGCAGCTTGCCGTTGACCTGCACGACGACGGTGATTTGATCCTTGGCGATTTCAGTCTCGTCTTACGAGAGCGACGATTGCTGGCCCAAGCTTATCCCTGCACTGTTAAGGCATGAGTCTCAAGCTCATGCAGGCGTTGTTCAAGCAACAAATTTACCAGGCTTTCAGTGCTCAAACCTCGGGTGCGCGCGACTCGCTGCACACGTCCGAAGAGTTCGCGATCGACCGAAACCAAATAACGGCGACGCACATTATCTGCAATTTCAAATTCGGCCGGCTCGGTTTGATCCCAGTAATCGGCAAGGCTATGGGAATTCCAGAACTCTACCAGTTCTTCGTAATTTTTAAATTCAGGAATTGACTTATTGTGACACATATTGACTCCGGGTCATTTTCGCTTCTTTATCCACAAAGCAATGCGGCGAGCCGGTATCCAAATTCGCTTTTATGGGGAAGTTCGTAACGGTGGCCGTGCTTTCCGTTCCGGTCTTGCCGACGATATCCAAAGCCAAAGTCGGATAGAAATCGTCTTCGCCTGGAGCCGACCACGCCGATTCTTCAATGAGCGGCTTTGGAACAAAAACAAAAGGAATAAAGCCATGCGTTTTGCCTAGCGCTTGTAGTTTTTCGGGCGTTGGAAAATTATCAAGCGTTCGGGAAAATTCTACAATTTCGCCGCCACTGACGATCATCCATTGGGCATGACGTTTTTCAACTCGGCTTCAGACCAATCATGATGCTCGCGATAAACCCGCCACTGCAAAGCTTCTCGTTCCGCATCAGAAAATGCAAGATATTCGGTGTAAGAAATTTCAAATACACTTCGCTCCGACGCTCTCTTGACGACCGGCTTGTGCTTCTGGCGCGAACGCGAAATGCGCTCTTGTAAAGCATCAAGCTCGGTTGGATTCAGCACCTCGACGCTTTCGAGAATAGTTTCAAACGAGGCAAGATGATTGTTCATGGCTATCCCTTTCGAATCAGACTTTGCAGACGAGCCGTCTGCGCTACTACTTCACCACGATATTCACCAGCTTCTGCGGCACCACGATCACGCGCTGCACGGTTTTACCCGCCATGAATTTCTTCGCGCGCTCGCTGGCGAGCGCCTGTTGTTTCAGCGACTCTTCGGCAATGTCAACCGGCACGACGATTTGATCGCGCAGCTTGCCGTTCACTTGCACGACGACGGTAATTTGATCTTCGGCAATTTCGCCCTCGTCATACGTGAGCCACGGTTGGTTGTGTACGGATTGGCCTTTGTTTCCCAAAACTTCCTGCCAGATTTCCTCGGCAATAAACGGCGTGATCGGGGAGATGAGGCGCGTAAAGGTCTCAATGCCTTTTCGCCACAAGTCCATTGACACGGCAATCGTTCCATTTTCGCTGCGGCATTCATAGAGAAAATTAATATACTCCATCAACGCGGCGACCGCGGTATTGAATTGGAAATTTTCGATATCGTGCGACACGCGCCTGATCGTCTTGTGCATCCAGCGCCGGAAAGTTTTTTCATCAATGCCATTTTTCTCCTGCGTTTTTATCTCAGGTGAAATCGTTTCCGTGGCGAGATTCCACAAACGCGTAATGAAGCGCGACGCGCCTTTGATGCCGGTTTCTTCCCATTTGGATTCGCCTTCAAATGGGCCGAGGAAAAGAATATAAACGCGCAGCGCATCGACGCCAAGCACGGCGGCGACGGCATCGGGCGTGATGACATTGCCAAGCGATTTGGACATTTTCCGGCCATCGGGTGAGAGCAACATGCCCTGATTGCGCAATTTCGGAAACGGCTCGACGAACGGCACGAGGCCGGCGTCGTGCATCACCTTCGTCCAGAAGCGCGCGTAGAGCAGGTGCATCACGGCATGCTCGGCGCCGCCGACGTACAAATCTACCGGCATCCAATATTTCATTTTGGCGGCATCAAATGGCGCTTTCTCATTGCGCGGATCGGTGAAGCGCAGGAAATACCACGATGAGCAGGCGAAGCCATCCATCGTGTCGGTCTCGCGCTTCACCGGGCCGCCGCATTTCGGGCACGTCGTGTTGACCCACGAATCGACTTTTGCCAACGGCGAACGGCCATCGCCGGTCGGCTCGAACGTTTCGAGTTCGGGAAGCAAAACCGGCAACTGTTCTTCGGGCACGGCGACTGCGCCATCTTTCTCGCAATGCACGATCGGAATCGGCGCGCCCCAGTAGCGTTGCCGCGAGATCAGCCAGTCGCGAATTTTGTACGTGACTTGTTTTTTGCCCAAACCTTTCGCGCCGAGATCGGCGCACAATTTCTCAATGCCGTCTTCGGAAGTCAAATTCGAATACGCGCCGGAGTTGATCATGATGCCGTAATCAGCGAAACATTCCTCGACGCCGTACGCTTTTCCATCCGGCGAAATGACTTCGATGATCGGCAATCCGAATTTTTTCGCGAACGCACAATCACGCGTGTCGTGGCCGGGGACGCCCATCACCGCGCCGGTGCCGTAGCCCATGAGCGCGTAATCGGCGACCCAGATCGGAATTTGCTCGCCGCTTACCGGATGCGTCGCGTAGCTTCCGGTGAACACGCCAGTTTTCTCTTTCTCGGTCGACATGCGGTCGATTTCCGTCATGCGTTTGGCGCGCTCGACATAGGCTTCGACTTCGGCTTTGCGCTCGGCGGTCGCGAGATGCATCGTCAACGGATGCTCCGGCGCCAACACGAGAAACGACACGCCGAAGAGCGTATCGACGCGCGTGGTGAAAACCGGAATTTGATGATCATGTTTCGTGTGCTTGACGATAAAAATCACTTCCGCGCCTTCGCTGCGACCGATCCAGTTTTTCTGCATCAGCTTGATCGGCTCCGGCCAGTTGATCGTGTCGAGATCCGCGAGCAGACGATCGGCGTATTCGGTGATTGTAAAATACCACTGCTTCAAATCTTTTTTGGTGACTTCGGAATCGCAGCGCCAGCAGCGGCCGGCTTCGACCTGCTCGTTGGCCAAAATGGTTTTGCACTGCGGGCACCACCACTGGCTGCCAATGGCCTGATACGCCAGGCCGCGTTTGAACAGCAATTGAAAAAACCACTGCGTCCACTGATAAAAATCCGGCGCGGAGGAATTGACTTCCCGCTCCCAATCATATGAAGTTTCGATGAGCTGCATCTGCCGGCGATAGTTGTCGGTGTTGCGCTTCGTCGCGACCGCCGGATGCACTTTCATTTTTATCGCATAATTTTCCGCGGGCAAGCCGAAAGCGTCCCAGCCCATCGGATGCAGCACGTTGTAGCCCTTCATCCGCATGTACCGCGCGATCACGCAGGTCGGCACGTAATTGCGGCAATGCCCCACCGAAAGCCCGTCGCCGGAAGGGTAGGGGAAGAAATCCAAAACATAATATTTCGGTTTATTGGGATCAGCGCCAGTTTTGTACAATCCCATCTCTTGCCAAGTCGGGCGCCATTTCGCTTCGAGCGCTTTGAAGTCGTATCGTTTTTCAGACATGAGGAATCTTTCCGGTGGATCGTGTAACGTGTAACGGTTTTGTATTGAAATTTACATCGCCAATTCATGAACTTGATAATCTTCTTTTGCCACAACTTTGTTCTTTGGAGCCAGTGTTTTTCTGATCAAATCCGCCAATTCGGGGATGGCGTTGTTAATCCCGGCCACCGTCGGTTCGTAGACGAGACAATGATAGGTTTTCAAGAAAAAAGGCAGCGATTCGATATTTCTCGTCAAGAGTATAAACGGCGCATGCCGCGAGCGAATTCCGATTTCAATCATCACGTTCGGACTCAAATCGGAAACATCGAAAATCACCAGCTGAATCGTCTTTTTGAACGCAAGAACTTTTTTGCGTTGGTCGGTTTCCTCGGCGGAATTTAAAGCCGACGGCACGTCGCTAAAATAGAATATGACCCACGGCACGCCGCGTTCCTTCCATAAGTCAAACGCCACCTTGAATTCTTCTTCCGTGCCGGATTCGAATTTGCCGGTGTCGCTGCCGAAGCGGTTCCACATGATGCCGACAAATATATCGGCGCGGCGCAAATTTTTATTGATTGATTCCTGTGCTCGGCCGAGCGACGGCACAATCGTCTCCCCGCCGACGAATCGAATATTGATCGTTTCCAACCCGTCAAACATGAGATCGAAGTCTTCGAGCAATTCACGCAAAATGCCGCGTTCCGTGCTCACATCTCCCGGCGTCGCGACAAATACACGGATTTGATTTGGATGCCGATTTGAACTTGAAGATTTGCGGTTCTTCCCTGACTTTGCGCTTTTGCCTCGCCTGTCCCTGCTCATTTTGCTCGCTTACCAAAATAGGTTTGCATCCAGCTTATTTTGTCTTCCCACGGTTTGTTGCTGCGCCAATAATGTTTTGCGATCGTCGTTCCTGCAATTTATATCAAAATACGCACTTTTTCAAAAGAAAAAAAGCACAATTTTTCGAGGAGGCGCAACATGAATGTTGCGCTGCGGAAGACGGTATTCCCGCAAACGAACCCGTTTACGGCAGCTTCACGGACAAGCTCAAAACGCTCTGGCGCGATGCCCTTGCGCCTCAAATCATCGTGCTGCGATCTCCAACCCATTTCTGATTCAGCCACATCACCAGGCCGATGATTGCTGTTAAAATCACCGAATACGCCGCGACGGAGCCGAGATTGAAAATTCGCAGCTCGGAAAAAATGCGCACCGACAGCGGCTCGGTGGAATACGTATAAAGAAGAATCGACGCGACAAACTCGCCGAGCGCGTTGACCAATGCGACCATCGCGCCAGTAACGATTCCCGGCAGAATCAATGGTATGGTCACGCGGGACATGCGTCGCCACCAGCTCGCGCCGAGATTGCGGGCGGCTTCGTCGAGCGCAGGATCGAATTGTGCAAACGCCGCGGCCGTGGCGCGAAATTGAATCGGCAGGTGGCGAATGAAATAAGCGAGCGGCAAAATCGCCGCAGTGCCGACGAGAATATTGTTGGCGGTAAACCAATGCGGCTCGTTGAACGTCGCAATCAACGCGATCGCGATCACCGTGCCGGGAATGGCATACGGCAACATCACCACCGCGTCAATCACCGCGGGCAAAACGCGCGTTTGATTCGGCGCGGTGAATTTCGTCTGCAGCCACGCGGCGATGAAGCTCACGATCGCGCCGGCAAATGTGGCCAGCGTCGCCATCCAGAAACTGTTCCAAAAGGGTTGCAGAAATTGTCGCTGTCGCCACAGCGTCGTAAAGTTTTCCAGCGTAAAAGTGTCCGGCAAAATTTGCGACGTCCACGAACCGTTTTTAACGAAGGCAATCATGACGAGCGTGAGCTGCGGCAGAATCAGTGAAACCATTACAATCAGGCCGAGCAGAGCGAGTGAAAATTTTTGCAATGCCGGTAATTGCCTGAGATTGCCCGCTTTCGCCACGCCCTTTGTGCCGCGCCCAAAACCGGTGATCGCCTGCCCGCTTTGAAAGCGCATGACGAGGAGAAACAGCAGCGAGATGGCGGCGACGATCACGGCCTGCGTGATCGCCATCGGCATGTCGCCGTTCAATTTCGAATTGTAAATTTCCACCGTGAGAAAGCGCCAGTTGCCGCCAAAAATATACGGCGCGGTGAAGCTCGCCATCGACGTCATGAACACCAAAAGCGCGGCGCCCAGAATCGCCGGCAGCAATTGCGGAAAAATCACGCGGCGCCAAACGTGCCAACGGCTCGCGCCGAGATTACGCGCCGCTTCTTCGAGAGCGGGATCGGCGGCCAGCAGTGCATTGCGCACGAACAAGTAAAAATAAACGTAAAAACTGTAAACGTGCACAATCAAAATGGCGGTCACGCCGCGCATCACCAGCGGCGCTGCTTTTAAATTGAACAGCCATTGCAACAGGCGCGGCAAAATGCCGGTTTCACCCAGCAAAAAATAAAATGCGAGCACGCCGACCAGCGGCGGCAGCAATACCGGCAAGGTGACGAGCACGCCAAATATTTTGCGCCCGGGAAAATCGAAGCGCGCAAACAAAATCGCCAGCGGAACGCCGAACAATGCAGAGAAAATAACCGAGAGCAGTGAGATATTGACGCTGCCGAGCAGCGCCTGTAAATTCGCGCCCTGCGTGAAATCAAAAAACCGGCGATAGGTGGCAAAAGAAAAACTGCCGTTGCTCTGCAGGCTTTCACGCAACAGCACGGCGAGCGGAAATAAAATCGTGGCGGCAAGGATAATAAAGAGAGGGAGGAGAAAGGGCCAGTAACCAAAGTTGAAGTGACGTGGCTTCACGCGCGTGATGAGGTTACAGGTTAAGAGCAAAAAAACTGAGTTCCACGCGGATTAAAAACCACACGGAATGATCAGCGTGGTTTTTTAATCCGTGTGGAATCCTTTTGGGTTCCGGTTCGGGTTGTGGTTATGGTGTTGGAGGCTGGTGTTGCTCCAACTTTTGGATAAACTGTTCGACTTCCTGCCGCCATTTCGCAAACGCGCCATCCGGATCGTTTTGCGGGTAGTTGCCGTCGTAACTGTATTGAATGTGAAGCGTGTTGATGATGCGCCGAAATTCCTGATCAAAGGGTGGGGGGAGCAAATGGCGCAATTGCCCCCAACGCGCATTATCCGTGTTGAGATAAGCCATCACGGCGTAGCGCGCGGCGTCAAATAATCGGTCATACGCCGCTTTGTAATATTCATCCTTTGCAATAATCTTAACACTTTGTTGCGCCAAAGCAAGAGTGGCATCGGCGGTCTCTAAAGTTATTTGCGCACGTTCAAAAGTAGGCACGGCCATATATTCCTCCGCTTCTTGAAAAGTTTGTCCTTCACCACACAATAAATTTCCCATCAGTCGAATGCTCGCGGCGATATCTTTTCCCATTGGTTGACCTGGTGCGCGCACGATGACGTCGGCGCCGAGGTCCAAATTGGCAAAGGTGTCCCAATAAAACTCTTCGTTTTCTTTCGCGCGCGTCGTCACTAAGAGATCGATGTCCCGCGCCAGATCAGGAGCATAAACCGACGAGCCGAATTGGATGACGTCGATCAGATCGGCGTCGGTTTTTTTCAACGACTCGCAGAGTTGGCGGAGCTGCGCCTGCCTTTGTTGGATGTTGGGCATGAAACAAATTTATCATCTAATAAGTTCAGAAGCAAGACAAAAGGTTGTTCTGTCGTGATGCCGCACTAAGTAAGTCATTGACCGGTCGCTATAATTTCACCACTTTTCGATGACTGTACGATTTAAGCGACCGGTCAATATTGGTTGCTCGTAGAGAGCCGAGAAAGTTTGATAATTTAATTTCCAAGCAATGATTCCGCCCCAAACAAACGCAGATGTTGTGGAAGGATGGTCAGATTAATTTTCCGGCCGTTCGTGAGCGCGCGTAATTTTTCATTTCGAAAATCTTCCACCTGCACGCGCACGAAACACAATTGCCGACCGATCGCGCATTGCACCAACCAGTGGCTGCCGCCAAATTCAATGGATTTGATTTCGCCGACGAGATTTCCTACGCCGTCGTTTTTCCCTGAATGGTTGAGATGAAGATGGGCATATTCAGGACGAAAAGCAACATGGACGGCCGTGCCCACGGCGTGTGAAGCGTTGGCCGGCAAGGACAGTCGCCAGTTTTCGCCGCCAACCAGCGTCTGTTCATTTTCAATGCGGATAATTTTTCCGGCCAGCGTATTGCTCGCGCCGATGAAGCTCATCACAAACAGATTCGCCGGCGTGTGATAAATTTCTTCCGGCGTGCCAATCTGTTGCGCCAGGCCTTTTTGCATGACGAGCATGCGATCCGACAGCGCCAGCGCTTCTTCCTGATCGTGCGTCACATAAATCGTGGTGATGCCCAGCCGGCGCTGCAAATTTTTAAGCTCGCTGCGCGTTGAGCGCCGCAATTGCGCATCGAGATTGGAAAGCGGCTCGTCGAGCAATAAAATTTTCGGCTGCACGGCGATGGCACGCGCCAGCGCCACGCGCTGTTGCTGCCCGCCGGAAAGCTGCGTGACCGGGCGATTCTGCAATTCGCGCATTTCGACTAAATCAAGCGCCGAAGCAACGCGTTCGGTGATTTCATCTTGTGGACGTTTGCGCGCGCGCAACCCAAAGGCGACATTTTCAAAAACGGTGAGATGCGGAAACAGCGCATAGTTTTGAAACACCATGCCGGTGTTGCGGTGTTCCGGCGGGAGGGAGGTGACGTCTTCATCGTCAAACCAAATACGTCCGGCGTCGGGCTGCTCAAATCCTGCCGCCATGCGCAGCGTCGTCGTCTTGCCGCAGCCGCTCGGCCCGAGAATGCTGAAAAATTCGCCCTCGCGAATTTCAAACGATAACTCGTGTACCGCCGGCGTGTTGCCAAAAATTTTTCGGAC
>Ga0247727_10014310_pt1 | contig 13207 bp, 12 predicted proteins | sample WisWelCaveWW1625_FD_202498 | JGI IMG/M metagenome (GOLD analysis project Ga0247727, IMG submission 202498) | Biofilm microbial communities from Wishing Well Cave, Virginia, United States - WW16-25 | ecosystem: Environmental > Aquatic > Deep subsurface > Groundwater > Cave microbial mat | place... | reverse complement strand
AAGAGCGCCGCCAACCCTGCGGGCTACGCGCCGCTGTGCGTCGGCACCACCACCAGCGAGCGCATGGAGCGCTTCACGCGCCCCCTCATGCAGCAGTACGGCGTGCGCCTGGTCATCGGCAAGGGCGGGCTGCGCGAGCAGTCGGCGGCGGCCTTCGGCGAGCTGGGCGGCGCCTACCTCGCCATCATCGGCGGCACTGCGGCGCTGGAGACCACCTGGGTCGAGGCGATCGAGGACGTGGACTTGGACGACCTGAATCCCGAGTCGCTGTGGAAATTCCGCGTGCGGGGATTCGGCCCGCTGCTGGTGGCGATGGACAGCCACGGCGGGAGCCTCTATGCCAGGGTGCGGGACGCCGCGCGGGGGCGGCGCGAAGAGGTCTTGCGGCGACTCGGCGTGCGGTAGAATCGCCGCACAATCCACGAGGAGGAGAGCATGAGGATTCCTGCGCAACTGGCGGCGCTCGCCGCCGCCGCGCTGCTCGCCGGCACGGCAGCGGCGCAGCAGAAGGTGACCATCTCGATCGCCACCGGCCCGACCGGCGGCGTGTACTACCCCCTGGGCGGCGGCATCGCCAACGTGCTGACGAAATACGTGCCGGGCTATTCCGCGAACGCCGAATCGACCGCCGGTTCGGTTGCCAACCTGCAGCTGATGACGCAGAAGAAATCCGACCTCGCGCTGTCGATGGCCGACGCGGCCTGGGACGGCTACAAGGCGCAGGGCAAGTTCAGCGGCGCCGAAGTGCCGGTGCGCGCGCTGATGGTGGCCTATCCGAACCGCATGCACGTGGTCACCGTGGAAGGCCGCGGCATCAACAACTTCGCCGAGCTGAAGGGCAAGCGCGTCTCCACCGGCGCGCCCAACAGCGCCACCGAGCTGATGACCCAGCGCCTGCTCGACGCCTACGGCATGGACTGGAGCAAGGACATCCGCCGTGACCGCCTGACGCCGGAAAAATCAGCCGACGGGATCAAGGACGGCAAGCTCGACGCCTTCTTCTTCGTGGTGGGGATACCGACCTCCTCGGTGACCGACCTCGCGGCGACACCTGGCACGAAAATAAAGCTCATCGACCACGCCGACGCGGTCGAGAAGATGACCGCGAAACACGGCCCGCTCTACGTGCGCGACGTCATTCCCGCGGGATCGTATCCAGGCCAGGACAAGGTCAACCACGTCGCCACGGTGTGGAACCTGCTGGTCGCTCACCGGGACATGTCCGAGCAGGTGGCCTACAACGTCGTGAAGACCATCTTCGACAAGAGGGACGATCTCATCCTGGTGCACAAGGAAGCGGCCAATTTCGACATCAAGCACCAGTCGAAGGCCGCCGCGGCGATTCCCTATCACCCGGGCGCGATCAAGTATTTCGCGGAGAAGGGCCTCAAGCTCAACTAGATCGCGCAACGCAGAACGCCCCGCGATCCTGCACGCGGGGCGTTTTTTTGGGGGGGGAAGCCGTGGACGCGAAGCCGCTGGTCGCCGAGATCGACGCATCGACCCTGGAGAAGGTCGAGCAGTACATCGAGCAGGAAGAGGGCGTGCATCACCGTTTTGCCGGCGGCTGGGGGACCTTCCTTCTGGCAGTTGCAGTCGTCATGTCGGTGTTCCACCTGTGGGCCGCGTACGGCAACATCAATCCCTACCAGTTGCGCTACGCGCACGTCGGCTTCGTGCTGTTCCTCGCGTTCACGCTGTTTCCCTGGCGCCGTGCGGCGCGCAACCGTTTTTCCTGGCTCGACCTGGGGCTAGCGCTGGTCAGCGTCGCGGCCATGCTGTACGCGCTGTGGGGCGGCGACGATTTCCTGGATCGAAGCACGCTGCCGAGCCGACTGGACAACATCCTCGGCGTCGTCGTCGCGCTGCTGGTGCTCGAAGCGGCGCGCCGCACCACGGGCTGGATCATGCCCTTCATCGTGCTCCTGTTCATCGCCTACGCGATGGCGGGGCAGTGGCTGCCGGCGCCCTGGACCCATGTCGGCTATGACATCGGGCGGCTGGTCGGCCACATGTACATGACGCTCGAGGGGATCTTCGGCACGGCGGTGGACGTGTCCTCGTCGCTCATCATTCTGTTCACCATCTACGGCGCGATGCTGCAGTTCTCGGGCGCGGGCAAGTTCTACCTCGATTTTTCGTTCGCGGCGCTCGGCGGCAAGCCCACCGGCGCCGGCCGAACCGTCGTTCTTTCCAGCTTCCTGCTGGGCGGGCCCTCCGGTTCGGGAGTGGCGACCACCGTGACCCTCGGCACGGTCGCCTACCCGATGCTCGCCAAAGCGGGCTACGAGAAAAACGCGGCCGGCGGGCTGCTCGCCGCGGGCGGCCTGGGCGCGATCCTCTCGCCGCCGGTCCTGGGCGCCGCGGCCTTCCTCATCGCCGAGTTCCTCAAGTTGAGCTACCTCGATGTCATCAAGATGGCGACGATCCCGACCTGCCTGTATTACCTGTCGCTGTTCCTGATGGTGGAGATCGACGCGCGCAAATACGGCATGAAGATGGTCGAGGTGCACAAGACGCAGAGCGCCTGGCAGCTCACCAAAACGCAGGGCTTCCATTTCTTCTCGCTGATCTCCATCGTGGTGTTCATGCTGGTCGGCTTCTCGCCGATCGGCGCGGTGTTCTGGGCCACCGCGGTCGCGGCGCTGACCAGTTTCATCCACCGCGACTGCGCGCTGCTGGACCTGCGCCTCGTGCGCGACCGGCCCAAGGGCTGGGTCGCGAACCTGCTGCTGCGCTCGAAATTCGTCAAGGCGCTCGAGACGGGGTCGACCGGCATGATCAACGTCGGCGCCACCTGCGCCGCCGCGGGGATCATCGTCGGCATCGTCACGCTGACCGGACTCGGGCTGCGCTTCTCCGAGATCGTGATTTCCTACGCCGGCGGCAGCCTCGCGCTTACCGCGGTCTTCACCGCCCTGATCGTCTGGGTGGTCGGGCTCGCGGTGCCGGTGACCGCGAGCTACATCATCTGCGCGGTGGTCGCCGCGCCGGCGCTGATCAAGCTCGGCGTGCCCGACTACGCGGCGCACATGTTCATTTTCTACTACGCGGTGCTGTCCGAAGTCTCGCCGCCGACCGCGCTGTCGCCGTTCGCCGCCGCTGCAATCACCGGCGGCGACCCGTACAAGACCACGCTGCAGTCCTGGAAGTACACGCTGCCCGCGTTCGTGGTGCCGTTCATGTTCGTGCTCGACCCGATCGGCACCGGCTTGCTGCTCTACGTTCCGAAGGGCGGCACCTGGGTCGACGTGGTGACGATCACGGTCCTGGCGACGATCGCGCTGGTGGCGCTGGCGGGGGCGGCCGAAGGCTGGCTGCTGAGGAAGACCAGCATGCTCGAGCGGCTCGCGCTGCTCGCCGCGGGGATCCTGGTGCTGACGCCCGCCGCGCTCAACGATACGATCGGCATCGGGCTGCTCGCGGCGGTGATTGTGCTGCAGTTCTTCAAGCCAATTGCGCGAGCTGTCCACTGACGTCCTGATCCTCGGCGCGGGCGGCGCGGGGCTGTTCGCCGCACTGCACGCGCATCAGGCCGATCCTTCCCTCGCCATCACCGTCGCAGTGAAAGGCCTGCTCGGCAAGAGCGGCTGCACGCGCATGGTGCAGGGCGGCTACAACGTGGCGCTGGCGAAGGAGGACTCCGTCGAGCGCCACTTCATGGACACCATCGAGGGCGGCAAGTGGCTGCCCGACCAGGATCTCGCCTGGAAACTGGTGACGCTGGCGGTGGAGCGCGTGCGCGAGCTGGAAAACGAGCTCGGCTGTTTTTTCGACCGAAACCCGGACGGCACCATTCATCAGAAGGCTTTCGCCGGGCAGACCTTCGATCGTACGGTGCACAAGGGCGACCTCACCGGCATCGAGATCATGAATCGGCTCGCTGAGCAGGTGTGGGCGCGAAAGATCAATCGCCTCGAAGAGCATCGCGCCGTTGAACTGGTGAAGACTAAATCCGGGGATGCGCTGGCCGGCGTGCTGATGATCGACATGCGCACGGGCGAGTACGTGTTCGTGCGCGCGAAAGCGGTGCTGCTCGCCACCGGCGGCGGGCCGACCATGTACCGCTACCACACGCCCTCCGGCGACAAGAGCTGCGACGGCTTGGCGATGGCGCTGCGCGCGGGGCTGCCCTTGCGCGACATGGAGATGGTGCAATTTCATCCCACGGGCCTGCTCGCCGGGCCGCATACGCGCATGACCGGCACGGTGCTGGAGGAAGGCCTGCGCGGCGCCGGCGGCTACCTCCTGAACGGCGCAAAGGAACGCTTCATGCCGAAGTACGACCTGCTCGCCGAGCGCGCGACGCGCGATTTCGTCTCGCGGGCGATGGTCACCGAGATGCGCAAGGGCAGCGTCACGCCGAACGGCGGCCTGTACATTTCGATGGCGCACCTCGGACCCGAGAAGGTGGCGAAGAACTTCAAAGGGATGGTCGAGCGCTGCGCGGATTGCGGCTTCGACCTGGCGGGTGGATTGGTCGAAGTCGTCCCCACGGCGCACTACATGATGGGCGGCGTGGAGTTCGGGCTCGACTGCACGACGGCATTGCCAGGGTTATTCGTCGCCGGCGAGGACGCGGGTGGCGTGCATGGCGCGAACCGCCTTGGCGGCAACGGCGTCGCCAACTCCACCGTATTCGGCGCGGTGGCCGGCGACACGATGGCCGCGTGGGTGAAGAAGGAGAGTGCACTGCGCGAGCCGGACCAGGCGGCGATCGTCGCGGCGGTCGGGCGCTGCGAGCCGACGGCGGTTAAGTCACACGGCTCATTGGAACCGCTGCGCGAGCGGCTCTACGACTTGATGTGGGAGAAAGCCGGCATCATCCGGGATGCCGCAGGATTGAAATCCGCGCTCTCGGAATTGAACGCGATCTCCGATGAGCTTGCTGCGACCGGCATTGCGGATGCGAACCGCGCGTTCAACCTCACTTGGCACGACTGGCTGAACCTGAAGAGTCTTGTGTCCACCAGCCAGGTGATCGCGCAAGCGGCGCTGGCGCGCGAAGATTCGCGCGGCGCGCATTTCCGCGAGGATTTTCCAGACGCCGGACCGCTGGAGACTTCGAGCTACACGAGCGCCCGACTCACAGACGAACGGTTTGAGATCGCGATGAAACAGGTCGCCTTCACCCGCGTGCAGCCGGGACAAACCCTGTTGTAGGGTGGGCCAACGGCCCACCCTACGCGTCAGCGACCTTTAGCACGAGCTTGCCGAAATTCTCCCCGCTGAACAGCTTGTTCAGCGTAACCGGGAAGTTCTCGATCCCCGGCACCACGTCTTCCTTCGAAACGAACTTCCCCTCGCGCATCCACTGCGCGATGTCCTTCACCGCCAGGCCATAGCGGTCTGCATAGTCGAACACCACCATGCCCTGCATGCGCGCGCGGTTGACCAGCAGCGACAGGTAGTTGGCCGGCCCCTTCACCGGGGTGGTGTTGTTGTACTGCGAGATCGCGCCGCAGATGACGATGCGCGCGCCGCGGTTGATGCGCGTGAGCACGGTATCGAGGATCTCGCCACCCACGTTGTCGAAGTAGACGTCGACGCCCTTCGGGCAATGCTGCTTCAGCCCGTCCTTCACGTCGCCTGCCTTGTAATCGATGCAGGCGTCGTAACGCAGTTCGTTCACCGCGAAATCGCACTTCGATCTTCCGCCCGCGATGCCCACTGCGCGGCAGCCCTTGATTCTGGCCACCTGCCCCACGGTCTGTCCTACCGCCCCGGCGGCGCCCGAGACCACCACCGTCTCGCCCGCCCTGGGCTGGGCCACTTCGAGCAGCCCGAAGTAACCGGTCATGCCCGGCATGCCGAGCGCATTCAGCCACTGCGCAAGCGTCCCCAGGCGCAGGTCGATCTTCGCCAGGTGCTTCGCCTGTGCCAGGCAATACTCCTGCACGCCCAGCGAGCCGCTGACGTGGTCACCCACCGCGAAGCCGGGATCCCTCGAAGCGACGACCTTTCCGACACCGCCCGCGCGCATCACTTCGCCGATGCCGACCGGCGGGATGTAGCTGCGGCCCTCGTTCATCCAGCCGCGCATTGCCGGGTCGAGCGAGAGCTGCAGCACCTTGACGAGCACCTGCCCGTCTGCGGGCTGCGCCACGGGCTCCGTGGTGAAGTTCCAGTCGGAAGCCTTCGGCAGCCCGGCCGGGCGTGCCGCAAGCCGATGCTGCCGGTTGGTTTGTGCCATGCGCGCTACCTCGATTTCGCCTCGATGATCCTGTGCCACTCGATGATCCTGCCGTCCGGCTTGCCGTCGCTGCCCGTCAGGTGCCGCACGGTGAGCTCCTTCGCGCCCACGTCCTCGATCACCTGGAAGCCGTGCTTCTTCGCGTAGGCGGCGGCGCCCGCGGGCGTCCAGCCGGTGACGTAGGGCTCGCCGATGACGGCGACGCCGAGCGAGATCGACCCCGCGGCCCATAGCCCGTCGAACTTGCCGTCGATCACCCGCTTCAGCAGGTAATCGTAGACCACCGTGCTGCCCGGGGCCGCGTGCCGGAGCATGAAGCGGAAGGTCGCGTCATTGCCCGCGGCGTTCACGTACATCACCACGCCCTCGAGCAGGAAGAGCGACTTCTGCTTCGGGTCGTAGCCGAGCGCCGGCAGCACGTCCTCCAGCTTCTGCGTGTTGAAGTCAATGGGCGAATAGCGCACGGTGTCCGGCGCCGCGCCCAGCGCCGCGGCCACGCGCTTCTGCTTGGCTTCGATGGTCGCCGGCAGGTCCACCTCGAAGAAGCGCAACTGCGGGTGCGATTGCCGGAAGCGGTAGGCGCGGCTGTCAAAGCCCGCACCGAGCACCACGATCTGCGTCGCGCCGTCGGCCGCAGCCCGCCGGACGGCCTCGTCGAAGTAGTGCGTGCGGGCGTTGACGTAGAAGTACGGCGCGTACTGCTCGCCGCTGTTGTCGATGTAGCGGCGGGCCTCCGCGTAGTCGTTGGGAAGCTGCATCCGGCCACCCGGGCAGAGCCGGCCGGCCAGGTGGTCCGGATTACGCAGCTTCGCATCCGGATGCTGCGCGGCGATCGCCCGGTAGCGGCACACCGCCTCCGCCGTGCCGGACACCTCCCCGGGCTTCACCGCCAGCGCCGCTTGGGCGGCACAGAGACCGAGCCCCGCAAGGAGCAGCGCCGGACGCACGGGCGATCAGCCGAGGTGCTTGCGGAAGAACTCGACGGTGCGCTGGCGCGCCAGCTTGGCGCTGTCGGCGTGGTACGAGCCCCGCTGGTCGCAATTGAAGCCGTGCCCGGCGCCCGGATAGAAATGCGCCGTGATCTCCGGGTGCGCTTTGGCGATGGCCTTGGTCTGCTCCAGCGTCGGCGACTGGTCCAGCTCGCCGAAGTGGCACATGGTGGGCAGCTTGGGCTTTTCGCCGATGAAGCCCGGCATGCCGCCGCCGTAGTGGGGCGCGGCGCACGCCAGCCCGGCGGCGCGTGCCGCCGCCACCCAGGACACGGTGCCGCCCCAGCAATAGCCGACGATACCGACCTTGCCCGCTTTTTTCGCTTCGGCCACCGCTGCCTCCACGTCGAGCATGGTCTGCTTCCAGTCCAATTTCTGCATCACTGCGACGCCGGCCTGGATCTCCGGCTGCGAGTAGCCGGTGTCGTAGCCGCGCTGCGCGCGGTCGTACATCGCCGGCGCTATGACGAGGTAGCCGTCCTTGGCGTAGCCGTCGGCGACTTCCTTGATGTGGCTGTTGACGCCGAAGACCTCCTGGATTACCACCACGCCACCGCGCGGCTTGCCCGACGGTTCGGCGCGGTATGCGGCGAGCTTGTGGCCGTCGACTGCCTTCAATTCGATCATGCTGCCCATGAGCCTTCCTCCTGGAAAACGAGCGGTTAGAATCGCCATTATGAACAAGAAGCCGATAAATGGGGTCAGAGTAACTTTTCGTGGAAATCGAGAAATTCAGATGACGTCGCGAAAAAGTTACTCTGACCCCATTTTTCAGGCCGTCATCGAGTTCCCGAGAATGAAGGTCGCGGTGACCACGCGCGACGAGCGCGTCGCCGAGATCCGCTACCTGCCGCTCAGCGCGACCTCGAAGGACCCGGAGAACGCGCTCGCCGAGCGCGCCGCGCGTCAGCTTGAGCGCTACCGCGAAGATCCCGACGCGAAGTTCGATTTACCGTTGCTGATCGAGGGCACGGAGTTCCAGCGCCGCCTGTGGGCCGCGTTGTGCGAGATCCCGCGCGGCAGGACGCTCACCTACGGAGAGCTCGCGCGCAGGCTCGGCGGCGAGGCTCGCGCCGTCGGGCAAGCCTGCGGCGACAACAAGCTGCCGATCGTGATCCCCTGCCATCGCGTGGTCGCCGCCGGCGGCATCGGCGGCTTCGCACATTCCACCGGCGGCTACCTGCTGGAGGTCAAGCGTTGGCTGCTGATGCACGAATCCGGCGCGGACGCGTTCCAGCTCACGACTTGAGCGACACCGACGTGTCGCAAGTGGACGCGTTCTGCGACGCGCTGTGGCTGGAGGATGGCCTGGCGAAGAACACGCTCGAATCCTACCGGCGTGATCTTTCTCAGCTTGCCGCCTTCCTCAGGAAGCGTCCGCTCGTGCAGGCGCGCGAGGAGGACCTGTTCGGCTTCCTCGCCTCGCGCCGCGGCCGCAGCTCGAGCGCCGCGCGCATGCTCTCGACGCTGAAGCGTTTCTACCAGTACTGCCTGCGCGAGCGCGTAGTCGCCGCGGATCCGACGCTCAGGCTCGACGCGCCCAAGCGCACGCCGCGCTTCCCGAAGAGCATGTCGGAGGCCGATGTCGAAGCGCTGCTGGCCGCGCCCGACGTGGAGACGCCGCTCGGCCTGCGCGACCGCGCCATGCTTGAAGTGCTCTATGCCTCGGGCTTGCGCGTCTCCGAGCTGGTGGGGCTGAAGACCTTTGAAGCGAACCTGGATGCCGGCGTGGTGCGCGTGCTCGGCAAAGGCTCGAAGGAACGGCTGGTGCCGCTGGGCGAAGAGGCGGTGTCTTGGCTGCAGCGCTACCAGCGCGAGGCGCGAACGGCGCTGCTGAAGAAGAGGAACAGCGACGCAATGTTCGTCACCGGGCGCGGCTCGGGCATGACGCGCCAGGCGTTCTGGCACCTTATCAAGCGCTACGGCAGGCGGGCAATTCCCGGCAAGAGCCTGTCGCCGCACGTGCTGCGCCACGCCTTCGCCACGCACCTCATCAACCATGGGGCGGACCTGCGCGTGGTGCAGATGCTGCTCGGCCACGCGGATATTTCCACGACGCAGATCTACACGCACGTCGCGCGCGAGCGCCTGAAGGCGCTGCACGCGAAGCACCATCCACGCGGCTGACTTTGCATGGCTGACACGCAGGCGACGGTATTTTTGCAGACGAATCGTGTTTCGTACACGGAGCACGAGTACGAGTACGTAGAGCACGGCGGCACGGAAGTGTCTTCGCAGGCGCTCGGCGTGCCCGAGCACGATGTGGTCAAGACCCTGGTGATGCAGGACCAGGACGCCAGGCCGCTCATCGTGCTGATGCATGGCGACCGCAAGGTGTCGACCAAGAACCTCGCGCGCCAGGCGGGCGTCAAGAAGATCGAGCCCTGCAAGCCCGAGGCGGCGCAACGCCACTCGGGCTACCAGGTCGGCGGCACGTCGCCCTTCGGCACGCGGAAGAATCTGCCCGTGTACATGGAGCGCTCGATCCTCGAGCTGCCGAAGATCTACATCAACGGGGGGCGGCGGGGCTTTCTGGTGGGCATCGCGCCCGGGGAAATCGTGCGCACGCTCGATCCGCAACTGGTTACAGTAGCGCTCGAAGAATGACTGACACTTACGACGTGGTGGTGGTGGGAGCCGGCAACGCCGCGTTCTGCGCGGCGCTCGCGGCGCGCGAGAAAGTTTCCCGCGTGCTCGTGCTCGAGCGCGCGACCGAGGACGAGTCGGGCGGCAATTCGCGCTTCACCGCGGGCCTGATGCGCGTCGCCTATGCCGGCGTCGACGACCTGAAGAAGGCGATGCCGGACCTTTCCGCGGAGGAAATCGCGCGCACCGACTTCGGCACCTACACCGAAGCGCAGTTCCTCGACGACATGGCGCGCGTCACCGAATACCGCTGCGATCCGGACCTGACCGAGCTGCTGGTGAAGCGCAGCCTCGACACGGTGGCGTGGATGCGCACGAAGGGCGTGCGCTTCACCGCCGCCTGGGGGCGACAGGCCTTCAACATCGGCGGCAAATTCAAGTTCTGGGGCGGGCTCACGGTGGAAGCCGTGGGCGGCGGGCCGGGGCTGGTCGAGTCGCTCACCAATGCGGCGAAGAAGAACGGCATCGACCTCTGGTATTCATCGCGCGCCGTGGGCCTGATCGCGGACGACGAGGGCGTGAAAGGCGTGCGCGTGAAAAGGAACGGCAGGACGGTCGAGGTCCATGCGAAGAGCGTGGTGCTCGCAGCCGGTGGCTTCCAGGCCAATCCCGAGTGGCGCGCGCGCTACCTCGGGCCGGGATGGGAACTCGCAAAGGTGCGCGGCACTCGCTTCAACACCGGGGACGTGATCCGCATGGCGCTCGACGCCGGCGCCGCGCCCGCGGGCAACTGGTCGGGCTGCCACGCGGTGGCCTGGGAACGAAACGCGCCGGAGTTTGGCGACCTTGCCGTGGGCGACCAGTTCCAGAAGCACTCCTATCCCTGGGGCGTCTACCTCAACGCCCAGGGAAAGCGCTTCGTGGACGAAGGCGCGGACTTTCGCAACTACACCTACGCGAAATACGGGCGCGTGATCCTCTCGCAGCCCGGGCAATTCGCCTGGCAGATCTTCGACGCCAAGGTGAAGGCGCAACTGCGCGACGAATACAAGATCCGCCAGGTGACCAAGCGCGTGGCCAACACGCTCGAAGAGCTGGTGAAGCAGCTCGACGACGTCGATGCCGGTGCGGCGCTCGCCGAGTTGCAGGCCTACAACGCCGCCGTGCGCACCGACATCCCGTTCGACCCGAACGTGAAGGATGGCCGGTGCACCAAAGGGCTGGCGATCCCGAAATCGAACTGGGCCAACACGCTGGACACCCCGCCCTTCGAGGCCTACGCGGTGACCTGCGGCATCACTTTCACCTTCGGCGGCTTGCGCATCAACACCGGCGCGCAGGTGCTCGACACCGACGGCGCGCCGATCCCGGGGCTGTACGCGGCGGGCGAACTCGTGGGAGGGATCTTCTACTTCAACTACCCGGGCGGCACCGGCCTCACCAACGGCGCGGTGTTCGGCCGCATTGCCGGCGCGAGCGCCGCGCGCTAGCGCTTGCGCTCGATCGTCACGCCGACGAACTTGGCGTTGGCGAGGATGCCGATCTTGGCCACCGAGACCTTCGCCCAGGGCGCGCCGAAATCATCCAGCAGCAGCCGCGCGATGCGCTCGGCGAGTGTTTCCACCAGGCGGAAGTGCCCGCTCGCAGCGAGCGCCTTGATCTTCAGCGCCACCTGCTCGTAGTCGATGGTGTCGCCCACCCTGTCGCTCTTGAACACGGTCGTGCCGGGCAGGCCGATGTCGAGATCGATGGATACCGTCTGCGCGACGTGGCGCTCGCGCTTGTGGATGCCGATGAGCGCTTCGACGCGCAGGTCGCGGAGAATGACGACGTCCATGTGCCGCGGATTATAGGGTCGGCAAGGTTTTTGCACGCGGGTAGAATCCGCGCGATGATGGAAGGGACACCCGCCTCTCTCCCAATGGCACTCGCCTCTCTCCCATTGGCCCTCGCCGTCCTCGGCGCCTACCTGCTGGGGTCGGTCTCCTTCGCATTGGTGGTGAGCCGGCTGTTCGCGCTGCCCGACCCGCGCAGCTACGGCTCGAAGAACCCGGGTGCCACCAACGTGCTGCGCACCGGGAACAAGGCCGCCGCCGCGCTGACGCTGCTCGGCGACGGCGGCAAGGGCTGGCTGGCGGTGTTCGTCGCTTCGAGCTACGCGCCCGGCGCCGTCGCGTTTGCGGCGCTTGCCGTGTTCCTCGGCCACCTGTTCCCGGTGTTCCATCGTTTCCAGGGCGGCAAGGGCGTGGCGACGGCGGCCGGCGTGCTGCTCGGGCTCGATTGGCGCATTGGCCTCGGCACGATCGCCACTTGGGCGATCATCCTGGCTTTTTTCCGCACCTCCTCGCTCGCCGCGCTGGTCTCGGCGGTATTCGCCGCGGTGTTCACCGCCCTGTTCTACGGCTTCGGCGTGGAAGCGGCGTGCCTCCTTGCCATGTTGCTGCTGCTGGTGTGGCGCCACAAGGAGAACATCGCGCGGCTGCTGCGCGGCGAGGAAGGCCGCGTCGGCGCGAAAGCTAGCGCAGAGCCTCCAGCGCCCAGCGCGGGCGGACAGTGAAGGCATGGGCGCCGCCGGCTGCGGCGCCCGCCTCGAGGCGCAGCGCCGCCGCGAGCGCGATCATCGCGCCGTTGTCGGTGCACAGCTCCGGTTCCGGGTAGTAAACGTCAAATCCCCGTGCGCGCGCGCTGGCGTCGAGCGCCGCGCGCAGCTGCCTGTTGGCGCCGACGCCGCCCGCGACGACCAGCCGCATATGGCCGGTCTTCTCCATCGCCAGGGCGCATTTCGCCACCAGCACCTCGACGATCGCGTCCTGAAAGGCGCGCGCGACGTCGGCGCAGAACTGCTCACTGCGCTCGGCGCCTCGCACCAGCAGCATCACCGCGGTTTTCAATCCGCTGAAACTGAATTCAAAGTCGCCGCTCGCGATCATCGGCCGCGGCAGCTTGTGGCGCCCGGGCCGTCCCCGCTCGGCGAGCTTGGACAGCGCCGGCCCGCCGGGGTAACCCAGGCCGAGCAGATGCGCGGTCTTGTCGAAGGCTTCGCCTGCGGCGTCATCCTGCGTCTCGCCCAGCAGCTCGTAGCGCCCGACGCCCTCGACGCGCATCAGTTGCGTATGGCCGCCAGAGACCAGCAGCGCGACAAAGGGGAACTGCGGCGGCCGCGCGGACAGGAGCGGCGAGAGCAGGTGGCCTTCCAGGTGGTGGATGCCGAGCGCCGGCACGCCAAGGGCTGCCGCGAGCGCGTGGGCAAAGGAAGCGCCGACGAGGAGTGCGCCGGCCAGGCCCGGGCCTTCTGTGTAGGCAACCGCTTTCAGCTCCGCCACATTCCGGCCTGTGCGCGCAAACAGGCCTCGGGCAAGCGGCACCAGGCGGCGCACGTGGTCGCGCGAGGCAAGCTCCGGCACCACGCCGCCGTAGGCCTGGTGCAAGTCCACCTGCG
>Ga0247727_10014309_pt1 | contig 13208 bp, 14 predicted proteins | sample WisWelCaveWW1625_FD_202498 | JGI IMG/M metagenome (GOLD analysis project Ga0247727, IMG submission 202498) | Biofilm microbial communities from Wishing Well Cave, Virginia, United States - WW16-25 | ecosystem: Environmental > Aquatic > Deep subsurface > Groundwater > Cave microbial mat | place... | reverse complement strand
GGCCGCCCGGGCCGCCGTGCCGGAGGGAATGGTCGTCGAGTTGGAGGTGGACTCGATCGCTCAGCTTGAACAGGCCTTGCCCGGCAGCCCCGACATTGTGCTGCTGGACAATATGCCGCTCGATCAACTTGCCGCCGCCGTCGCGCTGCGAAATCGCCTGGCCCCGAAAATACTGCTTGAGGCGTCGGGCGGCATCACGCTCGCGACCGTTCGTCGCGTGGCCGAAACCGGCGTCGATCGCATCAGCGTCGGCGCGATCACCCACTCCGCCCCCGCACTCGACATCGCGCTCGACTTCGAGGACCACCGCGCGTGAACATCCGATTGCTGTGCCTGTTTCAGGCACAGCCCGATTCCTATCTCTGGCCCGAGTCGCTGGCCCGCACGCTGAAGGTTTCGGCAAGCAGATTGCTGCGCGACCTCTGGGAGCTGGAAGAGTATGGCTTTAGCTTCGAGCATGTTCCGAATCGCGGGATTCGCTATTCGGCCCCGGCGTCGCGGCTGTGCGTGGATCAGATCGAGTGGGAATTGAAAACGCAAACGATCGGCCGGCGCATCGCCGTGTGGCGGCGAACGACGAGCACGAACGACCTGGCAGCCCGCGCGGCAAAGAGTCGCAGCAATCACGGGCTGGTCATCCTCGCCGAGGAGCAGACCGCCGGCCGCGGCCGACGCCATCGCCGCTGGCACGCGCCGCCGCACTCGTCGATCCTCATGTCCGTGCTGTTGTTCCCGCCCGAATCGGTTCGCAACGTCGCCTTGCTCACGTCGCTGGCCGCCGTGGCCGTCGCCGACGTGCTCGTCGAATCGCTCGACCTGCCCGCTCGGATCAAGTGGCCGAACGACGTGCGCGTGCGCGGCCTCAAGGTCTGCGGCATCCTGGTCGAAGACATCGCCCGCGGTCGTCGTGGTCGGGTGGCTGGAGTCGAGTCCGCGAGCCCCCAGCCCTGGCACGACCCTGTGAAAACTGGGGGCTCGAAGACTCGACCCCAGGCACCCACGCCACGCCGCGCGACGGTGATTGGCATCGGCGTGAACGTGAACGTCGCGGCGGACCAGTTCCCCAAGAAGCTGGACCGGCCCGCCTCGTCGCTCATGATCCTCGCCGGCCGGCCACTCGATCGCTCGGCCATCACCCGGTCGATCATCGAGCGGCTCGACCACTACTATCATCTCGCCCTGAGCGGCACCGCGACCGCCCTCTGGAAACGCTGGCGGTCGCTGGCCGATCTGATCGGCACCCGAGTCCTCGTCGAGCGAGCGGGCGGCAACTTAAGAGGTCAGCTCATCGACTTCCACCCCCCCGGCACCCTATCGCTCCGCCTCCCCTCGGGCGAAATCGTCCACCTTCCAGCCGAGGAAGTCGTCAGCCTCGTGGAGTTGTAGCTCGTGCATGTCGCCACAGTGGTATGGATGCTAACGCGAATCTCACCCTGGGGTTGAAACCCCAGGCTGTAGCCCTACGCCGCCTCGCGGCTGTTTTGATTTGGATGTTGATGTGACTCGTACCCTGGGGTCAAAAACCCCAGGCTATGGCACGACGCCGCTTCGTGGCTTGTGCGGGTAGCCGCGAAGCGGCGAATGGGATGCGGCAAGGAATTGACATCACCCCGAACCATGCGAGAATCCTTACGAATACCGACAAAACCTGTCGGCTATCATCCCGACGGGACGGCATGATTGTGGATCGGCTACTAGACGTTGGGCGGGCAAGCTTGGCGAGGATCGTGAGCATGCCAGATAATGATGACCAATTTGTCGAAGAGGTCGCTCGGCTGAAGCGGTTGGCCGTGGAACATCGTGCTCGTTCCTATTGGACCTTGGCAGGTGCTGCGATCACGGCCGTGCTGGTCGGGATTGCAACCTGGTTCGGTCAAGGGCCGATGGATCGCGACGAAGTTCATTTCGGTATGGTGCTTGGATTGGGCGGGATCACCTTTTTCATCCCGTGCCTGTTCTGGCGAATCTTCTTTTCCCGGCCCGCGGCGAAGTGCCCCCAGTGCAAATATGTCTGGGACATGCCTCAAGAGGGCGGTCATGATTGGTTGACTTGGAATCGATGCCCTGGCTGTGGGTTGAAGATGAGCGGGTAGGCTGTACGAGGTGCTAAGAAGCTTCCGTTTTTTCAAATCGCGGTTTGACACACATCATTCCTGACCTATGGTTCTGGTGACCGAGCGAGTCGCAAGACCGCCGGTCGGTGCGGCGGCGGCAACGCGGCTGTGCCTGCCTGACCCAAAGGGTCGGGCTCAATAATGGAGTACCTGCGCCTTACTGGGGAGGAGGCGTTGGTCATACGGCAGAGGGAGGAAAGCTGGGAGCTGAAGAGGGGACCTCCCTCTGCCTTTTTTCTCCTCCCAAGGAGCTACCAACTTGTAGGGTGGGCCAAGTCTTCGCGGCCCACCACACTGTTCGGGACACAAGACGGTGGGCCGCGAAGACTTGGCCCACCCTACAAGCGGATGCTTCTCCGCGACATTGGCCGGCGAAGCCGGATGGGGGGGCTCACGATCGCTAAGCAATTGCGTTTTATGGTCCGCTCGATCGGGACCGGTGAACGAGAAACAGGCACATCAGCATCGCTCGAACGTCGAGCGGGCAAGAGAACCCAATATCGAGGTACAAAGGGGGTAAGAGAGTCATGAAACTGTCGAGTCAACGCGGTTTTACGTTGGTGGAAATCTTGATCGTGGTCGTAATCATGGGCATTCTGGCGGCCATCGTGGTGCCGCAGTTTTCCCAGTCGAGCGATGACGCTCGGTTCACGTCGACCGTGCAGAACCTTCAGAGCCTGCGCGGCCAGATCGACCTGTATCGTAATCAGCATGAAGGCAAGTTCCCGGGCACGGCGGCCGGCGCGTCACCGGACGTGGTGTTCTCGGAACAGATGACGCTGCCCTCGAACGAAGCAGGTGCTAAGAGTCTCGCGGCCAACCAGGGATTCGGCGATCCGCTGTTCCCCTATGGGCCGTACATCCACAATCAGCTTCCGGCGAACCCGTTCAACAGCTCGCGCTCGGTGACGAGCGTGACCGCCTTCACGGCCGCTGCCCCAGGTGGCGATGCCGCGACCGACCCAGGTTGGATTTATGAGACGACCTCGGGCCGTATCCGGATCAACAAGACTGGCAACACTCCGGACGGGATTTCGTGGTGGTCGCTGTAATGTGATCCAGTGAGAGATTAATTATGACCGGGCGGAGTGAGCATGCTCCTCCGCCCGGTGTCTGGCTTCATGGATGAATGAGGAGCAGTGAGACCACCATGAACCGCTCGTCTCCAAGTGGCTTCAGCCTGGTGGAGATTTTGATTGTGGTCGTCGTGCTGGGCATCGTGGCGGCGGTGGTTATGCCGCAATTCGCCGGGTCCAGCGAGTTCGCTCGTTACACTTCTACGATCGACAACCTGCAAGACATGCGCGAGATCATTGACCTTTACAAGAATAAGCATCGCGGCCGGCTGCCGGGCGTGGCCGGTGCGGACCCGGACCTGGTTTTCGTGGAGCAGATGTCGCTGCCGACCAATGTCAATGGCGAACGAAGTGGCAACGCGAACCAGGGATTTGGCGACCCGGACTACCCATTGGGGCCGTATGTCCCGCACGGCATTCCGGCGAATCCTTTCAATGGGTCTCGCGCGATCCGCACGGTGACGACGTTTCCCGCGTCGCCTCCAGGTGGTTCGAATGTCACGGATCCCGGATGGATCTATGAAATCACCTCGGGCCGTATCCGGATCAATAACGGAGGCCCGACACCGTTTGGGACCGAGTATTGGGAATTATAGCGCGAATGGGCCGCGATAGGTTTGCTCGAGAGGGTGCCGCAGAATAATTCGATACGACGACTGTCTGCAATCAACTTGCTTTGCGTTTTCAGAACCGGACAGGCACCCATGAACGATCTCATGAGACACGGCCAATTCTTGCGGCGCGGGTTCACACTGGTGGAGGCGATGACAGCCGTGATCATCGTTACCGTGGCGTGCTCGGCCATGCTGCTCTCCGTCAACCAGGCGATGCAGGCCAGTGAGGCCGGCCAAGGCACGAACCGGGCAAACCTGCTGGCCCAGGACCTGATGAACGAAATCAGCACGGTCCGCTGGTCGGACCCGACCGAGCCGGGCCACTGGGGCCTCGAATCGGACGAGCGCAATTCCAAAACCCGCGCGACGTTCGACGACCTCGACGACTACGACCGCTGGCAAGGCCCGCCGCAAACTCGCGACGGCCGACTCTACGATGCGCTGCAATCCCGACTGTTCCCCGATGTGAAATCGCACGAGTACAGCCAGTATACGCTGGCGGTGAGCGTCAAGTACGTTTCGTCGTCGGGGCAGGAGCTGGCTTCCACCAAGACTAGTTTGTACCGCCGCGTCACGATTGAAATCACGCATCCCAACCATGCCCCCCACAAGCTGAGTCAGATATTCAGCGACCCGGCCCCGTTGCTCGGCCGCACCCACTGGTTCGATCCGAAGGCGGTCGAGCCGCCGGCGAAGGTGAAATACGTGCCATGAACCGATACCCAAACCACGACCGCAGGGGATTGACGCTCGCCGAACTTCTGGTGGCAACGACCGTGATGTCGCTGGTCGTTACCGCGCTGGCCGTATTCACCAAGGCGGTCATGGACGGTACCGAGCAAGCCGCTCAGACCAGCACTGCGACCCAAACGAGCCGCGTCATCACCGCTCGCATCGCGCACAAAGTCGCCATCGCCCAGCGCGTGCTGACGTTTAGCGGTACGACGACCAAGAAACTGCTGATGACGTCGGAGTCATCGGGCGGCTGGAAGTCAGCCGTGCCGGGGCTGGATCAGGTCCTGATCCTTTGGGAACGCGACGGCGAACCGACGGACACCGCTCCCGGCAAGGCGAACCTGATCGAACTGGTGATCTACGCGACGCATAGGAATGACGCGAAGCAATTGTTGGAGCTGCGGCCCAAGGTCGATCCGTCGCTGGTGGTCGCCGACGAAGACGCAAAGACGATGCTCTTCTGGCTCGATCGCTTTCGAAGCGGGCAGGACGTCGAGCAGCCGTTGACGGTTTTGCTCAACGATCTGGGCGGCATCCGCTTCGAGGTCGAAGAATATCCGGAGCCGCAAGGTATCGGCGGCGTGGTTCAACAGAACGTGCGAATGATGATTTGCGTCAGCCCCGAGAACGAAGTGCCGACCATGTTTTTCAGCTCGGCCACTCGTCGGTACGTCACGGCTAATTAGGCGGTCGCGTTATGATGTTGTCGAATCCATTCCTGGGGTCAGCCACCGAGCGACGACGTGGAGTTGGTGTTCTTCTGGTACTGGCGGTCTTGGGGATCACCTTGGGACTGGTGTATGCCGTGGCACGCAGTTCCGCGACGGTGACCACGCAGGCGGCCCACGAGCAATCCAGTGCCAAAGCGGGCACGGCCGTAGAATCGTCCGTGAACCCAACGCTGAACAACCTGCGATCGAACCCGAACTGGATGCCGAGACAGAGCCCAAGCCGCGGCCGGCTGCAATCGAAAGAACGATATCAGGTCGATCTACAAATTCTCGACGATGGTGCCGGTCGCAGTCTGGCGGCAACGGCCGAAGTCGTGGACCTGCAGAAGAATCGACCGGTGGCCGACGAACATCTGAAAATCCTTCTGGCGAAACAAGCCCGCAACGATTTGCCGACCGCCGCCATTGCCGCCTTCTGGACGGCCTCTAACCGTCCTCGATCGCCTTCGGTGTATGTCGCGAGCGGGAATACCATACGCGGCAACGTGCGGTCTCGCGGCCCGATTCATTTCCAAAATGGTTTCGTGCTGGCCGGCAAGGCTTACCGCATGGACAACATTTCCACCGCCGGCACGACGACCAGTCAGTATCTGAGCTACCGAGCGGCCTGGGGCACCGTGTACCAGGCGGGCGTGTTGTCGGACTACGGCAAATCGGAAAGCAACGGGCGAGTATACCTCGAAGATGTCGCGCTCGGCCCCTGCGAGTCGAACCCCATGGGTGTCTTTTACCATCGCGGACCTGAGGTCGTGCTCGGCAACAATGTGGTTGTCAACGGCACGCTCGCCGTGACGGGCAATCTCACGTTGAGCGGCAGCGGCATTCATCTCGTCGCCGTCCAGCTCGCCACAAACCCAACCAAGGACGTACCCGACGACGGTCCCGGCCGCGATTCATCCGGATCATCGGGCAAGGGCGGCGGGAAAGACGAAGACAAGAAACCCGACAAAGACCACGGCAAGGGTCATGGCGACGAACCGGTCGCGCGCAACGATCAAACAAGACAAACAACATTCCCCGCCGTGGTCGCCGATGGATCGATCACCGTCGGCGAAACTGCCGACGTCGTTCGAGCCTCCGGGCTGCTGTTGGCGCGACAGAACTTTCGGCGGGTTCAGGGAAAATCCAAGACGCTGAGCTGCGGCCACGATCACTCGCTGGCCGTCGACGAAATCAAAGACATATTCAATTCCTCGGACGGCCCGGCAATCTATCTGCGTGGTGCGGTCATGGCCAATCGCGTGCTGCTGGAGAATCGCAAGGAACGGCCGCTGGCCCTTGTCTTCGATTCCAGCGTGGTTCAAGTTACCGATGCACCCGGATTCTTCACCTGGAGAGTAAGCGAATGGACGGAAGCCGAGTGACGAGTGTTGTGCGTGGCTGGCGATTCAATCCACAGCGCCGGGGTACAGCGATCTTGCTGGTCCTGGGCGTGCTGTCGATCGTGCTCGGATTAGCGTACGCCCTGTCCCGGAGTTCGACCACGCTTTCGAAATTGTCGACCAACGAACTTGCGGGCCTCAAGACGGATGCCACGGTCGAATATGCCCCGGCCACGGCGCTGATTAAGTTGGCGGCCGACGTGAACTGGCTGCCCGAATCGCCGATCGGCGGATTGCTGGAAACGGGCGAGTCCTATCAGGTCGATTTGAAAATCAGTCGCGAGGGAGATGGTCGCAGTCTCGACGCGATCGCCCAGTCGCTGGATCGCGAGAGAAAATACGAACTGGCGGAGCGCCGGCTGTCGATCGAACTGGCCCAACAGGCACTCGACAATCATCCCAATTCTGCAATCGCCGCGTTTGCCACGGGGTCAAACAAGAAGGCCGCCGTCTATGCGGGCAGCGGCACCATCATTCGCGGCGACATCCGATCTAAGGGTGAAATCTGCTTTCAAACCGGCTTCGTGCTCGCCGGCGCCACATACCGCATGGGCAGTATCGTCGATCAAGGGCGCGAGGCAGCCGCGTATTTGACCTACCGCGCAAGTTGGGGGACGAGCTATCGGGCCGAACTGCTCAAATTGCATTACAAGCAGACGTTTGACTCTGACATCCTCTTGGGCGACGTGACACTTGGCCCCAGCGTGGATAATCCGATGGGAGTTTTCTACCACAATGGCGATGTCGTGATCGGCGACAACGTGACGATCACCGGGACAATTGCCGTGGACGGAAACGTAACGTTTCTCGGGTCGGATGTGAAACTATTCGCCTTGCAGTCAACCACCAATCCCGAAACCGGCTCAATCGTACAGAGCTGTTTCCCGGCCGTCGTGTGCAACAAATCGATTACGTTTGAAGCCACGGCGGACGCGGTGAGGATTTCTGGGCTCGTCGCATCCCGCAAGGACGTGCGGCGGTTCAACGGCACCAAGACGCGAGCATCGGTGTATCGCGACGAACTGGACGATCGGGTCAAGCGGTGGAGCAGGACTGTGCCGGCCGTGGACCCGCACGACCACGCGATCGGTATCGACGCCGTCCCCGACCCGTTTAGAACGACCGACGGGCCCGCAATCTATGTTAAAGGGGCAATCATGGCGAACCGGGTCATTCTAGAGAATGAGCCCGGAATGCCTTTTGCGCTCGTGTTCGACGCCGCTAAAACCGATACAACCGATGCGCCCGGATTCTTTACTTGGCGGGCCGTCGAGTGGACTGAGGCAGACTAGTGTTCCGTCTGGTCTTAACTTTCGCGTAGCCGCACTCGCCAGAGTGCGGGAATCCCGCGTTCTGGCGAACGCGGCTACCCGAACTTTTAGCTCTGACAAACTACTAGGTGCCCGGAGTCGAACACATGAACGCAAACAGGTCTTGGGGCTTCGTTTCGGGCTTTGCGGCCGGCATGTTGTTTTTGGCGATCGTTCGATTGCCGAGCCGCGAGGTTGAGGCTCAGGATGGCAAGCTGCCATTTGCCTCTAGCGTCGAACAGCGCCAACAGTCGGTGGAAGAACTGCGCAAGCTGAACGCACTGATGCAGAAGCAGATCGACCTTTTGACGAGCGGCAAAGTGCGTGTGACTGTCGTGGACGAAAAGACAGAGACCGGGCGACGAAAGGCAGATAAATGAGCACCTATGATTTCTCCAGCAAGCGAGACGCTGCGGCTTTTACGCTGATCGAGATTCTGATCGTCGTCGTGTTGATGGCGATTCTGGCGTCCGTGCTGGTGCCTGTGATGGGCGATTCCGTGCCGGGGCGGCTGCGGGGTGCGGCGATGATTCTGGCCAGGGATATCCAATACGTGCAGGCGGAGGCCTTGAACACGGGCCAGACGCTGCAAATTCAATTCGTGAGCGAAACACAATATCAGGTCGTGGACCCAGACGGGGGCGTTGGTGGCACGCCGGTCGTTCTACGTCACCCGCAGAGCGACTATCCCGCACACAACGGCCAGTTCATCGTGGACTTTGACGACCCGGGTCCGATTCGCGGCGTCATGATTCAGTCGGCACAATTTGGCGGTCAGCCGCGTTTGGAATTCGGACCGTATGGCGAACCGACGGCGAGCGGCGAGGTCGTGCTGGTCGATCGCGGCCATCAGGTTCGCATCTCGGTGTCGCCGATTACCGGAATTGTCGGAATCGGGAATTTAGAGGTGGCTCCGTAACACTCTCATGGCACTATTCTCAAGACGCCCATTGAGTCCGATCGGAATCGACATCGGGACGCGCTGCATCAAGGCGGCCCAGCTCGAACTTTCCGAGGAGCGAAACCGCGTGGTGGCGCTGGCCCAGCATCTTCTGCCCGTCGACAGCGCATCGCCGGCGGAGCGTACCGAGGCGGTCCGATCCGGCATCGCGGCTGTGCTTCGCATGGGGCAATTCAAGGGTCGCGATGTGGTGCTCAGTCTCAACGCACAGCAACTTTTTGTGCAGAACGTACGCGTGCCGCGGCTGCCGGATGATGAGTTGACGAAAGTCGTGCGTTGGGAGGCGGAAGAGCGGTTGCCGGAAGATTTCGGCGAATCAGAAATTCGGCATCTCGTGGCCGGCGATATTCGGACGCCCACCAATACCGGCGAAGGGACCGAGGCACGCCGAGAGGTCGTCGTGTTGGCTTGCCGCCGCAAGGAAATTCAAGAGATGATCCAGATGCTCGAAACGCTGAGCCTGCGTCCGGTGGCGATCGACGTTTCGGCCTGTGCCCTGGTGCGGACCTCGCATGCCATGATGCGTCGGCGGGCCGACGAGCAGGCGGCGTTTCTATTCATCGATATCGGCGCCGGCATGACAACCGTGGTCGTGACGCGCGGGCATGAGATCCTGCTCATCAAGTCGCTGGCCGTGGGCGGGTTGAGCATGGATCGGTTGGTGGCCCGCAAGCTGAAGCTAAATCTCGAAGATGCCGCGCTGGCACGCCAGCAATCCGGCAACGCCACCGGTGAGGCCATCGACCCGGATCTGGCCCGCGTCGTCGCCGATTCGGTTCGCGGCGAGCTGGAATCGCTGGCCGGCGAGCTGCTCATGTGCATTCGTTATCATAGCGTCACGTTTCGCGGCAATCGCATCACCAAGGCGGTACTGTTCGGCGGGGAAAGCTGCCCGCAATTGGCCGACCAGCTCAGCGGCTGTATCGATATTCCGTGCGAGTCGGGCGATCCGTTCCAGGGACTGGACGCTTCGCCCCTGGTCGAAGAGCAACTGAAAGCGTCGCGGCGTGGCCAGTGGGTCGTGGCACTCGGACTCTGCACCAAGCCCGCTCGGTCCGTGGCCGCGTGACCAGTAGTGTCTTGATTCGGCGAGCCGGGACTGTGAACTTCGGATTCTTCCGCGGAAGATCCGGTGCGGGCAGGTGGAGGAGGTACGGATGACAGAGATAGATTTCCTGCCGGCGGAGTATTGGAACCGCCGCCAATCGCAGCGCGACCAGTGGTACCTGCTGGGCATCGGGGTCGCTTCGCTCATACTGCTACTCGCCAGCGCCTTCCATGAAGCCGGCAACGCGTCGCAGATTCGCGCCAAACTCGCCGCGGTCGAGACGGAGTACAAAGAGGCATTGGTGCAGGTGGAGGAAGTGACACGCCTGGAAACGCGCCGAGCACCCTTGGCGACGGACGCCAAGATTCACTCGTTACTTCGTGCCCGGCCGTCGTTGTCGCGGGTTGCCGCTGCCATTGCCACGAGCTGCCCGCCCCGCCTTTCGCTGAATACGGTGCGAGTGCGTCCCGTGAAATTGAATCGTTCGGAAACGAAGACGGCCGTCGTTGTTGCCCCGTCGCCGGGAGCTTCCGCCGGGCCCGGCAGTCCCGACCTGGTCGCCGAACAATTGGAGCGGTTCCAGGCCGATCGAGACATCACTCGACTCGCCGTCGAATTGACGGGCATTGCCGAATCCGACCTGGACGTGACCGATCTGCTCGCCGGGCTCGACAAGGCCGGCTGCTTCTCTGAGGTGAAAGTTCTGTCCATCGATTTCCTGCCGATCGGCGTTTTGGAACTTCGCGAGTTCAAGGTTCACTGCATGCTGGCGGAGGTGTTCTGAAAATGAATGGCAGTCTTCGCCGGAACACAATGATCCTGATCGTCAGCTTGGCGGCGATCCTGGTGCTCTATCTCCTGTTCTTTTGGCTCCCGCAGCGGCGAAATTCCGCGCTTATGCTCGGCACAATTCAAAAGCGACGCGGCGAAATTGATCGATGCCGACAACAGGCCGACCAATTGCCCATGCTGAACGGCGAATTGGAGCAACTGGAATCGTACAACCGACAAGTCGCTGAACGAATCCCGGCCGTACTCGACGTCCGAGAATTCCTCAAGACCATGCACGGCTTGGGTCAGCAGCACGCCGTCACGATTTCCACGTGGAGTCCGAGCCTCGCGTCGGATCTGGTCGGGATCAAACAACAGCCGGTAAGCCTCACCGTCGTTGGAAAATTTCAAGCGATCGTGAAAATGATCTATGATCTTGAGGCCATGGACCGCTTGGTGGAACTCACCGATCTGGACATGAAGGTCAAAGACGTGGCAGGTCGCGCGGAAGACATGGTAGAGGCCAAGCTCAGCGTGCGACTGTTTGCCCGCCCGCCAAAATCGCCCGCCAATTCCCAAAATAACAGCTAATCCGAAATTGCCGATGTTGACGGTTGCAACGTGCCGATAAGTGATGACAACGGCCATTGGCAGGCCCAGATTTGTCCCATGAGCGTTCAGTTATGGCAGCTTCAATTGCCGGCAACCGACTGCTAAAGGAACTGAAAAGGGGCGGCAAGAAGACATTCGTGCTCGCCGCCCTCCTGCTGGTCGGCGTCGTCATCTGGGTGCCCATGATCTGGGGCGCGGTGTTCGGCAAGTCCGAGGGCAAAGCAGGCAGTGCGAGTAAAGCCACTTCGAGCAAGGTGGAAGCGGGGGCGGGGGCCAAGAAAGAGAGCACAAGCCAGACGACCGAGGAACCGGCGAAACCGACTGCGACGGTGACCGATTGGAAATCGCTGTATCGTCGCCTAGAAAAGTCATCCATGCTTCAGCCGGTCACGCTGGATGATGTGGTTCGTGACCCATTCGATCAGGAGTGGATTCGCGAATTGAAGCGACCGGCGGCCAAGGTCGATTCCGATACGCCGTCGGATCAGGACCCCATTCGATCGATGGAACTCACAGCGACGCTGGCCGGCAATAAAGAGGGCGCGGCAATCATCGGCGACAGGACCTATCGGGTGGGCGATGAGGTGCCCAAGAAGGGCCCGATCCGCTACGTGGTCAAAGAAATCCGGCAGGACCGCGTGCTGCTGGAACGGGCGGGACATGTCGTCGAGATTCGAATGAAAGATTCTGGAGTAGGGACAGAGGAATTGAACGCACAGGACCCATAATGTCGAGGGCGGGTAACAGGATGTTCCCGATACGGACCCAAAGGGCCGGGAGGCGGCCCCATGAATAGTTTCCTGCGGCTCGCGGCCATGTCGATCACCGTGAGCCTGCTGGGCTCGCTGGCGTGGCTCACCGCCGGCGACCAATTCGATTGGTCCGCAACAGGGCTCAGACTCGTCTCAAAGATCGATGCATTTTTCACCCCTTCAAGAACCGCGGGCAGTGAGGACGTTCCACGAATCGAATGGCCCGTCAATCAACCGGTGAACTTCGACTCCGTAGCACAGGATCGAAAACCGGAGAGCGGCGAGCCGGGACTCTTCGACCCTAAGCCGCTGATGTCAGGGCGCCGGCAAGTTGCCGTATCATCGGGCAAGTCCAACCTAGATCGTTCGCCCATTCGTCAGACGGTCCTCCTTGATGTCCAAGCTGAACCGCGAAATGGATGGACGCTTCGGCCGACCACGGAAACCCCAGGGTCTTCCGGCGACATCGAACTTTCAGCCGGTTTCGAGACCGACGAACTGACGGCCGTGTCAAGATCCAAAGACCACTTCGATCTGGTTGTAAGAAACAAAGACGTTTCTTACGTCATCGATTTGCTCAACAGCACCGGCAAAATAAAGATCGTGGCCCTGCCCAACGTCAAAGGGCCCGTTACGCTCACGATGTACAACACCACCATTGAGAAGGCTCTCGATGCCTTACTCAGGACGCGCGGCTTGTCCTCACGCAAGGAAGAGGACTTCATTCTGGTCTACACGCAAGCCGATCTCGACGAACTGGACGCTCAGGCAGGAAAGGTCGAGATTTACACTTACAAACCCCAATACATCTCGGCCCTCGACTTAATCCAGGTCCTCACGCCGCACTTGTCGGAAAAGGGAAAGATCTCCAGCACGCGCCCGAACCAAATCGGCATCGCGGCCAATGCCGACAACGCCGGCGGCGACCAACTGGCCGTTCCGGATGCCGTCGTGATTCAAGACATCCACGTCATTGTGGAGAAGATCAAACTGGTCATCAAGGAAGTCGATGTCCGGCCGGCGCAAGTGTTGATCGAGGCGGTTTTGCTTAGCGTCGAATTGAATGACGACCATCACCTCGGCGTGAACTTTGCCGGGCTAG
>Ga0247727_10014308_pt1 | contig 13208 bp, 15 predicted proteins | sample WisWelCaveWW1625_FD_202498 | JGI IMG/M metagenome (GOLD analysis project Ga0247727, IMG submission 202498) | Biofilm microbial communities from Wishing Well Cave, Virginia, United States - WW16-25 | ecosystem: Environmental > Aquatic > Deep subsurface > Groundwater > Cave microbial mat | place... | reverse complement strand
TAATTGTGAGTTGATATTACTTTTTAAATAAAAACAAAATTTCAACTCAATAGGTGATTTATGTCTAATCGACCTGTTTCGCCTTCTGCGGTTCTCTGGGTTGATGACGATGAAAAATATCCCCGGTTTCATCAAGCGCAACTCGAAGAAAACGGCTTTCAAATTTTTTATACGAAACAGGGCCAACAGGCATTAAAGCACCTCGATCAACAAAAATTTGATGTGGCTCTTGTCGATACCCGGCTCCCTGACACCGACGGCATGGAGTTGATCGGGCAAATGGCCAATCAATATCGCAAAATGGCGATCATCATTTACACGGCGACGCCGTTTTATGAAATCAATTTTCGCAGTTGGGCCGCCGATGCGGTGATGATGAAATCAAAAAACACCGGTGAGTTATTGAACAAGTTCAGGCACCTTTTGCAGCGCGGCGCGCATTGATTTTTATCACTTCACCACTTTTTTCTCTATGCAGACGGAAAAACTTGACGCCATCGATCTCCAAATACTGGAAGACCTCCAGTCCTACGGTCGCACCAAACGCAACGAGCTGGCCGAGAAAGTCAAGCTCTCGATTCCGGCGGTGAGCGAACGTTTGCGCAAACTCGAGGAGCGCGGCGTCATTCGCAGTTTCAACGCCGTGTTGGAGGCGCGGAAAGTCGGGCTGGAAGTCACCGCGTTTATTTTTGTGACGGCGGAATCGTCCACATTTTATCCGCAGATTCTCGAGCGCGCCACCGGCCATCCCGAAATTCTGGAATGCCACGCCATCACCGGCGAGGGGTCGCACATTTTGAAAGCGCGCACGCGAAGCACCGCGACGCTGGAAAAATTGCTGTCGCAAATTCAATCGTGGCCCGGCGTCCACAATACCCGCACGAGCATTGTGCTCTCCAGCCCGAAAGAAACCACGGTCCTGCCGTTGACGCATCTCACAACCGCGTCGGCATAAATTCCTGTAATTCATTTCCGCTTCAGGCTGCAACTGTACGCGTTGCGGCCCAGCTTCGAATAAACTCGATAATGTCCCGCGTGTCGGTTCCCGGCCCGAAAATTTTTCCCACGCCCATTCCTTCCAACTGCTTTGCTTCCTCCGGCGGAATCGTGCCGCCGCCGAGCAGTAGCACGTCTTCCATTTGATTTTTTTTCATCAAATCCATAATGCGCGGAAACAGCGTCATGTGCGCGCCCGAAAGCAGCGAGATGCCGATCACGTCGACGTCTTCCTGCAGCGCCGCTTCGGCAATCATCTCCGGCGTTTGGTGCAGGCCGGAGTAAATCACCTCGAACCCGCCGTCGCGCAGCGCGCTCGCAATCACCTTCGCGCCGCGATCATGGCCATCCAAACCGACCTTGCCGACTAAAACTCGAATCTTGCGTTGCATGAAACTTTTGCTCCTTTATGAAGTCTGTTGCAAAAGGTTAGCCTGTTAGCCAGTTTGCCCGTTAATCACTCACCTGCTCAACCGGCCAACCATCCAACCATCCAGAAATCCAGCCATCCAGAAATCCAACAATCCACCCCCTCAAAACACCGGCTCTTCTCTCCACGTGCCGTAAACACTCTTCAAGACGTTGATCATCTCACCGAGCGTGCAATAGGCGCGGCTGCAATCGATCAGCGGCGGCATGAGATTGCGATCTTCCTGCGCCGCGGCTTTGAGTTGATCCAACGTTTGCCGGACTTTCGTGTTGTCGCGTTCGGCGCGGAGTTTTTTGAGATTTTCGCCTTGCTCGCCCTCGACTTTGTGATCGATTTTGAGAATCGGAATCTCGAGCTTCTCATCCGGCTCCGCATAGGCATTGACGCCGACGATGAGGCGCTCTTTCCTTTCGATCTCATGTTGATATTGCCGCGCCGCCGCCGCAATTTCGCGTTGGAAGAACCCCTGTTTGATCGCCGGAATCACGCCGCCGAGCGCGTCGATTTTCTGGAAATATTCTTCGGCTTCATTTTCCATCTTTGTGGTGAGATGCTCGACAAAATACGAACCGGCAAGCGGATCGACCGTATTGGTCACGCCGATCTCGTGCGCGATGATTTGCTGCGTGCGCAGCGCGATCTTCGCGGCAAACTCGCTGGGCAATGCCCACGTCTCATCGAGCGAGTTGGTGTGCAGCGATTGCGTGCCGCCGAGCACGCCGGCGAGTCCCTCAAAAGCCGTGCGCGCGACATTGTTGAACGGCTGCTGGCCGGTGAGCGAGCAGCCCGCGGTTTGCGTGTGAAATCTGAGCTTCCACGAGCGCTCGTCTTTCGCGCCGTATTTGTCGCGCATGCGTCGCGCCCAGATTCTCCGCGCCGCGCGGAATTTGGCAATCTCTTCAAAGAAGTCGAGATGCGAATTAAAAAAGAAAGATAATCGCGGCGCAAACTCGTCGACGCTCATGCCCGCGGCAACCGCAGCTTCAACATAAGCAAAACCATCGGCGAGCGTGAAGGCCAATTCCTGCACTGCGGTGCTGCCGGCCTCGCGAATGTGATAGCCACTCACCGAGATCGTATTCCACTCCGGCACGTGTTGGGCGCAATACTGAATGGTATCCACCACGATTTTCATCGACGGCTCGGGCGGAAAAATAAATTCCTTTTGCGCGATGTACTCTTTGAGAATATCGTTTTGCAGCGTGCCGCGCAGTTTGGCCGGCGGCACGCCCTGTTTCTCGGCGACGCAAATGTAAAACGCCAGCAGCATCGCCGCGGGCGAGTTGATCGTCATCGAGGTGCTGACTTTATCCAACGGAATGCCTTCGAAGAGCCGCTCCATATCGCGCAACGAAGAAATCGCGACGCCGCACACGCCGACCTCGCCTTCGGAGAGCGGATCGTCGGAATCGCGTCCCATCAACGTCGGCAAATCAAACGCGGTGGAAAGTCCGGTTTGCCCGTGTTCGAGCAGATATTTAAATCGTTGGTTGGTATCGGCGGCGGTGCCGAATCCGGCAAACTGGCGCATCGTCCACAACCGTCCTCGATGCATGTTGGCGTGAATGCCGCGCGTGTACGGAAACTCGCCCGGAAAACTGAGGTCGCGAGCAAAATCAATCTGCTGCACATCTTCCGGCCCGTAAAGCTCATTGATTGGAACGCTCGAAGTCGTCATGAATTTGACCGGCCGATCTTTCGCCTGCGTCGCGGTGGTTTTTTCCCAGCGCGCGCGTTCCTGCTCAAACTTTGATTTGTCGGTGGACATGGTTTGCTCCCGTGGGTTAGTGGTATCCGGTTGTAATGCCTCAATCACGGGTGGACGACATTGACCGGTCGCTGAAATTTGTAGAGATTTTATCACATCCCGAATTTAAGCGACCGGTCAATCCACCTCGATGGATTACATCCGGTTAAAATTTATTCTTGCTAATCTCCGTGCTTTCTCTGTGCGCTCCGCGTCTCCGTGTTAAATTTGGCCGCGAGTCAGGAAAAAACCTTCAGAATTTTATTCCGCGTTTTTGCGACTTTATGAATTAATGCTTTTTTTGATTCAACGCCATTTTGAACTTTCCCATCAACTCCTCCACAATCCGATACGGCGACAGGTTTTGATTCTGAAAATTATCGAGACTCATATTCAAAACGCGCTGCGCTTCTTCATCCCAAAATTCCTGTTTTAATCTGCGGCTCACCAGCTCGTGAATTTTTTTCTCCAACCGTTGTTTGCGTTTGGCGGCGAGGCGGCCGTCCTGCGCGAGAAACTCGCGATGCGACTGAATTTTTTCCCAAACCTCGGCGATGCCTTTGGCAGCAGAGGCGACGGCAGCAATGACGGGCGGATTCCACGCGGCGGCGGGACGGAGATGCAAGATCGTTTCCAATTCCTGCACCGCGCGTTGTGCGCCATCGCGATCGGCTTTGTTGAGAACGAAAATATCGGCGATCTCCATCAGCCCGGCTTTCATCGCCTGCACGGAATCGCCGCTCTCCGGCACAAGAATGACGACGACGGTGTCCGCGGCTTCAACGATGTCAAGCTCGGATTGGCCGACGCCGACGGTTTCGAAGATAATAAAATCTTTGCCGAAAATGTCGAGCACGTCGGCGGCTTCCTGCGCTTTTTGCGACAGGCCGCCGAGCGAGCCGCGCGTGGCCATGCTGCGAATGAACACGCCCGAATCGGTGGTGAGATCGTGCATGCGCACGCGATCACCGAGCAGCGCGCCGCCGGTGAATGGACTCGTCGGATCGACCGCGATAATGCCGACGGTTTTGCCGCCGGCGCGAATCGTTTTAGCGAGCTGATCCACCAGCGTCGATTTGCCCGCGCCCGGCGGCCCGGTGATGCCAAGGCGATATGCGCGGCCAACTTTGCCGTAAAGCTCATCAAGTATTTCACGGGCTTCAGCCCCGTCATTTTCAACGGCGGAAATCAGCTTCGCCAATGCGCGCCGCGAGCCGGAGAGAAATTCAGTAACAAGCGGATGAGGCATAATCTGTTAAAATAGAGCCGTGGCAAAACTAAGATTCAAAATTTCCAACGGATGAAAGCTGCCAAATGTTGGCAAAATCCGTTGGCCGCTTTCTATCCGTTGGACACATCGGTTCTTAAATTTGGCCGGTGCTCATTTTGTATTTCCCACAGCTTCGCATACTTCGCAAAAACATACGCCGCGGAAAGACGGGCGAGAATAAATCCCGGCAATCCGTCTAAAAAACCGCCTTTCAAAACATACATGCGAAAAAAGAACCAGCACGGTCGCAGCAACAAATCCCGGAGATGAAAACGGCGGCCACGTTGATGTAATTCCTCGACCGCGAGTGACGTGTAGCGATTGAATTTCTCAAAATAGTGTTGCAGGTTGCGGTCGGTGTAGTGCAGGAGATGGTTGCGCAACCGTTCGATTTTGCCGTCTACCCGCACGCCTTCATGAACCGGTTTGTCATCGAAGCGACCGGCGTCGCGACGAAACAGGCGCAAGACGTAACCCGGATACCAGCCGCCGTGACGAATCCACTTGCCGAGAAAATTCGCCAAGCGCGGCATTGCAAAACCGGCCGCCGTTGGAGTGTTGCGGAGCGTGTTGATAATCTCCTCGCGCAATTCCGGCGTGACGCGCTCATCGGCGTCGAGCCACAGCACCCAGTCGCTGGTGCATTGCGCGAGCGCAAAATTTTTGGCCGCAGAAAACCCTTCCCAGCGCCGGATGAAAACTTTGTCGGTAAATTCTCGCGCCCGCGCCACGGTGTCATCCGTGCTCTCCGCGTCGACGACGATGATCTCAGCGACCCATTGCAGCGAAGCCAGGCAGTCGCGAATATTTTCGGCTTCGTTTCGGGTGATGACGAGAGCTGAAATGCCGGTTTTAGATTGCGGATGACGAGTTTCTCGTCCATCCGCCAATGCAACATTCGGCGTTTCTGGATTTGTTGCCGTCATGCGTATTGCGAAGTTCCGACTTTCCTTTTTAAATTAGACTCAGAAGAAGTCGAGTGCCGCCGCGAAGAGACGCGCGGTTGGCGCTTTTCGTCTTTTAAAGTTTCAGCCAACTTTTGCTGTAGCCAAAGATTCACCAGCGTTTCCGAGGAAACGCCGCGTTGATGTGCCAATTTATTAATCTGTTGCGCCAACTCATCTTCCAATCGAAGACGTCGAGGTGCAAGGTCGATTTTAACGTCTTTAACCTCCTGCCAGTAATCACGATAATCGGTTAAATCATGGGTTTCCCAAAACTCGACCTCTTCCTCCAAGCTTTTAAACTTTGGCAGGGCGGGGCTTGCTTTCACTTTCGCCCCGTTTTTCCCCTTGTTTTTACCGTTTGACTTTTGCATAAAATTTCCGCTCGCTTTTGTTCATATTCCTTGCACTCAAGATCAAAGCATCATGGGTAAATTTGTGAATGAAAAACACAATCACATATCGACCGGCATCTGTACGTCCCCACGCAGCATATAAATCTTCACCTTCAACCAACTCGCCTTTTTCACGAAATTCAATATGGGGTCGATTTCTAAAAACTTCTTCCACTTCTGAGTCGCTGACATGATGCTTTCGCGATAACTTCTCTTCTACATCTTCGAGAATAATGATTTGTCGAAGATACATATTTCTCCCCGACCATTAAAGCAACATTTTTTCACTAACAAGTTGTCGCTGCGCTAAATCAGCGGGAGCTGCAACGTGTTTTGCATAAATTTTCCGCACCGCCTCGACGATCCACTCCGGCTTGAACTCAGTGACGCAGATCGGGCCGTGCGGCAGGTCGCAGACTTTTTTCCAGCACGGGGCGCAGGGCAGGTCGCGAATGATTTTAATGCCGCGATCGTAGAGATCGATTTCTGCGGCGCAGGAAAGGCCGAACCAGGCGACGACGTATTTTTTCAGCGCGATGGCGAGGTGCATGCCGAGCGAATCGCCGCTGACGACGAGATCGGCCAAGTTTTCGAGAATGATACCGGCGCGCAAACCGCCCATGGTCGGCGTCGGAATCGCGAGGCCGCCGGTTAGCTCGACGAGGCGTTGATTGCGCTCGGTGTCTTCGCGGCCGCCGAGCAAAATGATTTTGGCTTCCGGTATCTCGGCGGCGATTTGCCGAATCGCCTGCGCCTGCGTTTCAAGCTCTAATTTCTTCAGCGTGAATAGCTCGGAGCAACCGGTGTTGAAGCCGATTGCCAACGACGCATTTTCCAACCCGAGTTCTCGGCGCCGGCGTTCGCCTTCCGCCAACTCCTGCGAACTCAACTGCAAAACATATTCGTCACGACGATAATCAACTTCCCACGCTTCAGCCAGAATATCGTTGCCGCGGCGTTGATTGAGCCGAAATTTGAAATGATCATCCACGCCGAGACGAAAGCCATACTCCGCGCCGGCGTTGAGCGGCACGATGGCGCCGTTTTCATTCAAGCCGAAACCGCGCTTCGTTGCCGCGTTGACGGCGTTGGTGAATGCGGCGGCGGGGCGGCTTTTGTCGGCGTTCAGCGCCAGCTCGAATTTCTGCTGCAAAAGTATCATGCGATTCTCGTCGTTCCATTCGACGAGATGATCGATATACGGATTATTCTCCAACAGCGGCAATGCACTTTTGCGCGTGAGCCACGTGAGGTGACTGTCCGGATAGCGGCGTTTGATCGCGGGCAATTGCGCCGTCGTCGCGAGCACCGTGCCGAGCGCGTCGAGATTCACGAGCACAATGCGCGCCCCCATGGGAATACGATCCCGGCATCCCTCACACAATTTGTTTGGCACGCAAGGCTTGTATCCGGAAAACAACCGGCAATCCGGCACAATCGTTTTTGGCAAATATTCGCGGCCCATCGGAATAAAAATTTTTGTTATCCGGATTTTCCGAATCGTCCGGATTGTATTTAAAAAGAATAAACTAACTTACAGATTTGGAAAGTGAAGCGCAAGCAAAAAATCTCTGCAAAAAAAGCAAAAAAGATCTTGCTTTTTTGAAACAAAAGTATTACAATAATATTGCCATCCGACTCAGCTTTTCTCTTTTTCGAATCGACCAAAACTGGCCGACGAGATACAGCGCGGGGCTTAGCTCCGCATTTGATCCAGCATAAGCTGGGTCGGATGGCATTGTTTCTCCCGGCCATTTTTATTTCGTTCCCGATTTTCTTTGACGCCAATTGAAGAGAAGAAGGAACAGAAAGAGGTGGGTTTATGCCCTACTGGATTCACTGTGATCGGCAGGCGCAAGTCGGTGATCTCCGTCGCGTACAAATTTTGACGAGCGATGACCTTTCGCTCCGTCAGGATCTGCGCGGCCCCTTTAGCACGCTCCACGAGGCCATCGATATCGCGGAGTCGCTGCTATGGAGCATCGTGACGAGCATCCTGGAACGCCTGCGCACAGAGCAACCTAAACGATTTGCCGCTTTCCCGCCGAGCAGCGCTGCAACCGAGGAGTAAGGCGTTTTTATCCTCTCCTTGCCTGCTTCAGAAAAAAACGGCAAATAACGGCGTCGCTATCAAAGGCGGCGCCGTTTTTATTTTCAACTTGAAAATTTGATTCAAACGTTGCGCGCCCGAGGTTATGAAATCAAAAGAATTGATGCTCTCCTGGCGCGATCAACGCGGCGGTAGCTTGCTAAATTTTCCCTGGTTAAAATTGCGCAATTGCCGTATGCAAGCAGGCGTTAATTATTTTGTGTACGCGCTGCGATACACGTGCGCCATCACGTGCCGGCCGTATTTTTCCCGCACGGCTGGCAGCAGCCGATAATCCGAGCCGCGCACGATTTGGCGGCAATCGGGTGCGCCGCAGTTACAATGGGGTAAAACATAAGTTGCCGCAGTTTCACTGGTCGCATAGTCATATGTAATTTCCGCGCCACTTTGAATGTTCCGCCGGGCAACCATCTGCGCGTCGTCAACGAACCACGTGTTGGGGCCGCAACTGTGATTCATGAAATCCGCCGGATCGAACGGGGAACCATCGAGCGGGCCGTGATACCATTCTTCATCAACCTGATAGGCGAGGCAAAAAAACTTTTCCTGTTTTTCCAGCGGCCAGCGCCGAATCGTGTCGATATGATAACGCGGCTCATCGGGGCCCTGCCACCAGGTAATTTCGCCGGCTTTGATATTTTCCGTCGCAAATAAACCCCGCCCCTGAATGCCGCTGTCTTTGACGACGATGGCGTGATGGAGCATAGTGAGTTTATCCTTAATTATTGCATCCGTTTTTTAAACAATCCGACTTTGAGATAATCGTCATCGACAAAATCCTCGCTGAGCGGAACCTCTTGTACGAAAGCAAATGCCGGCGAGAAGAATTCGAAAAACTTTTTCTTCGTCAACCCGCGATGGTTGGTGCAGGCGAGCAAATGTCCCTCCGGTCGCAGCACGCGCGAAAAGTCGGCGAGCATCGCCTGATAACTCTTCTCGACGGTGAAGCGCAGCCCGGATTTTTGCGTCGAATAGGTCGGCGGATCACAGATGATCCAATCAAACGTCGTGTCTTTTTGTTTGTGCAAAAACTGCACGGCATCTTCACGCCGCTGCCGCACCACGGTGACGGCGTTGAGTCGTTGATTCCCCTGCGCCCAGCCCAGCCATTTAGCGCCGGTATCCACTTCGATAACGCGCCCGGCGCCGGCCTCGGCTGCGGCAATCGAAAATCCGCCGGTGTAAGAGAAGAGGTTTAAAACCTCCTCGCCCGGTTTGATCGTTTGCCGAACCAGTCGGCGCGCATCTTTAATATCTAAAAATAAACCCGTGCTGAAGCCTTCGTGAAAAGACACGGCAAACTGCAGTTTGTTTTCATTTATCGTGAAACGCGGCGGGGGCAACTCGCCGATGAGCGCCACCGGGTGGTAAATTTCCGTGCGTTTGTCATCAACCACATGCGACAAATTTTCCGGACGGAATTTTTTCACCGCGCCGAAAAAAGGCAATCCGGCCTGTTGCAACGCGCGCTTAAAATCCGCCGCGATTTGGCTCAACCGTTCCGGCGCGAAATTTTGATAATACGTGCAGAGTAAATAGCCGGCATAGTAATCAATCGTGAGCTGCGGAGCGATTTCATAATGGCAAAGCCGGAAAGCCGTATAATGTTCAAAAAATTTTCGACGTTTGCCAACGATTGCGATGGCTGCTTCACGGTTTGACATATTTTTTTACATGTTCAATGTGTGCAAAAAAAACAAAGATTTTTAAAGACAAAATAATGGGCGACAAAATGATGAATTATCTTTGTAATTCTGTGGCAATGCCGAATTATTCTTTGCCACGTCATAATCTATTTTACAGTGCTGGTAAAGTCAAGGCTTTTTGTTTACATTTTTGAACTCCAGATTGTTCGATCCTGACACATTTTCTGTTTTAAAACGGAAAATTGTTAAATTTGGTTGATTTTCATCCAGATGGTTGATTTCTGGACGCTTTCGCGCTGTTTTAGCCGGAAGTGCAATAAAAATTGGATTCAATCGCCGTTTCAACCAGGAAACTTTAAAACAAAATCATTAGGCTTAAGTTTAAGAAAATAAATAAGATTTACTGAGAACAAACAAATCTGTATTTTTTAAAACATATACACTATATTTTGTGGGTGTTGGCATGTTGCTTGCATATTAAAATATTGTTTTGTCAAAAGGACTTTGTAATTAAGGGCCTCAGAACGAGGCCCATTTTCACCTAACCATGAGCGAGCAACTGTGGACCACAGGACGTTAAACCTCCCGGAGGAGTCGATGGAAAAAGGCATCATTCAAGTTTTTGGTAACGGCACTGCAACTTCGGAACAACTGGAACACCTTCTGGAGAGCGAAGGCTATGTCATACAACATGCGCCGCATCTGGATAACATGCAGGAAACCGTGTTGCGCGACAAACCTTCGGCGGTGGTCATTGATTTGGACGAGTTCGGCGACCGCGCGTGGTCGGCATGCCAGGAATTGAAGGACGATCTGGCGACACGCAAAGCGGCGCTGATTTTGTTGTCATCGAACGATGACGAAAATTTGCAGGTGAAAGGCCTCGAGGCTGGCGCCGATGATTTCATCGCCAAGCCGTACAGCCCGCGGGAATTGCTGGCGCGCCTGAAAGCGATTGCCCGTCGCATCACTTCCGGCGATGCGAAAAAAATTCGCGTCAAAGATATTGAAATCGATCTGGACGAACACCGCGTGCGCAAAGCGGGCAAGCCCATCGATTTAACTTACATTCAGTTCAAGCTTCTCTATCTTCTGGCCTCGCGCCGGAATAATGTGTTCAGCCGCAAGGAAATCCTCGAGAGGGTTTGGGGCAAGAAGGTTTATGTCACCAACCGGACCGTGGATGTGCACATCAAGCGCCTGCGCGAGAAGCTGGGTGAATACAAATATCCGTCACAATATATCGAAACGATCCACGGCACAGGTTATCGTTTCCTCTAATACCTCATATTTTTTTTCCTCCCTCCGGGCCCCTGGCGTAAGCCGGGGGCTTTTTTATTTCCAATGGATTTTCTTGATTTTTATCCGGCAAATGTTTAAATTGCAGAGTCTAAAATTTCTGTGCAACTGCCCCTGTAGCTCAGTATTGGAAGAGCAGAGGTTTCCTAAACCTTTGGCCGCAGGTTCGAGTCCTGCCAGGGGTACCAACACGTTTAAAGTATTTGAAGATTTTGCATCACCCCCACGTTTTAATCGCCACCCTGTTTTATCTAAATTGCAGTTGACTTTTAAATGATTATCATTTATATTGACGTGTTTAAAAGTTAATTGATTGGCATATCCAATAATCTGCGCAACGAATTTCCGGAGGGGCTGGAGGAAGAAATGAACGAAAACGAAATCCGGCGATTAGTCAAAATCGTCGAAGAGAGTGGTATCGCCGACCTGGAAGTCTCCCGCTGGGGACGCAAGGTCAAAATCTCGAAGTATCCGGGCAATTCTCACCCCGCCCTGCTGACGCACGTGCAAATCCCCGCGCCGGTGTTGCCCGCGCCTGTTCCTGTAGCGCAAACTGCGCCTGCTGGTCCGCCACCGCTGCCTGCCAATGGAACAACGGCGCCGTCCAAAAATCTCGTTGACATCAAATCGCCGATGGTCGGCACGTTTTATCGCGCGCCGGCCCCGGACGCCGATCCTTATGTGCAGGCCGGCAGCGCGGTCAGCAAAGGCCAGGTGTTGTGCATCATCGAAGCGATGAAATTGATGAACGAGATCGAAGCCGATTTTTCGTGCCGCATCGCCGAGGTTCTCGTGGACAACGGCCAGCCTGTCGAATATAATCAGCCGCTTTTTCGGGTTGAGAAAACGTCATGAAGCGGAGTGCAAACTTTAGTTTGCAATTTTAAAGGTGAGGACCGAGACCAGTTGAAAAAAATCCTGATCGCCAATCGTGGAGAAATTGCCCTGCGCGTCATTCGGGCCTGCAAAGAACTCGGCATCAAAACCGTCGCGGTTTATTCGGAGGCTGATGCGGATTCGTTGCACGTGCGCTTTGCCGACGAAGCCGTGTGCATCGGGCCGGGTCCGAGCCGTGAAAGTTATTTGAATATTCCGCGCATTGTCAGCGCTGCGGAAGTGACCAACGCCGAAGCCATTCATCCCGGGTACGGTTTTCTTGCTGAGAACGCGCATTTCGCGGAAGTATGCGCCTCGTGCGATATCAAATTCATCGGGCCGACGCCGGAAATGATTACGGCGATGGGCGACAAGGCGCTCGCCAAAGACACCATGCGCAAGGCCGGCGTGCCGACGATTCCCGGTAGCGAGGGCTTGCTACAGGATGCAAAACAGGCGATGCAGATTGCGGCGGAGTTTGGCTATCCGGTGATCATCAAAGCCACGGCCGGTGGCGGAGGACGGGGCATGCGCGTCGTGCGCGAAGAAAGCGAGCTGGAAAATTTTTTCAAACAGGCGCAGACGGAAGCCGAAGCGGCGTTCGGCAATGCTGCCGTTTATATGGAAAAGTATTTCGAGCATCCGCGCCACATCGAGGTGCAGTTGATCGGTGACATGCACGGCAACATTTTCGCGCTGGGCGAACGCGAATGCTCGATTCAACGCAAGCATCAGAAATTGATTGAAGAGTCGCCGTCGCCCGCCATCACGCCGGAAATTCGCCGGCGCATGTGCGAGGCTGCGGTGAAAGGCGCCAGGAGCGTGAACTACGTGAATGCCGGCACGATCGAGTTTCTCTATCAGGAGGGCGATTTTTATTTCATGGAAATGAACACGCGCATTCAGGTGGAGCATCCGGTGACGGAGTCGGTGTACGGCCTGGATCTGGTGAAGGAGCAGATTCGCGTGGCGCGCGGCGAGCGGCTCGACAACATCAATCCGAATTTCAAAATGCGCGGCCATGCGATCGAGTGCCGCATCAATGCCGAAGATCCGGATAATGATTTTCGGCCCTCACCCGGCGTGCTGAAATATTTTCACGTGCCCGGCGGCATCGGCATTCGCGTCGACACGCATGCGTATGCCGGCTATAAAATTCCGCCGTTTTACGATTCGCTGATCGCCAAGTTGATCGCGCACGGCAGAAACCGCGCCGAGGCGATCGAGCGGATGGAGCGCGCGTTGGATGAGTTCGTCGTCGAAGGCATTCACACGACGATTCCGTTTCATCAAAAAGTGATGGCCGATCACGATTTTCAATCCGGCAAATTCGACACGAAGTACGTCGAGCATTTCTTCAAACGGCTGAAAATGCAGACCCGGCCGGGATTGGCGGCCTGACCCTTCGACTGCGCTCAGGGTTGCACCCGATTGCTTTCTTTGGCGTGTCGTTTAGAATCTTAAACCATTGTCATGCTGAGCGAAGTCGAAGCAT
>Ga0247727_10014307_pt1 | contig 13208 bp, 10 predicted proteins | sample WisWelCaveWW1625_FD_202498 | JGI IMG/M metagenome (GOLD analysis project Ga0247727, IMG submission 202498) | Biofilm microbial communities from Wishing Well Cave, Virginia, United States - WW16-25 | ecosystem: Environmental > Aquatic > Deep subsurface > Groundwater > Cave microbial mat | place... | reverse complement strand
GAGCAATTTCGCCCCTTCTTCGCCGCCCGTCCGCGTGCCCAAATTACTCAACACATTTCCCAGATTGTTTTGCGTCATGGCCCAGTCTTGCGGCAATTGCTCGCGCGTCCTCACCACCAGCGCATTTTTATACGCCGTCACCGAGGCCTGGAGCAATTTCGCCCCTTCTTCGCCGCCCGTGCGCGTGCCCAAATCACTCAACACATTTCCCAGATTGTTTTGCGTCATGGCCCAGTCTTGCGGCAATTGCTCGCGCGTCCTCACCACCAGCGCATTTTCATACGCCGTCACCGACGCCTGGAGCAATTTCGCCCCTTCTTCGCCGCCCGTGCGCGTGCCCAAATCACTCAACACATTTCCCAGATTGTTTTGCGTGGTCGCCCACTGTTGCGGCAATTGCTCGCGCGTATAAACCACCAGCGTATTTTCATACGCCGTCACCGAGGCCTGGAGCAATTTCGCCCCTTCTTCGCCGCCCGTCCGCGTGCCCAAATCAGAGAGCACAGTTCCCAGATTGTTTTGCGTCATGGCCCAGTCTTGCGGCAATTGCTCGCGCGTCCTCACCACCAGCGCATTTTCATACGCCGTCACCGACGCCTTGAGCCATTTCGCCCCCTCTTCGCCGCCCGTCCGCGTGCCCAAATTTTGATACACATTTCCCAGATTGTTTTGCGTCATGGCCCACTGTTGCGGCAATTGCTCGCGCGTATAAACTTCGAAAGCTTCACGAAACGCTGACTCAGCTTCTCTTAAAAATAGGTTGGCTTTGTCGCTTTCCGTGCGAATGCCAATTTGCCATTTGGTATTGCCAATAAAAATTCTGATCTCAACCCACTGTTGGGGAAAACTCTCTTTGGCAACAAGCGGCCGAGCCTTTTCATATTTGTTCAAGGCTTCGGCAAATTGATAAGCCGCATACAAGGCGTTGCCGGCGTCTTTGCGGTTTTGGTAAATTTCCAAAACTTTCTGCCGCCGCGCCTCTTCTATTTCTTTTAGCTCGGCTTCGCCCTCGTCCGCGGCTTCGTCAAAATACTGCGCCGCCAAAACAAAGTTTTGCTGGTAAAATTCGCGCAAGCCTTTGGTGCGTTTGTCCGTCGAATCTTTAACGGCTTTGGCCCACTGATCAAACGCCGTCTTCACTTGCTCGGGCGTGAAGCCATATTTTTTCGCCCACTCACTGAGATAATAAGAAAAATCAATCGGCTTGGGCGTATCGCCTTCCTTTTTCAGCTTGGCAATTTCATCGGAGAGCAGGGCAACGTGCTTTTCAATGCGGGCATGCGACCACAGCGCTTTCGAGCCGAAGGGTACAATGATCACTTTGGTGTATTGCTCTGGCACCTCCTGCAATTTCTTGGCAGGCAAATTCCATTCGCCATCGAGCGGGTGGTTAATCACCCAATCCTTTTTGGCAACGGTCAAAATCACCCGCTCGCCTTCGATGAAGTCCAAAGAGAGTTGGATACTGAACTGCCCCTTGGAATCGGTGATATCCCCCGGCCCACCTGCGACGCCAACCCTGGTGTCGGGCACGGGTAGCTCAGCATCCGTGAGCAGATTACCGTTGAGAATGACTTGCGTCTGCGCTATGTTTAACCAGACGCAGCCAATCAGCAGAGATAATAAATTTCGCATTATTTACTTCTCCAAAACAATATTTGCAGGGCCTGGGAGGGCAAAGTATTCATTATGGAGCAAAAAACCATTTTTATTGTAAACGTACACCCTGACTCTATCCCCGAATTTTCCCGGTATTTTATCGAAATTAAAACCGCCGAAAGTGTCGGTGTAAGTTGTATCTCTTTCAATTCCCTCGGCGATGATCATCGCATCATAGATAAACTCGCCTTCGCCATTTTTGACCAGACCTCTGAGAGGACTGGTCGCCATCTCTGCTTTATCAGACACCAGAAGTGTGTTGATTTTCTCAGGAATATCTAAAATAGCCGTGACGACAGCCCGAATGCCGGCAATGATAGCCACCCAGGTTTGCCAGCGTTCCAGCAAGGACTTCTTTTCTGCTATCTTTTTGTGAGTCGCAAGCTCGACCACGTCAGCTTCTGCAGACTCGGACGTTTCCCACAGCTGGCCATCCTCAGCCCGCAGATACAGCACGGGATTGCCAAAGGCCGGGCTGTCGGGTCGTTCCTGCAGCAAGGCTTTGCGGGCGCGGGTGAGCGCCACTTCCACCTGCCCGCCATCGCGCGCGCTGCACAATTCGGCGTAAAACTCACTGGCCAACAGAATCGCGTCGTCGTTAAAAATGGGGTACTGCATCGCTACCACGGCCGGCACGCTGCGCAGCACCAGTTGCGGTGCGGCGCCCACCAACGCCTGGTGAACGGAGCGGGTGGCGCCCTGGCAGGCGTTCAAAAACACCAGCCGGATGGAGGGGTAGTCGAGAAAAAACTGCGCAAATAGGTCGGCATCCATCAACTCGATCCCGTTCTCGGCGTGATCGAGATGAATGCATGCCCTCTCATTTTCAAACGAGCCGTGGCCGGCATAATGGAAAATATGGTACGCTTTCTTTCGCAGGGCGGCGCGAATGGCCGCGCTGGTGGCCTCCCCTTCGAGAACATCCACGGCGATTTTGCCAGCCAACTGGTCGGAGATTTTTTCCAATGCTGCACGTTCGGCGGTGGTGTCCAGACCGGAGTTTTGGGGGATGACCGCCAGCAGATGAATTTTCTCCGGGCAGGGAAGTTTTTTTATCGGCTCCGTCAAACTGATATAGCGGCTGAGCGGCGTCTCCACCGAAGCGGCCAGAAACAGGTGGCGCTCGGGTGAATAAAGAAATTCCCAGAGCAGCACATCGAGCTCGGGCGCGCCGATCCGCAAACGCACGCGCAACCCCAGCTCGTCCTGTGCGAGGGTTTCGCCCAACGCGCGATTGAAAAGCAGGTTGACCTCATCCACAAATAACCATTGATAAAGCTTAGTGCCGAGTTCTTGTAGTTTAGCCCGCGGGACGGCTCGGTTTTCAAGCTGAGGGAGAAATTCCGGCAGCGGGGGAATGTCGGCCCGGATGGTGGTGCGGGCCTTCGCCTCCCCCTGTGGCCGCGATTGCGCATGGATAGCATATTGGTGAGCCGTCCCCGAAGCCGAGATCAAAATTTCAAAAGAATGGTATCGCATCGTCCGTGAACATTAAAATTAACTGGTGGGTCTGCGGCTTTTCAACCGAACACTAGACGTGGAGGTAACCAGCCTGACGTTAATATATGAACGGAGCCTTCTTTGTCAAGAAATTAAAAAGAGAATGGGTTTGATGAATTAGGTAACCGCGCTTTGCAAAGCACCTAAAAAACAAACAGCGTACGAAGTTTCTAAAACTTCCCCGTACGCTGTTTTGGGTTTATTTCAAATGCAGAATCTAAATTCTTATGGAATGAATGATCGAACGGAGCGCCTCGCTGCCACACGAAGCATAGAATAACTCAATTTACATTCTCATCCACAATCACTTTCGTCACCTCTGCCCCCTTACTATCAACGAGCCTCAAAGATATGATGTGCTTGTTCCCATCGGTTGGCCCAAAGGAAATGCCCGGCGTGGATATGCTGCGATCGATGCCAGTCCACCCACCATCGACCAACCACCAGTATTCGATAGTATCACAACTTTGTTCCCCCACACCCGGGTGCGAGGCGTTTTCCGTCATAACATAGTGGCGGCCGGCCGGGTTGCCGGTAAACGTGTACTTCACGCCGACTACTTCGGGCGGCAAATTAACAATCGAAAACGGCACCCAGAGTGGCGCGCTGCTTCTGCCTTCCTGGTTGCGGACGATTAGCCCGAGCTTGTAATTGCCGAACGGGTAGGGACTCAAATCCCTTTCAAGAACTTCCAAAAGTCCGATCGCGAGGGTATCGACGTCGCCGGACGGATGTTGGAGCATCCAAGTCCGTTCGGCTATACCAAAGCTGCGGTGTCCGGCGGTGGACTCGCCGCCATCAGCCGCCAGATCTTTGCACCAGGATATCTTACCGTCGGTTACGCCGGTGAATGCAAAACTGCTTGCCGGCAGCCCCCACACACTTGCCTCTTCGGTGTGCTCGGCGGAAAGTCCAGCGGAGTCAGTTACCTTGAGAGTGATCTCATAATCGCCGCCGGGTAAACTCCGGAACACAGGTTGGGCCGCGTTATCATGGGCCGACAAATAGCGCCGGGTCGGTTCTTGTGTGGGGCGAAGCATGCGGATGTACCATTGGGAAAGGACTACGCTGTCGCCGTAGGGTGCGTCGACGTCGGTGGTCAAGTTGGTATCCACTTCAGCGATTTCGTACACGGGATCATCAAACGGCTCGACCTCGAAATTCGGAACGGGCGGCGTGCTCTTTACCGTGATTGGCGCCCAGGCCGTATCCGACGAGGTCTCGACATCGGCCACCACCAATCCGACCTGGTGCTGGGCAAGCGGCGCCCCGACCGTCCAACGAAAAGTGTTGGATTGCGTCTCGCCGATTTCCTCGACGATGCCGTCTGGCGCCAGCTTAATAAACCACGTGTACGTTTGAATCGTGCCGTGCGGGCTCTGACTCTCGCGCGCGTCGAGGGTCAGTTCCTGACCATTCAACAAATCCCCAGTAGGTGAAGCCTTAAATTTGGGCAAAAGCCGGCCGAGACTAATTGCGAGCGTGCCATTCACAGAATCGATTCTATCGCTGACCGTTATTCGCAAGCTATGTTGGCCCTCGGCATTCGGAAGATAGCTGCCGGGGTATACGCCGTCCACGGGATTGCCGATAGTCACGGTGCCCGAGCCGGTTGTCACCCGCGTCGTGACGAAGAGTTCATGATTGTCGGCGTCCGTAGCGCTAAACAAAAATTGATAGGCTTTGCCCGCTTCGTAGACAAAAACATCGCCGCCGAAACCGAGCCCGTCACCTGTAAGGGTTAGCACAGGTTTGTTATTTTTCGAGCTCACGGTGTTATCCACCTGTGAACATCCGAGGGCGATAACCATGCAGGCCAGCGCCAATTGCAGCAGTCGTTTCATAGTCATGTTACCTCTCATTGTAAATGTTGCCTCACTTTTATGTCTAATCTCGATGCCCGAGGTAGCGTCAAAAGTAAATCCTCACACCCAGGCCGTACAATGGCTGGGCGTCGTAAAAATCCGAAGCGATCATAATAAGCTGTCGAAATTCCACGCTGATGCCGAGCCACCAAATCGGCAGGTATTCGACCTCCGCTTTGAGATCGATGCCGCCGGAGAAATCGTCAATGGTGGTTTCGGCAATGGTTTCCGAGGTTGTATATAGAAAAAAGCCGCCGAAGCCCCCGTTCAGGTAAACGTCCCCCAAACTGAACCACGATCGTACGAATGCGATTTCCGTCAAAAAATTGTCTTTCGAAGAAAGCCGCTCGTCAGTGGTAAAGTAGGTCTCGCTCAGCGACAAATACGTTTTATTGGTGAGCATCTTCGACCATGCCCCGGAAATAAAACGCGGGCCGCCAGCCGTGACGCTCAAAAACTGACTATTATCCATTTTTTGGTACTGTGCACTCACCGGGGTAAACGCCGCGAGCACGATAACCAACTGTATGACCATAGCTATACCTGTTGTCCTGGTCTTCAAGATTTTACTGTCTCCTTTCTGTGTGATTTTATTACCATCTTTTGTTCCAGTCTAAACACGCAGTGCCAGTTAACAAAGCTCGATGAACTCAACCCTTCTTTAGTTCTGGGTTACTATTAATAAACTCCTCACGCTTATTAGAATCGGTCAGCCAGAAGAATTCGGGTTTAACGTGATAGAGAATCGCCTCTGGACCCTCGAGCGCTACGTCCGTGTCGAATGGTATGGTCATTGTTCGGCGATTCCAGAAAAACTCTTCAGTGAAGGTCGTCTGTGGTTCTGGCATGCGCAAATGCCCATACAAGATTTTGCGCGGATGCCAGGGTTTTGTCTTCCAGGGCAGCAATTTGTTTTTCGACTTGATCCAGCCCACAAGGTAAGACTGGACCACCACTAACGCCCTGTCGGTCATATAGTAATGCACTGAATGCGCGCGCGCCTCGCGGCCAGTCACGCCAAAAAAACACCACAATGCTAACACCAGCCCAACCAATCCAATCGCGAAGCTGATAAACATATCCTGGTTACCCAAAAACATCTCAGTGGTCGCTATCGCGGGGTTAAGTTGCCCGAGCAGACTTTTGAAAAACGCGATTGCTTCGGGACCCTCAACATAATAATGCCAGATTAGCAAGCCAAAGAACGTACCGATGATCTGGAAAACATAAGAGGTCAGACCACCCATTCTTTCTGCCGGCCGAGTGTAAGCCAGGACGAATTCGTCCTTGCGATCCACCGCATCAGCCTTTGGCCTGATATCGCGAACAAGAAATCCGTCGAGGCGGCGTCGGTTAAGCCAGGTATCAACGCGGTAAGTCTGCCATGTCGAGATTACATAAGCGATAATTGCCAACAGAAACAACCCGAGTTTGTCGCCAAAATCTCCACTAGAAACCTTCGCAACATCGGGGAGGTTGATTTTGAGAATATTCTCCACCCCGCTGGCCCATTGCGGCACTACAAACGGCGCCACGGCTTCCGCCAGTCGATAGAGCAGGTACACTGAAACAAAGTACGAGCCGAATTTGGCGAATCTGGCGATCGCAGAAATGAATCTGTGAAAGAGACTGGTGAAAAATCGTCTCATAATTAAAATACCCGTCAGTCGATGTATGCTGGCAAATCGAAATCGAAATTACGGGTGCCGTTTTGCTCCAACAGCACGATATTGTATTTTCCTTTATCCTGCGGTGAGAGGCGATCGGTAATATAAAAAATGAATGCACGCTCACCCGGACTCACGGTGCGTTTTGAGAAGTGGGGCTCGTACACAGAAGGAACGGGGATCAACTTGGAAGTACGGCGGTTGATAAGAAAGAAACCGCCCTCTTCCTTGTAGGTCACTTGCAGAGAGGAAATAGAATACGGCACGCTCGATTTGTTCCACAGTGAGAGAACGAAGACGATGTTATCCCCGTGCGGCTCAACGTGATCCACTGCCAGCACGACCCGGTTCTTCACCTGCGAGGGCGCGTGTGGATCGGATTTAAGCAAAGCGGGTTTCGCTTTCAACAAATCACGGAGGAACTTAATGGATGCGCTGTTCGGACGTGCATCCATGTCATTTGATTTGTTGGTTGGATCTTCAGATGCATCCGCACTGCTATTCACTTTAGGTCTGGGAACGCCTACCAATTTTGCGAGGTCAAGCAACTCGGTTGTTGCTTTACCCTGGTTGAGATACAGTGAGACGTTGAACTCATAGTTTTGAGTATAAATCCAAAGATTAGTTTTCACCGGGTTTGGAACCATGGGTTGCAGCGTAAAAACCGTCCCATTGCGGCCGACTACATCTTTAAGCTCCACAACCGGAACGGACGGCCGCACCGTCAGGTAGGGTTCCGGCAATACCACCGATGACAGCGTTCCTATTTTTAGAAACATATTTGAATTGACAACACCGCTGCCATTGGTCGTCTGTGTCGCAACATTGACGACCAAAAACAAGCTCAACATGAAAAAACTAATAACCGATAGAATACATTTATACATTGACTTTAACCTGCTATCAGATGAATAATGCCCGGCGCGCTTTCGCTGGAATCAGAATATCACAATGACCGAGTTGATTTTCAATTATGTTTGCACTATTGCCGCGGCCGAATCTTAGCAAGCACCATTGTGCCAGCATCAACAGTCGCATAATACTCTCGTCCTACATCCGTATCCTGGATAACATTTCTGCTGACACCGGAACGGGACGGGTCGAGCAATCCAACCCAGTCGCTGGCCTCGCGCTTCAGACCTTCTGCAAGGGCGCTCTCACTATGAACGAAAACGTTGATTCCCCGTGACCGATCGAGTGAATACACCTCACCCTCGATTGTTAAGTTCTGGGTGGGGGTTTCAACACGGTTGAGATTGACATAAATGCGTCCCACGCCCTGGCTTACCTGGGCCGTGCCAGTAACCGTCGACCCCAGCGGGACAGCGATACCACCAACAGTAAAGGGTTTCTCTACCTCGAAAGTAATAAACGACTCGCTGCGCACCTGCTGCTTCTGAGATAATGAGAGCGTCGCCCAAACAAAGGCTGCATCAGAATAGCTGCTCACGCCGCCTCTACCGCTATTGCTGGTAAGCTCCCCGCTGCTGCCACCGGCGCGGGCGAAATATTGTGTGAAATCGAATCCGCTGCTCGGAGTGGCATTGCCAGAGTTGCGTCGAGTCCCAGCAGATGATGCCGTGGTGGTCGCTGGGCTGGCCTTTTTACTGGGGGCGCTGCCCTGCTTCTTCAAGGTCTCATTCTCCTCAACGAGTTTGCCGAAAGCAAACGCCAACATGGCGTATTGGACTCTTAACGAGTCGCAGTATTCTGGCGTGTTCTTCCAACCACCGTTTTCAACCCAATCATCGACTGTCGCCGGGCTAAATGTTTGCGCTTTCTGATTAGCATTCGTAGCCTCGGCGAGCGCCTGCTTCTGCTGGTTTACCTTAGGCTTATCTTTAGTCAAGTCCTGGTACAGTCTTTTGAAACCTTCATCCTCGTTATAGGCGGGTTGAAGAGTTGGGGAGCTTGCAGTTTTATAGTTGATATACGACGATACAAACACCGCCACTAAAAACAGGAAAATGGATCCCGCAATGATCCACCGTATCAGATTCTTGCTCCGCTTCCAATCGATCCTTAATTTTGAAAGATTCATTCTGTTACCTTCCTTTCCAATCTCCAGAGGTTATCTACGTTATTCATAATCAGGCCCAGTCCATTCAGGTTGTAACTCACCGGAACCATTTCAGAATGGTGGGTGGTTTCGTAACGTTCAGTGCTGCCGTCGGGCAATGTCACCTGTATAATGTCGCTGAAGGTAGCTTTGATGACTCCGCCCTGCCTTTCAACGGCCTCAAAACGAATGTCCACCACGCGAATGCCCATCATTTCTGTCTGAATGACTTCTTTAAGGAGCGAGTTGCCGCTCTCTGCGGCGAGCACTCGTTTCATAAGATCGCTGGTGGATACCGTTTTGAGACCAGCGCGCTGCTGCTCATAGGTTTCGCTTCTTACCTCAACCAGCAACCTTATCCATTGCCGGACGAAGTATGTAACCTGCTCATCAACGCGAGTTCCTTCATCAACCAGCGTGGCCACCTTAGGCAGCCCGGCGTCAATAACATAAACCGTTTGCTGGGATTTGGTAAATGGCGAAGGTATTGCCCAACTCAACAAATTGGTGATGAGTAAAATCAGAATGACGTATCGGAGAAAATTCTCCTTTTTTCTGTTGCCGGCAAAACCGCGCCACACAATACTGGAGAGCTGGCCATCTCTCTGCTCGGTGCCGGTTTGAGGTTTTGCATTCATTATGAATACCTTTGAGTTAAAGTCTTTACGGCCTGAATTGCCGTCCCAGTGCTTTACCAATGCCACGTGCGACCGCCGCCCTGCTGGTGCCAGCCATCTGGGCGGCCCCTAAACCAAAGGCCCTAAGCTTGGCCGTAGCCAGCGTTGTCGTCGTGATAATCAGACCTGAAGCAAAGCCAAACGAGTGGTCGATGAGCCAGCCGGTGGTTGCCGGGATACGTATGATGGCATACAAATAGGCGATCGAAAAAAGAAATAGCTTCCATACCGTGAAGCTCTCCGCCTGTAAGCCAACCCCCTGCTGACCATTCTGGGCCCATGCCTCAGTAAAAGTGCTGGTGATGAGGCCATTGAAGACTCGAGACGCCAGCACATAGATCACAGACCAGAAACAAACTGCGATAAACCGATTTAGCCATGTGATGAATGCGCCCTTGAAATTGGGAAAAAGCGCAAGCATAATAGCGATCGGTCCCAGGATCCATAGAAAGACCTGCGCCCAAAACTGAATCATTTCAAAGAAGACCGACGCCAGCGCCACCAAAGCCACGCTCAACCAGATGAGTGTGTGGTAAAAGAAACCGTAAACCTGAGCGCCCACCTGCCACCACCGTGCTTCAGACGTCGCGTGTTGTTTGTAGAGTTCGAGAACCGTGGCGTAGTAACCGGAAATCCCTTCTCCGCTTTGGAATAACTTGGCTATTTCGACGATAAACGTCCCAAGCCAGACCGTCCACCAGCGGTACGATATCAGCGTTACGGCTGTCGCGCCGAGCTTAAAAAACAGTTCGGTATAGCTACCTTTATCATTCCGAACCGCATGATACATATAGGCTAAAACCATGACGAGCACGACGAACGGAAGAATTTTCCACGATAATTCCTGTACTTTTCCGAGTGTCTCGTAAGACTCGCGATAAATGCTTTCAATACTTTGAAACACAGCTCACCTCCTACGGCTTATCCTCTCTCCGTATGTAGTCCGAATCAAAAAATCCTAAGTTATGCTCGAGCGACGAGTGCCATTCGTAGAACTTTTGAAGCTGCTCGATTTCAGCCTCGACTTCTGCTTTGAGCTGGAGTTTGCGCCACAGATCCGCGTTGCTCTGCTCAAGCTTTTGGCCGTACTCGAGCTGGTATTTAAGCGCTTCTATCAAGGCTTCCTCGCTTTTCTGGAGCAGCATCACTCTTTCGCCTGGCTCGAGTTTGGCATTGGGGTCCTGGGCAAGCTCGCGCATCCGCAAAGCGTGCTCGGTCAACGATTTCACGAGATGTTCCGTGCCTTTGATCTGGTACATATCAAGCACTACCGACTCTGTGCTCAGTTGCTTGATGAGCGCTTGCGCTTCGGTCTGGCTGATGCCCATCTCAGCAAGTGTTTTTTCGTCATTAAGCAGGGCGGCCAGCAACCGTTCGTCAACCACGCCCAGCCCCTCTAAAGACCCAAAGAAACCCTCGCCATAGGAACGAAACCTCTGCGCATTATAGAGCTCGGCGTTGATTTTGCCTGTCAATGACCTGAAGTAAAAATCACTCTGGTCGCCGTAGAGCACGAGTCGCTCCAAATCATCCAAGTTGCTCATATCGAGACTCGTGATAAACCCGACGTCGCTTCGCAGCGCTCGCTCGTAATCATCGATATTTCTGAGCGTTTGAACCGTCCGCTCAATCCCACGGGTTGTCCGGATCGCCTCAACCAGGTGCTCTCGGTGCACGCGCAGAATCTCGCCGAGCTTTGCAAGCACCGGCGCATCCGAAAGACTCGGAAGCTGAGCCGACGCATATCTGGTATCGAAAATCAGCGCTGCATTTAGCAAGATCAGAATAAGAGTTATCTTTTTCACTACTATTTCACCTCCTCTGGTAGGCCAGTGATGGCAACATCACGCCAAAACACGGATAGTTAGTTTGGCGATTTCCGGTCAACCAGATTTTATGATCTGCCTGCCTCCACCAGCTCCGACAATGCGCCCACTATTGTCGGCTGCCGATTCAAGGATTGGTTGCGTAAATTCACTTCGTCAGGCCGGGTCGTCCAGAGCCAATAATCTGCCTTGGAAAAAGGCACTCTGAAGAGAATTGGCTCGCCAGCTCGGCATAACAATACCTCGCGTTCGTTGAGGTTCCGGAACGCTCGCTGTTCTGCTACAGTCATGTCCAATGCGGCGATTGCCGCCTCCACATCGTCACCGGTATGTCGAAGTAAAAACTTTGAGTAACTGTTGGTGAGAATAGAGGCTGCAAGGTCTCCTTTTTGCAGGTCGGCGATGTTTTGAGAGATCGCCACAATCGAGCCATAGTGCTTACGGGCGGTGCGGCCCGTCTCTTTGACGAGCTCATAAATTTGCGCAGAACGATCGAGCGCCTTCCAGGCCTCGTCCATTATGAAGAGAAATTTTTCGTAATCACGCTGCATAGTCGCCATAACCAGCATGCTTAGGATATTGGCATAGAGCGGCATAAGCTCGGTCAACTGCTCGATACCTTTGAGGTCAAAAACGATCATGTCAGATGCCCCGTGCAGGCTAACTTCTAAGATATTGTTATTGCCCTCTGCGAAGTAAGGTTTAGCGGCGGACTTGCCCAGGTAGTAATCCAGAGCGCCGAGAAGTTGGCGATGAAGGTGTTCCTCTGAACCAAAAGCGGCGTTAGTTTGATTTCTTAGGAAGGATTCGAATGCCCGCATGCTCTGCGTGTTGCCAGCGCTTTGAAAGAAGCGTTCAAGTGCGCCATAGATAACTGCTTTTTGTCCTTTGCCGATACTCACCTGTTCTTCCTTGAGCATCAGCAGCAGAAAGGATTGTAGGCAGGTGATAGCTTGCAGGTACGCCGGACTATCTACTCGCGCGCCGGCCGGCCCGAAGTAACGGAACGGATCGAGCTGATTGGGTTTATGTGGGTCAATGGCGACATAATCGGCGCCAAACGCCTCCGCTAGTGGTTTATAACTTCCACTCAAGTCAAGAATGACGACTGGCAGCCCCTGCTCAAGATATTTGCTTATTAGGCAATTGGCATAGAAGCTCTTGCCGCTGCCGGATGGGCCAATGACAAGAGCATTATAATTTAGATTATCGATGGAGAACAGATCGTAATACACCAACGCACCGCTCGTATTGACGAAGGGTACCCCACTGTTCACGGCGCTTTTGTAATGGCCGCTGAAATTCACAAAATGGCCGACGTGCTCGCTACGTACTTTGATTCGTCGGTAGCGGTAATTACCGGGCACCCCTGAGAGAAACACGTTGAGCGCTTCGATGCCAACCTCTATCATCCCCTTCGACTCCGCAAACGTCGTAAACGAGGAGAGTATCTGATCCTGGCGCGTCACCAGATTATGGCGGTCAGCGCTCCAAGTCATAACTGTAAGTGAAAGATCAACAAGAGAATCTTGATCCAACTCGATTAGGGGGGAAATACCGGGCAAATGCGTCTGCCCATCTTCGTCCATCACGCCATCGATTTCTGCCATTTTAGCGTCTGCCAAAGTATTGAATCGCGGTTTATTCACCCACCGATTCACTTGAAGATACCGTAGAGCTTCCTCCTTCGTCAACTTTTCCAGTTTAACAACTAAACGCAAAGGAAATGGCAGCGAGAGTAAGATCTGGAGCGGACTTTTAAGAAAACGCTTTTCCACTTCGATGGGGTGCGTGCCGTCATTCGGCAGTTCAATCATTGATGCGATAAGCATGTGATCCAGCCCAATTGCAAGGTCGCCGTAAGACAATTCTACACCCTTGCGAGTGAGATCTTCGTCAAAATACTCTGCGCGTAAATCGGTTACGCTTACATCAGATAAATTATAGTATCTGAT
>Ga0247727_10014306_pt1 | contig 13210 bp, 8 predicted proteins | sample WisWelCaveWW1625_FD_202498 | JGI IMG/M metagenome (GOLD analysis project Ga0247727, IMG submission 202498) | Biofilm microbial communities from Wishing Well Cave, Virginia, United States - WW16-25 | ecosystem: Environmental > Aquatic > Deep subsurface > Groundwater > Cave microbial mat | place... | reverse complement strand
AGCATCCAGGATCCAGCATCCAGGATCTAGCATCGAGTCATCAACTTTTTCTCTTTTCGTTTGTAATTATGTTAGAGCAAAACGACGTCGTGCTGGTGCGGCAATGTCTGGAAGGCGAGGTCAAAGCTTTCGAGCGGCTCATTGACAAATATCAGAAGACGATATTCAATGTGGCGCTCAGAATGAGCAATGATTATGACGCTGCCGAGGATATTGCCCAAGCGGTTTTTGTCAAAGCTTATGAGAAGCTGGCGTCGTTTGAGGCGGGCCACAAGTTTTTCAGTTGGCTTTATCGCATGGCGGTCAACGAGTCGCTCAATTTTGTCAACCGCCATAAACGCTTTGAAGCCCTGGAAGACGTTTTTGCCGCCGAGGACAAAACTCCCGAAGAAAGTTACGAGGAGAGCGAAATGGCACAGCGAGTTGAACGGGCGCTCATGCGCTTGGAGCCGGAGCAGCGCGCCTTGATCGTGCTCAAACATTTTCAGGAATTGGCCTACGAGGAAATCGGCTTTATCTTCGACATTCCTGAAAAGACCGTCAAATCCAGGCTGTTTGCGGCGCGGCAGGCGCTGAAACAGATTATGCTCAAACAGGGACTTTTCGCCAATGGTTGAAGAAAAATATATCGCGCTGATCAATCAAGAGCTCGACGGCGCCAATTCCCCGCGGGAGACGGCCATCTTGAAGGACCATCTCGCCACGAATGCCGAGGCGCAGCAGTTTTACGACGAGCTTGCTGCCACCGCCACGATGCTGCGCGAAGTCAAGGCTGTCGAGCCGCCGCCCGATCTCAAAAACGGCGTTCTGCGCGCCATTCCGCCGGGTCGCCGCGCCGTCCGCGCGCAGAAACCCGTGCTGGGCGGCATCAAAAGTTTTGTTGAGATATTTTTCGGATCTCCTTCCTACCAGCTCAAATATGCCTACGTCTTTGCGTTTGGCTTGATCGCGGGGTTGAGCATTTTTGCGCTGTTGAGCAATGCCAGCCAACAACAGCATGCAATCGACAATTCAAATTTATATGGCACCTTGGCCTGGCTTGACGCCAGTGGCTTCGAGGCGGCGGATTCAATCGCTGTCGATCTCGAAGTCGGGCGCGTGGCCGTGCGGGTGAAATCATCTCCTAAGCAAGTCATCGCGGAGCTGCGCCTCAACACTATAAAGGAAACGAAAATACAACTCGAATTTGAGGAAAATGACCTGGGGTTCAGTGGCGTCAGTCAGGCGAGCAGCCGGGCCGGCGCGGCGTTCAGCAGCAACGAGCATACGCTGAAGCTCGTCCATAGCGGTGAGAACCAATATTTGATCGTCTTTGCAAATAAGACGTCAGTCGCTTCTTCATTGCGATTCAAGCTGTTTGCTTCCGACACGCTGAATTACGAAACGACCTTGGCAACGGCAACGGGAAAATAAATTTTGAAACCCAAAACCAACTTTTTGCGGCTGGCGTTGTATTTATCTTAGAAAATTCAAAGCGCAGTTAACAAAATAAACGGAGGTTCCAATGCAAAACCAATCCAAAAACCTGTTGGCCGGACGCAAAGGCGTTCTCCTGATAGGTGGCGCTCTGGTGGCGGTTATCGCCATTGTGTATTTTTCGTTTTTCTATCCGCCCTTCTCGCAGGAAGACGCAGCGGGCACGATCGGCGGAGCTAAAAAAGCAGAACGGTATCGTGCCGGGCAAATGAGCGAAAAGGACGTCGTGCTCACCAATGCTCAAATTCAGAACCTGCTGCAGAATGACAAAATCCAGAACCTGCTGAAGGACGAAGATTTTCAACGTGCCATCGCCAGCGAGAGCTTTCGTGCGGCCATCGCCAGCGAAGGTTTGCGCGCGGCTATCGCCAGCAAAGGCTTTCGCATGGCATTGGCCGACGAGGGTCTCCGCACCGCTTTAGCCGATGAAGGCTTGCGCACCGCGATCACCAGTGAGGGTTTTCGCACAGCACTTGCCGACGAGGGCTTGCGCGCCGCGATAGCCAGTGAAGGCTTTCGCGCGGCCTTGGCCGATGAGAACTTTCGCAAGGCGATGCGCAGCAAAGAGTTTCGCACCGCCTTGGCCGACGAGGGCTTGCGCACGGCCTTGGCCGATGAGGGTCTGCGTACCGCGATAGCCAGTGACGCTTTTCGCACGGCGTTAGCCGACGAGAGCTTTCGCACCGCAATAGCCAGTGAAGGCTTTCGCACGGCATTAGCCGACGAGGGCTTCCGTACCGCATTGGCTGACAAGGGCTTTCGCATGGCATTAGCTGACGAGGGGTTTCGCACCGCGTTGGCCGACGAAGGCTTCCGCACGGCGTTGGCTGACGAGAGTTTTCGCGCCGCGTTGGCCGACGAGGGTTTTCGCACGGCACTGGCCAGCGAAGGTTTCAGACAGGCACTGGCCGAGGAAGGCTTGCGGCAGGCATCAGCAAACTAAGCTCCGCTTCGCGAAGATGCAATCTCGGTTATGCAAAGGAGGCACTACCGACCCACCGGCGGTGTCTCCTTTTGTCATTGAAAAAGCCTAAAAATTAAATGACCAGCACCGTGAACTTATCCATGAAAAGCCAATTGAAAGCCTGCCTCCCATTCCTGCTAACGCTCTTTTTATTCACTTCCACATTGTACGCGCAATTTTATTCCATAGAAACGGAGCAGCTCAGGCTGATATATTACGGCAAAACCCACGAGTATCTTGTCCACCATACCGCGCGTTGCTTCGAGAATTCTTTGAGATTCCATCGCCGGCTTTTTGACTACACGCCGACCGAAAAAGTCACCGTCTTGTTGCACGACTTCTATGATTATGGCAATGCCGGCGCCGGCGCTCTTCCCAAGAATCACATCACGATCGCCATCGCGCCTTACAGTTACGTTTACGAAACCACGCCGTCGAATGAGAGAATGAACTCGACGATGAACCACGAAGTCGTGCACATTGTGGCCAGCGACAAGGCTTCCGGCGCCGATAAATTTTTTCGCGCGCTTTTTGGGAGCAAAGTTTCGGCCACTTCCGACAATCCTCTCTCCATGATTTACAGCTATCTGACGGCGCCACGCCGCTATTCCCCCCGTTGGTATCACGAAGGCATAGCGGTTTTCCTCGAGACTTGGATGGCCGGCGGCCTGGGCCGCGCGCTCGGCGGATACGATGAAATGGTGTTTCGCACCATGATTCGCGACAGCAGCGAAATTTTTGATCTGGTCGGCCTGGAATCGGCGGGAACGAAAATTGATTTTCATGTCGGGGTCAACTCGTATCTCTACGGCACCCGTTTCATGAGCTATCTCGCCTATCACTATGGTCCGGAAAAATTGATCAGGTGGGTTTCCCGAACCAGCGACAGCAAGAGTTATTTTGCGGCGCAATTCAAAAAAATTTTTGGAATATCCCCCGATGCGGCGTGGTCGCAATGGATTGAATGGGAACGCCAATTTCAACAGGCGAATCTGGACTCCATCAGGTTGCATCCCACCACGCCCTATCGCGCCACCTCGCAACGAGCGCTGGGCTCGGTATCGCGCGCGTATTACAACTCCGCCAATCGAAAACTTTATGCTGCGGTCAATTACCCGGGACAGCTCGCCCATATTGCCGCTATCAACATTGACGATGGCACGATTGAAAAAATCTGCGACGTAAAAGGCGCAGCTTTGTTTTACGTCACCGCGCTGGCTTTTGACCCCGCCTCAGGTACTTTATTTTACACCACAGACAACGACAACTGGCGAAACCTTGAAGCGGTTGAGATTAAAACCGGCAAAACCAGGACGCTCATGAAAGATGTTCGCGCCGGCGATTTGGTTTTTAATCAGGCCGACACGTCGATTTGGGGCGTGCGGCACTACAACGGCATCTCCACGCTCGTCAGAATTCCGCATCCATACAAGGAATGGAATCAAATCTATTCCTGGCCCTACGGCAAAGATATTTACGACCTCGATATTTCCCCCGACGGCAAATGGCTGTCTGCGGCGCTGGTTGAAATCAGCGGCAGGCAAACGCTGATGAAAATGAACATCGAAAAGCTCCTGCAAGGCGCCAGCTCCGATTCGGTTTTTGATTTTGAGTACAGCTCGCCGGCCAATTTTGTTTTTTCGCCGGATGGAAAGCATCTCTATGGATCGTCATATTACACAGGCGTCTCAAACATTTTCCGTTACGATCTGGAAGCGAAAAACATGGAAGTGCTCGGCAACGGCGAAACCGGATTTTTCAGGCCCATCCCCATCTCCGAAGATTCGTTGATCGTCTTTCGCTATACCGGGCAGGGATTTGTTCCGGTGATGATCGCCAATCAGCCGGTTGAGCGAGTCAGCGCGATAACCTTCCTCGGACAGAAAATTGTCGAAAAGTATCCCATCGTCAAAGACTGGCTGGCCGGCTCGCCCGCTGCCATCAACCTCGACTCGCTCACCATTTATTCCGGAATCTATCGTGACTTGAAAAATATCCAGCTCACCTCAATCTATCCGGTCGTCGAGGGTTACAAGGATTTTACGGCCGTGGGTTTACGGACAAACTTCGCCGGACCCATCGGGTTACATAGCTTTGATTTGACCGCCTCCTACACCCCGAACGGCCGTTTGCCCAAAAATGAAAGGTTGCACCTCGATTTTAATTATGCCCATTGGGGATTGAAGATAAATGCCAAATATAACGCGGCCGATTTTTACGATTTGTTCGGTCCGACGAAAACCAGCCGCAAGGGATATTCCCTGGGGCTGCAATACAAAAAGACCTTGTGGCTCGACGAGCCGAAGAGCCTGGATTACACCATTAATATTGCCGGCTATGGCGGCCTGGAAAAGTTGCCGGATTTCCAGAACATTGCCGCGTCATTCGACAAGTTTCTTGCTTTTGGCGCCAGGCTCGATTATAAGGACCTCCGCGCCTCGCTCGGCGCCGTCGATCACGAAAAAGGGCATAAATGGCAGATTGTCTTCGGCAACAATTATGTCAACGAAAAAAATTTTCCTCGTCTCCATGCCAATTTTGATTTCGGATTCCCGTTGCCGATCCATCACGCCTCGATCTGGGTGAGAAGCTCGGCCGGCTACTCTTTTGGCAACCGTGACGAGCCCTTTGCCAACTTTTATTTTGGCGGCTTTGGCAACAATTGGGTGGATTATTTGCCCGAAAAGCGCTATCGGGAATACTACAGTTTTCCGGGCGTCGAGCTGAACGCGATTGGCGGCACGAACTATGGAAAGACGCTGGTGGAATGGAGCCTGCCGCCGATTCGATTTCGCCGTTTGGGGTTTCCGGCTTTTTACAGCTCGTGGGCGCGCCTGGCCCTGTTTTCGTCAGGCCTCGTTACCAACTTCGATAGCAAGGGCGATAGAAAAAAATTGTTGAATGTCGGTGGACAAATCGATTTTCGCATCATCATGTTATCCCATCTGAACGCCACGCTTTCACTCGGATACGCCGGCGCGGTTGAGAAGGATCAAAGTCTTGCCAGGGAATTTATGATTTCGTTGAAGATTTTGTGACTGGTTGCTTGTTACTGGTTGCTCGTTGCTTGCCACCGATTACTAATCATTACTGATCACTGCTTACTAACTGGCTCATGAACCTCGCCAAAATTCTTGCCAGCCTCCTCCCCGTCTTTCTTTTCCTCGCGGCGCTGGTGTTTTTGGATAGCTACAAGCTCGTCAAGCTGCGCTTGATTCTTTTAACCCTGCTCGCCGGCGCCATCGTGGCCGTGGTTTGTTTGCTGATCAACAGTTGGGCTTTGCAACGGTTCGCTTGGGAAGTGTCTTTTTATTCCCGCTATATCGCGCCCGTCATTGAAGAAGCCTGCAAAGCGATTTATCTTTTCTATTTGGTGCGATCGGAAAAAATCGGTTTCATGGTCGATGCTGCGATTCACGGCTTTGCCATCGGCGCCGGCTTTGCATTTGTCGAGAACATCTATTATTTGCAGTCGCTGCAAAGCGCCAATTTGTTTCTCTGGATCATCCGCGGCTTCGGCACGGCGATTATGCACGGCGGAACGACAGCGATCTTGGGAATTATCGCGAAGGGTTTGTCCGAACGCCATGTTTCCGATCACATGCGATTTTTTTTGCCGGGCTTGGGTCTGGCCGTTTTGATTCATTCTTTTTTTAATCACTTTCTCCTGCCGCCGGTGCTGTCCACCGTGAGTCTTCTCATTGCTTTGCCGCTCATCATCATCGTCGTGTTTGCCCAAAGCGAGAAAGCCACCCGCCATTGGTTGGGCATCGGCTTCGATACCGACATGGAACTGCTGGAGATGATTGATTCGGGCAAAATCGCCGAGACCAAAATCGGCGCTTATCTGCAATCCTTGAAAGAACACTTTCCCGGCACGATGGTCGCCGACATGCTGTGCCTGTTGCGAATTCACGTCGAGCTGGCGATGCGCGCGAAAGGCACGCTCCTGATGCGCGGCGCCGGCTTTCGCCTGGCGCTGGATCCGGAGATCAAAGAGAAGTTCGACGAGCTCAAATATTTGGAAAAAAGCCTCGGCAAAACCGGCCAACTCGCGATCGCGCCTTTTCTGCACACCCGCAGCCGGGATTTGTGGCAGTTGTATATGCTGGGGAAGAAGTAGGGAGATGGGAGGCGAGGGGAGAAGAGTGAAGGAAGAAGGGAGACACTGCGCTTTGCCCTCTGCGCTCTTCACCCCTCACCCTTCGCTACTCCACCCCCAAATCCCCATACTGCCGCAAAATTTCCTCATATTTCTTCTTCTCTTTTTCGAATAGCGCAACGAAACGCGGGTCATCGCGGAGATCGGCAAAGAGCGGATAATTGAGCAAATACAAGTAAAGATTCCATTTTCTAATACCCCATTTAGGTTCAACGCCAAAGCTCTTTAAGCTCTGGATGGCTTCATCTTTCATTCCCAGCAAAGCGTATACGTCAGGGGCCTGGCTCAGCGCCAGCGCTTTTTGTTTCTCACCGCGCGCGGCAAATAGCAAGGCCTGCTCCCATTCAAAAGTCCACCTTGGATTGATTCTCTCCGCTTTGGCAAGCAAGCTGTCGGCTTGAGCATATTTTTTCGTGAGGATGGCAAGCACAGAGCCAGAATGGTACACGGGTACGAAACCCGGTTCAATCTCCGCCAACTTTTGCAGTTGCGCCGCTGCTTCTTCGAGTCTGCCGAGTTCCATTAAACATACTGCCGAAAGATGATATGACCCCAGCCCGAGTGGATCCAGCTCGAATCTTCGGTAAAAATATTTTAAGGCTTGATGATGCAAGCCTAAAGACATCATAAAAAGTCCTGCAGTGAAATTGGCCGCGGCAATATTCGGATTGAGTCGCAAGGCGGATTTAAGGCTTTTATAGGCCCGATCATAATCAGGTTTTGAGCTTATTCTGTAAGCGTCGGCCAGCACCACGTGGGCATCAGCCAAATTCGGATCCAACGCCACGGCGATTTCTGCGTTCCTCAAATTAAGCTCGAGCGCTTTGGGGTCGCTCCACCTGCTGAATGCACATTTAAGCTGATAGGCATACGCCAGGCCGACATACGCCAGCGCATAATTTGAATCACTTTTGAGGGCTTTATTAAACATGTCCAACACGGCGTGAAAATCGCTTTCTTGAAGCGAAAGGATATACTTGTTATCGAGTTGATGCTTTCCTTTCAGGTAATATTCATACGCTGCGGTATTTTTCGGCGGCGTGCTCGCCAGCGCAGAAATTTTAGCCGGCGTCAGGGTAACCTGCAAGGCCTGCGCAATGGCTTGTGAAACCTCGTCCTGCAAATCAAAGACACTGGCCAGCTTCTTAGTATAATTTTCCGCCCACAGGTGCGACTCGTCTTCCACCTTGACGAGCTGCACGGTCACCCGAATGTTGTCCCCTTCCTTGCGAATGCTGCCCTCCAAAATGGTGGCAACCCCCAGCTCGGCGCCAATTTCTTTGATGCTCTTGTCGGTGGCTTTGTAGCGCATCACCGAAGTTCGAGCAATGACTTTCAACTCTCTCAACTTGGAGAGCCTGGTGAGAATCTCTTCCGTCATGCCGTCGCAAAAATATTCCTGATCCTTTTGCGGGCTGATGTCCGCAAACGGCAGAACCGCAATGGAAGTGAACGTCGCCTTGGGTTGCTTTTTCGGCCAAAAGAACAACGCCGCCGCAACGAGCAAAATGACCAGTCCGGCAATGCCTCCGTAAAGCCAAGGTTGTTTACGCTCCGGCGCTTTTGATTTGATCGGCGGTTGCGACACGGCTCGACGTGAGTTCGCCGACACGGCGCTGGGTTTCGGTCGCAACTGCAAGGCCTTGAGATCAACCAGCAGATCTTCGACATTCTGGTAACGCAGGTTTATTTTTTTCGCGAGGGCTTTGTTGGCGATGCGCTCCAACTTCATCGGCACGCCGGTCCGCAATCCCGTAATCGGTTCGGGATCCATATTCATAATCGAGTACATCACCGCCTGCTCGTACATGCCTTTGAAGGGATATTGTCCGGTGATCATCTCGTAAAGCACGACGCCAAACGACCAAATATCGGTGCGGTGATCAACTTCTTCTCCACGCGCCTGCTCCGGCGACATGTAAGCAACCGTGCCCAGCGTTGTCCCTTCTTTGGTGAGCGCCGACCGTCCCGCCAGCTTCGCCAAGCCAAAATCCATGATCTTCGCCAAGCCGTCGCCAGTTATCATGACATTGGCTGGCTTGATGTCGCGGTGAACGATCTGCTTTTTATGCGCGGCTTGCAGACCTGCAGCAATTTGCATCGCAATCTCGATGGCACTGTTGACTGATAACTGATTACTGCTTACTTGGTCTTTTAAGCTTTGGCCTTCGACGAATTCCATCGCGATGAAGAGATGTCCTTCCGCTTCATCAATTTCGTGGATGGTGCAAATGTTGGGATGATTCAAAGCTGCCGCCGCTTGCGCCTCGTGAATGAATCGAGTTTTCTCCGCTTCGCTCGCCATGATAGACGACGGCAGAAACTTGATCCCGCCACGGGCGGGATTGAGCCTGGTGTCTTCGGCTTTGTAGACGACGCCCATGCCGCCCTCGCCGAGTTTTTCTAAAATCTTGTAATGCGAAATGGTTTTGTCGATCATTTGGATACCCGGATTCAATACAAACCGGTAAAAGAAGATTCAATTTGCCCAAAAAAGCAAGTAGATTTTTGCAAAACACCAAGGCGATTCCGGCTGTTCGAAATCGCTTTTGCTTTTTTTACGGTTATGTGTCGGGTCTAGACTTCTCTTAAAATAGAATTGGGCAGGCGGGGCTACGACCTCAGCATCTGAAAAAAATAGTGCAACACGCGCGCGGTCAGGCCCCAGATGCAAATCGTGCGCTTCGAGCCAGGGATTTCCCAGTGAAAATGCAGATTTATCAAATCCGTCCGTCGTTGCAAACGCAAATGCGGATTGAATTGCGCCTGCAGTTTAGCCAATGGAATTTCATAAACCGCGGCGACTTCCTGCTGGCGCGGCGTCCAGCGCACCGGCGCTAGCGCCCAGCCGACATGCACGGCTGCATCGAAACCGGAAGTGAGCGTGCGAAAAAATCCCATACTGCCGAGCAAAATAAGCTGCTCGATATCGACGCCGATTTCCTCTCTGGTCTCGCGCAACGCCGCTTCCAACGGCGACGGATCTTCCGGCTCGATCTTGCCGCCGGGAAAGGCAAGCTGCCCGGAATGCCGTGAGCGGTCTTGCGCCTTTTCAATCAACAAAACGTGGGTTTGCGAACCGCCCTGGCGGGAAGGCGGCGAGTTGAACAGAATCATCATCACCGCCGCGGCTTTCATGCGATGATTCGAAACGAGGCGTCCCCGAAAACTTAACAGCAGTTCCGAAATCTGATGATGGTCAAGTAGCATATAAAATGAAGCTAAGAAATTTTTCGGCGATCGCCAATGGTTTTTTAAGGAAATAAGTAAATATTTGCTTGGTTTTGTCAAATTTATTTCGTAACATATTATTACAAAAAAGTTTGCCGCCGGGTTGTTCGTGAATTTTGAAGGAGACATTGCGCATGCGCCGGGAATCTGTAGAAACGATGGTTGGAAAAGATGTTGAAGCCTATTGCGGAAAATGCAAAGCCGACACCTGGCATGTTGTAACCGTCGTTAAAAACGGCAAGCTCAATAAAGTCATCTGTAAAATCTGCAATGCGACTCATGCTTATAAAGCTCCCGAAAGTGCAGGGACGCCGGCAAAGGCCGCTACAACGACGCGACGGCGCGCAACCGGGACGAGCCGAACCGGCCGCGGCAAAAAAGATTGGGGAACATTAGTTGGCCAGATCGAAGACAAGCAGGTGATTGATTACGCGATTTCCGGCGAGTTCAGTTCAATACCTGCCATTCGCCATAAAAATTTCGGTGTCGGTGTGATCACCAAAGTTCACCATCGCAATAAAATCGAAGTCATCTTCCAGGATGGCACAAAAATTTTAGCGCAAAATCTCGAATAACAAATCCTGCCTTAAAACATTAGAGACAAAAGGAGAACGGCGGCGTTGCGCTGCTCTCTTTTTGTCTTTCTTTTTCGAAGCCAGCCCCGCATTCGCATCGCGGTAATAACCACGCCGAACCACATATCGGAAAACAAATCGTTTGCAAAATAATTGTGGCAAGATTATTTTTAATTGTTTTGCCCGTAATGGTTTTGCCTGATCATTTTGCTTTAAATTTTCATATGGCAATTTTCTCCATTTGTTTTTTCAACTTGCCGCTTGACTTACCCGCTCAAATTGATTACCTTGCAGTCGCAGTCTTTCACACAATTTCTAAAAACTTCCAATCAGCGATTATGTTTCACCCTTGCAGCAAACGATATATTCATCCGTATCGCGTTTTCCTTTGTTGCGCCGCCGTCATTCAAATCTGTGCATGCGCTGATCGCCAGCGCCTCAACCCGCTTGATCCACAGAACCCCAACACGCTCGGCCAACCGACGGGATTAAGCGTGGTGTCCTGGCGCGACACGGTCACGTTGCACTGGGATCAATTGGCGCTGCGCGATCTCAATGGCGTTCGTATTTACCGCCGGCGCGAAGGCGAATCGCGCTTCTCCCCTATCGCCGTCACGCCGCCGAATACGAATTCGTTTCGCGATCTCCGGGTGACGCTCGGCCTGCTGCACGCGTATCGCATTGCCGCCGTCGCGACGGATTTTGAATCATTGCCCTCCGACAGCGTTCAAATCACGCCGGGGCCGGCTTTCTCATGGGTGGCGGATGAAAACACCGGCGATCTCATCGTGTTGAGCCACGACGGCCTGCATGAAGTTTTGCGCACCCCGGCTTTCGGGTTTCCCTGGCGATTGCAAATCGACGCCCGCCGCGGTTACGTCTGGGTGCTTCATCGCTTTGGCGGCGAATTTGGCCGCGTCGCGATGAATGGCCAGCGCTCGCTGAACAGCAAGCGCATCAACGGTCCCTGGGATCTGGCGATTGATCAACTCGACGGCAGTGTCTGGGTATCGGATAGTTTGACCAACGGCTTGATGAAATTTGACAGCACCGGCGCGCTCATCAAATCGCTGGAGGGTTACAAAAAACTCGTCGCGCTCGCCGTGCATCCGCAGACCTCGGATTTATGGGCACTGGATCGCGCCACGTCGCGGGTGCTGATTTTTTCCCGCACTGGCGAATTGCCCCGCGTCGCGCCGGCGGTGTTGCAACGCCCGACGGATATCGACATCGATGCGGCCTCCGGCAAAATCTGGATTGCAGACGGCAAACGCGTGCTGCGGCTCGATTCGAGCGGCAAAGAAGAACAACTCACCACTCAAATATTTCGTCTGGCTTACCGCCTCGCCGCGGATGAAACCTCCGGCGGCTGCTGGCTCATTGATTACACGACCGCCATTCGCGGCAGCGATATCGTTAAATTGTCTCCAACCGGCGAGACGCTTTTCACCAGCAAAGGTTTTGACATTCCCGAAAATCTGGCGGTGAATCCTTATGACGGCTCGTGTCTCGTCGCCGATTTTGGCAACAGGCGGGTTGTTCGCCTCGCTGCCGGTGGCCGCGCCCTCGGTTCCTATGATCGCGTTTTTTCTCCCATCGATGTTGATACGGCGCAATGAAAACAATGTTAGAAAAAGTGTAACTATTCAGGTCTGTTTAGAAGGCAATTTTCAGTTTGACGGGAAAGCTTTCAGGCAGATATTTATTAGTTTTTAATTCTGTTTACACCGAAGCGGTGACGATGGCGCCATCACCTCAAACTTCTCGCGCGGATTTCTGGATTTTAATCTTCGCGGCGGCGGGATTGGTTGCGACGATCTGGTTGTTTCCACAAACTTTTCCGCAGGCCGGCATTCAGGGAACCAAGTCCCGCGGCGAAATCATTCGCCAGGCCGGGGCGATACTCACCCATCTGAAACTCCAGCACGAAGGGTTGGAGCCAATAGTTGACTTTCGACCCAATCACGAATTGCTCGCCTTCGGTCAGGTCAATTTTGGCGCTGCCGAAGCGAACAGGATGTTCAGCCGCGATCTTCCGGCTTTTGTCTGGAACGTGCGATATGGCAAACCGCCGCTGGTGCAAAATCTGTTGAGCGGCGGCATTTCGGAAGAGCAGGTGGGGGAACTCCTCCTGCGGCACTTCTGGGGCGAAATTCGTTTGCAATTCGACGTGCACGGCCGTTTGTTGTCGCTTGATATTCTTGAGGAGGACACGCAAGACACCACGGCGCTAAACCGCAACGGCGCGCAAAATCTGGCGGCGGGCCTCGTGGCTTTTTCGCCTTTAGCTGAAACGGAAAACGTCGCGTTCGAGGTCTCTCACGTCAGCAAACAGAAGCAGCGCGTGGATTATGCGCTGATTGGCAAAGCGCCCGCGCCGGTAGTGGGATTGACCGCGCAGTTCGAAGCGATGATTCAAGGCTCTTGCGTGCGGCGCTGGCAATTAACTTACCTGCCGCTGCTTTCCGTATACAAACCGGATTTTGCATTGCCGCTTCTCATCAAGGCGTTGGGAGTGACGCTGCTGATTATCGGCGTGGGAATTTTCTTTTTCAAAAAACTGCGTGCCGACGAGATGAGCCTGAAAGCCGGTTTGCCGGCAGGAATCGCCATGGCTGCCGCCCTCGCGCTGTTTTTTTTGACGGATCCGACACAAACGTTTCTGGCGCGGCTTTTTCAGGCCCTCATCGCGCCGGGCTTCGCGATTTTAGGTTTCGTCATTCTCTATGGCACCGGCGAAAGCTTGATGCGCAATCTCGGCGAAGATCGTTTGCTCGGTTTTGAAGCCGCGCAGCACGGCCG
>Ga0247727_10014305_pt1 | contig 13210 bp, 13 predicted proteins | sample WisWelCaveWW1625_FD_202498 | JGI IMG/M metagenome (GOLD analysis project Ga0247727, IMG submission 202498) | Biofilm microbial communities from Wishing Well Cave, Virginia, United States - WW16-25 | ecosystem: Environmental > Aquatic > Deep subsurface > Groundwater > Cave microbial mat | place... | reverse complement strand
CCACAAACGAGATTCGCCAAAGTCTCAACCTGGGTTTCAAACGTTTGCGAAAACGTCCTGACATCTTGCTCAGTTGCTTCCATCATGCAGGGCTTTCCCTTAATCAACTTTTGTGAACGTCAATAGTATTGTCCATACAAAACAAAAACGCCCGTGTCTCTCGACGCGAGCGTTTTTTCTTTTTCTTTTTCTTTTTCTGCCTTCTGCCTACTGATTACTGATAACCGGCTTTTTCTCATGCCACTCCGTCGCCTGCTCGTACGCGTACGCGACTTGCAACACGCGTGTCTCATCAAACGCGCGCCCCATAATTTGAAATCCAATGGGCAGTCCTTCTGAAAATCCGCAGGGCAGCGAAATTGCCGGCACGCCCGCGAGCGGCTGCGCCAGCGTGAACACATCCGCGAGATACATTTGCAACGGGTCGTCCGCTTTCTCCCCAATCTTGAACGCGGTTGTCGGCGAGGTCGGTCCGACAATCACGTCAACTTTTTCAAATGCGCGATCGAAATCTTGCTTGATGAGCGTCCGCACTTTTTGCGCCTTTAAATAATATGCGTCGTAATAGCCCGCGCTCAGCGCGTACGTGCCGAGCATAATGCGCCGTTTGACCTCCGCGCCAAAGCCCTCGCCGCGCGTCGCGCGCAACATCTCCCACGCGTCATCGCTTCCACCCTGAGCGGAGTCGAAGGGCGCACGATAACCGTATTTCACGCCATCATAGCGCGCGAGATTCGCAGACGCTTCCGCCGGCGCGATCAAATAGTACGTTGGCAAAGCATAATCGGTGTGCGGCAAATCTACTTCTTGCGTCTTGGCACCGAGATTTTCCAAAACGCGAATCGCCGCGCGCACCGCGTCTTCGACACCTTTTTGAATTCCCGCGATAAAATATTGTCTCGGCACGCCGACGCGAATATCTTGCAGGGGCGCACGGCCGTGCGCCCCTGCGTCCAACGCCGCGGAATAATCCGGCACCGCGCGCGGCACCGATGTCGCTTCGCGCGCGTCGTGACCGGCGATGATTTGCAAAATCAGCGCGGCATCGCGCACATCTTTCGTCAGCGGTCCCACTTGATCGAGCGACGACGCGAACGCGATGACGCCATAACGCGAGACGCGTCCGTACGATGGGCGCAATCCGACGACGCCGCACAACGATGCCGGCTGACGCACGCTTCCGCCGGTATCCGTGCCGAGCGCGAACAACGCTTCATCTGCCGCGACCGCCGCGGCACTGCCGCCGGACGATCCGCCCGGCACGCGTTCCAAATCCCACGGATTATGGGTTGGAAAAAAACGCGAATTCTCCGTCGAAGAACCCATCGCGAATTCGTCCTGATTTGTTTTACCGATCAAGATCGCGCCCGCCGCGTTCAATTTTTCCATCACGGTCGCGTCGTAGGGCGGAATAAAATTATGCAAAATTTTCGAGCCGGCGGTCGTGAGAACACCGCGCGTGCAAATCTCGTCTTTGATTGCCATCGGAATGCCGAGCAATGCCGGCGCGATGGTTTTTTCGCGGCGATGCATTTGCCATTGCGCGTCGGCGGCGCGGGCTTGCTCCCGCGCGCGTTCGGCGACAACGGTGATGAATGCTTGCACGCGCGGTTCGACGGCATTGATGCGGTCAAGCGCCGCGCGCGTTAAATCGGTGGAAGTGATGTCGCCGCGTTCGAGCATTTCGCGCGCGGCGTGAATGGTGAGTTGATGCAGATTCAACCGTGTTTTTCCTTCAGCAGAGATGGTAACATTGCATCTATCTTGTTCACCAGTTCTTCCGCGATGTCCAGCGCGCGCTCGGCGTCCTCGCGCGTAAATTGCTTTTCTTTGGCATAGGTCGCATCAATGCGGTCGTCGAGCATCCTTTTGAAACGCGCACCGAATTTCTTGTCCACCAAACCCGGCTTGACGAAATGCTGACTGAAAAGGTTTAACGTGCCAGTGTGCGATTGCGGCGCGATGTCTTTCGCAATTAGTCCCGCGCGGGCAGCGCTTTCGTAAATGAAAAAAGCCATCGCGATTGGATTGCGTATATCTCCATTCGCCAATATCAACCGCGCCGAGCGCAATGTTTCGCGGGCGTCCTCCATATAGCTCGAGGCATAATGTTCGCGATCCATCTTTTCTGGCATAACCGGCGCTCCTTCTAAAAGAATTCCTTCGCGCGCAATATTCTGCAACAGCGGCAGCCCTTTAGCGCTTGCCGCATTCAACTCCGCGTGGGTCATAATCAATGTCTGCAAGTCCGGCGAATGTGATGCATCGAACTGGCTTATTGTTTCCAATTCTGCCTCAAAGATTGCCTCTTTGGCTTGCTCCGGCTCCAGGTTGTGCACCAATAACAAATCCACATCCGAATAAGGGTGCGCCTCTCCGCGCGCCTTGGAACCGTACAGAATCAGACTTTGCAATGCGCCTGCCGGCAAAATGCTTTTCAAGCGCGCGCGAAAATCCGCGAGCGCGGCGGCTTCGGCGCGCGTCAAACTGGGACGCACGGTGCGATACGTCGCGCGGCGTTCACGGACCGCCCGCGTCTTTGGTTTGGTTTCCCCTTTTGGAGTTTGGGGATTTCTTCGCTTCGCTCGCAATGACATAGTTTGGGTTTCTCGTTACCCGCCGCTTGCCACTCGTCACTCTTTCAGAATCGCGTTCACTTTGAAGAACTCGCCTTGCGAATCTTTATCCGGCGCGTTCGCAAGCACATCCGCGCGCGGCATTGACGGCGCAACCTCGTCTGCGCGCATCACGTTTTGCAACGGCACGACGCTTGCCGTCGGCGGAATCGCGGCGGTGTCGAGTTCGTTCAGCCGCGCGGCGTGATCGAGAATTGCAGAGAGTTGCGCGGTCATCTTTTCGATTTCCGCGTCGGTCAGTTTGAGTTTGGCGAGCTCGGCAATGTGTTGAACCTGTTCGCGTGTCAGCGCCATTGGTTTCTCCAACTTGATTTCAGCGGCATTATAGCATTAGCAACGCGCCGCGACAACTGACCGCCGCAAAGCCGCACTTGAACGCGGCGCGGGTGCAGGTGGAAATCGTTGCGCCGATTCAAGATGTCAACTCGATTACAAAAAGGGGCTAATCAATTTTCCCTGTTGCGCCGCCCGAAAACATCTGTTATAATCCCGGCGTTCACATTTCAAAGAGGAGATAACGTATGGACATCGGACGAGCATTTTCTTACTTCATGGACGATCAGGATTGGCTGAAGAAAATTCTGATCGGCGGTCTGATCAGCTTTCTTCCTATTCTCGGTTTTGCCGGAACGGGCTATTGGCTGACGCAAACCAAAAGAGTGTACCACGGACAGGAAATACCATTGCCAGAATGGAGCGATTTTGGCGGTTATTTTATGAAAGGGTTAATGACGACCGTAGGAACTTTACTCTACCTGCTCCCGGCATTGCTAATCGCTTGTTGCGCTTTTCTTCCGACATTCTTTCTTGGGAATAGTAGAGACGGCGGCAATATTGCCACGCTCCTAATGTTTTGCGGTGCCTGTTTGGTCGTGCTATACGCGATCGCCTTGGCGGTCTTTCTCCCGGCAGTGACGACGCGCTATGCAATCACGGAGCAATTCGGCGCTTTTTTCCAATTCGGCGAAGCGTGGCAGTTGATTCGCTCAAATACATCCGGCTATTTTACAGCGGTACTTGTAATGATGGTTGCTGGAATGATTGCAGGTACGGTTGGGAGTATCGCGTGCCTTGTTGGCAGTGCATTTACTGGCGTTTGGGCTTCTTTAGTGGGCGCGCATCTCTTTGGAAATTTCGCGAGGGGTTCGGCAGAGCAATCGCCCGCGATGGCGTAAAATTTCCAATCGAGTAAGGATTAAATGCAACAAAAGGTTTATGATCCCAATACGGTTTTCCTTATCGAACTAATTCCAGGACTTTTTGGACTTTTAGGAATTGGACATATCTACGTCGGACGCACATCTGACGGCGTTGTGCGATTGGTATTGTGGTTGGGCTTTGTGTGGGGGGCATGGATCGTTGCTTGGTTGTTCACCGCCGTTCTAGTAGGAATATGTTGCATGCCTTTCATTCTTGCGGCCCAAGTTGGGGTGCCAATCTGGTCGGCATACAACTTGAAAAATACACTACTATTGTCTGGTTCTTCGACCGTTCAGTAAACGCGTTGTAACAGATTTCAAAGGAGTAATTCACCATGTCCCAAAACCTTCCGGCATCCGATGTGAACGACAATGACAAATTGATGGCGGCGCTTGCATACTTTTTTCCAGTAATAGTGCCGGTGATCATTTTGCTGGTGGAGAGCATGAATCTGCGACCCTATCAAAAGTATCATGCTATTCAATCGCTTGGATTATCAGTCGTAGCATTAATCTATTCAGTGATTGCCTGCATCACGACCGCAGTCTGCGGGTTCATATTGACCCTGACGGTGGTCGGTGCAATTGTAGTTCCGTGCCTTTTCGTGTTTTTCCTCTTTCCATTTATCCCCAACATCTACTATGCTATCATCGCATATGCACGACCCGCATACTTTGAAATCCCTGTCGTTACCAAGTTTATGAAACAACAAGGCTGGTTATCCACCACCGCGTAAATCTGAACGCACCAAAATAAACAGGAGAAGATTTCATCATGTCACCAAAAGTGAAAAATGGATTGAGTACTGGCGCAGTGGGCGCGTTGCTCAATCTTTGCGTCGGAGCTATTCCTTGTTGCGGACAAATCGTGGCGCTTGGTGCGGGAGGAATTGCCGGCTATCTCACCGGGCGCGGCGAGCCATTTGCCACCAAGGGAGAAGGCGCAAAGTCCGGCGCTATATCGGGCGCCATTTCTGGCGCACTTGTATTAGTGGGTCAGCTCATCGGCGCAATCGCCTTTCAGTTGCTTGGGCCAGTTATTTTGAGAGCAATGGGGCAATCTTCATCAGCGCTAGATTTCGGTGGGGGTATAGGGTTGACCGTGGTAATCTCCTGCTGTCTTGGGCTGGTCGGCGTTGGATTTGCCGCCGGCGCTGGCGCGCTCGCTGGATACATGGCAACTCAGCCCCAGCAAGCGCAGGCATAACGCGAATCAATATGAAAGCAACGAGGGCGCGCACTACGCCCTCGTTTTTTATGCTATAATCCTTTTTGTCATGTTCGCCATCATCTCGCAATTTCTCACTGCGCTCGGGCTTGCCTCCGCGTCCGGTTTGAACGCGTACATTCCGCTCCTCATCGTCGCGCTCACCGCGCGCTTTACGGATCTCCTCAAACTCAACTCGCCTTTTGATATTCTCGCGAATGAATGGGTTATCGGCGCGCTCGGCATTTTGCTCGCGATTGAAATTGTCGTGGACAAAATTCCTGCCGCCGATACGCTCAACGACCTCATCCAAACTTTTATCCGCCCGACCGCCGGCGCGATTCTCTTCGCCGCCAGCACAAATGCGATCACGGATCTGCATCCGATTCTTGCCGCGATTCTTGGCTTGATGCTCGCGTTCGGCGTCCACGCGACCAAATCCGCCGCGCGCCCGCTCGTCACGGCAAGCACCGGCGGCGTCGGCAATCCGGTTGTGAGCACGGTCGAAGACATAGCGGCGGTTGGCATATCCATCGCCGCGATTGTTTTCCCGATTTTGATTGCCATCCTCGCGCTGATCGTAATCAGTCTAGTCGCACGCGCAATTTTTTCGCGGCTCAACGCGTAATGATTTTACGCGGAACTTTATCCGCGCGCGCGGCGTCTATGGAGTGCGAGCGGACTGCTCGCACCACACAAAGGAGGCACCATGCAAAATCGAATCACGCTCGCCGTCGCCGTGCTCGCGCTTCTCATCGGCGCGATGCTGGTCGCGTATCTCGCGGCATCGCCGCGCGTCGCGCCGAGCGCGCTGAATGCCGCGACGAGCGCGCTGAGCACAACCGCCGACGCCGGAATTTTTGTTTCCGGCGCGGGCAAGGTGCGCGTCAAGCCGGATATCGCGCAAGCAAGCATCGGCGTGGAAGTGACCGCCGCGAATCTCGCAGACGCAACCGCGCAGGCGAATCAAAAAGCGAGCGCGTTGATTGAGCGCATCAAAAGTTTTGGGGTCGCGGAGAGAGACATCCAAACGATTCAGTACAATGTTCAGCCGATTATGTCTCAACCGCGCACCGGCAGTGCGCTCACGATCACTGGCTATCGCATCAGCAACACGTTGAGCATAACGATTCGCAAGATCAATGATGCCGGCAAAATTCTCGACGCGGCGGTTGCCGCCGGCGCGAATAATATTTACGGCGTTTCGTTCGGCGTTGACGATCCGACGCCTTATCAACAGCAGGCGCGCGCGTTAGCCGTCAAAGACGCGACCGAAAAAGCAAAGCAACTCGCGCAAGCCGCGAATATTTCGCTCGGCAAAATCGTGAGCATCAGCGAAGGCGGCGCGTCGCCGCGTCCCGTTTTTCGGACCGCCCTTGCGTCAGCAGAAGCCGCGAGCGTGCCGCTGGAAACCGGCGAATTGGAAATTAGTATTTCGGTCGAGATGAAATTCGCGGTGCCGTAGGGATTTGTCATTGCGAAGCACGCCGCCGGTGTGACGAGACAAACGAGGATGCTTGATAGCATCCTCGTTTTGTTTGTGGTATAATTTCCGCACTTGCAAAAAATGGGGAGGCGAAAATGGCGAACGACCGTCCTTCATCCAATGATAACTTTTTGAAACAAGTTCTCGGAAGCAGTGTCATCGTCGCTTTGATTACGGTGTTTGGTCCGTTCCTCATCCAAAGATTTGGATCGCCAACGCCGCCGGCGATCAATACATTGCCGCCCCAGATTGTGACGGTAGTGGTAACGACAACGCCGCCGGTCATCGCGCGCGCCGTAACGCCAAAACCGGAACCCATTACCGGAAATTGTCCGCCCGCGTCAAGTTCATGGTACCCTGCCTATTACCCTGGCTCCGACAATCTCAGAGGACCCTTTGCGGATGGAACCTATTTCATTTACAGTCAACGAACTGGATTCGTTGGGGTCTGGGACTCATTTTCGTCAAGATATATTTCGGAAGTCAGCATCGCCACTTTGCCGCGTGACCAATGGTTTGCCGTGCCGAGCACGCGCCACCTCGTCTGCATTAATTCCAGCGCCAACACAATTATCTCTTCCTATTATTCGCCATGAATTTTGAACCGCGGCCGGAAATTCAGCAAATCCTCAACACTCTACCGACTCAGCCCGGCGTCTACCAGATGAAAGACGAACGCGGCGAAATTATTTACGTCGGCAAAGCGATCAATCTGCGCAATCGCGTGCGCTCGTACTTTCATTCGTCGCAGAGCCAAGAGCCGAAAGTGGGGCGGCTCGTCGCGCGCATTCGCGATATTGATTGCATCGTGACGGAGACCGAGCTCGAAGCGCTCGTCCTCGAATGCAACCTCATCAAAAAATTCAAGCCGCATTTCAACGTGCGGCTCAAAGACGACAAACGCTATCCGTACATCAAAGTTACGTGGCACGAGCCATTTCCCAAAGTGTACGTCACGCGGCGGATGGAGACGGACGGCTCGCGCTATTTCGGTCCGTTCACCGCGGTGTGGGCGGTGCACGAAACGATGGACACGCTCCGGAAAATTTTCCCGTACCTCACCTGCGACCGCGACATCACCGGCAACGATAAACGCGCGTGCCTCTATTACGACATCGGCTTGTGCCTCGCGCCGTGCATCGGCGCGGCGACGCGCGAAGAATATCGCGCGATGATCGAGCGGCTGTGCCAATTTCTCGAAGGCAAATCGGAGCAAGTCACGGAATCCTTGCGCGCGAAATTGGACGAGTCGGCGGAGCGGCTCGAGTACGAACGCGCCGCGCGTTATCGCGATCAATTGCACGCGCTCGCGCGTATCACCGAGCGGCAAAAAGTCGCGTCGCTCGTGCCGATTGATCAAGACGTAATCGCGTTTGCGCGCGACGACGGCGACGCGTGCGTCCAAGTTTTTTTCGTTCGCAGTGGCAAATTGCTCGGGCGCGAATATTTTGTTTTGGAAGGGACCGAAGACGAAAGCCAAGAGCAAGTGCTGTCGTCTTTCGTCAAACAATTTTACGATCAAGCCGCGTTCGTGCCGCCGGAAATTTTATTGCCGGAGCGACTCGACGAAGCGCAGATCATCGCAGCGTGGCTCAAGAATCGGCGCGGAGAGACGGTGACGTTCCAAGTGCCGCGCGCAGGGCAGAGCCAAGAGTTGATGGAGATGGCGGCGGAGAACGCGCGCATCACGCTGAATAGTTTACAGGCGCAATGGCTCGCGGATGAAACGAAACAAATGGGCGCGGTCGCGGATTTGCAAGAAACGCTCGGCTTGCAAAACCCGCCCTTGCGAATGGAATGCTACGATATTTCGAATACGCAAGGCACGAATTCCGTCGGCGCGATGGTGGTCTTTGAGCGCGGCGCGGCGAAGAAAAGCGATTATCGCAAATTTAAAATTCGCACGGTGGACGGCGCGGACGATTTCGCGAGTTTGCAGGAAGTCTTGCGCCGGCGTTTTCGGCGATTGATTGACGCGCGCGGCGTGGATTCCGTAGGGGCGACCCTTGTGGTCGCCCAAGATGCGGAAAATGTAGGGGCAACCCTCGCGGTTGCCCCCGATGCCGCCGCGAAAAAAACGCGCGTCGCAATTTCCGCGCAAGCCAAAGCCGACGAATCATTTTCGCGGATGCCCGACCTCGTGATCATTGACGGCGGTAAAGGACAATTGAGCGCGGCGCAAGAAATTTTCAACGAATTGGGCATCGAAGGTGTGCAATTAATTAGTTTAGCAAAACAAGAGGAAGAAGTTTTCGTTCCGATCCGCGCGGATTCATTGCGCTTGACGCGCTCCTCCGAAGCGCTGAAACTTTTGCAACGCATTCGCGACGAAGCGCATCGCTTTGGCATCACGTATCATCGCGCGTTGCGAAATAAACGCGGGCTGGTATCGCAACTCGATGCGATTCCCGGCATCGGTCCGCGCCGGCGGCGCGCGTTGCTCGCGCAGTACGGCTCGCTCGACAAAATGCGCGACGCGCCGGTGGATGAACTCGCGACGGTGCAAGGAATGTCGAAAGAGGCGGCGAAGCGGTTGAAGGAGATGTTGTAGACAACAGACAACAGACAATAGACGACAGAAAAGAATATCTGGCGTCTGTTGTCTGACTTCTGAATTCTGATTCCTATGGACGCTCTTGATTCTCTCCGCACGCACCCGTGGTTTTCCAAACTCACGCTCGAACAATTTGCCGCGCTGATGGCGTTGGCAAAGCGCGAAGTGTTCGCGCCCGGCGCGAACCTTGCGCGGCAGGGCGATCTCGGCAACCAGTTTTTCGTCATCGAAAGCGGCTCGGTCAATTTGCGCCATACAGACGCTGAAGGATTTGAGACGACGCTCGGTGTCATCCCATCGCCCACGGCCGCCAACGCGAATGTCCCCTCAAAGAATTATTTTGGCGAGCAGATGTTTACGACGGAAGAGCCGTACGAAAATCATGCTGATGCGCTGACGGAAACCGTCGCGTTTGTGACGACGCGGCAGGATTTCGATAAATTCAAATCAGAAAATCCGGAAATCCTTACAGCGCTCGCTTTTATCGCCGCCGCGGAGAAAAAGCGCACGCACGGATTCAAATGGGTGCAGAAAGGTGAAATTGTTGAGCACGTTATTCGTAAACATTGGTGGGCGCTCGCGCCGAAAATCGCGCCGCTTATTTTTATCACGCTGGGCTTGGTCGTCGGGGATATGCTCGCGGAAGCCTTTCTCAAGTTTGATCTTTTGGGTTGGACACTGCGCTTTCTCGTAATCGGAAGTGTGGTGTGGATCGCATGGGTGACGTTCGATTGGTATAACGATGAATATGTTTTGACGAATCAACGCATTCTGCATGTTGAACGCGTTCTGATCATTCAGGAATCAAGCAAGAGCGTCGCGTTGGATAAAGTGCAAAACGTGCGCCTTGATTTGGCGTTGCCGTCGCAATGGCTCGGCGTCGGCTCGCTGGTCGTGCAAACCGCGAGCGGCGGCGAGGGCGACATTACGCTGACGATGGTCGGAAACGTGACCGAAATTCGCGGCTTGATTCTTTCGCTGAAAGATCGGATCCGCGCGCGGCAACTGGCGGATGAACGCGAGAAATTCCGACAACAGATTCGACAAGAACTGCGGCAATACATTGCGCCGGGAACGGATGAAAATGTGGCGCCGGTGACGGTCGCTCCAAAAGAAAAGAGGACGATGGCGCAATCCGTGCGCGCAGGAATTCGATCTGCGCTGTCGCTCGAAGTATACGAAGGCAATCGGGTCATGTGGCGCAAGCACTGGTTCGTGCTGTTCAAAAGCACTTATAAATATTTTTTCGCGCTGATCGGATTGGATTTGCTGTTCATCTTGATCGCGAACAGTCCGACCCTGCAGATTCTCGGCGCCGGGGGATTCTTGTTCGGCGGCTTGACGATTTTTTTGCTCGTTCTGGCGGGGCTGATTTGGAATTGGATTGACTGGCACAATGACATTTATGCGGTGAACGACTCGATTATCGTGGACGAAGAGCGCCTCCCGTTCAACATCAAGACAAAATCGAATGCCGCGCCATTGGATCAAGTCCAAGATATTCGCGTGGAGATCCCTAGCCCGGTCGCGGCAATTCTGAATTACGGCACCGTGATTATTCAAACTGCCGGCAAAGGCGAGCCCTTGACGTTTGATTGGATTCACAACCCGCGCCACGCGCAACAAGAAATATTCAAGCGCATCGAAGCCGCGCGCACGCGCCGCACCGAACAAGAAGCGTCGGCGCGCAGTCGTTCGGTCGTGGACGCTTTGCTCGCGTATCACGCGCTGGCGCAAGAAACGTCTTTGCCACGCGCGACACCGGCAACGGAGACGCCGGCAGATGATGCGAACGCGCCCGCGCCGCCGGCACTACCCGCGCCTCCGCCGGCTTCTCCCAATTCTTCCGACAACGCCGACGAGCCCAAGGCGTAAGCCGCGTCGCAATTCTTTTCGCGCGCTTGACGGACTCAATCCAAAAGAACTATGGATTCCCTCGCTCCGTATGATAGAATGACGGCGTAGTTATATTTGCTCGCTTTTAGACTTTCCGAAATAATTTTTTACCGCCACACTTGCACCGCACTGCGTGCGTGCAGTGCAGGTGAGACGCGAAGGGCGCGAAGGAAAACGTGTTGGTTTCAGGCTTGTTTTGTTGCTTGAACTTGGCGTTCTTTGCGTCTTCGCGGTGAGATTTTCTATTCTGAATAAAGTCTATTTCATTGAGCGAGTGGTTTTGCTCGCCGCAATTAAGGAGTGTGGCATTGAAAATCGAACAAGCGCGCTGGATGAAAAAATCCGGCTGGGAGCCGGCAAAGCCGGGAAAATTGGGCGATGCCGCGCAATTAGTATTGCTGTTTGGCGGCACCTCATTGATGAAAGAACGCTTTGCGCTCGACGAAATTCGCGCGGCGTACCCGCGCGCGCATTTGATGGGCTGTTCCACTGCCGGCGAAATTTTTGGCACGCAAGTCTCGGATGATTCGCTCGTGACAACCGCGATTCACTTTGAGCATACGCGCGTGCAAGGCGGCAGTGTGGACATTGCGAACGGCGAAGATAGTTTTTCTGCGGGCGAACGCTTGGCACAAATGTTGCCGCCGGCAGGACTGACGCACGTTTTTGTTTTGTCGGAAGGCAACTTGGTGAATGGAAGCGATCTGGTGAGCGGCTTGGCAAAACATTTGCCACCGCACATTACGATCACCGGCGGATTGTCCGGCGATGGCGATCGCTTTCAAGAAACCTACGTCATGTGGGACGGCGCACCGCGGCAAAAAAATATCGCGGTGTTAGGATTGTACGGAGAGAAATTAAAAGTAGGTTACGCCTCGTTGGGCGGTTGGGATCCGTTTGGACCCGAGCGATTGATTACGCGTTCGAAGGGCAATGTCCTCTACGAACTTGATGGGAAATCCGCGCTCGAACTCTACAAACTTTATTTGGGCGATGAAGCCAAAGGGTTGCCGGCAACCGGCTTACTTTTTCCGCTCAATTTGCGCTTGCCGGATCGCGAGCATCAAGGCGTCGTGCGCACGATCCTCGCCGTTGATGAAGCCGCGGGCAGTTTGACTTTTGCCGGCGATGTGCCCGAGGGCGCGTACGCGCGTTTGATGCGCGCGAATTTTGATCGCTTGATTGATGGCGCGGTCGGCGCGGCGCGCAACAGCCGGCAGATTCAGACGTTCAGCCAAGCTCCGCCGGAACTGGCGATCTTGATCAGTTGCGTCGGACGCAAATTAATTTTAAAACAACGCATCGAAGAAGAAGTGGAAGGTGTGCGAGACGTGATGGGAGAGAACACGGTGTTGACCGGGTTTTATTCGTACGGAGAAATTTCGCCCTTTACGCCCAATGCCAAGTGCGAATTGCACAATCAAACCATGACGATCACCACGTTCTCGGAAAACTGATGATCCGCGAAAGAATCCGGAGCGCGTTTCACGTGGCTCAAGCTGATCTGCACAGTTTGCTCAAGCGGCAAATCAAACGACACATCGGTGAACCGCAATCCCTCCCGGAAGATTGGGAGGGATTTATTCACGCGGTCAATGCCGCTTACCGCGAGTTCGATCACGACCGCGCGATGCTGGAACGCTCGCTGGATCTCACCTCGCAGGAATTGCTCGGCGCGAATTCCGCGATGCGCGCGGTCTACGAGCGGCTGATCGAATCCAGCGTGGACGGCATTTTTGCGTACGACCGGAGTTTTCGATTTACCGTCTGGAATCCGGAAATGGAGCGCATCGCCGGCATTCCGCGCATGCATGCCGTGGGCAAAAATTATTTCGATCTATTTCCCATCTTGCGCGAACATCCCCAACAACAATTTTTTTCCGATGCGCTCGCCGGCAAACCCATGCTCGCGCCCGAAATGCAATTCATTCAAAACCATGCCGGGACGCGATTTTTCGAGGGCTATTTTTCGCCGCTCTTGAGCGATACCGGCGAGATCATTGGCGGGCTCGCCATCGTGCGCGATATTTCCGCGCGCAAAGTTGCCGAAGCCGAAACCCAAAGCCGCGCGAACGAATTTGCCGCGCTCTATGAAATCATTCATGATCTCGCCGGCGAGTACGACGTGCCCAAACTTCTCGACACGATCATCGAACGCGCCACGACGCTCCTCGCCGCGCCGGGTGGCAGTGTTTTTTTACTGGACGCGGAAAAAGGTGAATTGGAACTCGC
>Ga0247727_10014304_pt1 | contig 13212 bp, 11 predicted proteins | sample WisWelCaveWW1625_FD_202498 | JGI IMG/M metagenome (GOLD analysis project Ga0247727, IMG submission 202498) | Biofilm microbial communities from Wishing Well Cave, Virginia, United States - WW16-25 | ecosystem: Environmental > Aquatic > Deep subsurface > Groundwater > Cave microbial mat | place... | reverse complement strand
TAAAATTCCAGAAGAACGGTTAAGCGGCTTTACTAAATTACTTGCTTTAGATGAAGCGGTTTTTCAAGAATTGTTGACGGTGCTGGGTAATTCTCCGCTTATTTATATAGAAAAAAAAGAGAAAGAAAGCACAAATTTTGAGCGAAAGTTCCAACGTTTGGCAAAAGAATGGAGAGAAGAAACAGCCCATGTATCATCTATGACTGATTTAGTTTTGCATCCAAAATATCAAAATATCATTGGCATGGGGACAGCCGTTCTTTCTATTTTATTTCGTGAATTACAAAGAGACCCGCATTATTGGTTTTGGGCTTTAAGCGCTATCACTGAAGAAGACCCGACAAATCCCGAAGACGCCGGTGATTTGCCAAAAATGACGGAATCCTGGTTAAAATGGGCAAGAAATAAGGGATATTTATAAATGTCTGCTATTGATCTTGAATTCGCATTCAATAATCTGAAAAAAAGGGATATTTGATTTGTAATGACGGTACGTTGGAATCCGGGGTTGAGAAAGTGGCAATTTATGCTAAAAATGGGGTTCCTAAACACATGGCCAGACAACTTCCTTCCGGAATGTGGACAAGCAAGTGTGGCATATTAGAAGATATTGAGCATGAAACATTAGATGCTTTATATGGATTTGATGAACTCGGATATGGACAAATAGTTAAATTTTTGAAAAGACCCGTACAATTTCAAAAGTATAGAACAGCAATAAATTGAAGGAATCCACGCCGTTCTATTTGGATCAGCTTCACCAGGAGCTTTCCGCGCGCGGGGCGCCGGTGATCTCAGAACCCGAAAACGAGCCCTGGGGCCTCAGGGAGTTCAGCCTCCGCACTCCGGATGGACATCGAATCAAGTTCGGCGAGCCAATACCGGCCAGCTAACGTTAAGATGCCATTGTTGGCCAAAAGTTAAAAAAAATTCCAACTTTTTTTTGAACACGGATGACACGGATGACGCGGATTTACACGGATAAAAAATCCGTGAGAATCCGTTTAATCCGCGTCATCCGCGTTCGAAGCTTTTGCTTTAAAGCTGCTCGATGAGCTTCGGTTTTCAGCTTGCCTGAAAATCCGACGAAGGCCGTTACGATCCCTCTTCTCCTTAAAACAAAGACATTTCAGACTCAACTCGTCGGCTTATCCGGCGGCGGCAGTTTGGCGAAGAAATCCGTATAAATCCGGCGGGTGTATTCGTCTTGCAAATAGCGCACGCGATACGGATCCGGCGAAGCAACCACGAAGCCGACGTGATGCGGCCGCGCCGCCATGCGCTTCATCTAAAAAACAATTTTAAAAACATCCGTCAACAGCCACCAAATTCCAAACAGCAGGACGGCGGCTGGAATAACAAATCGCAACCAGTAATAAAGCCACGGCGAATTACCGGCGGTTTGCAGTTCTTTGAGCGCGTCGGCGCGTTTCATGCACCACGCCACCGAGATGATCGCGAGCAAACAACCCAGCGTTTGCATGCCGGAGCCGAACGTCAGATCCCACGGAACAAAAATTTCCATGTTGATCATCGGCGCCATCGCGAGAACAAAGACCAGCGCGGCCGCTAGCCATACGGCCTGCCGGCGCGTCAGGCGGGTGTTGTCGGTGAGACCGGCGACGAGCACTTCAAACGCAGCGACGTCGGACAAATAACCTGCGCCGAAAAGCCCAAGATAAAAAAGCAGGCCAAAGAGCCAACCCGCCGGCATCGCGTCAAAAATTTTCGGCAGCGTGAAAAAAATCAGTCCGGGGCCGCTGTCGGGCTCAAGGCCAAACGCAAAAACTGCCGGGATGATGACAAAACCGGCAAGCACGCCCGAGATTGTATCGCCCGCGACCGTCCAGACGGCGTTCGACTTCAAGTCGTCGCCCACGTTTAAATATGAGCCATACACCACCATGAACGTGCCGCCGAGAGAAAGAGAAAACATCGCCTGGCCGAGCGCGGCGAACATGACCTGGCCGGTCAAAGCGCTGAGATCGAATTTAAGGATGTACCACTCGATGCCGGCGAACGCGCCGGGCAAAGTGACGGCGCGGATAATGAGAATGATCAAAATGACGAGCAGCGCCGGCATAATCCATTTGCTGATGGTTTCGATGCCGGACCGTAATCCTCTCAGCAAAACCGTGGCGCAGGCGAGAATCATGAGGCTGGAACAGAGTATTTGCAGCAGGAACGATTGGCTCGCGAAGCCAGTTGGCGGCGGTAAAATCGCCGCGGCTTGCCAAGAGAAGTTTAATGCCGACGCCAGTTCACATATCGCGTAATACAACACCCAACCGACGGCATTGGTGTAATATGCGGTCGCGGCGGCCACGATAAAAAAGAAGAACCATCCCACCTGCCGACCAAAAGGCAATCCCGCTTGCGCAAAAGCGCCGACCGTGCCTTGACGCGTGTGGCGTCCCAATGCCCACTCGGCCATGAGCGCCGGCACGCAGATGAAAACAACGACGAAGAGATAAAAGAACACAAATGACGCGCCGCCGAATTTGCCCACCATGTAAGGAAAGCGCCAGAAATTTCCCAGGCCGACGGCCACGCCGATCATGGTCATCAGCAGGCCGAATCGTGAGGTGAAGGTTTCGCGTGTGTTGTTGCGCAAATCGTTTTTTAATGGTAAAAAATCGTATTTTTTACTTCACTTCTTTCGCATAATCATCCCCATAATACTTGCTCGTGATGCGCGTGTGAAATTTAACCGCGGAAACCGGTTCATATTTCGGCTTGCCCAAACCGGGGAGCACTTCGAGGATTTCATCTTCCCAAACATAAACGGCCATGGGGAAAGTGATGCGCGGTTTATCCCACAGTTGCGAAGCGCGCGGCTTGCTCACCCGATGCGTCGTTGAAGGCAGGCGGTCGTTGGTGATGCGCTGCATGTAGTCGCCGGTGTTGAGAATGATCGTGCCGAACGGCGGGTTCAAGCGAATCCACTTCATGTTTTCGTGATTTAACACTTGCAGCCCGTCGATTTCCTGCGAGGGCAACAGCGTGAAGAAATCAACGTCCTCATGGCCCAGCATGCGTCCGGCGCCGGTGGCCGCGTCGCCTGCGCTCAAAGGCGGATAGTAATTCAACCGGAACCCGAAATTCGTGCGCGTCAATCTGCGGTCGTACAAATGCGGATCGCAGCCGAGATAACGCAGCACGCTTTGCATGATCGGGAGAATCAATTTTTCATGCGCGGCGCAAATTTTCCGAAAAAACGGCTCGTAATTCGGCAACGGCCAAAAGTCGGTTTCGTTATAATCGGGAAGGTAGTCAAAATTAAACGCGCGGCGGCAGAACACCCAACCTTCGACGAGATCGGGATGAATGATGCTCGTCTCTTTGCCGGGGAAATAACCTTGATTGACCGAGCCGAAACGCTGCGCGCGATATTTCAGGCGCTGCTCTTTGGTGGTGGTTTCAAAAAGCTCGCGGGTTTTGCGCTGCGCGTCGACATAAAGCTGTGGATCGACGCCGTGTCCGGCGAGAATCGCAAAGCCGATGCCTTCGAGCGCGGCGCCAAGCTGTTGCGCAAATATTTCCTTGCCTTGCTCGCCGCCCGCAAAGAACTCGCGCAGGTCGCAGGTTTTGATCTCGTAATCGTCGTCGAATTGATCTTCCTGCTGTTGCTCGGCCAAATGATAGCTTTGCTCTTTTTTAACCTGCTCGTAGCGGCTAAACTCCTGGTTCAAAGCGGTGATGCCTTGATCTTGTGTGGAATTCATGATTCATTCTCCGTCGTGCTGCAATTGCCGAATAAAAATTTAATAAAATCTGTAAAAAAATGACCAACGGATAAAAGGCGGCCAACGGAATAGCCCCTCCTCACACATGTCATTCTGGAAGAATCCTTTTTCACACCAGCACAGTCCTTGAAATGAAAAAAGATTCCTACGGAATGACAGCCTCGTTTTATAGTATTACTTTGGAAAAACTATCACAACCGCGAAGCCTGCCCTGCCGCAGGCCAGGGATTTTTTTCACCACAAATGCCACAAAGCGCACAAAGAAAAAAGTTGACTTTTGTGTTCTTTCCCTGGCCTGCGGCAGGGCAGGCTTTGTGGCCTTTGTGCCCTTTGTGCCCTTTGTGGTTGAGTTTGGTTGCGGCTGATTCCGCGTTACGCCTGAATAGTTACAATTTATTTCATTTTAAATCCGTTGACCATTTGATCAGACTTTTTCACCAACCAACTCGGCTTCGTTCTTTTGTTCGGCCGGGCGATACTTCGAAGGATAGTTAACGATCTTATCCCACTCGTCGGCCGTCGAACGCGCCACAAAGGCGACCAGCGGCTCGTCGCCGAGGTTGAACACTTCGTGCGGGCAGCCGGGCTCGATATAAATGAAATCGCCGGCCTCGTTGATCACCGACTCTTTCAAATCGGGGCCGAAGTCGTGGCGGACTTTGCCTTGCAGGATGTACAGCATCACTTCAAAGCCGTCGTGAATGTGCGCGTAAGCAATCGCGCCGGGCGGCACGGTGGCGACGTTGATCGACAGGCTCTGCGCGCCGCAGTTGCGTCCCGAGAGGCCTTGTTGATACTGGATACCGTTCCAGCCGCGTTGGTGCGCCGCCGCGCCGTCGCTGCGCAAAACCTGGATGCCGTCGTGCGCTTCCACCAGTTCGGATAGCACGGATTTGTCTTTGTTCATGGATAATATCCTCGCCGATCATTGATGGGTTTTAAAAACAATTATCTATATTACGTTTTTCGCCCCACCAGCACCGCCAGCGGCGCGCGCCGCCACGTCACCTCGACTTCGAATCCGACCGCAGAGAGCATCGCGATTTCCTGGCGCAGCGGGAAGTATCTATCTTCGTTGGCCCACGCGGCAGAAAATTCTTTGATCTGGCGCAGCGAATAAAACTGGCTCATGTGTTTGTCCCAAATTTTCATATACCGCTGCGAGAGTTTGGGATTGTCCGCGATGCAGCAATCGCCGCTGGCAAAAATGCCGCCGCCCTTAAGAGCCGCATAACATTTCGCATAAAATTGTTGTTTGGCTCCGGCGTCGTGAATGTGGTGCAACGCCAGCGTCGCCACGATGGCGTCGCAACGCGGCAACGCTGTGGCGAGAAAATCGCTATGCCGCAAATCCAACTGCGCCGCGCGTTTTTTCGCGAGACGGCGGCGCGCCAGCGCTAACATTTCAGCGTCCGCATCGATGCCGACAATGCGAGCCTGCGACGAAACGCGAAGACAGCGGGCGGACAATGCGCCGGTGCCGATGCCAAAATCAACGATCGTCGGCTGTGGCTTTTCCACCAGCGTTATCAACGCGGCGACTTCGTCGAGCATTTCATCATAATCCGGGATGAACGTGCGAATGCGCTGGTCGTATTCGGAGAGCTTTATTTTTAGATGTTGGGCGACGGACACAGGGCAAAAAAGCAAAAAAGATAAAAAGACAAACGGTGAAAGGGAAATTAATTTTTTGTCGTCAAAATTTGTAAAGCTTGCTGCGGGGAGGCGTATTGGAAGCCGTCGCCGAGCATGAAGCTGTCGAGCACCATATCCAAAACCGGCCGGAAGCGCGAAGTGTGTTCCGGCCAGTAAGCAAACGTGATGAGGGCCTGGAACAATTTGTTGCTCACCACCGCCATGTAACAACGCGCTTCGCGATGCTCGTTGGGATCATCGAAAGAATATATGACGCCGGCCAGCCGCTGGCCGCTGCGTTCCAGGACGCGAATTTCATCTTCTTTGACGTCAGGGTGATCTTTCTGCAAGAGGGACCATAATTGCTCCCGGGGACTGGGCAGCGGAATATCGACCTGCGGCAAATGGAAATACGAAACTTCCAAAACGCAGTCTTCTGCCGGGTCTTCGAACTTGACGCTGCCGCCCTTTTGCGGGGTGACTTTCCAGTCTTCGGGATACCAGAATTGCATGTTGCCGCGGTCGGCGATAAAAATTTTGTGTTTCATGGGAGAATCATTTTTTAATTGCTATTGTGTACGTTTTTTTCTATTTTGAGTTAAGTGAAGCCAGTTTGCTTTTCACCACCCTTCCTCGGAGAGAAGTGATGTCTACAACACTTGTTGAAACTGCCAAACCCCATCCGGCGGACGGAACAATTTTCGCCGATCAGGATTTGCCGCTCGAACAGCGCACCGACGTCACCGTCGATGAGTTGGAGAAAATGTCGCTTCCAATGCCGGCTGAACTTTATAACGGAAAGGTGGTGTTCAAAATGGCAAATCATATTCACTCGGTGATTCAGGCAGCCGTCTCCGGTGAAATTTATATTTATTTGAAGACGAATCCCGTTGGCGTCGTTAGCACGGACGAAAATTACCGTCTCTGGCCGGAGCGCTCCGATCAATCTCGCATTCCGGACGTAGCCTTTGTCACCAAAGAACGCCTTCCCAAAGGGCAAAACCGTTTTTTGCCAATTGCCCCTGATCTGGCCGTCGAAATTTTGTCGCCGACGAACAATTTTGACGATGTGATGCTGAAGGCCGAGGAATATTTGCAGCAAGGCACGCAGATCGTTTGGGTTGTTATTGTCAGCACGCGCGAGGTGATCGTCTGCACTGCCGAGGGCAAACACTTCGTCAAAGACGTGTTGACGGTGCCCCAGCTTTTGCCGGGCTTTGAATTGCCGGTCAAGACGATTTTTGCCGGCCTTGACACCCCATGACCTTAAGCTTTTTATTGCTATTGCCCACCGGATTTCTTATGTTTAATCAAACCCAGCCCACTGATTCTCGAATTATTTACGGAGCCATTCATGTCTACCGTACTTATTGAAACCACCAAACCGCAAACGCCGGAGGCAAAGCTTTTTGCCGGCGAGGATTTGCCGCTCGAACAGCGCACTGACGTCACCGTCGACGAATTGGAGAAAATGTCACTGCCGATGCCGGCTGAACTTTACAACGGAAAGGTGGTGTTCAAAATGGCAAATCCTCTACATGGCGCTATTCAATGGACGATTGGCGGCGAGCTTTATATCTATTTGAAAAAAAATCCGCGCGGCGTGGCTTTTACGGAAGCCCATTTTAAACTCTGGCCCGAGCGTGACGATCATGCCCGCATTCCGGATGTTGCCTTTATTGTCAAAGAGCGTTTGCCCAAGGACTGGCTTCATTATCCGGCGATGGCGCCGGATCTGGCGGTGGAAGTTTTGTCGCCGACGGACAGTTTTGAGGCGACGATGGAAAAGGTCGACGAATACTTGCGACAAGGCACACAGATCGTTTGGGTCGTCATCACCAGCACGCGCGAAGTATTGGTTTGCACGACCAAAGGCAAACAGACCGTTGCCGACGTGCTCACCGCGCCGGATCTTCTGCCGGGTTTTGAATTGCCGGTCCAAACCATTTTCGCCAGCCTCGAAACATCGCGACTTAACGGTTAGCAAATTGCGCCTTTAAATCCGCATAAAAATTCGCTTCCGCCATATTTCCTCGTTTCCGAAAACCATTTTCGAGAACCGCGCATTTGACGCCAATCATTTCGGCGGTCAGGTGGCGCCATTCCTCCCGTAACCCGCCTTGTTCATATACCTTCATCAATGCCGTGACGCGATAACGATCAATGCCAAACTCGCTGTGCGAAAGTTGATCGCTATGCCCGCCGCGTTTTACAATCAGCGGCTCGGCGAGAAATCCCACCTCAAACTGCGCAGCAACGCGCAACCACAGATCGTAATCTTCACAAATGGGAAGTTGCTCGTCAAAAACGCCGACGGCCTCAAACAATTCGCGCCGCACTAAAACCGAGGACGGGCTGATGATGCAGCGCGGCAGGCATAACGGATAAATCCAGCCGCCGGTTTTGGCATGAATCTTTTTTTGGTTGACGCGCACGCCGCGGCGAATCCAGATTTCATCGGTGTAGCAGAGCATGATCTCCGGATGCGCGTTCATCCAGGCGATTTGCCGCGCGAGTTTTTTCGGCAGCCAGAGATCGTCGGAATCCAAAAACGTGATGAATTTTCCGCGCGCATTTTTAATTCCACCATTTCGCGCTGCCGACGCGCCGGCATTGGGTTGAAAAAAATAGCGCACGCGCTCGCCGTATGACTCGGCCAACTCGCGCGTCGCATCGGTCGAGCCGTCGTCGACGATGATCAACTCAAATTTTTTTTCCGTTTGCGAAAGAACGGAGTCGACGGCCTCGCGGAGAAAAGCGGCGCGGTTGAAAGTCGGAATGATGACCGAGGCCGCCGGCGTACCGCAACATTCATGTTGCGTTTCCATTGCTTTTAAAAATTCAGTAAAGTTTCGTAGCGGGGCTTGGGCTGCAACCTCACAGGCGCACCACAAAGGCACAAAGGACACAAAGAAAGAACACGAGATTTGGCTATTCTTTCTTTGTGCGCTTTGTGGCCTTTGTGGTAAAAAAAATCCCTGGCCTGCGGCACCGCGTGGCGCGGCGGGCGCCAGGGCAGGCTTCACGGCTGCGATAGTTTTTCCAGGATAATACTACAACGTGATCGTCTGCGCTTGCAGCGACCGGTCGATCAAATACAGCGCCGCCGGCAGATTTTCTTCAAACGTCGGCGCGATTTCGCTTTCCGGCAATTCAAATCCGGGAAAAGCGGAACTCGGGCGCAATTCAATCGTGAAGCACGGCACGCCCAACACGCCATAAAGCCAGTCCGTCGTGTCGCCGCTGGCGAGATACAAATCCGAGCTTTGCTCCGGCGTGTACGAAACATTGTGGACGACGCGAATGCGGTCGGCCATCGCCACGGCAAGATTGCTGAGCAACAACACGTCAGATGCCGGGCTGTTGGTATAACCCCACGGATAAAGAATGAGCTGCGAAAAATTGTGATACGAAATCAAACTGCTCGGCCGGTGTTGTTGCAAAAAGTCACGCACCGCCTGCGTCTCCGGCTCGGAAAAAGGCGCGGTGCCGCGATACGTTTCGGAGAACGGATTGCCGGAAGAACCGGGACCGCCCCATTGATAGCTGTAATTGCGATTAAGATCGACGCCGAACGTGCCATCGCCGTTGTTGCGGCGATTCTTGCGCCACAATCGTTGCGTGGTCACCGAGTATTGATGGCCATCCGGATTTACCATCGGCACGATCCAGATTTCGGTTTGATTCACCAAACGCGTCGCCATGGTGTCCGTGCCGTATTGATTCAACAAATGTTTGGCGAGCAGAAAAGGCACGTCCACGGAAATCCATTCGCGCGCGTGATGCCCGCCGACAAAAACGGCCGTCGATTCCGGCTCGTCCTGTGAAACGTTATCGCTGATTTTTATCGCCCACAACTCGCGGCCTTCGAGAGATTTGCCAATTGAAATGACGCGGGCAATTTGCGTATTCGCATCGGCAAGTTGATGCAGCTCGTTGTCAAGCTCGGCGTAGGTGTGATAAAGTCCAGCGTCCGGTTGACTCGGACCGCCATTATTATCACAACGTCCGGCCATCAGCAAAAATGCGCTGAACATTATTCCAATGCCGGCGATAATTCGACGATTTAAAATTTTCATTTACCCTCCTTGGCGCCGGCGTCCATTTTCACCACGCGGTAATTGATGCCATTTTGTTTGAGTTGCTCGAGATATAAATCATAAACTCGCGCCGTCACCGAATCGCCTTGCACCTCCCACACGTCGACGCCGAGGTCGACGATCTGTTGTAATTGCGCTTTATCAGTGAAGTGAATATTGACCAGTCTCTGCACGACATCCTTTTCCGACGCGGCCTGCGTGTTCATCGCCAGCGTTTGCAGCGTCGCGCTATCGCTGTAGATGATAACATAATCCGGCTGCTGCACGAGAATTTTTACGCCACTCTGCCGCAGGCGCTCGATGGTCTGTTGATCCGCCGGGCTGATTTTGCGCAGGCCACCACGCCCCGTCAAAGCGGTTGAAGTGGTCGCGGGTTGCTGCTGGCCGCAGGCGGTGAGCACAAGCGAACCAAACAGCATCACAAAAAATTTTCCCATAAACTTTTCCTTAATTTAAATTTTAGTTGGTGGGCTAATATATATCCCGCCGCCGGCAATGTCAAGCGGAATTCTTGTTTAAAAATAAAAAGCCCGTGCACACCCGCGTAATTTGTGAGCATGTACAGGCTAATCTTATTTATAAAAATTCCGTTGCGGCAAAACTCGTGTTTTAAAGAAACGGAAGAACATGGCAAACTAAAGTTTGTCACTCCGGTGTTTCCCGAAAGCGCGGACTCGGTTTTCGTTACCGCACGAGCACCAGCTTCTTCACCGCGCGTTGGCGGCCGACTTCCAATTGATAGAAATAAACGCCGGCGGGAACGGCGCGGCCAAGCTGATCGCGGCCATCCCACAACACGACGTTGCTGCGGCGCAAATCCGCGCCGGCAAAACGCGCGACTTCCTGGCCGAGCATATTGAAAATGCGCAAACTCGGCGTAATGTTCGTCGCGCCGAGACCGAAGCTGAGGCGCACCTGGCCAAATTGCGGCGCAAAAGGATTCGGCTGCGCGTCGTTGAGTTGAAACGCCGTGGGCGTGCGCGCCTCATTTTGCACGGCGGAAACGGGGCGGGTTTGCTTCGCCGCCGTCACTTGCAGCGGCTTGAGCGCGCGCTGTTTATATTGATCGCCAATTGTCGCCACCTGATTTTTTTCCAGAAAGTAGGTGGTGAATTCAAAACTGAACGAGCCGGTGATATTGCCGGTTGACGTCACGTTAATGCCCGCGTCGCCGTAAGATTTTTTATCGCCGGTATCATCAGTATTGTTGCGCGAATCATCAGTATAATAAAGCTCGCGCTTCGAGCCGATAGCCGGAATGTTCATCAGCGTCAAAATCGTGCCGGGCTCGCCGGTGCGCATCAACCAGTTCAAACCGTCCGGCGGATCGTTGATTGTTTTCGCCGGCGAGTCTGCGACGCCGTCGATGGTAACCCCATTTTGATTGAAGGCATTAAAAAATTTCATGCCGTTTGCGCGCTCGTTAAAATCGACCGACTGGCGAATCAAATTGATCGCGAGGCCGCTGACTTCCGGAATTTTGGCGTTCTGCGCGCCGAACACCGAGCTATACGGGAAGTACTGCGTGATAAAACTGCCGGTGGAGTCGATGACGGCGCCGAGAAAGATAATATTAATGCCCAACTCGCGCAAAACACGCACCGGGCCGCCGCCGCTGCGAATGTTGCGATAGCCGAGATTCGCTTCTTCGTTGATCGTGACATTGAAAATTTGATAACGCCCGCCGACGCGCACTTTCTGGCGATCCATAAAGTCCTGATTATCGCCAAAGGGGGCGCGAATTCGCGTATCAACGAACCAACCTTTGGCGTCGTGCGCTTCCGTATAACTCGTCGCAAAAACCGTGTCCGCGCCGGCAGTCACCGACCCGCGTGAATAGCGCACTTGCGGCGTCACGTGCGGCGGATTTTTAACGCGGCGAAAAAGATAAAGCCAGCTTTTCTCATTCGTGATCGGATCAGACACTTCCAATTCCAAACGCGTATCGGTGCTGCCGTCGATCCATTTATCCGTCGGCGCGCGATCGCCGGTGTCGTTCGGCATGAAAACCACTTGATCGTTCGTATCGGCGATCGTGTCGCTTTCACGCAAAAACTGCCCTTTCTCATTCACCTCGTCGATTTGAAAAGGCGCTAATTCGAAGTTGCCGTTAATATAACGATAGGCGGTAAAAACTTTGATCGTGTCGTTCGTCAATGCCGGCAGCTTTGCCGCCGCGACAACGACGGGATCATAAATTCGGGTCAACGTTTTCTTTTGCGCCACTAATTGATTGGACGCCATCAAAATCAACAACGCGGCCAAAAAAGTGAAACGTGATTTCGTAAACAAATGCAACATACTTGCCCTCCTTAGAGCAGTGGTTAGGGTGAAGTGAAATTATCCTCGCGTCAAATGCTACCCTATTGGTTTTTGCGAAAGCAAAAAAATCACCATGAAAAAAGTATTCTGCAATTTCAGAAAATGTGTAAAAAGTACGCATTCGCAGAAACGAAAAATACACAGCCCGACGCTGTGCGTACATCCAATAATGCAGCATAAATATTAATACAATTTATATGCCATAAAAATTACAGCATTTGAGCAGCCGTACGATTACAAAATTGTATCGTTTTGCTCAAAATTAGACGCCACGCCGTTCAATTTTGGAATGGATCGTTAACCGTTTTCGCCACCGCGTAAAACAACGCATTGAACAAAAATTTGTACGTCGCTCGTACTTGGCCGCGAAATTGCGGGCGAAAGCCAAAGAGAATCACGCGGCCCGCGCCAACCGGCACTTCGACCAGCGCGTGTTGGCCGATCAAATATTCTTCGCCCTCCAACCAACCCGAGAGTAAAAGATTACTGCGCGGATACGTGAGAATGCCTTTGCCCTCATCCAAACGAAACGCCGGACTGTTGTTAAAAAAAATCGCTTCTTCGCGGCGCGCCCCGTAGGTGAGCGGGTGCTTCGCGTCCGCAATCACGCGCAGCATCGAGCCGGGCGCGTTGAACTTTTGCGCCGGCAATCCTTCGGTCACGTCGCGAATTTGTATCCAGAAATTTCGAATCGGCAGTTCCGTTGCGGCGTCCAGCGCCACCAACGTTTTGCCTTTCTCCACGAACGTGCGGAGTTGATAAATACCGATCTCGCCGAGGCCGTTGGCATATTGTGCCGGCATAATCTCGGCGCTGTGGCCGCGTTCAATATTTCGCGCCGCCTGATCCGGCAATATAATGACGTCAAACTTTTCGTGCAACTCGCCGGCGCGAATATCCGCGTCCGTCACTGTTTTGAACGAAAAATCATATTGCTCCAACACCCAGCGCGTCCACCCTTCATCCATGTTTGCCACCCAACTTTTGTAAAGGCCAATGCGCGGCGTTTGCAAACGATACATCGGCCCGGTTGGTTTGTTCGACAAACCCTGCATGTCGGCGCCGCTCTGTTGCGCCATTTCTTTGAGTGTCGCTTCCCGGCCTTTCGCGTCAACGAGAATCGTGCCGATGGGAATTTCCTGATTGCCGTTTTGCATCGGCGACTGCACCCAGTAAACCGGAATATCTTTTTTCAACAACAAATTGAGCGCGCGATAACTCGCCGTGTTTGCAGGATCGATGGCAAACACCGAAGATGATCCCAAAAGTTTTCCCGTCAATACAACCGGCGACTTGACGGCTTCGTTGGGTAATTTCGGCAGCGTGTTAATTGCAAAAGTCTCGATACCGAGAAACACAGGCAACGTGTGCGCGGTGGCATCGTAAGGTTGCCGCAACGCGCCGCTGTC
>Ga0247727_10014303_pt1 | contig 13213 bp, 12 predicted proteins | sample WisWelCaveWW1625_FD_202498 | JGI IMG/M metagenome (GOLD analysis project Ga0247727, IMG submission 202498) | Biofilm microbial communities from Wishing Well Cave, Virginia, United States - WW16-25 | ecosystem: Environmental > Aquatic > Deep subsurface > Groundwater > Cave microbial mat | place... | reverse complement strand
TCTGGCTGGCCTCTGCCCTCCTCACGCTCTACGCCACCTGGACCCCGTGGCACTTCTCGGGACAGAACTACGGGCTCGCGCTCATGTTTCTCCAGCGTCGCGGCATTGCCGTGGATCGCGTCACGAAGCGGCTCATCTATGCGTCCTTCGTGCTCTCCGCAGGGACCGCCATCCTCGCGATTCACAGCGGGTACAAGGAGTTCGTGTTCTCACCGAACACGCTCCAGGTGGCGAATACGCCAGAAATCTTCGCCCTCGAGCCGCCTGCGGCGCTCGCCGTGCCACTCAAGGCAGCGGTCGTCCTCGCCTACCTGGGCTGCCTCGCGGCCGCCGCCTGGCGCTTGCGTGCGCGCCTCCGTGATCTCGGGCCCGCATCCCTCCTGGTGCTCAGCCAGGCACTCTGGTTCAGCGTTCCTGCGCTTCTCTTGCAAGGGCGCGGCGCGCGCTTGGGTACGCTCGTCTTCTCCGCGATCTGGGTCAATGCGGCGCACTCGCTCCAGTACCTCTGGGTGACGGCGTACTACGCCAGAGCCTCGCAGGCAAAGGACTCGGCGCAGCGCTTCCTGCTCAAGGCGCTCGTGGCCGGGACCGCCGTCGCCACGCTGCCCGGGCTCATCCTGGCGCCGAACCTGCTCGGCAGCGCCCCGTGGGATGCGGGGCTCGCTGCGACCTTCTTCGCGGTCGTGAACCTCCATCATTTCATCCTGGACGGAGCCATCTGGAAGCTTCGAGACGGTCGCGTGGCGCGGATTCTGCTGCGCGGGGCGCCGCCCCTGGCCCCCAGCACCTCGGCACCGCCGCGGAGTCGGCGCTGGCTGCGGGCGCTCGTGTGGGCGATTGCGGCGTTCAGCCTGCTCGTGCCGCTCGGAGAGATCTACGGAAGGCTCGCGCTAGCCAGCTCGAAACGACCGGACGATACCCAGCTCCCGACGCAGATCCTGAAGTGGGTAGGTCGTGAGACGACGCAGATGCACTACTGGATCGGAGCCTCTTACGCGCGTGAACGGAAGCACGACAAAGCCATCACCCATTATCTGCGCAGCATCGAGCTCTTCCCGACTGGGCGCGTCTGGACGGCCCTCGGGAGCGAGTATCGAATCCTCGGACAATGGGGACGCGCGCGAGCTGCGTTCGAGGCCGCCATCGAGCTGAATCCCGACGTCGCCATCGCTCACTTCGGGCGCGCGCAGGCTCTGCTCAAGCTCTCCTCCGCGGCCGAGCCCAGGTCGCGCGAAGAGGCGGTGGTGTCGCTCGAGCACGCGCTCGAGATCTCGCCTGGCCACTCGCAGGCCGCCGTGATGCTTGCGCACGTATACACCGAGCTGGATCAGCGCGACCTGGCGATTCGCACGCTCGAGCGGGCGCTGGAAGCGGACGAGCCATCGGACGTCGCAGCGGTTCGCCGAGAGCTCGCGGGACTTCAGGACTGAGACCGGCTACGCCACGCGTACCAGTCTGCGAAAAGCGCGAGCAGGAACGCGGGCGGGAGGTCCGCGAGCCAGTGCTGCTTGGTCGCGAGCGTGCCGTACAGGATCGAGACGCCCCAGAGCGCGGAGAGCAGGGCGAAGAGGCGGCGACCGCGCGGGGCGAGCTCCGCGCCGAAGGCGCGCCAGCCATACAGGAACGAGAACGCCACGAGGCCGGCGTGGAGCGACGGGAACGCGTTCCACGTCGCATCGACGCCGATCAGCCAGCCGTAGGCGCCTTCGCTCACTACCGCCGCAGGCCGCGGCCCGGGCATCGGCGCGAGCAGGAAGGTGGTGAAGCACGGGATGCAGAGCACGGTGATGCCCCGCCCGAAGCGCCACACGTCCGCGCGTTTCGCGGCGAGCATCGGGAAGAGCGGCACCAGCAGACACACCGACAGGTAGGCCGGCGCCCAGGCCGGCGAGAACTGGATCCACCCATCGAGCTCGCTCACGAAGGGCGCGCGCGGAGGGAACGGCCGCCAGCGCTGGAGGCCGAAGTACGGCAGCACGATTCCGACCGCCATCAGCAGCAGCATCGCGATCTTCGCATCGAAGTGGCTCCGGAGCCGCGTCGCCAGCATGTGCATGCCAGGCTCTACACGGGCGCGATTTCACTTTCAAGTCGGCCACTTGCCAGCCGAGACCCGATCCGCGAGGCTTCGCAGCCCCCGCCGGTCCCTCGTAACCCCCCGAAATCGCGGAGGTTCCTGCCTCGCCATGGCCGATTGGATGGAAAAGATCTCCGAGCTGCGGGCGCGGGCTCGCGCGCTCGAGGAGCGCCTATCGGCCCCGGCCGCAGCAAGGCAGCCCGCGGAGCTGGCAAAGGCGGGCAAGGAGCTGTCGGAGCTGCGGCCGCTGCTCGAGGCCGGCCGCCGGTACGAGGAGACGCTGCGCGGCATCGAGGATGCGCGCGCGCTCGCGTCCGACGCGGACCCGGAGCTGGCCGAGCTGGCGCAGAGCGAGCTGCCCGAGCTCACGGCGCTGCGCGACACGCTCGCGGCCGAGATCCGCACGCTGCTGCGACCGAAGGATCCGAACGACGCGAAGGACGCCATCCTCGAGATTCGCGCCGGCGCCGGTGGCAACGAGGCCGCGCTGTTCGCGGCCGAGCTGTTCCGCATGTACCTGCGGTACGCGGAGTCGCGCGGCTGGAAGGTCGAGTCGCTCTCCGAGAGCACGACCGGCAGCGGCGGGCTCAAGGAGGCGATCGCGGGCGTGTCCGGGAAGGAGGTGTACGGCCGCCTCAAGTACGAACGCGGCGTGCACCGGGTGCAGCGCGTGCCGGCCACCGAGAGCGCCGGCCGCATCCACACCTCGACGGTGACGGTGGCGATCATGCCCGAAGCCGAAGAGGTGGACCTCGCGATCAACCCGGCCGACCTGCGCATCGACGTGTTTCGCGCCTCCGGCCCCGGCGGCCAGAGCGTGAACACCACCGACTCGGCCGTGCGCGTCACGCACATCCCGACGGGCGTGGTGGTTTCCTGTCAGGACGAGAAGAGCCAGCTCAAGAACAAGAACAAGGCGCTCAAGGTGCTGCGCGCCCGTCTGCTCGACGCGGAGCGCGAGCGTCTGGCGGCGGAGCGCGCCACCGAGCGGCGCGCGCAGGTGGGCACGGGCGACCGCAGCGAGAAGATCCGCACCTACAACTTTCCGCAGAGCCGCATCACGGATCACCGCGCGGGCGTCACGCTCCACCAGCTCGACCGCGTCATGGAGGGCGACCTCGACGCCCTGCTCGACGCAGTCGCGGCCAGCCTCGCCGGCGAACGCCCGCGCGATGCCGGCGCCGGGGAGGCCGCGTGATGTCGACCGGACCGCGAGGAGCGGCTGTGAGCGACGCAGCAAGCCCGCTTCCTGCGGGCGCGCAGCGAGGCGAAGCCGAGCGGAGCAACAAGGCGGCCTGGACTGTCCAAGAGCTCTTGCGCTGGACGACCACTCACTTCGCGGCGAAGGGAATCGAGGCGGCGCGACTCGACGCCGAGCTGTTGCTCGCGTTCGCGCTCGGCTGTGATCGCCTGCGCCTCTACCTCGAGTTCGAGAAGCCGGTGACGGCCCCGGAGCGCGCCCGGTTTCGCGCGCTGCTGCGGCGCCGCGCCGAGGAGCGGGTGCCGGTGGCCTACCTCACCGGCGTGCGCGAGTTCTGGTCGCTCGCGCTCGCCGTCACGCCCGACGTGCTGATCCCGCGCCCCGACACCGAGACGCTGGTCGAGGCCGTGCTCGCGCGCCGACAGGGGCGCGAGGCGACGCTGTCGGTGCTCGATCTCGGCACCGGCTCGGGCGCAATTGCGCTGGCGCTCGCGTCCGAGTGGCCCGGAGCAAGGCTCACGGCCAGCGACGTCTCGAGCGCCGCGCTCGCCGTGGCCCGCGAGAATGCCGAGGCGCTCGGCCTCGTGGAGCGGATCCGCTTCGTCCTCGGCGATGGCCTCGCGCCCGTAGTCGGCGAGCGTTTCGACGTGATCGTCTCGAACCCCCCCTACGTGGCCGAGGCCGAGGCAGCCGCCCTCGATCCGGAGCTGCGCCACGAACCCGGGCTGGCCCTGTTCCAGCCCGGCGACGGGACGGCGCTGCTGCGGCGCATCGCCGGCGAAGCCCGCCAGCACCTCGAGCCCGGCGGGCTGCTCGCTCTCGAGCTGGCTCCCGCGCAGGCGAGCGACGTGACACAATCCCTCGTGAGTGCGGGCTTTGCCGAAGTCGCGCAGCATCGCGACCTCACGGGCCGGGTCCGCGCGGTCTCTGCCATCAGGCCGGGAGGAGGATGAGCATGGCGACTCGAACCAAGGGCGGTGGCCTCGTCACGCTGCTCGACCAAGGGGACGCCGGCTTCGAGCGTGCCTTCGAGAAGCTGTGCCGCCGCCAGCAGGCGCGCGACGAGAGCGTCGACAAGATCGTCCGCAAGATCGTCGAGGGCGTGCGCGAAAAGGGCGACGCCGAGGTGCTCGCGCTCACCCGCAAGCTGGATGGCGCGGCGCTCGACGAGCTCGAGGTCGAGCGCGAAGAGTGGGAGGCCGGTGTCGCCAAGGTGCCCGCGGCGGACCGTGCCGCGCTCGGCAAGGCCGCCATGCGCGTGCGCGAGTTCCACAAGAAGCGCATCCCGGCGAGCTGGGAGATGCGCGAAGAGGGCGGCGCCCTCATGGGGCACCGCGTCCGCGCGCTCGCGCGTGTCGGCATCTACGTGCCGGGCGGCAAGGCCAGCTATCCGTCCACGGTGATCATGAACGCGGTGCCGGCCTCGGTGGTGGAGGTGCCGGAGATCGTGATGGCGACGCCGCCGGAGCGCGACGGCAGCGTCAAGCCCGCGGTGCTGATGGCAGCTCGGGTGGCCGGCGTGCACCGCGTCTTCAAGATGGGCGGCGCGCAGGCGATCGCAGCCCTGGCGTATGGCACCGAGAGCGTGCCCCGCGTCGACAAGATCGTGGGCCCGGGCAACGCCTACGTGCAGCACGCCAAGCGGCTCGTCTTCGGCGAGGTCGGCATCGACAGCGAGGCGGGCCCGACCGAGGTGCTGGTGGTGGCCGACAAGACGGCCACGCCGGCCTGGGTGGCGGCCGATCTGTTGTCGCAGGCCGAGCACGAGGAGGACGCGAGCGCTCTGCTGATCACGCACCTGCGTGCGCTCGCGACCCGCGTGAGGGAGCAGCTCGAGAAGCAGCTGAAGGTTCTCGACCGCGCGAAGATCGCGCGCGAAGCCCTGCGCAAGCATGGTGTGATCGTGCTGGCGCAGAGCCTCGATCAGTGCTTCGAGCTGGCGAACCGCTACGCACCGGAGCACCTGGTGATCGCTTCCGACGCTGCCGAGACGCTGCTGAAGAAGGTGCACAACGCCGGCACGGTGTTCCTGGGGCACTATACGCCGGTGGCGGTGGGGGATTACCTGGCCGGGCCGAACCACGTGCTGCCGACGGGCGGCACCGCGCGCTTCTTCTCGCCGCTCGGCGTGGACGACTTCCTGAAGCGCACGGCCTTCGTGCGCTTCGAGCCGCCGAAGCTGCGAGAGCTGGGCGCGGATGTGATCCGGCTGGCTGCGCTCGAGGGCTTCACCGGCCACGGCGAAGCGGTCGAGCTGCGGCTCGCCAAGATCCGGCGCGCGCGCCGCGAGCGCGAGGCGGCGCGCGAGGCGGAGCCCGAGGCGGAGTGGGACCTGTGAGCGAAGGCAACGGGTCGAAGCGCAGCGCCACGCTCGAGCGCAAGACGCGCGAGACGGAGATCCGCCTCGACTTCACGATCGACGGCGTGGGGGACTCCTCGGTCGAGACGGGCGTGCCCTTCTTCGATCACATGCTCGAGTCCTTCGCGAAGCACGGGCTCTTCGACCTGCGCCTCTCCGCGAAGGGGGACCTCACGGTCGACCTGCATCACACGGTCGAGGACGTCGGCATCGCGCTCGGTCAGGCGCTGCGCAAGGCGCTCGGCGATGCGCGCGGCATCCGCCGCTACGGCAGCCAGGTGCTGCCGATGGCCGAGGCGAAGGCCGAGGTGGCGGTGGACGTCAGCAACCGGGCCTTTCTGCTCTACCGCGTGAACCTGGCCAACGACCGCGTGGGCAACTTCGACGTCAGGCTGGTCGAGGACTTCCTCTACGCGCTCGCGCAGAACGCGGGGCTCGACCTGCACGTCACGCTGGCCTACGGCACGAGCCCGCACCACGCGGTCGAAGCCATCTTCAAGGGGCTGGCGCGCGCACTGCGCCAGGCGCTCGAGATCGATCCGCGCCAGACCGGCCTGCCGACGGTGAAGGGCGCACTCTAGTGACGCCTGCTCCGCGCGTGGCGCTGGTGGACTACGGCGCCGGCAATCTGCGCAGCGTCGCGAAGGCGCTCGCGCGCTCGGGGCTCGCCGTCGAGCTGGCCTCTGACACGGCCACGGTCGCGCGTGCCGACGCCGTCGTGCTGCCGGGTGTGGGCGCCTTCGCTGCGGCGGCCGCGAACCTGCGTGCAAAGGGGCTCGACGCCGCCGTGCTCGGCGCCATCGACGCGGGCAAGCCGTATCTCGGGCTCTGCCTCGGTCTCCAGCTCCTGTTCGAAGACAGCGACGAGCACGGCCTCACAGCGGGCCTCGGCCGGTTCAGGGGCCACGTGCGGCGCTTCCCCGAGCAGGTGGACGGTGAGCCGTTGCGCGTGCCGCACATCGGCTGGAACGAAGTGCGCTGGCAGGGCGACCACCCGATGCAGCAGGCGCTGCCCGACCGCGACGTCTACTACTTCGTGCACGGCTGGCGCGCGTTGCCGGAGAGCGCCGGCGATCGGGTCGGAACTTGCGACTACGGTGGGCCCTTCGCCGCGGCCGTCGCGCACGAGAACGTGTTCGCCGTGCAGTTCCATCCGGAGAAGAGCCAGAACGCGGGCAAGCGTGTGCTCGATGCCTTCGCGGCGTGGCTGCGCGTTTGCTGAAGCGGGGCCTCGCGTGGTGGCTCGTGCTGCTGGCGGGCGCTGTCGCCCCCGGCTGCGTGGGCACGGTGGTGCAGCAGAGCTTCCCGGCGCTCGATTCGGCTCGCGCTCCGATCCAGCGCATCGCGGTGGCGCCGCTCGGGGTGAGGCCGGAGGCGGCCGTGGGCGCGGCTCCAGTCGTAGCGCGCTACCTCGTCGATGCATTCGCGGCGCGCGGCTTCGAGGTGGTTCCGCCGGAGGAAGTCGCTCGCGTGAGCGGAGCCCTTCCCGCTGCCGCCGGTTTGCACGAGCTTGCGGCCACGCTGAAGCGCGAGTTCGGCGCGGATGCCGTCCTGGTCGGCACGATCACGCGCTGGGTCGAGCGCGAGGGTGGCGCGGCCGGCTCGCAGCGCCCGGCCTCGGTGGGCCTGCTGGTCGATCTCTACGGCGCTCCCGATGCGCACCGCTTGTGGCGCGGCGACTTCGATCACACGCAGCAGGCCGGGCTCGAGAATGTGCTGCTGACACCGCGCTACCCCGGTGGCGGGGCGCGTTGGCTGAGCGCGGAGGAGTTCGCCCAGTTCGGCGCCAGCGAGCTGGCTGCGGCGCTTCCGCTCGTGCCATAGCGTGGCCGACCTCGAGCTGATCCCCGCGATCGATCTCCTCGGCGGCCAGTGCGTGCGCCTCCGGCAGGGCCGCTACGACGCCGCGACCGTCTACGACGCCGATCCGGCCGCGGTCGCGACGCGCTTCGCAGAGCACGCGCTGCGCCGGCTCCACGTGGTGGACCTCGACGGCGCGAAGCTCGGCGGGCCCGGCAACTCCGACGCGGTGCGCGCGATCCTCGCGGCCCTCACGGGTGTGCCGCTCCAGCTCGGGGGCGGCATCCGCACGCTCGCGGCGATCGAGGCGTGGCTGGCGCTCGGCGTGGACCGCGTGGTGCTCGGCACCGCGGCGCTGCACGACCCCGAGCTGGTGCGCACGGCCGCCCGCCGCTTTCCGGGGCGCATCGCGGTCGGGATCGACGCTCGCGACGGGCGCGTGGCCGTCTCGGGCTGGCTCGAGCTCAGCGAGACCGATGCGCTCACGCTCGCACGCCGCTTCGAGGACGCCGGCGTCGCCGCGCTGATCCACACCGACATCGCGCGCGACGGCACGGGAGCGGGGCCGAACCTCGACGCAACGGAGGCCATCGCGCGCGCGGTGCGCGTGCCGGTGATCGCCTCCGGCGGCGTGGGCTCGCTCGAAGACGTGCGCGCCGCCTGCGGCCGCGGGCTCGCCGGGCTGATCGTGGGCCGCGCGCTCTATGACGGCAGCCTCGCGCTCGGGCGCGCGCTCGAGGTCGCCGCGTGCTCCTGAAGCGCATCATCCCCTGCCTCGACGTCGACCGCGGGCGCGTGGTGAAGGGCGTGCGCTACGTCGATCACGTGGACGCCGGCGATCCGGTCGAGGTGGCGCGTCGCTACGATGCGCAAGAAGCTGACGAGATCACCTTCCTCGACATCACGGCCAGCCACGAAGAGCGCGGCATCCTGCTGGACGTGGTGGCCCGCACCGCCGAGACGGTGTTCATGCCGCTCTGCGTGGGCGGTGGCGTGCGCTCGCTCGCCGACGTGCGCGATCTGCTCAACGCTGGCGCGGACAAGGTCTCGATCATGACCGCGGCCGTGCAGAACCCCGACCTCGTGGCCGAGGCAGCAGTGCGCATCGGCAGCGCCAACCTCGTGGTCGCGATCGACGCCAAGCGCATCGACGACCTCGCGGCCTTCCGGGCTCGTGCCGAAGAGCGCCGCAGGACTCACGGCGACCGGCCCGGAGAGACGCCGGCGTTCGAGGTGTATACCCACGGCGGCCGGCGCCCGACGGGGATCGATGCGGTGGCGTGGGCTCGGCGCATGGCGCAGGCGGGCGCTGGCGAGATCCTGCTCACCAGCATGGACCGCGACGGCACCAAGAGCGGCTACGACCTCCCCCTGGTGCGGGGGGTTGCCGACGCGGTCCTGGTCCCGGTGATCGCGTCCGGGGGTGGGGGCAGCGCGGAGAGCCTGGCGGAGGCGCTCGACGACGGCCCGCGCGGCGGCCACGCGCAGGCCGCCCTGGCCGCTTCGATCTTCCACTTCGGCGAGGCCAGCGTGGGCTCGGTCAAGCGGCGCCTGCTCGAGCTCGGCATCGCGGTAAGGGCGCCTCGAGTGGTTGTCTCCGGGTAACCCCTGCGCTAGCTTCGCTCGTCTGCGCCCATGCCCCCCACTCCCGCGGAATCGTTGGGATTTCCGTCCGACTCGCTGCGCCTCGTCGCGCGGCGTCGGGGTCTTCTGCGAGACGCGGTTCGCGAAAGCAGCGAGCGCACTGCGCGATCTCTTCCTCGATCCGAGCGTGCGCTGACGCTCTCTGGAGGCGCATGCCCGTCATCAAGGTGAAGGACAACGAACCCTTCGAGGTGGCGCTCAAGCGCTTCAAGAAGACCGTGGAGAAGGCCGGCGTGTTGACCGAGCTGCGGCGCCGCGAGCACTTCGACAAGCCGAGCGTACGGCGCAAGAAGAAGGCAGCTGCGGCGCGCAAGCGAGCACTCAAGAAGCTGAAGCGGATGGCGCGCTAACCAGGCGCGCCCGGGGTCGAGAGTGGGCCGTATCCCCGAGGACACTCTCCAGGCAGTGCGAGACCGTGTCGACATCGTCGACCTGGTCGGCCGTTACGTCAGCTTGAAGAAGGCCGGCCGATCCCACAAAGGCCTCTGCCCGTTCCATGGCGAGAAGTCGCCGTCCTTCTTCGTGACACCGGAGCGCGGAACCTGGCACTGCTTCGGGTGTGGGGAAGGCGGAAATGCGTTCGATTTCCTCATGCGACAACAAAACCTGACCTTCCCCGAAGCTGTCCGGTCTCTGGCTGCAGAGATCGGCATCGAGATCCCCGAGACCGAGAGCGGCGAACGCGGCGTGCTCGAGGGCGTGTTGCGCGCGAACGCGCTGGCACTGGAGTACTACCAGCGCTCGCTGTCCGGCGACGAGGGCCAGGGCGCGCGTGACTACCTGGCGGGCCGCGGGCTCTCCGCCGAGCAGGCGACCCGCTTCGGCCTCGGCTTCGCCCCCGACCGCTGGGAGGGCGTGGTCGAGGTGCTGCGCCGGGCGCACATCCCGGGCGAGGTCGCCGAGCGTGCCGGCCTCACGCGCCCGCGCCCGAGTGGCGGACACTATGACCTGCTGCGGGGCCGCGTCGTGTTTCCGATCCAGGACGCGCGCGGGCGAGTGATCGCCTTCGGCGGCCGGGCTCTGGCCGCCGGCCAGGATCCGAAGTACCTGAACACGCCGGAGAGCCCCGTGTTCAGGAAGCGCGAAGCCTTCTACGGCTTGCCGCAGGCGCTCGAGCCGATGCGCCGCAGCGACCGTGCGATCGTAGTGGAGGGCTACTTCGACCAGCTCGCGCTCGTGCAGGCCGGGCTCTCCGAGGCGGTCGCCAGCTGTGGCACCGCGCTCACCGAAGAGCACGCCAAGAGCCTCTCGCGCCGCACCCGCAACGTCGTGCTGCTCTTCGACGGCGACGAGGCCGGGCAGCGCGCGATGCTGCGTGCGCTCGAGGTGATGTTGCCGGTCGGGTTGCGCGTGCGCGCGGCGGCTCTGCCCGGGGGCGCCGATCCCGATGACTTCTTGCGCCGTGAGGGCGCCGAGGCGCTGCGCAAGCTCGTCGATTCGTCGCCTCCCGCACTCGAGGTTGCGATCGCGCGTGCCGCCGCCGCGGGCTGCCGCACGCCGTGGGAGCGCGCCGACGCGGTGCGCGCGCTGACGCCGTTGCTCGTGCTCGTGCCCGATCCGGTCGAGCGCGGCGAGTTCGCGCGCCGGCTCGCGCTGGCGGTGGGCGCGGATGCCGCCGACGTCGCCGCGGCACTGCGCCGCGAGCGGCAGGGTGACGAGCCCGAGGCCGCACCGGCTCCGCCGCGCCGCAGCGGCCCTGAAGACCGGCACTATGCGACGCTGCTCCGCCTCTTGATCGACCATCCCGCCGAGCTGAGCGTCGTCGACGAGCCCGGCCTGCTCGACCTCGCGCCCGACGCCGACTGGCGCGCGCTCGCTGTCGCCGTGCTCGCATCGCCACAGCAGGCGCTGGCCGCGTTGGTGGACGAGCTCACGGGCGAGCCGCGCCGCCGCTTCTCCGAGCTGGCGAACGAGCCGCGGCCCGACCTGGACGAGGCGGAACGCGCTCCACGCGTCTATTCCGACACCGTCGCGAAGCTGAGCCGGCTCCGGCTCGATCGGGAGAAGAAGGCGCTCACTGCGCGCATCGCGAGCGGTGAGAGCGATCTCGCCGAGAAGCAGCGCCAACTCGAACAACGTCGTCTCGCTGGAAGTTCAAAAGCGGGCTGACGCCCGCATCCTCCACATGTTCCCCGCAGCACCAGGACCCAAAGGAGACCCCCCATGGCTTCGAGCGCCCCCGGAAGCCGCCCCAACCCCAAGAGCAGCGCCGAGAGTGATCGCGTCTCCGCCCCGCTCGGTGGCGTTGCCGCCGCGGCTGTGCGAGCGGCGGGGAGCGATCGTGCGCGGGCAACGCAGTGCGTGAACCCCGCGACGCGCGAGCTCAGCTACGTGCAGGACCTCGTCAGCCAGGGCCGCCGCCAGGGCTACCTGACCTACGCCGAGCTGAGCGAGGGGTTGCCCGACGTGCTCACGAACGAGCAGCTCGACGAGGTGATGGCCATCTTCGGCGAGGCCGAGATCGCAATCGTGGATGCCAAGAACCGCATCCAGCGCGTCCGAGAGCCGCGCTCGATCGACTACGACGAAGACGCTCGCACCAACGATCCGGTGCGCGTCTACCTGCGCGAGATGGGGCAGGTCTCGTTGCTCACGCGCGAGGGCGAGGTCGAGCTGGCGCAGCGCATCGAGCTTGGCGAGCAGCGCATGTTCTACGCCTCGGTGGGAACGCCGCTCGGAGTGCGTGGGCTGCTCGCGCTCGGCGATCTGCTGCGCCGCGGAAACATCGAGCTGCGCGAGATGATCCACGGTCTCGACGACGACGCGCAGGAGGCCGAGATCGAGGCGCATCGCAAGGGTCTCGTGGGCGCGTTCGCGCGTGTACGTCGGGTCGAGGGCGAGGCCGCGCACCGCCAGGCTGCACTCGCCAACGGGCGCACCGGCTCTGAGGCACGCGGGAGGCTGGCGGCCGAGATCGCGTCGTCGTATCGCGAAATGATCGACGCCCTGCTCGAGCAGCGCATCTCGCGAGCGCGGCTGTTCGAGATCGCGGCCGACGTCCGCCGCGCGGCTGGCGAGGCAGCGCGTCTCGAGCGCGAGGCCGAGGTCGCGGTGAAGTCGCTCGGCATCTCCGCCGCGCAGTTTCGTGCCGAAGCAGAGCTCTCGACGCGCAAGAGCCGGAAGGCGCGCGAGGCCTTGCAGCGGCTCGGAGGCGACCCGGCCATCGTGGCCCGCTACGCGCAGGAGCTCGACAGCATCGAACAGAAGATCGTGGCGAAGGAGAACGAGGCCGAGATGAGCCGCGCTGCGCTCCGGCGTGTACGCGAGGAGTGGGCGCTGGCAAGCGAAGAGCACCACCGCGCCAAGTGCGAGCTGACGGAGGCGAACCTACGCCTCGTGGTTTCGATCGCGAAGAAGTACACCAACCGTGGCCTGTTGTTCCTCGACCTGATCCAGGAGGGCAACATCGGCTTGATGAAGGCGGTCGAGAAGTTCGAGTGGCGGCGCGGCTACAAGTTCTCCACCTATGCCACCTGGTGGATCCGCCAGGCCATCACGCGCGCCATCGCCGACCAGGCGCGCACCATCCGCATCCCGGTCCACATGATCGAGACGATCAACAAGATCGGGCGGGCCACCAAGCAGCTGGTTCAGACACTCGGCCGGGAGCCGGGGCCCGAGGAGCTGGCCGAGAGGCTCGAGCTGCCGCTCGAGAAGGTGCGCATGGTGCTCAAGATCGCGAAGGAGCCGATCAGCCTGGAGACGCCGGTGGGCGAAGAGGACGACTCGAGCCTGGGCGACTTCGTCGAGGACCGCAGCGCACTCTCGCCGCAGGACGCGGTGGTCGAGCGCAACCTCTCCGACCAGACGCGGCGCGTGCTCTCGACGCTGGCGCCACGCGAGGAGCGCGTACTCAAGATGCGCTTCGGCATCGGCGAGCACGGCAACCATACGCTCGAGGAAGTCGGCCAGGACTTCGAGGTGACGCGCGAGCGCATCCGCCAGATCGAGGCCAAGGCGTTGCGCAAGCTCCGCCACCCGAGCCGCAGCAAGCTGCTCAAGGGCTTCATCGAGAGCTGAGTCGGGTAGTTCCGATCTAGGAGCCTGACCCAAGATGGCTCGGGTCGCCCGGACGCCGATGCATCGCCTCCAGCTGCGTTGCGCTCCTTGCGCCGTAGCTTCAGCTACGGCT
>Ga0247727_10014302_pt1 | contig 13214 bp, 9 predicted proteins | sample WisWelCaveWW1625_FD_202498 | JGI IMG/M metagenome (GOLD analysis project Ga0247727, IMG submission 202498) | Biofilm microbial communities from Wishing Well Cave, Virginia, United States - WW16-25 | ecosystem: Environmental > Aquatic > Deep subsurface > Groundwater > Cave microbial mat | place... | reverse complement strand
TCCGGAACTGCGGAAGGAATTTACCGGCAAGCCCGAACACGTCGTTAATTTCTTTACCTTCATTGCCGAGGAATGCCGCGAGATTATGGCCGAGCTCGGGTTTAAAAAATTCGACGATTTGATTGGCCATGTCGAAATGCTGGAAACCCAGGAAGCGATTGACCACTGGAAAGCCAAAGGGCTTGATTTTACCAATATTCTGCACAAAGCCGATGTGCCGCCGGAGGTCGCTATCCGCCACGTGAGCCGCCAGGATCACGGCCTCGAGCGCGCGTTGGACAATCAATTGGTTAAACTTTCCCGCGAAGCGATTGAGCATAAAAAGGCCGTCAAAATCGATCTGCCTATTAAAAACACCAATCGCACCGTGGGGACGATTCTTAGCTCCGAAATTGCCAGGCGTTATGGTTTGGTGGGCCTTCCCGACGATACCATTCAAATAAAACTTACCGGTTCGGCGGGGCAGAGTTTCGGCGCGTTTTTGTCGCACGGCGTCACTTTGACTTTGGAAGGCGATTCCAACGATTATTTAGGGAAAGGCCTCTCCGGCGGGCGGATTATTGTTTATCCGCCCAAAGAGGCGACATTCGTTCCTGAAGAAAATATTTTGGTCGGCAACGTTCTGTTATATGGCGCGATTTCCGGCGAAGTTTTCTTAAGAGGTTTGGCCGGCGAGCGCTTTGCCGTGCGGAATAGCGGTGCAAATGCCGTTGTGGAAGGCGTCGGTGACCATGGCTGCGAATACATGACCGGCGGGCGTGTTGTTGTCATCGGCCCGACAGGCCGTAATTTCGCCGCCGGCATGAGCGGCGGCTTGGCCTTTGTTTGGGATAAAGATAAAATTTTCCGCCGTAACTGCAACGTGAACATGGTGGATTTGGTCGCGCTTGAAGAAACAGATATTAAGGAAGTGAAAGCCCTGATTGAAAAACACCAGCGCTATACAGGAAGCACGGTTGCTGCGTATGTTCTTAAAGATTGGGATAGCCTTGCGAAAGATTTTATCAAGGTTTACCCGAAGGATTACCGACGGGTTTTGGAAGAGGCAAATAAAATTAAGAGTGAGCAGAAAGAGGCAGTGATTAAGTGATTCGTGGTTAGTGGTTCGTGATTCGTTGGGCGAACCACGAAACCTGAATCACGAATAACGGCATATGGGCGACGTCAAAGGGTTCATGAAGTATGGCAGGGAGGATTTTCACAAGCAACCTGTCGAGGAGCGCAAAAAGCACTGGAGGGAATTCTATATTTACCCTCCCGATGAGGAGTTGCGCCATCAGGGCGCGCGTTGCATGGATTGCGGCGTTCCTTTCTGTCAATCAGGTTGTCCCATCGGAAATATTATTCCCGACTGGAACGACCTTGTTTACCGCGACCGCTGGCAGGAGGCTATTGAACGCCTCCACAAAACAAATAATTTCCCAGAATTTACCGGCCGCATCTGTCCGGCACCTTGCGAAAACGCCTGCGTCCTCGCTATTAACCAGCCCGCCGTTACCATCAAAAATATCGAAGTCGCCATCATCGATAAAGCGTATGAAAGAGGCTATATCAAGCCGCAGCCTCCCAAATACCGCACTGGAAAAACCGTCGCCGTCATCGGTTCCGGCCCGGCGGGTTTAGCTTGCGCCGACCAGCTCAATAAAGCCGGTCATCGCGCCACCGTCTATGAGAAAAATGAAGCCTTGGGCGGGCTTTTGACGTTAGGGATTCCCGAATTTAAACTTGAAAAATGGATTGTGGAGCGGCGCGTCAAGCGCATGCGCGACGAAGGCGTTGTCTTTAAAACGAAGGCACACGTCGGCGTCAATGTCAGCGCTACGGAAATCCGCAAAAAATACGACGCCGTTGTCCTTGCAGGCGGGGCAGAAAACTGGAGAGATTTACCGATTCCCGGCCGCGAACTGGAAGGCGTTTATCAGGCGATGGTTTATTTGCCGCAGCAAAACCGCATTAACCTGGGGCAAAAAATTGATGCAAAAAGTCGCATCAGCGCCGAAGGGAAAAAAGTTGTTGTCCTGGGCGGCGGCGATACCGGCTCGGACTGTGTCGGGACCGCCAACCGACAGGGTGCGGTTTACGTGAAACAATTCGAGCTTCTTCCTGAGCCGCCTAAAGAGCGTCCCGGCGACAATCCCTGGCCGCAATGGGCGTTTATCAAGCGGAAATCCACGTCTCACGAAGAAGGCGTCGAACAGGATTACGCGATCATGACAAAGTCTTTGGGCGGCGAAAACGGAAAACTTAAAAAACTTCACGCTGTACGCTTGGACTGGAGCGCCAAAGACCCGAAGACCGGGCGCCCCGCCATGAGGGAAGTCCCCGGCTCGGAATTTGAAGTCGAATGCGATTTGCTTCTTTTGGCCATGGGTTTTTTAGGGCCGGTGAAAAAAGGCATGCTGGAGGAATTCGGTGTCGAGCTCGATGAGCGCACCAACGTTAAAACCGATCAAAATCGCATGACAAACCTCCCCGGTATTTTTGCCGCCGGCGATATGCGCCGCGGCCAATCCCTGGTTGTCTGGGCGATTAACGAAGGCCGCATGGCCGCCGAGGGCGTCGACCGCTGGCTTTTAGCCCAGAAATCGAAATAACCTTTCTCCCTTTTCCCCCTCTCGCATTATAATACCGTTATGTCTTACATTTTGACGGTTACCTTAAATCCCGCCGTTGATAAAACCATTCAAACAGGAAAGAAAGTTTTCTTAAGCGCCGGCGGCAAGGGCTTAAATGTTTCGCGTACTTTGAAAATGCTGGGGGAGAAAACACTGGCAACAGGCTTTTTGGGCGGTACGAGCGGCCGTTGCATCGAAAAAGAATTAGACAGAGAGAGAATCCCTCATGATTTTTTCCGTATCAAAGGCGAAACGAGAACGAACCTCACCAGAATCGACCCCGCAACTTCCAAAATTACACGCGTTTTAGAGCACGGCCCGTTCATCTTGCCCGTGGAAGTTAAAGGCTTCAAAAAGAAATACGCCTCGCTCCTTCAAAAGAGCCGCTTTGTTATTTTTTCCGGCAGCCTCGCACCCGGTCTGCCGGTGTCCATTTACAGAGAGCTAGTTTTACTTGCCCAAAAGAAACGTATTCCCGTTTGCCTCGATACGAGCGGCCCGGCGTTGTCGGCCGCGCTTTGGGCACAGCCTTTTCTCATTAAGCCAAACTTAAAAGAAGCGGAGGATGTATTGGGTTACCGGCTTTCTTCCGCCTTGCGGCTCAAAAAAGCCATGAGAGATTTTTTAAATTTAGGCGCCCGCCACGTCGTTATCTCGCTCGGCGACAAGGGCGCCGCGGTTTTTGACGGCAGAGAAGCCATTTTCGCGAGGGCCCCGCGGCTAAGGGCTAAAAACAACGTCGGCTGCGGTGACGCGCTTGTCGGTGGGCTTGTTTATAACTTCAGCCGATGTTTAAATTGGCAGGGAAGAATGCGCTTTGCGGTTGCCTGCGGGGCCGCGAATACGCTCTCCATCAAGCCGGGCGAGCTTAAAAAAACTGCAGTTAATCGACTAGCCGGCAAAATTAAGGTCAGTGTTTTATGAAAATCAAAAGAATTACAAAAACAAATTTCCGGCGTTATGGTTGGGTCATCGAATATCCGGATAAAAATAAAAAGAGTGAAAAACACAACCTCTTTCGCATTGTCTTAAAAGAATCCGCCTCTCGCGGCTGGCGCATCGCCTACTTGATCGTGCGGGATAAAACTATCCGGCGTCTCGAGCACCACCCACATTCCTTTGAGAGTTTTGAGCCCATTCGCGGCAAGAGCCTGCTTTTTGTTTCCGCCGAAAATTTGCCGAAAAAAATCGAATGTTTCTTGCTTGACCGGCCGATTATTTTAAAAAAGAAAATCTGGCATGGCATTGTGGCCCAGGGAAAAGAAGCGGAAGTGAAGTTAACGGAAAACGCCGAGGTTAAGTGTGTCACCCTACCACTCGGTTTTCCTTTGGGGAATATGGTATAATAACTCCGTTATAAAAATTCCTTAATAAAAAGAGGTTTACCATGGTCGGGTTTTTTATACGATGGCTTGTGAACACGCTTGCCCTCATTATTGTTGTCAATATCGTCCCGGGGATTAGCGCGGGGGAGTGGCAGACGGTGGCCGTCGCCGCGCTCGTTTTAGGATTCTTAAACGCATTTTTGCGGCCGCTCATTATTTTATTTACGCTTCCTTTGCACGTCATGTCTTTAGGGCTCTTCACCCTTGTGACGAACGGCCTCATGCTTTATGCGGTTTCAAAAATTGTCGAAGGGTTTTATGTTGCCGGGTTCTGGAGTGCTTTCTGGGGTGCCTTGTTTTTTAGTGTCATTAGTTTTGTCTTAAATTTCTTTATTGATCCCCAGGGGAAAGTGAGCGTCCATGTTTACCAGAGGCAATCCCGTTATCCCGGCGGCGACGAACATGTGATTGATGTGGAAGGAAAATCCAAAGACGAGCCGAAAGATCGCCGGAATATCCTTGATCTGTAATTATTCAGCCCAAAAATATCCAGCTAAAAAGTAAAGTGACTTACTCCCAGCTCATTGAAGAGGTCAAGCGGTTGCGTTTTGAAGAAATCCGTGTTGATTCGGGCGAACTTTTTGAGATTGTCCTCGGCAGCCAGTCTTTTAAGGAATTACATTCCCTCCTTGAGCAGTATTTCGGCGGGCCTTTGAAGCCCGCGGGCCAGGTCCCGTCCAGAGAAGCGGAAAATTTGACCGCCTTCTTAGGCGCGGTACGCAAAAACCAGACATTTTACTGTAAAAAACTCGACGGGGGAATTGAAGGGGCACTGATTTGGCCCTGGAGCGGCGACTCTTCGGCAACGGTCAAGATTTTTAAGAATTGAGCGGCGCTTTTTCCTTATTTTTCATTTTTTCTTTTAGCCTAAGCGCGGATTATTTCTTGACAAAAAGGATTTCAATGTTATTATGAGACTGTTCATTTTTGAAAATTCTTTAGCTTCCCTTTAATGCGGCTTTCGGATGCACCGGCCGCATTTAATTTGAATAGAGGTTTTTTCCGCTGGCCCTTTGTTAGGTTTCGATGAAGAAGGCGATCATATACCTTGAAGACGGAACAACGTTCAGGGGCCAGTCTCTCGCCGCAACCGGTGAAACGTCCGGTGAATTTGTCTTCAACACCTCCCTTACAGGTTACCAGGAAGTCCTGACCGACCCGTCCTATGCCGGACAAATCGTCGTGATGACCTATCCCTTGATAGGCAACTACGGCATTAACAAAGAAGATGTTGAGTCGGCAAAAGTCCAGGTGAGCGGCTTCGTCGTCAAAGAATTTTGCCGCAAACACTCCAATTTTCGCGCTACCCAAAGTCTTATCGATTATTTGAACGAAAATAAAATCATCGCCGTGGAAGGTGTTGATACCCGGGCCTTGACGCGCCACCTGCGGCTTTTCGGGGCGATGAAGGGGATGGTTTCGACCGAAGATTTTGACAAGAAAAGCCTTGAGTCAAAATTACGCAAAGTCCCCAGCATGGTGGGCTGTGACCTTGTCAAAGGCGTGACAACGGCCAAGAAATATATCTGGGAACCGGGCAAAAATTACCGCTATAAAGTGGCGGCGATTGACTGCGGCATTAAGTTGAATATCTTGCGAATCCTCTCGGGGCTGGGCTGCGAAGTCCATGTCTTTCCGGCAACCGCAGCCGCCGAAGACATCAAGGCCGTCAACCCCGACGGCCTTTTTCTTTCCAACGGGCCCGGGGACCCGGCGGCCGTTTCTTACGTCATCAAGACTGTACAGCAGTTTTTCGGCAAGGTTCCCATCTTCGGAATTTGCCTGGGGCACCAGATTTTAGGGTTGGCCTTAGGGGGGAAGACTTATAAGCTGAAATTCGGCCACCACGGTGTCAATCATCCCGTCAAAGATTTGGTTTCCAATAAAATTTCGATTACCTCGCAGAATCACGGTTTCTGCGTTGACATGAACAGTCTTAGCAAAGACGATGTCGAGGTGACGCACATCAATTTGAACGATAATACCGTCGAGGGACTTCGGCACAAGAAATACCCGCTCTATGCGGTCCAGTACCATCCCGAGGCAGCACCCGGCCCGCATGACGCGAAATATCTTTTCGGGCAATTTATCGACGCGATGGAGCAGTATAAAAAGTGAAAAGAGGCAAGATGCAAAGAAGTAAAGAGGTAGAGAAAAAAATGGATAGATTGAGTATTTTTGCCTCTTTGTCTCTTTGTCTCTTTGTTTCTCTACATCTTTAAAAATCATGCCTAAACGGACAGACATCAAGAAAATTCTTTTAATTGGCTCCGGGCCGATTGTCATCGGCCAGGCGTGCGAATTCGACTATGCGGGAACGCAGGCCTGCAAGGCGCTTCGCGAGGAAGGTTTTGAAATTGTGCTGATCAATTCCAACCCGGCGACGATTATGACCGATCCGGAACTGGCCGACCGCACATACCTCGAGCCTTTGACGCCGGAATTCGTCGAGCAAATCATCAAGCGCGAACGGCCGGACGCGATTTTGCCGACCGTAGGCGGGCAGACGGCTTTAAACGTGGCGGTCAAACTGTACGAAAACGGCGTCCTGGAAAAATACGGTGTCAAAATGATCGGTGCCGATTACGATGTCATCAAGCGCGCCGAAGACCGGAAATGTTTTAAAGAGACTGTGATGAAAACCGGCTTGGAAGTCCCGCGCAGTTCTTTTGCCTACAATTTAGAAGAAGCAAAAAAAGTTGCCGGGGAAATCGGTTTTCCGGTTATTGTGCGCCCGAGCTATACCCTGGGAGGGACCGGCGGTGGCATTACCCGCAATATGGAAGAATTTGAGCGTATCGCCGCCCTTGGCATCGAATACAGTATGATCCGGGAAATTCTCATTGAGGAATCCATCGAGGGGTGGAAGGAATTTGAGTTGGAGGTGATGCGCGACAATAAAGACAATGTCGTGATTGTCTGTTCGATTGAAAATTTTGACCCGATGGGAATCCATACGGGGGACAGCATCACTGTGGCCCCGGCGCAAACCTTAACTGACCGCGAATACCAGGATATGCGCGACGCGGCCATTAAAATCATCCGCGCCGTCGGCGTCGAAACGGGGGGCTCCAATATCCAGTTTGCGATTAACCCGAAAGACGGACGGATGGTGACCATCGAAATGAACCCGCGGGTTTCACGCAGCTCCGCTTTAGCGAGCAAGGCGACGGGTTTCCCCATCGCCAAGTTTGCGGCAAAGCTTGCCGTCGGTTATTCGCTCGATGAAATCCGCAACGACATCACTAAAGAAACCCCGGCCTCCTTCGAACCGACCATCGACTATTGTGTCGTCAAAATTCCGCGCTTTACTTTTGAAAAGTTTCCCGAAGTCAAAGATGTCCTCGGTGTTTCCATGAAATCCGTCGGGGAAACGATGGCCATCGGCCGCACGTTTAAAGAGGCGCTTCAAAAAGGCCTGCGCGGCCTTGAAATCGGACATATCGGCCTCGACAACAAACAGGATTTCCGCAAAATCGACGATGAGAAAATACGGCTGCGTTTACACGAACCCAACGCCTCACGCATTTTTTATATCAAATACGCGCTTCAAAAAGGGATGAGCCAGGAAGAAATTTCAAAGCTCACCCAGATTGACCCTTGGTTTATTGCCCATATTGCCGAAATCGTGGACTTTGAAAATAAACTGATCCGCACTTACAAAAAAGAAAAGAAACTCGACACCGAGCTTTTACGCCAGGCAAAAGAATACGGCTTCAGCGATCCCCAGATTGCCCAGATTATGAATACCGATGAAAAAAGCGTGCGCGCACTGCGCAAAACCCTGGGGATTCATGCGACTTTTAAACTTGTCGATACCTGTGCCGCCGAGTTCGAAGCCTATACGCCCTACTATTATTCCACCTATGAAGTTGAAGATGAAGCGGTTGCAGGGAAGAAAAAAACGGCCCATCCGGGCAAGCCTAAAAAAAAGAAAATTATGATTTTAGGCGGCGGGCCCAACCGCATCGGCCAGGGGATTGAGTTCGACTATTGCTGCTGCCACGCTTCTTTTGCCTTGAAGGACTTAGGGTTTGAGACCATTATGGTCAATTCCAACCCCGAAACAGTCTCGACGGATTATGATACCTCCGATAAGCTTTATTTTGAGCCGTTGACTTTTGAAGATGTCATGAATATCGTTGACGTTGAGAAACCCGACGGCGTCATCGTGCAATTCGGCGGGCAAACACCTTTAAATCTCGCCCGGCGACTGAAAGAGGCCGGGGTTCCTATTATCGGCACCAGCGTTGATTCGATTGACTTGGCCGAAGACAGAAAGAAATTCGCGGCCTTCATCCATAAATTAAAAATCAACCAGCCCGAGAACGATTCGGCCTTTTCCGCAAAAGAAGCGGTGCAGTGCGCCTCAAGGATTGGTTACCCGGTTTTGGCGCGGCCTTCCTATGTTTTGGGCGGGCGGGCGATGCGGATTGTTTACGACAAAGAATCGCTTTTATCTTTTATTGCGGTTGCCAAGGAAGTTTCAGAGGGGCACCCTGTTTTAATCGATAAATTTATCGAAGACGCGATTGAGGTGGATGTGGATGCTATTTGCGACGGGCAGACGGTTTTTGTCGCCGGAATTATGGAACATATCGAAAACGCCGGGATTCATTCAGGCGATTCGGCGTGCGTCCTGCCGCCGCATACGTTAAGCGAGGAAATTATCGCGCAGATTAAGGAATATACGCGGACGATTGCGCTGGGGCTAAAGGTTGTCGGGCTTTTGAACATTCAGTTTGCTGTGAAAGGCGAGAAGGTTTTTGTTTTGGAGGTCAATCCCCGGGCGTCGCGTACGGTTCCTTTTGTGAGCAAGGCGACCGGCATTGCTTTAGCCAAAATTGCGGTCCAGATTATGATAGGAAAAAAGCTTTCGGACTTCTCCTTGGTTGAAATCGAACAATTAAAACATGTTTCGGTCAAAGAATCTGTCCTGCCCTTTTCTCGTTTCTCCGGCGTTGACATTGTGCTGGGACCGGAAATGAAATCGACAGGGGAAGTCATGGGGATTGACTCGACATTCGGCGCCGCTTTTGCCAAATCCCAGATTTCGGCGAACCAGGCGCTCCCTAAAAAAGGGAAAATCTTCATCAGTGTTAACGATAATGACAAGCGCCACATTGTTTTTCTTACTAAGCGTCTTGTTGATATGGGGTTTTCCCTAGTTGCGACTAAAGGAACGGCCAAAGTTTTAAAATCAAGTGGTGTTCCTGTCGAAATTGTTGAAAAATACGGCGATAGCAAAAACAATATATTGACATTGATTCAAAAAGGTGAGATAAATCTAGTTATCAATACGCCTTCCGGCCAGAGAAGCCAGTCGGACATGCGTACGATTCGTGCCGCAGCGATTCTTCACAATGTTCCCTGCATCACGACTCTCCAAGGAGCTTGGGCGGCAGCCAACGGCATCGAATCGACCCAAGGGAAAGAATTCCTCATCCGGTCTTTACAAGAATACTACGCGGAGAATAACGTCAAATGTGTGGTATCGTAGGCGTCTCCAATCATAAAGAGGCGTCCAAGATCGCTTTTTTAAGTTTGTTTGCCCTGCAGCACCGTGGGGAAGAGGCTGCCGGGCTCGCCTCCTACGATGGCAAAAAAATCCACGTCTCAAAAGCCACGGGGCTCGTGGCCGATGCCTTTAACGAAGACATTATCAAAGAGCTTAAAGGAAAAGTCGCCATAGGCCATTCGCGCTATTCCACGACGGGCTCCAGCAATACCAAAAACATCCAGCCCTTCATCGTTACCCATAAAAATAAACCCATCGCCGTTTCCCATAACGGGAATCTCACTAATACCGAAGAGCTTTGCAAACGCCTCGAGGAGGCAGGGTCGATTTTTCAGACGACGATGGACTCCGAGCTTTTTGTCCACCTCCTCGCCCGAACCAAGAACGGCGATTTAAAAGAGTGGTTTACCAAGGTTTTGATGGAAGTTCAGGGGGCTTACTCGGCTGTGTTTTTGGTAGGGGATATCCTGGTGGGTGCGCGCGATCCGCAAGGGTTTCGGCCGCTTTGCTTAGGGAAGATCGAAGGCGATGCCTATGTCCTGGCCAGCGAAACCTGCGCGCTCGATTTGGTCAAAGCCGAATTTGTGCGGGAAATCGAACCCGGCGAAATTGTCTTTATTAAAGACGGGCAAATCGAAAGTTGTTTTCTTCCCATGGACCCCAATAAAAACAAATCGTTTTGTATTTTCGAGAATATTTACTTTGCCCGCCCTGACAGCAATATCTTTAATGACAATGTTTATGAGGTGAGAAAACGTTTAGGGGCAGAACTGGCCCGCGAATTTCCCATCCAGGCTGATTTCGTCATGGCGATTCCTGACTCGGGGAACTATGCGGCGCTGGGTTACGCAAAAGAATTGAATTTACCACTTGAAATCGGGATGATTCGCCATCATTATATAGGAAGGACATTTATCCAGCCTTCGCAGTTTCTTCGTGATTTCAAAGTCCGTGTTAAGTTAAACCCCATTGCCCATGTGATTAAGGGCAAGAAAATCATTGTTGTCGAGGATTCGATTGTGAGGGGGACGACCAGCCGCAGCCGTATCGAAGAAATCAGAAAATCTGGTGCGAAAGAAATCCACATGCGCATCAGTTGCCCACCCATCAGATCTCCCTGCTTCTACGGGATTGATTTTCCTAATAAAAAAGAACTCATCGCTTCTAACAAAAGCATCAAGGAAATTGCCGACTTTATCCAGGTCGACTCCCTTGAATATTTAAGCCTGGAGGGGATGCTAAGGGTCGTCAAAGAATCCAAGAATTTCTGCCATGCCTGTTTTAGCGGGCACTATCCAGCGCCCATCCCGAAAAACAAAAGCAAATACCTTTTAGAGGGAATCCTGGCGTCATGAGCAAATATATTTTTATTACCGGCGGCGTTGTTTCCAGTTTAGGTAAAGGGATCGCCGCCGCGTCCATCGGTAAACTTCTGGAAGCTCGTGGGCTTAAGACCACGCTCATCAAATGTGACCCTTACCTTAACGTTGACCCGGGGACAATGAATCCTTTCCAGCATGGTGAAGTTTATGTTACCAACGACGGGGCGGAGACGGATTTGGATTTAGGGCATTACGAGCGCTTCACCAATGCCCAGATCAGCAAAGACAACAACATTACAACGGGCCAGATTTACTATTCCGTGATTACCAAAGAGCGCCGCGGCGATTATCTGGGAAAAACGGTCCAGATTATCCCCCACATTACCGATGAAATCAAGAAAAGCATTGCCAAGGTTTCGCACGACCGCAATGTCGATGTGACGATTGTCGAAATCGGAGGGACTGTTGGCGACATCGAAAGCCTCCCGTTTTTGGAAGCCATCCGCCAAATGCGCTGGGAGCTCGGCGTCAATTACGCGATCAACATCCACGTGACACTCCTTCCCTATATTAAATCCGCGGGGGAACACAAAACGAAACCAACACAGCACAGCGTGGGACGCTTACGGGAAATCGGGATTATTCCCGACATCCTTCTCTGTCGCACGGAAAAACCGATTACCAAAGAGCAGCGGGATAAAATCGCATTATTCTGCAGCGTTGACAGGGAAGCGGTTGTCGAAGCCGCGGATGTTAAACACATTTATGAAGTGCCATTGGCCTTTAAGAAACAGCAACTGGATGACCAGATTCTAAAACGCCTGAATATCAAGAGTGATGAACGAGACCTCAAAGAATGGCAGGAGGTTGTCATTAAGCGTGTCCGTTTCCCGTCCAAAGAAGTGAAAATTTCCGTCGTCGGAAAATACATGACCGTCCCCGACGCCTACAAATCCATTTATGAAGCTCTCATCCACGGCGGGATTGCAAACGATGCGCGGGTGACCATCAATAAAGTTGACTCCGAAGACCTGGAACACGGTGATGTAAAGCGTTTCTTGGGCGGTTCGCAGGGCATCCTCGTTCCCGGCGGGTTTGGTAACCGCGGTATCGAAGGGAAAATCAAAGCCATCCAGTATGCCAGGGAAAACAAAATTTCCTATTTAGGGATTTGTTTAGGAATGCAGCTTGCCACAATCGAATTTGCCCGCCATGCCTGCGGCCTTAAGGATGCCAATTCGACGGAATTCGACAAAGAAACCAAAGACCCTGTCATCAGCCTTTTGGCCGAGCAGAAAAACGTCAAAAACATGGGGGCCACCATGCGACTGGGGGCTTATCCGTGTAAACTCGTCAAGGGGACAAAGAGTTATACGGCGTACAAGGCAGAAAATATTTCCGAGCGCCACCGCCACCGTTACGAATTTAATAATAAATATAAAAAGATTTTAGAAAAAGAAGGGATGGTTTTCGCCGGCACAACCGCCAAGGACAGCCTGATTGAAATCATCGAGCTCAAAGACCACCCCTGGTTTGTGGCCTGCCAGTTTCACCCGGAGTTTAAATCAAAACCCGACCAGGCCCATCCCTTGTTTAACCATTTTATCCGTGCATCGCTGGAAACGCGTGTGGAACGTAAATCCTCCCCCGGGCAGCACGTCGGCGCATTGGAAGAGGAAGCTCATAAATTAGACCCGACGCACTCCTTTTCCTAAAATCAATTCCAAAAATTAAAACAAATTGATACAATAGTTTGATTTTGTTTATGCGCGGGTGGTGGAATGGCAGACACATACGTTTGAGGGGCGTATGCCGTAAGGCGTGAGGGTTCAACTCCCTCCCCGCGCACTTAATTTCTTAAAGCCTCATTTTACGCTTCTTACCCAATCACGGAGAATGTCCGAAGACCTCAGAGCCCGTCCGTTTTTTTCTCTCCCCAAAGGAATCGCCTTCTTCACAGCTCTTGCCGCGGCCTGGTACATCGTTCTTTGCCTCGCGCATTATTTTTCCGGGCGCCCTTTATGGAATGACGAGGAAGCGATTCTTCGCAGCCTCAAACTTTTTACGCCCGCCGAACTTTTTACCCGCGAGCTTCACTCCTCTCAGGTTTTTCCGCGCGTTTATCTTTTTCTCATCCAGCAGTTTTCAAAATTGTTTGATTTTCATCTTCTCGCACTGCGCCTGCCGTCGTTTTTGTGCATGCTCGCGGCTTTTTTTGTGTGGCTCAAAATCGCCGACCGCGAATTTAAAAATAAAATCGAATACCTGACTTTTGTTTTATCTTGGTCGGCCTCCAGCGTCCTCATTTATTATTCGGCGGAATTAAAGCAATACTCGATGGATGTTTTGGTTGCGGCGTTATTCATTTTGTTCC
>Ga0247727_10014301_pt1 | contig 13214 bp, 15 predicted proteins | sample WisWelCaveWW1625_FD_202498 | JGI IMG/M metagenome (GOLD analysis project Ga0247727, IMG submission 202498) | Biofilm microbial communities from Wishing Well Cave, Virginia, United States - WW16-25 | ecosystem: Environmental > Aquatic > Deep subsurface > Groundwater > Cave microbial mat | place... | reverse complement strand
GGGCTCGACAAGATCTCCTTCACGGGCAGCGTCGGCACCGGCCGTCGCGTGGCCGAGGCCTGCGCGCGCCAGCTCATCCCCTGCACGCTCGAGCTGGGCGGCAAGGATCCGATGATCGTGTGCCGCGACGCCGACCTCGAGCGGGCGGCGGCCGGCGCCGTGTACGGCGCCTTCGCGAACTCGGGCCAGATCTGCGTGTCGACCGAGCGCGTCTACGTGGTGGATGAAGTGGCCGACGCTTTCACGAAGAAGGTGCTCGAGAAGACAGCGGCGCTGCGCCAGGGGCCCGAAGGCGAGTCCGATGTGGGCGCGATCATCGACGCCGCCCAGCTCGACGTGATCGAGCAGCACATCGCGGACGCCCGGCAGCGCGGCGCGAAGGTGCTGACCGGCGGTCGGCGCAACCCGGAATGGCCGGGGCTCTACTTCGAGCCCACCGTGCTGACCGAGGTCGACCACGACATGCAGGTCATGCGCGAGGAGACCTTCGGCCCGGTGCTGCCGATCATGCGCGTGCGCGACGACGAGGAGGCGCTGCGGCTGGCCAACGACACGCGCTTCGGCTTGAACGCGAGCGTCTGGACGCGAGACAAGCGGCGCGGGGTCGAGCTGGCCAAGGCGATCCGCTCCGGCAGTGCGGTCGTGAACGACTGCCTCGTCACCTACGCGATCCCCGAGTCGCCCTTCGGCGGCCGCGGTGAGAGCGGCATCGGCCAGGTCAACGGCGAGGCAGGGCTCGAGAGCTACTGCTATGCGCAGTCGATCGTGATCGACCGCTTCGGAGCCCGCAGCGAATTCATCTGGTTTCCCTACACGAGGCGCAAGGGCCGCTGGCTCGGTCGTCTGGTGCGCTTCTTGTGGGGGACGCGGCTCGGACGCCTGCTCTCATAGGTGAGCGCGGAGAGGGGAATGATCGAATCGATCCTGATCGCCACGGACGGATCCGACGCGGCACACATGGCCGAACGCTTCGGCACGGCCCTCGCCGGGAGACTGCGCGCCCGCTGCTACGGCCTGACCGTGATCGAGGAGCGCGTGACGCTCGGCCTGCGCGCCGACTCGCTGGGGATTCCCGCGGGCCCGATCGACGCGGTCGAGAACTTCCTCAAGGTACGCGCCGAAGCGGCCTGCCGGCGGCTGGCAGATCTGGCTCGGGGGCAGGCCATCGAATGCAGTCCCGAGGCGGTCCGCGGCAGCGCCGACGACCGCATCGTAGAGCGCGGCCAGGGTGCCGACCTGATTGTGATCGGTCGCGACGGCGACCATGCGGCGGGGCGCAGCGTGCTGATCGGCTCGACCGCTGACGGCGTGCTCCGCAAGACCCCCAAGAGCGTGCTGCTGGTGCCGGCCGGTGCGGAGATCGGCGGCCCGGTGGTGCTCGCCTTCGACGGCTCGCCTGGCTCGCGGGTTGCGGCGAAGCTCGCCGTCGAGCTGGCTGGCCGCCTCGAGCAGCAGATCTACGTGTTCGTGGATTCGAAGGACAAGGGCCGCGCCACGGCTCGCTTCGACGAAGTGCGGCGCCTGCTCGGCGGGCTCTCGGTGCCGGTGCGCGAGAATTCCTCCACCCTGGGCCGTCCGGACGCGAAGATCGTCGACGTGGCCAAGAGCGCCCGCGCCGGCTTGATCGTGCTCGGCGCCTACGGTCGCAACCGCATCAGCGAGTACTTCATCGGCAGCAACGCCTCGGCGGTGGCGCGCACTTCTCCGGTCGCGGTTCTACTCGCGCGCTGAGGGGCTTGCCGAAAACAGCTCGACCTCGGGGCTGTCGAGGGAAGTTTTTGGCGATGGTGCGTGAACGCTGGACTCAGTCGACCTGGCCGAGCCTCGCCTTTTGGATCTTCTTCATTGCAAGCTTTTGTTTCATGGCTTCTCGATCGATCGAACTCACACAGGACAGCTATTCCTATGTCAGGCATCACGTAACGCGTACATCCGGATATCCGCTCTTTCTGGATCTGTGCCGCCTTTTGTTTCGCAGCCATTCGCTCAAAGGCGCACAAATTCTCCAGCTCATGTTGGGTCTTTTTTCGGCGCACCGCCTGGCCATGGTCTGGCGTCGAGAACTGGGTCTTGGTGCGGGCATCGAACGGCTGGTGCTGGTCTTGCTTGCGATTCCGGTTTGGCGCGTACAGTCCACGATCGGAACGGAATGCTTATCCTACGCGTTCTTCCTGCTCTTTCTCGCGTGCTTGACGGGCAGCTTTTTTCGACTCCAACAGGGCGCCATCCTCGGGATGGGTGCCTTCGCCACGATACTCTTGTTGATTCGGCCTCAGTTTGTCTTCTTGATTCCTTTTCTTGCCGTCTATCTCATCTGGCTGTTTTGGCACCGGGATGATCGTAGCAAGAACTGGATTGCCACGGGAGCCCTGGTGGGCATGGTGTTGTTCTCGTTTTATGCGCAAGCCACGTATAACTATGTGTTCAACGGAAAATTCTCGCGGATCCCGTTTACCGGACTTCAAGTACTGAGCGTGGTGATGTATGTCTCCGACCCATCGGATCTCCGATTGTTCGAGGAACCTCGCGATGTCGAATATCTTCGAGCTGTCTATCAGAAGATCAAACAGGATCGCTTGAGTTATCGTGATCGAGAGATCACTCAAATGTATCTTGATCATTACAATCGGGCCTACAAGTACATCTGTTGGATCGCAATCGTTCCGCAATTCAAGAGGATGATCGGGAAGGCGGAGCTCGATGCAAGTGATTGGGAAGCCCTGGATCGATTCACGGTTCGCTTGTCAGTGAAGCTGCTGCTGCGCGAGAATGTCACCCGGTGGATCGTGTTGACGATAAAGCAGATCGAAGAGACGTCAGGGCATATCTTTTTGATCATGGTGATGCTCTGTGTCCTTGCGCCCATCAGATATTGGAAGATGCGGGCGCCCATCGATCTGCTTTTCTTCAGTGTGGGAGCGCTTGGTTTGGCCAATTATGCGTTGATTGGATTGTGCGAACCCATTGCATGGCGATATGTGTTCTATACTGAGAGTATTCCATTGCCACTTCTCGTTGGCTATTTCAGCACTGCACGCCGATTCGATCCTTTTACGGTCGGGTAGCCCACGCCGGCGTCGACACGGCACCAGACGAACGGAGAAACAAGTTGGAGCTCGGCGAGCTCGCTCGAAAGCTCGGCGGCCGGCCGGTCGAGGGCAACCCGCATCTCCACGTCGACGGCGTCGCGACCCTCGAGCTGGGCGGGCCGCGCGCGCTCGGCTTCGTGCGCAGCGAGGCCTTTGCGGCGGCGCTCGCGGGCTCGAGCATCGGCGCCGTCATCGCACCGCCCGGGCTTTCGGTGGGCGACCGCCCGGCGATCCGTTCGCCGCTCCCGAGCCTCGATTTCGCACGTGCTACCGCGCTGCTGGTCCCCGAAGTTCGCCCCGCGCCCGGCGTCCATCCCGCGGCGTTCGTCGCTGCGACCGCGCGCGTCCACCCGACCGCCAGCGTAGGACCGCGCTGCGTGGTGGGAGAGCGCAGCGAGATCGGCGCCCACAGCATCCTCTCGGCCGCGGTGACCGTGTCGGAGGATGTGCGGGTGGGGGAGCACTGCCGGCTGCACGCCGGTGTCGTGATTCGTGAGCGCTGCCGGCTCGGCGACCGCGTCACGCTCCAGCCCGGCGTGGTGATCGGCGGCGATGGCTTCGGCTACGAGTTCAACGAGCGCGGCGAGAGCGAGAAGGTGCCGCAGGTCGGCGACGTCGTGATCGAGGACGACGTCGAGATCGGCGCCAACTCCACCGTGGACCGCGCGCGGCTCGGCACCACGCGCATCGGCCGCGGCACGAAGATCGACAACCTGGTGATGATCGCGCACAACTGCGTGATCGGTGCGCACTCACTGATCGTCGCGCAGTCCGGTCTGGCCGGGGGCACGGTGTTCGGTGAGCGCGTGATCGCCATGGCGCAGTCGGGCTTCGCGGGCCAGCTCGAGGTGGGCGACGGCGCCTTCATCGCGGCTCGTGCGGGCGTGATCGAGAACGTTCCGGCCAAGAGCCGCGTGTGGGGCTTCCCGGCGATGCCCGAACGAGCCTGGCACCGTTCCGTGGCGTGGATCGCGCGCCTGCCCGAGCTTGCGAGGCGCGTCCGTGCGCTCGAGAAGAAGCTCGGGCTCCGCGCCGAGGGCGAGGAACGCGAGTGAGCGAGGGCCGCACCCCGTCGCTCGCCGAGCTGCGCGTGCGGGTCGCAGCGCTCGCTTCGGCTTCGGCGCTGCGCCGAGTCGCGCGCCAGCTCGGCCGGGATTCCCGCCGCGGCGCGCGCACCCTCGCGAGCCGCTGCCGGCGGCGCGCGGCGGAGATCGAGCGCGAGTGTCGTCGTTTCGCCCGGCTGCTGGCGCTGCGCGAGCGGCTGTTCGCGGACGGGGCGTGTCGCGTCGCCGGGGTCGACGAGGTGGGTGTCGGCCCGCTCGCGGGGCCGGTGGTCGCGGCAGCGGTGGTGCTGCCGCAGCGCCCGCGGCTGCCCGGTCTCGATGATTCCAAGCGCCTCAGCCGCGAGGCACGGGAGCGGCTGGCGCGGGAGATCTACGCGCAAGCGATCGCCGTCAGCGTCGCCGAGGTCTCCATCTCCGAGATCGATCGGCGCAACATCTACCAGGCGAGCCTGCTCGCGATGCGGCAGGCCGTCGAGGCGCTCGACCCGCAGCCCGACCACGTGCTGGTGGACGCGCGCCACATCCCAGGCATTTCGTCCGCGCAGACGGCGATCGTCGGCGGTGACGGGCTCGACGCCTCGATCGCGGCCGCGTCGATCGTCGCCAAGGTGCACCGCGACGCCATCATGGCGCGGCTCGATCGCGAGTACCCCGGCTACGGCTTCGGCCGCCACATGGGCTACGGGACGCGCGAGCACCTCTCTGCCCTGCGCCGCCTCGGCGCCACGCCCGTGCACCGGCGCTCGTTCGCCCCGGTGCTGCAGCTGCAGCTCCTCTGATGCGTCTCGCGGCGAGTCCGGAGGACTTCCTGGTCGACGAAGAGCCGCTCTACGCGGCCTCCGGAGAAGGTGCGCACACCTTCGTCCGGGTCGAGAAGCGACTGCGCAACACCGAGGAGGTGGCGCGCGCGCTGGCGCGACTCGCCGGCGTCCGGCCCGCCGACGTCGGCTACGCCGGGCGCAAGGATCGTGTCGCGATCGCGCGCCAGTGGCTCTCCGTGCCCGGGCTCGACCCGGCGCAGACATGCGGCTTCGAGGGGGATGGCTTCCGGGTGCTCGAGGCCGTGCGCCATCCACACAAGCTCCGGACCGGCCAGCTGCGGGCCAACCGCTTCGAGCTGCTGGTGCGCGAGCTCTCGCCCAGCCAGGTCGAACAAGCCGAGGCGCTGCTGCTGGCACTCGTTCAGCGTGGCATGCCGAATCGTTTCGGCGCGCAGCGCTTCGGGCGCGACGGCAAGAACGCCGAGGCAGCGCGTGCGTTGCTCCAGGGTGGTGATGCCGGGCGCGACCGGCGCGCCGCACGTTTCTTGCTCTCGGCCCTCCAGGCCGAGGTCTGGAACGCCTGCCTCGCGGCGCGAACGCTCCCCCTCGATCAGGTGGAGGCGGGCGAGGTGGCCTTCCTGCACGAGAACGGCGCGAGCTTCGTCGTGGAAGACGCGGCCCTCGACTCAGCGCGTGCGGCCCGGTTCGAACTCAGCGCTGCCGGGCCCATCTTCGGCACCCGCCTGCTGCCGGCAACGGGCGCCCCGGCGTTGCGCGAGCGCGAACTGCTCGCGGCACACGGTATCCCCGACCCACTGAGGCTGCCGCCCGGAATCAAGCTGCGCGGCACACGGCGGCCGTTCCGCGTGCGACCGGAGGCGGCACACTGCGAGCCTGCGGGTGCGGACGCGGTCCGGCTCCACTTCACGCTTCCGCCCGGCAGCTACGCCACGGTGCTGGTCGAGGCGCTCTTTGCGGGTGACGGGAGCCAGTCGTAAGCTTGCCCGTTCGCGCGCCACAGGAGGCCCTGACATGCGGATCGCCAAGGACGTCACCGAGCTGATCGGACGCACGCCGCTCGTGCGGCTCAACAAGGTCACGGCGGGCGTGCGCGCCGAAGTGGTGGTGAAGCTCGAGAGCCTGAATCCGGCGGCGAGCGTCAAGGACCGCATCGGCCTCTCGATGATCGAGGCCGCCGAGCGAGACGGGCAGCTGAAGCCCGGCACCGTGATCGTGGAGCCGACGAGCGGAAACACCGGCATCGCGCTCGCCTTCGTCGCGGCGGTGAAGGGCTACCAGTGCGTGCTCACCATGCCCGACACGATGAGCCAGGAGCGCCGCATCACGCTGCGCGGCCTCGGCGCGAAGCTCGTGCTGACCGAGGGCGCGAAGGGCATGCGCGGCGCGATCGACAAGGCCAACCAGATCCTCGCCGAGCTGCCGAACGCCTTCATGCCGCAGCAGTTCATGAATCCCGCGAACCCCGAGGTGCACCGCAAGACCACCGCCGTCGAGCTGTGGGACGACACCGACGGCAAGATCGACGCGCTAGTCGCGGGCGTCGGCACGGGCGGCACGATCACGGGCGTGGCGCAGGTGATCAAGCCGAAGAAGCCCAGCTTTCAGGCGATTGCGGTCGAGCCCACCGACAGCCCGGTGCTCTCGGGCGGCTCGCCCGGCAAGCACAAGATCCAGGGCATCGGCGCTGGCTTCGTGCCCGACGTCCTCGACCAGAAGCTGGTGGACGAGGTCATCACCGTCACCAACGACGAGGCCTTCGACATGGCGAGGCGGCTCGCCAAGGAAGAGGGCATCCTGTGCGGCATCTCGTCGGGCGCCAACGTGCACGCGGCCGTCAAGTACGCGAGCCGGCCCGAGAACCAGGGCAAGCTGATCGTCGCCATCATTCCGAGCTTCGGCGAGCGGTACCTCAACACCGATCTGTTCGCGCCGTATCGCTACGAGGGCAGTGACGAAGTCTGACGGGCAGGGCCGCGAGGAGCGCAAGGCGCTCCAGCGTGGGCGCATCCTCGAGGCGGCCCGGGAGATCTTCTTCCGCGACGGTTTCGTGGCGGCCAACCTCGACGAGGTGGCGCTCTCGGCCAGCGTCGCGAAGGGCACGCTCTACCGGTACTTCGAGAACAAGGGCGACCTCTACGTCGCCCTGCTCGCCGAGAACGGCCGCGTCTTCGAGGAGCGCATGCGCGAGGTGGCCTTCGCCAGCGGCTCAGCCAGCGAGCGCATCCGCCAGCTCGGGCGCTTCTACTTCGGCCACTGGACGCGCAACCGGACCTACTTCCAGATCTTCTGGGCGCTCGAGAATCAGGCGGTGACCGGAGACCTGCCGAAGCAGGGGGTCGCCGCCGTCGTGCGGCTCTGGGAGGACTGCCTGCGCATCCTCGCCGACGTGATCCGCAGCGGCGTGGACTCGGGCGAGTTCGAACCCTGCGATGCCTGGGAGGTCGCCAACATCCTGTGGACCGTCGCGAACGGTCTGATCCAAACGGAGCAGGTCGGGCCGCGCCGCACCTTGCTCGGGGCGAAGTTGCCGGAGCAAGCCTTCCACGACATGGTGGAGCTGTTCCTGCGCGGGCTGGCAGCGCCGGGCCGTTGACAGGGGGGCGCGGCCTTTGCCAAGCTGGTAAAGCCATGTGACTGCCAGTCAGTGGCACGCCGGAAGGGGGGGTGATGGGCGGTGTGAATCTACAGGAGCGGCTCTACGCCCTGGTGGCGAATCAGCTCGGACTCGAACGCGAGGAACTCGCGCCCGAGGCGCACATCCTCGACGACCTCGGTGCGGATTCGCTCGACGTAGTGGAGCTGATGATGGCGCTGGAAGAATCCTTCGACATCGTCGTGCCCGACGAAGACGTCGAGCGGCTCCAGACCATCGGCGACGTGCAGCAGTACCTCGAGCTACGAAGCGTCGCGTAGCTTTTTCCTACGCTCGCTGCGCGCCCGGAGGAACCGGGCTTGCTGTGCGGCTCACAGGATGTGCGGCTCGCTCCGCCCACGCGGAAGGATCGCGCTTGATCGCGGCGCGTCCTCCTGCGAGCAGCGATGCCGCCTCCCCGCCTGGCGCCGCCCCGAGACGCGCGTGGCCGAGCAGCGCCCGCCGCCGAGGTCGGGTGCATAGCGGGGCAGGTGGCTCGACGGATCGAGCGACGCGGCCTCGCGCCGGACGCCCAGCTCGCGGGTCAGGATCTCGGCCCGCTATCCGATCTCGATCTTGACGTCTTCGCCTTCGACGCGAACGTCGTAGCGGCCGACTCCCCGAGCCGCGGGCGGCCCCAAGACCTGGCCTGTCGTGACGTCGAAGAGGGCGCCGTGAAAGGGACAGGTCACGACTGTGCCGTCCACCTCCCCTTGGGAGAGGGGGCCTCCACGGTGCGTGCAGGTGTCGTCTATGGCGTACAACGTCCCCTTCACGTTGAAGAGCGCCACCGTGTGCCCTTCGACGTCGACCGCGATCGCCGTCCCGGGCGAGACGTCCTTCTTCTCGGCAACCTTGACGAGTCTTGCCATCGCTCCCTCCCTTGGAAGAAGTCGAGCCACGCGGCGTAGCCCCACTTCCTCTTGTTCTCCTCGACCTTGGGTCGACCCTGACATTTCCATGATGACTGGGGTTTGACACCGCCCATCCCAATCGGGGCCGCTCGGCCGTCGGCCCAGGGATCGTAGGTCCCGAAGCTCCAGGCATGGCCTTCGAGGTCGCGACAGGAGTAGCCGCGGCCATCGTCCTTGTCCTCGATGTCCATCAACGCCGTGCTCGTAGCGCCTGCCAGGCGGCTTCGGCGAGGTTCTTCTCCGCGCCGAGCAGCGCCTCGGGCCGCCGCTGCTCCTCCCCCATCCAGGTCCACTTCTGCTGGACGTTCATCAGCCAGGCCCGCGTGAGCTCGAGCGTCGGTCCCATCCAAAGGACGTAGTACTCGAGCGGCGAAAGCTTCCGAAGCTGACCGGCGGCCGCTCTCTCGTTCAGCCACGCCGTGCACCGCGCGAAGAACGCCGTCGTCATCCGGTTCTGCTCCTCGTGGCAGACGGCGAAGACTTCCGGCTCGAGGCACTGGAAGAGGTAGGCCGCGCGCTGCGGGTCCCGCGCGACCCACGCGAGGTGGTGTCCAACGATGGCCTTGATGCCGGCCCGCGCGCTCCGTTGCCGGCTCAGCTCGGCGAGGAAGTCGCCCTGGAACTTCTCGAGGATCTCGAGGTAGAGCGCCGCCGCGACGGCCGGCTTGCTCCCGAAGTGGTGGTAGAAGCTCCCGACGCTCGCGCCGGAGCGCTCGAACAGGTCCTCGACGCGGCAGTTGCCCACCCCTGCCTCGAGGAACAGCTCGAGCGCCGCGTCCAGGATCTGGCGGCGGCGGGCGCTCGAAGCCCCCACTCTGCCCTTCGGCGACATCCGGCCCCCTTGACGATCGGCCTGTCTCAGAAGTAGTCTCTAGAAATACTCTCTAGAGAGAGATTCGTCAATGGGATCCCCCCGTTCCCGACAGGAGCAGGTCGCCGTCGTGGTCGCGTTCGACGACCCGCGAGAGGTCGTCGAGCAGGCCGGGGATCCACCGTGAATCTCATCCTGCGCTTCCTTCGCGGTCGACCCAGCACGACGGAGAGCACGGCCGCGCTCTGGGCGAAGTCCCTGCTCAACGCCTCGCTCTTCTTCTGCGTCTTCATGGTCGCCCTGCCCTGGGCAGCGCATGGGCTCCTGCCGGCGCCGCTACCGGTTCCGCGGCCGCTCGGAACCTGGGCTGGCGCGATCCTCTTCACGGTCGGCGTCGCGATCTGGATCGTCTGCCTCGACGCGTTCAGCCGGCGGGGGCGTGGCACTCCGCTGCCCGCGGACGCTCCGCGTCGCCTGGTGACGGACGGTCCGTTCGGGATCGTGCGCAATCCGATCATCGCGGCCGAGCTGATGGTGATCTGGGCCGAGGCGCTCTACTTCGCGAGCGCCGGGACGTTCGCCTACGCGGTCCTCGTCACGTTCGCAGCTCACTGGAGCGTGGTTCGAGTCGAAGAGCCCGAGCTTCGCGAGCGTTTCGGCGGGAGCTACGAGGCGTACTGCCGGAAGGTTCCGCGCTGGATCCCCGGGCTCCGTGCCAGGAGACCCGCGCAGAATCGGGCCGCGTCGTGACGCAGAGCGCACCGCAGGCGCGCAACGTCGTGCTCGCGATCTGGGCGGGATTCGTCACCTCGCGAGCGCTCCAGGTCGCTGCGGAGCTCGGGATCGCCGACCTGCTGACCGCAGGGCCGAGGGACGCCGCCAGTCTCGCCGACGACATCGGCGCCCACGAGGGTCACCTCCGGCGGCTCCTGCGTACGCTGGCGTCGGCGGGCGTATTCGCCGAGGACAACGTCGGGCGCTTCCGCCTGACCCCGCTGGCCGAGGTGCTTCGCTCCGACGTACCCGATTCCGTCCGGGACGCCGTGCGCATGTACGACGAGTCGCTCTGGAACGCCTTCTCGGCGCTCGAGTACGGCGTGAGGACTGGGAAACCCGCCTTCGAGAAGGTGGCCGGCGGGCCTCGCGCGACGTATCTCGCCGATCACCCCGAGGCAAGTGACCGCTGGAATCGGGGAGTGGCCAACCTGTCGGCGCCCGACAACGCTCGCATCGCGCGTGCGTACGACCTTTCGGGCGCGAAGACCGTCGTCGACGTGGGCGGCGGGCAGGGCGGTTTCATCGCGGAGGTGCTCGAGACGAACCCGCATCTGCGCGGCGTCCTCTTCGACCGGCCCCACGTGGTCGCAGATGCGACAGCGCTTCGGGTCGGCGGCGCCGCAGAGCGTTGCGAGATCCTGAGCGGCGACTTCTTCGAGTCGGTTCCCCCCGGCTGCGATGCCTACATCTTGAAGCGCGTCCTGCCGGGCTTCGACGACGATCGCTGCCTCGCTGTGCTGGGCGTGTGCCGGGCGGCGATGCCGGCGCACGCCCGCCTGCTCGGCATCGAGGCGCTCATGTCGACCGGGGACGAGCCGCATCCGAGCAAGATCTCCGATCTGCTGATGATGGTGCAGGGCGAAGGTCGTGAAAGGACCGAGGCCGAGTATCGCGAGCTCTACGGTTCGGCCGGATTCGAGATCCGCCGCGTGATCCCGACGGGAACGACACTCTTCATCCTGGAGAGCGTGCCGGTCTGAGAACGAGACGGGGGTCGGAAGGCCGACTTGCGAGATCGACTCTAGGCGGCGCCGTTCACCGCCAACGGCTCGCCGGAGACGTTCCCGAGGTTCCTGACGATGCTTCGCCGCTGCGCTCGCGCGAGCCGTCGCGCGCGGAGCTCGAGCAGTGCGGATCGCAACGCCGTGCTCGCGGAGCACGCTGCACGATCTGGCGGCGACGACGCCGGCCGACCTCGTCGTCTCGCCGACGTCGACCAACGCCGCGCGCTGATCGATTCGGGCGCGCTCGGCGCGCGCTTCGAGCCGTGACGCAGCCGACCGACCAGATCTGCGCGCGAGGATGCGAGGGGGCCTTCCCGTCGGAGTTGGCTCTCGCGAGCGCAGCCAAATTGGATCTTGAGGGATCACATCGACCCACTAGGCTGGGCCGTGCTCGAGCTCGCCTTTCGGCCTGATCGCCGTTGACATCGGTCGCGCTCGAGCGTCACGTCCGCCAGGGCCGGCCGGCAGCTCCACGCCCTCTCCGTCAGGCGGCGCAATCCAACCCGGAGTGTGTTCGCGAAGGAGACCACCGTGCTCTCACAGCATGCGCACCGCCTGATTCAGCTGGGTGTGGTGCTTCTCCTTCTCGGTCTCCTCACGGGCGTGGCGGTCCCGGTACTGGCTGTCCCTCGCCTGGCGGTCTCGGCCCATATCGTCGGCGTTCTCGGTGGGCTCGCTCTGATCATCCTGGGTCTCGTGTGGCCCCAGCTCCAGGTCGGGCCCGGTACGTCCCGTCTTGGCTACTCGTTGGCGCTCTACTCCATCTACGTCGGCTGGTTCATGCCTCTCCTGGGTGGCGTGTGGCAAGCCGGCGGCACGATGTTCCCCTTGGCCGTTGGCGCTACCCGCGGCACGGCCTTCCAGGAGGGTGTCATCGCGACTGGCCTCTTCACTGGCGCTGTCGCCGTGATCGCGCTTTGTGTGCTCCTCCTGTGGGGCCTCCGCGGGCCCGCTCCAAGTGGCGGTCAGCGCTGAGCCCCGGAGCGTGCAGCATCCAGCACTCAGTCGAGGCGTCTTCATGAAGGAGCTAATGTTCATCGGGGCGGACCCTCGCCGGGCACGGCATCGTGGTTTACGTCGGAGAACCGGAGCTGCGTCAACGCTTCGGCGAGCAGTACGAGGCGTACTGTCGCCGCGTGCCGCCCTGGTTGCCTAGGCTTCACGCCTCCGCCGATGGCGGCGATGCACTCGGAGACTCGGCATGATCTCGTTAGTCCGATAGGCGGGCGCGGAGGAGACATGGAAATTCAAGTGGGCGTCAGGGAAGCGAAGTCCAAAGACCTGCTGCCGCTGGCACAGCTCTTCGACTCATACCGGAAGTTCTACGGCCAGGCCGGCGATCTGGCACGGGCAGAACGCTTCTTGCGTGATCGCTTCTCCAAGGGTGACTCCCACGTTCTTGTCGCGTTTCGTCACTCCTCTCCTGATCCCCTGCTCGGCTTTGTGCAGCTCTACCCTTCCTACTCATCGGTGTTGATGCGACGCATCTACATCCTCAGTGACCTGTTCGTTGAGCCAGCCGCCCGGCGAGCCGGCGTTGGGCGTGCCCTCATCGAGGCGGTACATGAATTTGCGAGGGAGAAAAGCGCCGCCCGAGTTTCCCTCGACACGGCGGTGAGCAACGCTACGGCTCAGAGCTTGTACGAATCGCTCGGCTACCAACGCGATTTGTCCTTCGTTTACTATCACTGGCAGGTCACCACAACAATCGAACTCTCACCAGGGATCCTCGCGAGATCACCAGGGCTAGGCGGGACTAGCCCCCCTGATCCGCCGCAGTAAGAACCGTGCTGGCCCGTGTAGAATCGCATCGGGTTTCTCCTTCTGCGCGCAATGCGCGCTTGTTCCTGACCTGCGCGGAGGCTACTCACAGCGAGTAGTGCGCAGGAGGAGGACCCAATGAGGATCAAGCGGCTGCAGCTGACGGCCGCGGGCGGCGGCGTGCCGGGCGGTCAGCCGTCGGGCGGCCGGTCCGGTGTTTGCCGCGCCTCCGCCCTCCGGTTGGTGCTAGGGTGGTGCGCGCGCGGCCGCCGCTGAGCGGCGATCCGTTAGATCCTATGTGAGTGCAAAGAGAGAGCGGGCCGCTGCAGTTAGCCTCCTTCGGGTCATCACACCAAGAAGGAGACCATTCGATGACAGCA
>Ga0247727_10014300_pt1 | contig 13214 bp, 13 predicted proteins | sample WisWelCaveWW1625_FD_202498 | JGI IMG/M metagenome (GOLD analysis project Ga0247727, IMG submission 202498) | Biofilm microbial communities from Wishing Well Cave, Virginia, United States - WW16-25 | ecosystem: Environmental > Aquatic > Deep subsurface > Groundwater > Cave microbial mat | place... | reverse complement strand
TTCATGTAAGCCTACCTTTCCTGAAATGCCTTCACTAAATCCGTACTGATTTGATCCGCGTCTCCGGCGGACATGACGATCAGGACATCGTTGGGTTTGAGATTCCGAAGCAGGTAACTCGTGACTTCGGATAACGATTCGATATAACGCGCCGCGCTATGCGGCATGGCGCTGACGATCTCGGCGGAGGTGAAATCCTGTTTGGGTTCGCGCGCCGCGTACACTTCGGTGACGATCACTTCGTCCGCGTCCTTGAAGGCGCGCGAGAATTCGAGGAACAAGGTTTGCGCGCGTGAATACGTGTGCGGCTGCCACACCGCCCAGATGCGGCGGCGGGGATAACGCGCCCGCGCGCCCGCCAGCGTGGCTTTGATCTCGGTGGGATGATGGGCGTAATCGTCGAAGATACTGATGCCGTTCGGCTCGCCGCGCAACTGGAAGCGGCGCCCCGTCCCCGTAAATTTGCCCAGCGCCTGCGCGGCTTTTTCGGAAGACAAACCGAGCAGTTCGACGATTGCAAACACAGCCAGCGCGTTGCGGACGTTGTGCCTGCCGGGGACCTGCAAAGAGACATCCACCGATCCCAGGCCGGTACTGGTCAGGTTGGAAGAGGCCACAAAATCAAAACCGCCGCGTTGGTTCGATTTCACTTCGCGCGCCATCACCCACGACGGGCTGTTGATCGTCGTATCGCCCTGCAAGTGATAGGCGACTACGTTCTTTCCTTTTTTGCGCGACTGCGAGATCAACCCCGCCGCGCCGGGATCCTCCGCGCAGGCGATCAGGGTCCCGTCCTCCGGGAGCAGGTCCACAAATTGGCGGAACGCCTCCAGCATCGAGCCGTACGTTGGGAACATATCGGGGTGATCGTGTTCGACGCTCGTCACCACGGCGATCTGCGGCTTAAGACCGAGGAACATGTGATCGTATTCATCGGCTTCGATGACAAAGGCAGCGCCCTTGCCCGCGTGCGCGTTGACGCCGAGGTTGTTCATCACGCCGCCGACGACGAACGACGGGTCGCGTCCAAGTTCATGCAGGACCCAGGCGGTCATGGCGGTTGTTGTGGTCTTGCCGTGCGTCCCGGCGATGGCGATTCCTTTTTTATCGGACATCAACTGACCGAGGAAATCCGCGCGCTTGAGGACGGGAATATTCGCCCGCTTCGCCGCCTTGACCTCGGGATTGTCCTCGCTAATTGCGGAGGACATCACCACCGAATCCGCGCCCGCGACGTTACGCGGATGATGACCTATATACACGGTCGCGCCCGCGCGCCTGATCTCGTCGGCGAAGGGAGTCATGGCGCGGTCCGATCCGCTCACCGTGTAGCCGCTCTCCAGGAGGAGGCGGGCGATGGCGGAGAGTCCGCTGCCCCCGATGCCGATGAAATGGATGTGCGTCATTTTAGTTTGATGGTTATCGTAAGGCGTTCATAAGATCAGAGACTGGAGATTAGAGATTGGAGACTGAAGATTGGTTAGATATACACGACCAATACAAATACAAACGCCAGGATGATGGCGAAGTAGATGCCCGGTTCGCCGAGCAACGTTGGCGGCATGTAGAGCATTATCCGGTTGACCTGTTCCAGCAGGACCGGGTCGGTGGGCTTGGTGATTACGTTTTGAAAAGCGTAGTCCGTGGCGTGGATGTAGTACAGAACGCTGCCCGCCACGAAGTATCCATTCAGCCCGCCGAGGAACGCGCCGAAGAGCGTATCCTGCAATTTTTCAGTGCGACCCTTCGCCGCCAAATGCGGGATGCTGATCACGGTCTGATACCCGAAGTACACCAGCACCACCAGGATGATCGTCCGCACCCAGAAGAGAGACGCGTCGGATTCTGGCAGGTCCGCGGCCAGTGGGATGAATTTGCGGATTATATGATTCAACGCCAGCGCCAGGATCGCGCTAAACCCGACCAGTAATTCCTTTGCCCAGCCGCGCATCCAGCCGATGAGGGCGAAAAGCAATATGTACATCCACAACACATAAACGATATTCATCATAGGCGTTACGCTCCTGCCAGTTCGATCAACCGGCTGGCGATCTTCTCCGCGGCGCGCGGGTGTGAAAGTTCGAACATCGCCGCGCGCATGGCTTTCAATTTATTAGGGTTTTCCAACAGCACGTTCAACGTCGTCAACAGTTCGCGTTTCAATTCGCTGTCTTCCAGAACGACCGCCGCGCCGCGTTGCGTGAGGTAATCGGCGTTTACTTTTTGGTAGCGCCACGCATGAGGATAAGGAACCAGGACGGCGGGCAACCCGAATACGGGAAACTCGCCCAACGTTGAAGCGCCGGCGCGCGCGACGACCAGATCCGCGGCGGCTAACGCCGCGCCCATCTCGTGCAGGTAGGGCAGGGCGTGATAACGCGCGGCAAGTTCCATGGGCAACTGCTCGCGGTTGTGTTTGACCAGCGCCCAGTCCAGGTCGCCGGAGATGTGGATGATCTCGAACTTTGCCAGCAGTTCGCGCAGATGATCCAGCACGGCCATATTGATCGAACGCGCGCCCCTGCTCCCGCCGACGATCAACAGGATGGGAAGCCCGGAGGAAATGCCGAGGTGGCGCTGAGCCGTCGAGCGGTTCCAAAGCGCGAGGTCCGCGCGCAGCGGGTAGCCCGTCTCGATCACTTTCTTTTTGAAGAACTTCTGCGATTGACTCGTCGTCACCGCGATCATGTCCGCGGATCTGCTCAATGATTTCAACGCCATGCCGGGTTCGATATCCGGCGCGTACAACATGGAGGGGAAGGATCGCCCGGCAAGCGCCATCGGCACAGCCACATAACCGCCGGTGAAGAACAACACATCCGGCTTGAACTCGTCGAGGATGCGGCGCGAAGCGAAGACGCCGCGCGCCACCATCGCCAGGTTGCGCGGCAACGCGACCAGGCCGACGCCATGCACGCCCGCGGCCGGGATGGACGCGTAGGTAACGCCCTGTCGTTTGACAAGGGCTTCCTCCATGCCGCCTTCGCCGCCCACCCACAGCGTATCCAGGTCGCGCACTTTAGCCGCGAGCGCGCTGTGTACGGCGAGCGCGGGGTACACTCCGCCGCCCGTTCCGCCAGCGCAGATTAATAACCGCACCGAACGACCTCCAATCGTTTTCTTCCAACTTGACGTTCTCGCTGTTCTGGCGCGAGATGTTCAACATAATCCCGATCGCGCATAACGTGGCGACCAAATTCGAACCGCCCGCGCTGACGAAGGGCAGCGTGTTTCCGGCGAACGGCATCAAGCCCACCATCACCGCCATATTGATTGACGCTTCGATGCCGATCCAGAACGTCACGCCCGAGGCGAGCAACGTTCCCAGCATATCGGGCGCGCGGCGCGCGATTACAAGTCCGCGCCAAATCAACGCCGCATATAAAGATATCAACAACGCCGCGCCGAACAGGCCGAGTTCCTCCGATATGACGGCAAAAATACTATCAGTCGGAGCGAAGGGCAAACCTGTTAACTTCGTATCGGCCTGCCCGATGCCCACGCCGAACACGCCGCCTTTGATCACCGCCTCGAACGAACGCTGCACATGATACGAAGCGTGCGTCGGGTCCTTGAAGCCCGCGATAAACGAACTCACGCGGTCCTGTCCCGTCTCGCTGAACTGCACCACGACCCATCCCATCAACACGGCCAAAGCCAGCAGGAGGATGATCTGTTTCATGTCCGCGCCGGCGAGGAAGAACAGCACGCCGCCAAGGATCAACACCGTGCCGGCCGCGCTCAGATCGGGCTGCAGGTAGATCAAGCCGCCGATGATTCCCAAAATCACGCCGAGCGGGATCAGGCCAAACGTCACGTCATGCAATGAATTCCGTTTGGCGTACAGCCACACCGAAAGATAGATCACCGCGACCAGTTTGGCGACCTCGGAGGGCTGGTACGAGCCTTCATACAACGCGCGCGACGCGCCCAACCGGGCCTCGTTGATGAACAACACCGCGATCAACAAGCCAATCGCGCCGAGCATCGCGAACACGACCAGCCTGCGCCAATTGTGATAATCGAACAGCGAGAGCGCGTACGCGCAGGCGAGTCCCAATGCCAGCCACCTCAACTGGCGCGTGAACATGTACGACGACGAGCCGTATTCATTGAACGAGAAATCGAACGACGCCGAATACAACATGATCAGACCGAACGCCGCCAGCGCGATCGTCGTCAACAGCAGCGGCGCATCCACGCCGCGCGCGAAATTTTTGGAAGGCAGCAACGAAAAGCGTTCGTTTACGAAAGTTCTTGAACCCATGCTTTGAACCTCTCGCCGCGTTCGGCAAAATCCTTGAATTCATCGAAGCTGGTCCCGCCCGGAGACAACAACACGACATCGCCCGGCTCCGCGACCTCCGCCGCCATGACGACCGCGTCGCGCAAAGTATTCACGCGGGATAACGCGCAACGCTTCGTTTCGACGCCGCTCAATGCAGGCCTACTTAACCCGAGGCTGGTCGCGGTTTTCTGAATCTTTTCCGCCGCCTCGCCAAACAACACCGCGCGTTTCACGCGTTCGCCCACGAGACTCATCAAGTCCTCCCAGGGTAAATCCTTATCGCGCCCGCCGAGCAATAAAACAATCGGCTCCTCGAACGAACGGATCGCGGCGACGCTCCGCTCCGGCGCGGTGGCCATCGAGTCGTTGTACCAGCGCGCGCCGCGCAATTCACGGACAAATTCCAAACGGTGCGGAACGCCGCGAAATTCCTCCACAGCCTTCCACATCGCGTCCAATGGAAAACCAGCGGCAAAACCAATCGTAAACGCGGCAAGAACATTCAACACATTATGATCGCCGCGCAAGCGAATCTTGCGGCGCGCGATCAAAGGCATGTAGACGTTGTCGGCGCGCAGGTTCAATAAACCATCATGCAGATACGCGCCGTCCAAACCTTCTTCGAGTTCATTCAAACTGAACGTGAACAATTTGCCTTCTACCTTGTCTCGCAGACTCCACGCGCCTTTATCGTCGCGTCCGAGAATCGCAATATCATCTTTTGATTGAAACTCAAGGATGCGCGCCTTCGCGGCGGCATACGCCTCCATTGTGCCGTGACGATCCAAATGATTCGCCGTGACGTTCAAAATCGCGGCGATGTTCGGCGAGATCGTCATCTGATCCAGTTGAAAGGAGGAGAGTTCGAGAATGGCGAGGTCGTCAGGCTGCATGTCGTCAACGTAGTTGATGAGGGGATCGCCGATGTTGCCGCCGACGAATGCAGAAGGATGAATTATGAAGGATGAAGGATGAAACGCATTTGCGCTCGACGAAGCAGCCGCAGGTGTGACGGATGAATCTTCATCCTTCCTCCTTCTTCCCTCATCCTTTCCGTACGCGATCTTCGCCATCTCACCAACCAGCGTCGTTGTCGTCGTCTTCCCTGCTGAACCCGTAATGCCAATCGTTTTGCAGGGGACAACTTCCATGAAGATCTGCGAATCGTTCGAGAGTGGGATGCCGCGTTTCAGCGCCTCAACAATGATGGGAAGCGTAAGCGGGACTCCACCGGAGAGACACAGCACGTCAGTCGAATCAAGCAGTTCAAGCGGATGTCCGCCAAGCGCCCATTGGATCGGATATTCCGCCACTGATTCGTGCGCGACGTGTAATTCAGCCTCGCTCCGCATATCGCTCAATGTGACGCGCGCGCCATGCAAGGAAAGCCAACGCGCCAAAGCCAGGCCTTGTCGCGCGGCTCCCAAAATCAAAACGCGGGTGTCTTTCCAGTTTGTCTTCATAATTCCTTCGTGTTGCGTATTACGTATTGCGTAAAATACGCAACACGCATCCACGCAACATTCACATCACACCAAAGCCAGCCCCATGCCGACCATTGCGGCCAGCAGACTGATCAACCAGAAGCGCTGCACGACCTGGGTCTCGCTCCAACCCAGCAGTTCAAAATGCAAATGGATCGGAGCCATCTTGAAAAAACGTTTGCCTTTCGTCGTCCTGAAATAAACGACCTGGATCACAACGCTCAACGCTTCGGCTAACGGAATGATTGCAATCACAAGCAACAGGGGCCAATGACCGGTCATCAGCGCCACAACGGCAAGCGTGGAACCGAGGGCCAGCGAACCGGTATCTCCCATAATCAATTCAGCGGGATGCACATTGAACCACAAAAAGCCGAACAGCGCGCCCACGGTAATGAAACAATATTGCGCCAGATAAGTATACCCATTGGAGAGGGTGATGCCGCCAAACGCCGCGAACGCCGTGGCGGAGATCAAACCCGCGAGACCGTCGAGACCGTCCGTAAAATTGACCGCGTTCGATTCGCTCACGATCACAAACGCCGCAATCGGGATGTACCACCAGCCCAGTTCGATCTCGCCCTTGATGCCCGGCAGGAACATTTGCTTGACTTCCAAAATATCCTTCAACACAAAAGCGGCGCCGACAGCCAGTACAACCTGCGCCAAAAATTTCGTGCGGATGCGCATCCCATCGCCGCGCCGCTTGCCGCGAATGCCTTCCCAATCGTCCAGCGCGCCCAACGCGCCGTACGAGACCAGAACGATGAGCGGCACAAGCACGGATCGTCCCGTCACGTCCAGGCCGATCAGCGCCGCGGCGTTGAGCAAACCGGTGAGCAATAAAACAGGCAGGATGAACAACACGCCGCCCATGGTGGGCGTGCCCATCTTAACGCGGTGTTGATCGGGCTCCTCGACGCGAATAATCTTGCCGATTTTGAAATGCCGCAGCACGCGCAATAGCGGAGCGCCCCAGATCGCCGTCATCACGAACGAGAGCATCGCCAGCCCAAGCACGAGCGCGGTGTGCTTCATGAATGGACCTCCAGCGAGGCCGCGACGCGATCCATGCGGAGGCCATGCGAACCTTTGATCAACACCACGTCTTCCTTTGTGAGGTTGGTCTTCAACCAATCTATCATCGGGGCGATGTCGTCGAATTCAACGATGGCGCTTTTTTTCATACCCGAGCGGCGCGCGGCTTCGGCAATGATATGCGCGCGTTCGCCCAGCGTGATCAAAACCTGCGCCACCTGCGCCGCGCGCAGACCGACCATCTCATGTCCGCCGCGTTCATACGGACCGAGCTCGAGCATTTCGCCCAACGCCGCCACCTTGCGCCCGTCCAATTCATCGAGCAGGTTCAAGGCGGCAAGCATGGATTCAGGCGAGGCGTTGTAGGTGTCGTCGAGTATCAACGCGCCGTTCTCACTGCGGACCGCCGCGAGGCGCAACTGATTGTGTCCCTGGCTCAAGCCTTCGAGAATCTCCTGCCAGTTCATGCCTTCGGCGAGTCCCACTGCCGCGGCGCGCAATGCCGTATGGACCGAATGCCGACCGATCAACGGAATCTTCACGTGCAGAGTCTCGCCCTGATAGTGCATACGGAAGCGGATGCCGTCCAAACCGAGACCTTCGACTCGATCCGCCCAGAGATGCGCCTCGGGAGACAAACCGTAGAAGAAGACGCGCGCCCTGGTCTTCTCCTCCATTTTGCGGACCCACGGATCGTCGAAGTTGAGAATTGCCACGCCTTCGGGCGCCGCGGGCAGCGCCTGAACCAATTCCGTTTTGCCGCGCGCAATCACTTCCTGGGAACCGGCGCGTTCGGCGTGGACAGTGCCGACGTTGGTGACCACGCCAACCTGCGGCAGGGCAATATCGCATAAGAACGCGATCTCGCCGGGGACGTAAAATCCCATTTCCATCACCGCGCGTTGATGACCGGAACTTAATCTCAACATAGTGAGGGGCAAGCCTATTTCATTATTCAAATTGCCGGGACTCTTCAACGTGCGGTAACGCGTGCTCAACACCTCGGCGATCATTTCCTTGGTGGTAGATTTGCCCACGCTGCCCGTGATGCCGATCACGCGCAGGTCCAGTTTGCGGCGCCAGAAGCGCGCGATCTGCTGCAGGGCTGTGACCGTGTTGTCCACGCGCATACAGAACGGCGCGGCAAAGTCAAATGTCAGAAAAGAATCGGTTGAAGAAACAGTACGCAGGTCGAGGGTCCGAAAAGAGGCGTCTGCGACAGCGTCCCGTTGAATTAAAGCAAAAGACGCCCCCCGCTTGAATACATCCCCAATGAAGTCGTGCCCGTCCGCTTTTTCGCCGGGAATGGCGACGAACAGCGAACCGGGAATCGCCTGGCGCGAATCAATCGCCGCCTCGGTGATGACCAGGTTGGTCTGCGGGCGAAATCCCGTGATGGCTTCGATTGCGTCGGCGATGGTCAGCATTATCTTGATCCGTATTGTTGACGGACGAGGTCCGGCGGGATGTTGAGCAGGATGACGGCCTGTTCGGCGACCTGTGAAAAAACCGGCGCGGCGGTCTGCGAACCCCAAATGGAGGCGCTGGGTTTTTGGAGCCAGACGTACACCATGAACTGCGGATCGTCCGCCGGTCCCCAGCCGATGAAAGAGGCGTTGGTCTGGGATTGGTCATAGCCGAGTTGGGTCGGGATTTGCGCGGTGCCGGTCTTGCCTGCCACGCGATAACCCGGAACAAGCGCCTTCGACGATTCGCCTTCCAATGAAACCGCCAGCATCCCGCTTAATGTATGCGCGGTCTCGGCTTTGATCGGCGCGCCCGCGTATTGCGACGGCACGTTGTATTGATGCCCGTCGCGCAACATCGCATACAGAATGTGCGGCGTGACCATCTTGCCGTCGTTGGCGATGGCGGAGGCGGCCATCATCAATTGCAGGGGCGTGACCGTGACTCCCTGACCGAAGGCGTTGGTGCCGAGGTCAACGGGATACCAATCCGTGTCGCCCGGGACTTTGAGCCTGCCCATCGCTTCGCCGGCGAGATCAATGCCCGTTGGATGACCGAGACCAAAGCGTTCCATGTAGCCGTAAAAAGTCTGCGTGCCCATTTTCGAGGCGAGCGTTGCCAGGCAGACGTTGAGCGAGTGTTGCAGGCATCCGATCATATCCTGCTGTCCCCACGGCTGGCGGTCCCAATTCCAGATGGTGATGCCGCCCACTTCGATGGAGCCGGTGTCAATGTATGTCGTTTCGGGAGTCACTGTGCCGGTATCGAGCGCGGCGGCCATGGTCAAAATCTTCACCACCGAGCCAGCCTCATACGCCATGCCAATGGCGCGGTTGTATTGACTGCCGTTGTCGTAGAGCGAGAAGTAATCGGTGTAGTTGTTCAAGTCGAGGCGCGGGGTGGTCGCCATGGCGAGGATGTCGCCGTTGCGCGGGTCCATGACGATGATCGCGCCGTTCTCCGCGCCGTACTCAAACAGGGCTTGATCGAGGATCGATTCGACCTGCGCCTGCAAATCGCGATTCAGGGTGAGGACAAGCGTCGTGCCGTTTGACACGCGCGGAATCTCCATGGCTTTGTTCGGGTCGCTCGGCACCCATACTTGCACGGGGTTGCCTGCCAGCAGGTCGTTGTATTTTTCCTCGATGCCGAAGTAACCGCGCCCGTCGCGCGTGACAAAACCCAGCACGTTCGAAGCGAGCGCGTTTTCAGGATAACTGCGCTGGAAGTGCGGCTTGAATCCCAAACCGTCCAGGCTGTCGTCGTCGGCGTCCCACTGTTGTTGCATCAACTCTTGCAGCGCGGCGACGGTCTCTTCGCCGACGTAATCCTGCACGACGATATATTCCCATCCCTCCGGCGAGCCGGTCAGTTGCTTGTGGACTTCCTCGTAGGTCAGACCGAGATAGACGCTGAGGATGGAAGCCAGCGCTTCGGGTTTCCGCATTTCGCTCAGGCTCACGCCCACCTCGTAGACGGTGCGATTGCCCGCCAGCAGATGCCCGCTGCGATCGTAAATTTCGCCGCGTTCGGGATAGAACATGCGGAACTCGCCGGAGTATTTGTCGCCTTGCGAGAGGAAGATCTTCGCCTGTTCGCTGTTCTGGATGCGGATCATCTGCGCGATGACCGCCAGCCCGACCAGCGCGAGACCGACGACCAGAATCAAAGAACGGACGGCGTATTGCTGTCTCATGCTAATAGCCTCCGGATTTGATCCGGTCGTCGAGCCATTCAATCAATGATTGTGTATATTCCGATGGCAGCGGCAGGGAAATAAAACCGGCGTCCTTTGCGGCAAGTAGAATCGCAGGCTCGGGCGCGACGAAGCCCGGCACCGCGACATAATCCAGTTCGCCGGGTTTGACGGGGCGGTAGTCCATCTCCACGGCGCGCCTTTGCATTTCAGCGGACGAGGTTAATTTGGCGAGTTGGGTTTCAAGGTCGGCGTTGAGGCGCTGTATCGTGATGATCTCGGCGCGCAATTCCTGAATCTCGCGCCCGGTCGCGGCGGCGCGCGCGGTCACCTGTAAATATAGCGCGGCGATCATCGAGATCCCGATCACGACCAACAGGAAAGTGCCGACATACTGGCGTTGAATCCGCCAGGGCGCCTGTTTATATGCGTGGATGAGTTGCGTAGCCTGTGCCTGCATGACGACCTTTAATTTGGGCGATTGGTCGCGTAACGCCGAATTCATTCGGCGTTACAGTTTTTCGGCAACGCGAAGTTTCGCGCTGCGCGCTCTCGGATTGTTTTTGATCTCTTCACCCGAGGGCGTAATTGGTTTTCGATTTACCTCTTTCAGCGTTGCCTTGCGTTCCTCTGCATATATTCTTTCATAAGGCGGATTGACCAAATCCCTGCTTTGCTCGCGGAAGAAGTCTTTGACGATTCGATCCTCCAGCGAATGGAAGGCGATGACTGCGATTCGTCCTCCGACTTTCAGGCTGGCCGCGGCTTGCGGAAGCATTTCCGTCACTGACGCCAATTCGTCGTTGACCGCGATTCGTAAAGCCTGGAAAGTCCGCGTCGCTGGATGAACTCTGTCGCCGCGCGCCGTCCTGAGCCTGCCGAAGGATCGAGCAGATACTGATTCGATAACAGCGACCAGTTCGCGGGTCGTATGAAGCGGCCTCGCTTTGACGATGGCGCGCGCGATTTTTCGTGAGTCCCGTTCTTCGCCGTATTCGTAGATCAAGTCCGCCAGTTCGCGTTCCGAGTAACTGTTTACGATGTCTGCGGCGGTTTGCGGGATGTGCGGTCCGAAGCGCATGTCGAGCGGCGCGTCGTGTTGAAAGGAGAAGCCTCGTTCGACGGTATCGAATTGCATCGAGGAGGCGCCGAGGTCGAGGAGGATGCCGTCAACCGAATCCCATCCGAGGTTTTTCAGTTGCATGGATAGAGTCGTGTAGGAGGCTTGCGCCAGATGGATGCGATGTTCGTAAGGAGCCAAGGTCTCACGAGCGATCGCCAGCGCCTGCGGGTCCACGTCGAGACCGAGCAGGCGCCCATCTGGCGCACACGCCTCCAGGATGCCGCGGGCGTGTCCGCCCGCGCCCACTGTCCCATCCACATAACGTCCCCCCGCATGAGGTTGCAACGCGTGTATAATTTCTTTGTAAAGTACGGGCTTGTGCGGCAAGTCGTTCATATTCGTAGTAACGACTAGTCGTCAACGACTAAAGTCGTTACTACGAGCCGTTGTTCTTTGAAAGATCGAGCGCGGCGAAGCGTTGTTCGTTGGCTTCCACATCCTGCAGTTTTTCCATCTGCGCTTCCCATTCATCGGGAGTCCACACTTCAAAGTAATCGCCCTGACCCGCGACTGTGAGTTCGCCGCTTTCAACGCCGAGGAAAGTTCGCAGGTTTTGCGGAACAAGGATGCGCCCAACTTTGTCCACTACAACGGGATACGCGTTCGAGAGGATCAAACGACGCAGCAGGCGCGCGGTTGAATCGGCCAGGTTCATGTTGTTGAGGCGCTCGTACACTTCGTTGAAAGCCGCGTCGGTCATTACCATCAAACATTTGTCGAAGCCCTGCGTGATGTAAGCGCCGGCCGCCAGCAAGTCGCGATAGCGCGCCGGGATCATCAGGCGGCCCTTGTCATCGAGATTGTGCTGGAACTGACCTAAGAACATTTGTGCTATAATTCCTTTTAACTGATGAACGCCGGAGCGACCGGCGTCCTTACCACTTTCTACCACTATTTCCCACATTATACGCCGTTTGAGGGAAAAAGCAAGTGGGTGTAACCTTTTTCCCGCCCCTCCTAATGTCCTATGGAGGGAGGCGAGGATGAGGGCGGTCTGTAATTGGTAATTAGAGATTGGAGACTGGAGACTATTGGAGTGGTAAAGCGGAAGATTGGACGCTTCGCGTGGAGAATTCATTCACCTTACTTGAATCGTCAAACTGGAAAGATTATGCGTTGCTCGATAGCGGCGATGGGTTGAAACTCGAACGCTTCGGCAGGTACGTTTTTGCGCGTCCCGAATCACAGGCGATGTGGAAGCGCAGGCTTGATTCTGAATGGAAGAACGCGGACGCGGTGTTCATCCCCACTGGCAAAGAGAGCGGCGGTCATTGGGATTTCAAAAAAAAGGTGGACGAAGAATGGAAGATGAGTTACACGCTTCCCTCTTCAAAAAAAGAACTGACTTTCAAAGCGATGACAACGCCCGGGCGTCATCTCGGAATCTTCCCGGAAGTCGCCGCGCATTGGGATTGGATCAGTGATTTGATTGTTCAATCGAAGCAAGAAGTAAATGTTTTGAATTTATTTGGATATACCGGACTCGCCACTTTAGCCGCCGCGTCTGCCGGAGCCAAAGTGACTCATGTGGACGCTTCCAAAAAATCCGTGAGTTGGGCGCGTGAAAACCAGGCGTTATCCAAGCTGGCAGACGCGCCCATCCGCTGGATCGTGGACGACGCGTTGAAGTTCGTCCAACGCGAGGGGAAACGCGGCGTGAAGTACGATGGCATTATCCTCGACCCGCCCAAGTTCGGACGCGGTCCCAAAGGCGAAGTGTGGGAAGTGTATAGGTCACTACCAACATTATTAGAGGCGTGCCGCGAATGTTTGAGCGATAATCCGCTGTTTGTTGTTACAACAATTTACGCGGTACGCGCGTCAGCGATCCATCTGGCGCAAGCCATGGAAGATATGATGAATGGATTTGGGGGAAAGATCGAAATGGGCGAACTGGTCTCGCGCGAACAAAGCGCGGGACGGTTGTTGTCGCAGGCGGTGTACGCAAGATGGGAGGAATGATAGATAGCCCCCAAGGGTCCCAGCGTTTTAACGACAAATAAACGTCGGGATTTTGGATTCCCGCAGCGTGTAATCCAGCGAACTGCCGATGAACGCCTGTCTGATTACCGAGCCTCCGTATCCGCCCATCAAAACCAGGTCGGCGTTGCGTTCTTC
>Ga0247727_10014299_pt1 | contig 13215 bp, 8 predicted proteins | sample WisWelCaveWW1625_FD_202498 | JGI IMG/M metagenome (GOLD analysis project Ga0247727, IMG submission 202498) | Biofilm microbial communities from Wishing Well Cave, Virginia, United States - WW16-25 | ecosystem: Environmental > Aquatic > Deep subsurface > Groundwater > Cave microbial mat | place... | reverse complement strand
AATCCGGAGTTCCTGCGCGAAGGCTCGGCCATCGAAGATTTCATGCGCCCTAATCGCGTCGTCATCGGCACCGAAGATCCCGAAGCCGCGGCGATCATGCGCGATCTGTACAAGCCGCTTTTTCTGATTGAAACGCCGATCGTCATGACCAACCTCGCCAGCGCCGAGCTGACGAAATATGCGGCCAATGCGTTTCTCGCCACGAAGATCAGTTTCATTAATGAAGTCGCCACGATTTGCGAGCGCGTCGGCGCGGACGTGCACGACGTTGCCAGAGGCATGGGTCTCGATCAACGCATCGGCACCAAGTTTCTCCATGCCGGTCCCGGCTACGGCGGCTCGTGTTTCCCCAAAGACACCCGCGCGCTGGTGAGCATCGCCAAAAAATGCGAGTACGATTTTCGCATCGTCGACGCCGCCGTCAAAGTGAATGACGAGCAGCGCCAGAGAATGCTGGAAAAAATCAAACAAACCCTCGGCAATCTCAAAGGCCAAACCGTCGCCGTGCTCGGCCTCGCGTTCAAGCCGAACACCGACGACATGCGCGAAGCGCCGTCCATCGATATTATCGCCGGCATGCAAAAAGAAGGCGCGCGCATCAAAGCCTACGATCCGATCGCCATGCACGAAGCCGGAAAGTTTCTCAAAGACGTCGAGTTTGGGGACGACACCTACAGCACCGTCAGCGGCGCCGATGCACTCGTCCTCATTACCGAGTGGAATCAATTCCGCAGTCTGGATCTGGACAAAGTCAAGCGCCTGCTCAAAACGCCGATCATTATCGACCTGCGCAACATTTACGAGCCGCAGAAAATCCGCGAGCACGGCTTTACGTACGTCTCCGTCGGCCGGCAGTAAATTTTTATGCCTGTAGCAGCGTTGCAGTTTTGTTGCAGACGCTGCTGCAGGTTTAAATATAAATGACCGGTAGAACTCATAAGCCGGACAAGCCAGAACTGATCATTCGCATATTGCCTTCACCTCAGATCGATTTAGAGAGGGAACCGGTTTTCTCCCTCGATTTTTAAAACCGGTGTTCACGGGTCTACCATCTCTTTCCACCACCTCAAATTGGTTGCCCATTTTTGGTCAAAATGCCGCTTGATTTTTGATCAAAACGTATTTTCCACCTCCGTTCTGCGTCCAAATTTTGAATGTGTCACACAAATACATCGTTTCATGCTGGCACATTGCGATTAACCTTAAACCTTGTTTTGAAAATATTTGCGTCGTTTAAAAGATTGAAAAAATGCACTTTGCTACAGGAATGAAAAAGTTGCCATACGTGGCATTCAGGTTGCACAATCTAGTTGCTGGTTGCTTGTGACTGGTAGCTTGTTGCTGGTAGCTAGTGGCTTGTGGCCTGTTGCTTGTAACTTGTATTGTCCTTATGATCAGTCATTTATTAGCAACCAGCAACGAGCAACCAGCAACCAGATACGAGTAAACAGCAACCAGCAACGAGCAACCAGCATGAAAGTTTTAATGATCGCGCCGCAGCCGTTTTTTCAACCGCGCGGCACGCCATTTAGCGTTTTGCATCGGCTCAAGGCCTTATCGCAGCTCGGTTATAAAATCGATCTGGTGACATATCATCTCGGGCAGGATGTCAGCATTGACAACGTGAACATCCATCGCGCCAAGCGAGTTTCGTGGGTTAAAGAAATTGCGATTGGCCCGTCGAAAACCAAAATGTTGCTCGATGTTTATGTTTATGGTCGCGCCGTGGAGCTGCTCCGGCGACAGCGCTATGATCTCATTCACACACATGAAGAGGCCGGATTTTTCGGCATTCGCCTGAGCAAAAAATTCGGCACGTTGCATCTTTATGATATGCACTCGAGCTTGCCGCAACAATTGGCGAATTTCAAATACAGCCGCGCGAAGATACTGCTCAACATTTTTGAGAAGCTCGAAGCCGCGACCATCAACAGCGCGCAGGCCGTCATCACCATTTGCCCGGAGTTGTTCAATTACGTCAAAATGCGCTTTCCGGAAAAGTATAACAAACTCATTGAAAACGTCGCGGACAACGCCATCGTGTTTGGCGAGTCGAAAAACGGCAACGGCAAAACCACCGCGACTGATTTGGCGCTGCGTTATGGTTTGTCGAAAAACGGCAATGACAAAAATGACGCCATGACGATTTTATACACCGGCACGTTCGAAGCGTATCAAGGTTTGGATTTGCTGATCGAATCGAGTCAACCGGTCATTTCGCGGCATCAAAATAACGTGCGCTTCCTCGTCGTCGGCGGCAAGCCGGAGCAGGTGGCGCAATACCAGGCGAAAGCTGATCAGTTTGGCGTCGGCGCGAATTTTATTTTCACCGGCCAGCGCCCGCCGGAAGAGATTCCGGAATTTATGAAACTGGCGGACATGCTTGTCTCGCCGCGCCTTGCCGGCAACAACACGCCGCTGAAAATTTATTCATATCTGCGCTCCGGCATTCCCATCGTCGCGACCGCTCACCTCACCCACACGCAGGTGTTAAATGCCGAGGTCGCGGTGTTGACGGATTGCACGCCGCCGGCTTTCGCGAACGGCATGTTGCGCGTGCTCGAAGATCGTGGCTACGGCGAAAAACTCAGCCGCAACGCGCAAGCATTGGCAGCGCGCGAATACAGCTACGAAGCGTATTTGCAAAAGACGAAAGAGATTTATTCGTATTTGGAAAATTTGTTATAAAGAAAGCGTTCGTAGTAACGCCTTCAGGCGTTTTCGTTAACAATCAAGCATTTAATCCCCAACGTGGACAAGCCACAACCAAAAAGATCGTTCACGGAATGGAACTCTCACGGAAAAGATTTTCATGAATTCATTTCCGTGAGAGTTCATTTCCGTGAGCCAAATTTCTTTGCTTTTTTTGCAACGATTTAATTTGTAATAGACTAAAGGCTACGCCCGTGGATTACTACGAACGAGGATGATCAAATGTGCGGAATTTGCGGAACATTTTTCTTTTCTCGCGAGGCCAGAGTTGATGGCGCGGAACTGCGCGCCATGAACGCGCAGATTATTCATCGCGGCCCCGACGAAGACGGATTTTATCTCAAAGGGCAAATCGGCCTCGCGATGCGCCGCCTCAGCATCGTCGACTTGTCCGGCGGCCAACAGCCGATTTCCAACGAAGACGGCACGATCTGGATCGTCTTCAACGGCGAGATTTACAACTTTCCCGAGCTCAAAAGCGATTTGGAGAATCGCGGCCATCGCTTCAAAACACGCTCAGACACCGAAGCGATCGTGCATGCTTACGAAGAATACGGCGTCGATTGTCCGAATAAGCTCAACGGCATGTTCGCCTTCGCGATCTGGGACGCGCACCAAGAGCGCCTGTTTATTGGCCGTGATCGCCTCGGCAAAAAACCGCTTTATTATTACAAAGACAATGAGCGCATCGTTTTCGGCTCGGAGCTGAAATGTCTGCTTCAGGTGCGCAGCATTCCGCGTCAGGTTTCCAAACCCGCGCTCGATTTATTTTTGACATTCGAATACGTCCCGGCGCCGCACAGCATTTTCGCCGATATTTTCAAACTGCCCGCCGGCCACTCGCTCAGCATCGATGGCAGCGGCAAATTGGAAATTCGTCAGTACTGGGATCTCCATTTTCATGAAAACGGCTATCATGAACGGGAGCTGGAAAAAGGACTCATTGATCTGCTGCAGGACGCCGTCAAAATTCGCTTGATGAGTGACGTGCCGCTCGGCGCCTTTCTTTCCGGCGGCATCGATTCGAGCTGCATCGTCGCGTTGATGGCGCAGGTGATGAAAGAGCCGGTGAAAACTTTTTCCATCGGCTTCGAAGAAGGCAGCCCGACGGCCGTAGGCTATAATGAGCTGAATTATGCGCGCGCGATTGCGAAGCATTTTAAGACGGATCACAAAGAATTTATTCTGCGACCGCGCGCGCTCGAGCTCACCGAAAATCTGGTGAAACATCTCGACGAGCCGCTGGGAGATTTTTCAATTTTCCCGACGTATCTGGTTTCCAAAATGGCGCGCGAGCATGTCACCGTCGTGCTCTCCGGCGACGGCGGCGACGAATTGTTCGGCGGCTACGACACGTATCTCGCCGATGCGATGTACCGGCAGTATCGCAAAGTGCCGGCGTTCATCCGCAATCAGCTTATTATGCCGGTAACTACATGTTTACCACCAGGCGAGAAAAAGAAAGGGTGGCGCAATCGCCTCAAAAGATTTGTCGAAGGCACGCGCTATCCCGAAGACCTTCAGCACGTGCGCTGGATGATGTTTCTCGCGGAGGAGGAAAAAGCGCAGCTCTACGGCGAAGCCATGTCGCCCGTGCGCTCTCAGCATTTGCCAGACGAATATATCCGGCACTATTTTTCCCGCGCCGATTCGCTGGATTACCTCAATCGGCAAATGTACGTCGACATCAAAACGTATCTCTGCGACGACATCATGGTGAAAGTGGATCGCATGAGCATGGCCACCTCGCTGGAGGCGCGCGCCCCGTTTCTGGATTATCGCGTCGTCGAATACGCCGCGACGATTCCGAGCGCGCTGAAAATTCGCGGCACGCAGACGAAGTATATTCTCAAAAAAGCGCTGGCGCCTTTGCTGCCGCCGGAGATTATCAATCGCGGCAAAGAAGGCTTCAGCATTCCGATTAAAAACTGGCTGCGTGAAGACTTGCGGCCCATGCTGTTGGATCTGCTGTCGCCGGCACGGATGCGGCGCGACGGCTTTTTTAACGCCGATTTTGTGCAACAGTTGGTCAATGAACATTTGCAGGGAGTTGAAAACCACAGCCACCGCCTCTGGGCGCTGATGGTTTTCAGCATTTGGCGTGACCAGTATTTGGTAGCGGCGTAAGCGTAGCACAGACGGCCTCGCCTGTTCTGTTTTGAAAATGACTGACCGGCCGCTTTTATATATAGCCTGATTTGTATCGCAACGATTTGAAGCGACCGATCAGTAGAATTTTTATTCCTTGGCGCTGTGTGGTCCGTCGAGACGGCGGACTATTCGTGAGGATAACATGTTCAAACAAGTCAAGCATCTGCGCAATTTGCTCCGCTTCGCTAAAGGAAAACCGGAGCCGATTATCGGACCGGTCAAAGCGGTGTGGGAAGTGGTGAATACGTGCAATGCCGGATGCCGCACCTGCGACCGCTGGAAAGAGAAAACCGATCCGACGATTCTCTCCACCGCCGAAGGCAGAAATTTAATTCAACAGCTCGCCGATACCGGCGTGTTGAATTTGACGTTTACCGGCGGCGAGCCGCTGCTCCGCAAAGATATTTACGAGCTGGTCGCCGCGGCGAAAGCCCGTGACCTGTCGACGTCGTTGTATACCAACAGCCTGCTGCTCAATGTCCGGCGCGCCAAAGAATTGATTGACTCCGGCCTCGATCTGATTTATCTTTCACTAGACGGCAGCAAGCCGGAGCTGAACGACGGCTTGCGCGGCATTAGCGGCTATTTTGATTTGACGATGAAAGCGCTTGAAAGCCTGAAATCGTTGCGCAGCAACGGCCATCCGAAAATTTTTATCGCCGCCACCATCACCAGAAAAAATCTGGATGATCTGGAGAATATCGCGCGTCTCGTTAAAGCCAGTGGCCTCGACGGTTTATCATTGCAGCTCGCATTGCACGCGCCGTCGATCAACTATCGTGTCGAAGACGACCTGGCTTTTCGGTCCGGCGACGGCGCGGCGTTGCAGGCCGTCATCGATCGTGTCGTCGAGCAATACGGCCATTATTTGCCGATGAACCGCGAATATTATCGGCACTTCGCGGATTATATCGAGCAGCCGCAGACGCTGCACGAGCATCTCAACACCGTCGGTTTTGCCACCGCCGTGATCAATCCGTGGGGCGATGTTTACCCCGATCCGCTGCAGACGTTCAGCATGGGCAACATTCGCCGCCAAACCTTCAAAGACGTCTGGTTCGGCGAGCAGGCGATATCGGTGCGCCGGCGTGTCGCGCGCCACGAGCACCCGGTCGGCCTGTTCGATAGTTTCGTTTCACTGAATTTCGCCGTCGAGCATGCTTCAACACTAAACTTTCATTGCATTCTAAAACCGATTTTAAACGGCGCCCAGCATTTTTAACTTGGGACCCCGATTCTCTTTTAAGAATTATAAAAGGAAATTCGGGGCCAGCCGGTCTAGTTAATTATTCCAATAATCCGGACGATTCGCTAAATCCGAATATCAAAAAATTTCCGCATGTCAGAAATCGCCATTGTCAAAGATTTAAAACACAAACGCAACGGCACGATCGAACCATCTGCGCTAGCGCTGAATAATCCGCGGCTCGAAGCGATTCGTGAATACTGGAACGCGCACATTCACGATCTTGCCATTGCCAAACATCCGGTAGGCACGAAAGGCTTTTTTGTTGATCTCGACGATTATCGTTTCGATAAATTGCGTTATTTGCCGCACGTCGTCGATTTCAACGGCTATCGCGGCAAAAAAATTCTTGAAATCGGCTGCGGCATCGGCATCGATCTGATTCGCTTTGCCAAAGGCGGCGCTCATGTCACCGGCGTTGATTTGGCTCAGCAATCCATTCAACTCGCCAAAAAAAATTTTGAACTCAACGGCCTCAAAGCCGATCTGCGCCCGATGAACGGCGAAGCGTTGGAGTTTGCCGACAATAGTTTCGATATGGTTTACGCGCACGGCGTTTTGCAATACACCGCCGATGCCGGCAAGATGGCGAAAGAAATGCGCCGCGTGCTCAAGCCCGGCGGCAAAGCCATCGCAATGGTCTACAATCGGCTTTCTTGGCTCAATGCGCTGTCGAAGGTCATGAAAGTCGAATTGGAACACGAAGACGCCCCGGTCTTGAAAAAATATTCGATCGGCGAATTTAAAAAAATGCTCTCGCCCTTCTCCACCATTCGAATCGTTCCGGAGCGATTTCCGGTCGCCAGCCGTTTGCAGCAGGGATGGAAAGCCGCGGCCTTCAACCGGATTTTTGTGCCGGCCTTCAATCTCATCCCGCGATTCATCGTTCGTCCTCTCGGTTGGCACATCATGGCGTTTTGTAAAAAATGAATGCTGTTCGTAGTAACGCCTTTAGGCGTCCTTTGTTGAGTGAATCGAGAATTCCCGAAGACTGCGATATAAAAAATGTCAAGAACCGTCTTAGTTACCGGCGCGAACGGCTTCACCGGTAGCTATGTTTGTAAACACCTCGTCCAGCGCGGTGATCACGTCCGCGCGCTCGTGCGCAAAACGAGCAAGCTGGATTTGCTGAAAAACGTCGATGTCGAGTTGGTTTATGGCGATTTAGCCAATGGCTCGATCCGCGATACTTTGGCGACGAGCCTCAAAGGCGTTGAAACAATTTATCATATCGCTGCCGTTTATCGAACCGAAGGCGTGCCGAAAAAATATTTCTGGGATGTGCATGTCGAAGCTACGCGCGCGTTATTGGAAGCCGCCGCGCGCGCAAATGTTTCTCGTTTCGTGCATTGCAGCACCGTCGGCGTGCAAGGTGAAATCAAAAATCCGCCGGCCACCGAAGACGCGCCGTACGCGCCCGGTGATCTTTATCAAGAAAGCAAAGTTGACGGCGAAAAACTGGCGCGGAAATTTTTTCAAGCGCAAAAATTTCCCGGCGTCGTCGTGCGGCCGGTCGGCATCTACGGCCCCGGCGACACGCGCTTTCTCAAGCTGTTCAAATTTATTTACAACGGCAAATTCCGTATGTTGGGCAGCGGCAAAGTGCTCTATCACCTGACCTACGTCGACGACCTTGCGCGTGGCATTTTGCTCGCCGGTGAAAAAAAAGAAGCGCTCGGTGAAGTTTTCACCATCGGTGGCGAGGGCTATTTGACGCTCGCCGAGTTGGTCGAGCGCGTGGCGCGCGCCTTGAACGTTTCCGTCCCGCGCAAAAGTTTTCCGGTTTGGCCCGTGTGGTTTGCCGGCTTATTATGCGAAATCGCCTGTCGCCCATTCGGCATCGAACCTCCGCTTTATCGCCGGCGCGTCGAATTTTTTATCAAAGACCGCGCCTTTGATATTTCGAAAGCCAAACGCCTGCTCGGCTATCAGCCGCAAGTTGATCTCGACACCGGCCTGCGCTCGACGGCAGAGTGGTATCGCACCCGGAATTTGTTGTAGTTCGTGGTAGTGCCTTTAGGCACAGGGCTTTGAATTTAGAACGCTTTGCCGACGTAAAAAAATTGTGGTATGTCAAACTTATTCACGCCTGAAGGCGTCACTACAAACCATGCCGTCGAAATTCAAAAAGAACTTTTCGACGGCAAGAAATCAAAATTAGCCAAATACAAAGAATTAATTCTTGGCGAAAAGAGCACGGCGTTTTTAATAAAATACGAAATTATCATAACGCTCATAAGCTGGTTGCCCGGCGCGCTCGGCCTGTTGCTGCGCAGCAAGCTTTATCCGCTTTTAATCGGCAGCCTGGGCCGCAACGTGACGTTCGGCATGAATGTCGTGCTGCGCCATCCTCGCAAAATTCATATTGGCGACAACGTCGTGATTGACGACAACGTCGTGCTCGACGCCAAAGGCGAGAGCAACAACGGCATCACGATTGGCAACGGCGTCTTCGTTGGCCGCAACACGATTTTAAGCTGCAAAAACGGAGATATTCTCATCGACGACAACGCCAACATTGGTTTTAATTGCGAGGTCTATTCCGCCAGTCGCGTGCGCATCGGCAAGAATGTTTTGCTCGCCGCTTACGTTTATCTCGTCGGCGGCACGCATCGTTTTGACCGCACTGATATTCCGATTCTTTTTCAAGAGCGTTCAAGTCAAGGGATCGACGTCGATGACAACGCGTGGCTTGGCGCGCATGCCGTCGTTTTTGACGGCGTGAAAATCGGCAAAGAGTGCATCATCGGCGCCGGCGCTGTCGTCAACAAAGACGTTCCGGATTGGAAAATCGCCGCCGGCGTGCCCGCGAAAGTCGCGCAAGATCGCCGCGACGTCGTAGCCCAGACTGCCAGTCTGGGGATTTGAAGTTTTAGACCGTCGCGCCATTTGGCAAACACCTGATATGAGCAGCCAGCACAAAATTCTCCACGTCATCGACAAGCTCAGCATGGACGGCGTCAATCCGAGCAGCGTCGCGTTGTGTTTTATCGAATGGATCAAACATCGCAACGCGCAGCGTTACGAGGTGATGGTCGCCTCGTTGCGGTCTCGCGACGCCGCCTCTCAACATCTCGAAAAGAGCGGCGTGAAAATGTTTTATATCGACAACGGCAAATACTCTTTTGCCAATGTCGGCGCATTAGTCGATACCATTCGTCAGGAAAAAATCGCCTTGCTGCATTTGCACGGCTACAGCGCCGCCAACTTTGGCCGCCTCGCTTCGCACAAAACCGGCATTCCCAACGTCGTGCATGAATGGGCCGTGCTCAAAACTTTGCCGCATCAATTTATGATGGATCGACTGTTGAGCGGCAAAACCAATGTCGCCGTCGGCGTCAGCGAGAGCGTGCGAGAATTTTTGGTGCAAAGCCGCTCGGTTCCACGCAATAAAACGCGCGTGGTGTGGAACGGCGTCAATCTGAATAATTTTAAAACCGCCGAATCGGAAAAAATTCAGACCTTCAGAGAAAAATTCGGCATTACCTCGCAACAGAAAGTTGTCGGCACCGTCACACGATTGCGCGAAGAAAAAGGCAATCGTTATTTTATCGAAGCTGCGCCGCGAGTATTGCAAGAATTTCCCGACGCCCGTTTCGTCATCGTCGGTGACGGGCCGTTGCGTGAAGAACTCGAAGCATTAGCAAAAAAGTTGAATCTCGCTGGCAAACTCCATTTTGCCGGATTTGTCTCCGAAGTCGCCGTCGCGCTCGCCGCGATGGATATTTACGTGATGGCCTCGCTCACCGAAGGCTTTCCCTTTGCGCTCGCCGAAGCAATGGCCGCCGGCAAAACCGTTGCCGTCACGAACGTCGGCGGTATGAAAGAAATGGTGCAGCACGAAGAAAACGGCTTGCTCGTGCCGCCCGCCAATAACTCAGCGATGGCTGGCACGCTGGTGCGCTTGCTCAAAAATCCGACGCTCAGCCAACACCTCGGCGACGCCGCCCGCCGGCGCAGCCAGGAATTTAGTGTCGAACGCAACGTGATGGCACTGGAAGCCATTTACGCAGAATTACTTTCCAGAAAAAACGGTCAAGGCTGACCTCACGCGGCCTCCCCGGAGTGCAAACTTTAGTTTGCGCTTGAAATTACCGCGTGTTTAAACTGTGTGGAACACCCGATGGTCTCGAATGTACTCAACAAACTCCGCTGGAGTTATCGGAAAAATGTGCCGGATTTGCTCGCGCTGTTGCGCCGCCATTATCCGGAGTTCATGTTCAATAAAAATCCCAAACCGCTGCAGAATGAAATTCCAGTATTCACGTTTCATTCCGTCGAGCCGGTTTCGTTTGAAGCCAAGCTGAAATTTCTCAGCCGCAACGGTTATCGCACGTTAAACAGCGAAGAGTTTCGCGCCGCCATCGCCGGTGAAAGCGATATTCCTGAAAAAAGTGTTGTGCTGACGTTCGATGACGGCACCGCAACGCTATGGTCGGTCGCTTATCCGCTGTTGCAGAAATACGGCTTTCGCGCCATCAGCTTCATTATTCCCGGTTGCATCCCGGAGCGCGCGCCGGAAACGCCGACTTACTGGGACTTTGCAACCAAACGATCCACGGTTGCCGCGCTCACCGCGCGCGAACGCAATCATTCGCCGTTGTGCTCGTGGCAGGAAATTCAGGAGATGCACAACAGCGGCGTCATTGATTTTCAATCGCACACCATGCATCATCACATGGTCTCTGTATCGCCGCAGCTCGTCGATTTCATTCATCCGCGCTATAATTTTTATTTTTTTGCCAACATCAACGTGCCGGTGTATCGCGAGAACGGCAAATTGAACTATGCGCGCCAGATGCCGTGGGGCACGCCGGTTTATCGCGCCGAGCCGCGCATGGCCGGCAAGCCGCAATACTTTGATGACGAAGCCGCGCGCCAAGCTTGCATCGAGCACGTCGGCAAAAATGGCGGCGAAAAATTTTTCAGCAATGACAATTGGCGCCGGCAATTGGCCGCGACGTATTACGAAGCTTTGCAAAAACGCCGCAGCGCTGAATTTGAAACCCACGAAACGCAGGCGCAAATGATCTGGCAGGATTTACACCTCGCCAAGCAAATGATCGAAACGCGCCTGCCCGGAAAAAAAGTGGATCAACTCTGTTATCCGTGGTTCAGGGGCAGCAAAGTCGCCGTCGAGCAATCGCGCCGCGCCGGTTATCACGTCAATTACTGGGGCATCGTGCCGCAGTACAAAACCAACCACGCCGGACAGGATTTGTTTTACGTGCCGCGCATCGAAGATCATTACATTTACCGTTTGCCCGGCGAAGGCCGCAAAAATCTAAAGGAAATTTTGCAAACGAAAGTACAAGCGAACTTGCCGCGGTTCATGCACCGCGTCGCCGTCGCGAATTGATCTTCACAGTACGTCATTCCGTAGGAATCTTGTTTGTTTCCAACACGCTTATTGAAAATAAAAGGATTTCTCTTAAATGACATCGAGCGCGGCTAAAGCGCAATGCCTCACTTATCGGAGAAAAGTAGCGCAGGCACCCTGCCTGCCGCAGACAAGATGTCTGCGCTACCCCTGCCAGTGAGGCGATATGCTAAAGCTCCGCTAGGAGTGAAATGTTTATAGATAAACAGTAACCCGAATCCCAAAGCTCCGTAGGAGCGGCATGTTTCTCTCATGATCTTCGGAACCGTAGGAAAATCTTTTCTCGATGACGCCAATGCCGGTGCACAAAGCGCAATGGCCGGCAAATATTTCCTCGACGAGAAAGAAATTGATCAACGCCTGCAAATTCTTCTCGCGCCGGAAATCGCGGTCGGCTTGTGCCCACTCGGCGTTCCCACGCTGGATGCGAACGCGGGCATTTACGCGCACAAGCCCAGCGGCAGCTTCGTCGCCTTGCTCGGCAGCATTTTCAATCGCGCCGAATTAAAAACGCAATACGCGGCAAAAAATGCTAAAGCCGGCAACGACGCCGAAGTTGCATGGCAGGTTTATGAAAAGCTCGGCGTCAAAGGTTTTCGCGAGCTGAACGGCAATTTTGTTTTGGCGATTTCGGATGGCCATCAGAAAAGTTTTTATCTCGTGCGCGATCATCTCGGTATTGAGCCGGTTTATTATTGCCGCAAAGACGGCGTGCTTTATTTTTCGAGCCGTTTGCAACGCTTGACGCGCGTGCCGCAGGTCGGGCGCGTGCTCAATTACGGCGTTTTGCAGCGCTATCTGCTGTTCAATTACAATCCCGGTTACGATACGCTCTTTGAAAATGTCAACAGCCTGCGCCCCGGCAGCTATATTAAAATTGAAAACGGCAGATTTTCCGTCGAGCCGTACTGGCGCATTTCGTTCGCGCAATCGTTCGAGAAAGACGAAACCACGTATAAAAGCGAATTGCTCGAATTGATGCGCGACGCCGTGCGCCTTCGTCTGGCCGATGGAAAATTTCGCCCCGGCGCTTTTCTCAGCGGCGGCATGGATTCAAGCTCCGTCGTTCATTTCATGCACGGCCTGCTCAAGGCGCCCATCGCAACGTACTCGTTTCGCTGCTTCGGCAAAACCTATGACGAGTCGCATTACGCCCGCGTGATGTCCGAGCGTTATCAAACCCGGCATCACGAAATCCCGTTTCCCGCCGAAGAAACGAAATTGATTGCGAGCATCGCGCAACATTCGCAGGAGCCGTTTTCGGATATCGGCATCGAAGTCGCGTCGTTTCTGCTCGGCTCGCGCGTCCGCGAACAGTCTGATTACGTGCTCACCGGCGATGGCGGCGACGAGTTGTTCGGCGGCCATCCGGTTTATCTCGCCGACCGCGCCGCGGAAATGTTTGCGAAAATTCCCGGCTTCATCCGGCAGCCGCTCACCCACGCGCTGCAATTGTTGCCGGATACCGACGCGAAGAAAAGCCTGCCGGTCAAAGCGAAACGCTTTTCATACAGTTGCAAATTTCCCGCGTCGCTTTATAGCAATCGCTGGCGCATATACTACACGCCGGAAGAGTTGCAAAAATTATGTGCGCCGGATTTGCGCCAGCGCGTCAACGGCTTCAATCCGTATCGCGACCTGTTGGAGATTTATCAGGAAGCCGACGGCAAAGATCATCTCAGCGTCACGCTCTACGGCGATTATTATACCGTCGTCAATTTTTATA
>Ga0247727_10014298_pt1 | contig 13216 bp, 10 predicted proteins | sample WisWelCaveWW1625_FD_202498 | JGI IMG/M metagenome (GOLD analysis project Ga0247727, IMG submission 202498) | Biofilm microbial communities from Wishing Well Cave, Virginia, United States - WW16-25 | ecosystem: Environmental > Aquatic > Deep subsurface > Groundwater > Cave microbial mat | place... | reverse complement strand
CAGTCGCCAAGTCACAATACGCAGCCATGAGCAAAGAAGGGTGGAAGACGAATCGTGGCCGCGTGTATCTGCTTTATGGCAAGCCCGATGAAATCGAACGCAACGTCAGCACCGGCGAAACCAAGCCGCACGAAATTTGGCATTACTACGGCCTAGAAAACAGCGTGCTCTTCGTCTTCATCGAGCGCTTGGGCTTCGGAGATTATGAATTGGTGCACTCCACCAAGCGCGGGGAGTTGCAAGATGAAAATTGGCAGCGCTTCTTGCGATAACTCCTGACACAAGTTTTTCTCTCATCCGTTTGCGCGAGGAGAATCTTGACATGAAAGCGAAGCGTCGTATTCAAAGTGCTCTCGCACTAGGACTGTTGGCAACGTGGTGGGGAGCGTGTACAGAATCGCCGTTTGAAAACGATATCAAGCCGGTGGCGCGCGTCATTCGCGGCCAGGTGCAGCTTGTTGACGATCCGCAAGACCAACGTGCCGGCGTTTATGTGTGGATGGACGGCGCCAATCTCAGCACGCACACCGATAGCACCGGCAAGTTCGAGTTGGTGATTCCACATACTTTAGTGGGCGCCGGCGGTGTGGCGATTAACGGAGTCTTTCGCGTTTATTTTTATGTCGCCAACTACGGCTTTGCTTCCGTTGAAATCGCGGTGCGCGACGGCCTGTTTCAGTATAACCAGGGCGATCTCGATAACAACGGCAACTTGCAAGATCCCATTCGTCTATTTAAAATTCTCACCATCAATACCATTGTGGCGCCGCCCTCGGTGGCGCAAAGTTACGACGGCCCGATCGACATGCAAACGACGTTTCGCGCGACGGGTGATAGCGTAACGATCGTCGTGCCCAAATCCGTGGGCGGCTTGCTCGGCGGCATTTTTTTCCGGCATAAACAAACCGGCAAAATCTATATCGACATTCCCGATGAAGGCGCGGACACGCGCGAGCGTATCGTCGTCGGCAATGAACCCCTCAGCCGCCGGCAGGTGTTTCAGCTCAACGGCACGAATTTCCGCGAATTGTTTTTGCCCGTCGGTGATTTTGAAGTCATTCCTTTCTTCTTTATCGAGCAAGAGAAGATGCCCGCGGCTTTGCTCAAAAGCTTGGGCGAGAATGTTGAAGAGCCGGCGCCGGAGTATTTGAAAATTCCATTTCGAAGAGAGGGCGGGGAGTTTCAGGTGTTTTAGGCCGTTTCGTGTTTGCGCCCGAGCCTTGCGCTTGTAATATTGCTCGCGATGCGCTATTATACAAAGACACGATTTCCCGCATAGCAAGAAGCTCAGATTATTTTTCGGGAGAGTCCCATGCCCGTGACATTGCCGTTGGAAATTTACGAAACCTTTGAAGAAAAATTCGGCAAGGCCGACGCTAGAAAACTGGTGAAGTCTTTCGAGACCGCGATCGGCGATTTCTCTGATTACAAATGGGCGGTCACGCGCGACGAGCTTTTCAGCCGGCTTGCCACTAAGGAAGAAGTACGTCGGTTAGAAACTGAAATCCATCGTCTCGCGACAAAGGAAGAAGTCAGCCGTCTTCCGACGAAAGAAGAAATCAGCCGTCTCGCGACGAAAGAAGAAATCAGCCGGCTCGCGACGAAAGAAGAAATCAGCCGGCTCGCGACGAAGGAAGAAATCAGCCGTCTCGCGACGAAAGAAGAAGTCAGCCGGCTCGCGACGAAGGAAGAATTAGCGGAGTTTCGGGCTGAGAGCAATGAACAATACAGCAAACTCTCGGAAAGAATGACGGCGTTGGAATTGAAAGTCGAAAACAAGCTGCTGCAATTCGACCGCAAGTTTACCATTATGTTCGTTGTGCTCTTTTTCACCACGATTTTTTTGAACCAGAACACGTTAGAGTTTCTCTTTAGAGTTTTGGGGTTGATCAAGTAGCAGCTCGCCTCTCACAACCAAATGAAATGTCCCACTAGCTCCGGCAGCACCGGAGAGGAGCATGATATGGCATTCACGAAATGGCTTAATCGTTTGTTGGCGCTGGGGTGTTTGGGCTGCGTAAGCCTCGTGGCAGCGCAAGAAACTATGCTCTCCGGCGCGGTGCGCGACCAGAATACGCACCGTGAAATTCGCGGCGTCAACATTTTCGTCAAGGACACGAAGGTTGGAACCTCCAGTGATTTTGCCGGCCGCTACTCGCTACGCGTCGCGGAGACAACGCTGCAAACCACGATCGTGTTTCGCCACATCGCTTACGAAGCCCGAGAGATTTCATTGGACTCCCTGCGCGTGATGAAAGTGGTTTATCTCCAACCGCGCGTGATCACCCTGCCCAGCGTGGAAGTAGAAGCGGAAAACGTCGTGCGCATGGAGATCGCCAAAGACTTGCCGCAACCCACGGCGGTTATTGACGCCAAGAGTTTCGAAATTCGCGGCTACGTCGATGCCGGCGATTTGTTGAAGACCGATCAAAGCGTGCAAGTCGAAGAAGAGTTGAGCGGCAAGAAAACCGTGGCCATTCGCGGCGGCAATGCCGACGAAGTCGTCGTGCTTTACAACGGCGTGAAGATGAACAGCGCATATGACAATATCTTCGACCTCTCGCTCATCGATCTCGAAGACATCGAGCGCTTTGAAATCATCAAAGGCAGCAACACCGCGCTCTACGGCCCCGAAGCCTTTTCCGGCGTCATCAACATTGTGCCCAAAGTGCAGCAGGATTACACGCTGCGCGTGAACCAGCGCGTAGGCACGTATCGCTCCGGCAATTGGGGCGTGCACTTGTATCAAAAATTCCAAGGTCTGAACGGCTCCTATAGCTTCAAACGCGGCGGCACAAAGCGCAATATTATCGGCGCCGCGACGGACAACAACGAGCTTGAGAATCTCTCGTTGCACCACACCGCAAACCTGCTCTACAGTTTTTCCGAGCATCCCGACGGCCGGCCCGCAAACTCGCTCGGCGCGATGTACGTCTACACTTCGTTGGAATACGACAATCAGCGCGATGTGGAGAGCCTGTCGAACTTCAATCAACTGTTCTCGCTCAAATATACCGGCAATGCGCGCCGGCTGTTGAGTTTGGATTTGTCCGCCTCGCTGCGCCGATTAAAAGAAGACCAATTCTTGGCGAGCAGCACCGGCGCGCTCACCCGCGGCTTCGAAGATCGCGAGCTGCAAATCAATGCCGAGAAGCGTTTCTATCTTAATCGTCTGGATTTGCTCTTCGGCTATCAGATGCAACGCGCGGAGCTTGATTTCAACGACGTGCGCCGCAATTTCGACGAGCAACTCGTGGGCTTGGAATCCGCGGATTTGGAGCGGCAACACCACGGCCTGGTCGCCATTGCCAAACTGCACAGCGAGCCGGAGTCGGAATTTTTGCAAACCGTGGACGTGGACGTGAGCGTGCGCCATGACCGCGTGCGCGATGCGCAGAGCAATGCCGTGGTGCGCGGCACGAGCACGACCTTGCCCGATGACGCGGGCGTTTTTGCGGACAATGAGTGGAATGAAACCATGTTCAAATTCGCAGTCAGCCTCTCGGGCTATCGCGATAATCTGGCCATGAATGCGTTTCTCAATTTCGGCACGAACGTCAAATTTCCCACGCTGTTCCAGCAAATCAGCGTGCCGGAATTTTTGTGTCTTGCCGCCACCTCGCCCAATCTCAACCCCGAGCGCAACAACAGCTTGGAACTCGGCTTCACGCTCTCGCGCGACATTCGCGGCCACCGTTCGATTTATGGCTGGCAGTTGAGCGGCAACTTTTTTCAAAATCATTACGACAACAAATTCCTTACGCTGGTCACGCCCGGCATTCCCGTCGTGTTTTACGAAAACGCCGCCACGGCGCGCCTTTCCGGTTTTGAAAGTAAAGGCAGCGTGTTTTTCTTTCGTAAGAAAATCACCATCGAAGCCGGCGTGTCGCGCTTCTTTATCTCCGATCTCGCGACCTTTCCGTTTAAATCAGAGATGAAACGCACCCTCAACTTTATTGTCGATCATGCCGGCTATGCTTTCCAAGCGCACCTGTTTAAAGAAGGCGAGCAGATCGGCCGCCTGCATTTGTTCAAATTCGAGCACCAAGGCACGCCCTTGCAATGCGAATTTTCCGACATCATTTTGCCGACATTTTCCAATCTCGATCTGCACCTCAGCAAGAGCTTCACGATCAGCAAGCTCAAACTTTTTGCCAATGCCAGCGGCCGCAACCTGCTGAATAATTCCGACGTGGTGCTGGAAGGCATCGCGATTCGTGACCGCCGCTACTATCTCACCATTGGCGCTCAGTATTGAGAGGGAGCGGCACTTATGAAACGTTATCTGCGATGGTTTGCCGGCGCCGCGGTCACGCTGTGCCTGAGCTGTATCGCAAACCCGTTCGGAGGCGACGACGAAATTTCCGGCGGCTCGCGCTCCGTGCGCGGCCAGGTGAAACTGAGCAACGGCGCGAAATCCGAAGGCGCATTTGTGTGGTTGGACGGTTTCAATCTCGGCACGAACGTCAATTCCCAAAACGAATTTACTATAACCTTGCCGCCGCCTGGCAGCCAAAGCAGCGGCGGCGGCGCTTCCGGCATTTATCAACTCTACTTCTTCCTCGCCAATTACAAATTGAACTCCTCCTCTGTGGTTACGCGCAATGGCGCTTTTGTTTATGGCCAAGGCGAGGTGAATAAAAATGGCGAGCTCTTGAGCGCCAAACTTTTGGAGAGATTTCTACGCATCAGCACGCAAGTCAGCCCGGCAACCGTGGCCGCAAACTATACCGGGGCCATCACGGTGGAGGTCACACTGGAAGCTACGATTGATACGGCCACCGTCGTTTTTCCTAATACGCTCGCGGGTTTGCTCGGCGCCGTGCTCATACGTCGCGTCGGCGGGAGTGAGGTCTATGTCGCGCAAGCCGTGCCCGGCGCTGACGGCAGCGAATCTCAACGCCTCGGCCGCTCACCGGTAAAACGCGGCATGACATTCAATTTCATCAACTCGCCCTTGCCGCCGGGCGATTATGAAGTCATCCCGTACATTTTGATCCGCCATCAACCAGTGCCCTCACTCCTCATGGCGAGCTTGGGCGGTAACGTTGAAGAACTCGGCTCGAGTTATCTCAATCTTCCCATGAAACGCGAGGGCGGCCAATTCAAAGTGACGCCCTAGTTCTACTTGGGCACATTAAAACTCGCGCCCACGAAATACACTGAAAACGCGAAAAGGTTTTTTTCGCGTGTTTCGTGGGTCGCACTAGCCTTGTCGCGTTATGAACTCTCAACCTTCCATGCTGCATTCGGCGTGGAAGGTTTTTTGTTTTCGGCGATAATCTCGCGCTTGCTGTATAAGCTTACACGGCCTTGAAAGATGATAATTGTGGTTTGATCACTTCGGCTACGGAAGATAGTCCTTGACATCTAGACCCCATGATCGTATCATTTTGCGTTCGTTGTGCATTCTTAGAAGTGAAAGTTCTGTTTTGAGAGAAAACCCATGGCAAACAAACGAATCGTCAATTTAAACGTAAATGGCTCGGCCTACGAAGTCGCGGTGCGGCCCTATGACGTGCTGCTCGACGTGATTCGCGAAAACCTCAATCTCACCGGCACCAAACGCGGCTGCGATATGGGCACCTGCGGCTGTTGCACGGTGATCATTGGCGGCCGCGCGCGCCTCTCTTGTTTGACGCCCGCGCTCGAAGCCCTCGGCCATGAAGTCACGACCATCGAAGGATTGAAGTGCAACGGCGAATTGCACCCTTTGCAACGCGCATTTGCCGAGCATGGCGGCTCGCAATGCGGCTTTTGCACTGCCGGTTTCATTATGACTGCGAAGGCTTATCTTGATCAACATGCTCAACCTTCACGCGATGAGATCAAAGAAGCCATCTCCGGCAATCTCTGCCGCTGCACGGGGTACATCAAGATTGTGGATGCGATCGAGGCAGTGATAGCCCGAAACTAGCTGTGGAATTTTGATGCGCTGATATTGAAAAGAGAAACCCGACCGGAAGGCTCATGCTAACAAAGCTTATGATTCGAAATTTCAAACGACTGAGGGACGTGGATATCCCCTTGGGTAAGACAGTCGTGTTTATCGGCCCCAATAATTCCGGCAAAACTACGGCATTGCAGGCATTAGCGCTTTGGGATGTCGGCATGCGCGCGTGGAGCGCCAAACGCGAGGGCAAATCTTCACCCGCGAAACGGCCTGGAGTTGCAATCAACCGCCGCGACCTGATTTCGACTCCGGTTCCCGTGGCCAACTTATTATGGCATGGGTTGCACGTCCGACGCGCTAAAGCAAATGGTGGAGAGCGCGGCACGCAAAATATCCGCATCGCCATCTCTGTTTCAGGGGTGAATGGGGATAGAGAGTGGAGTTGCGGTTTAGAATTTGATTTTAGCAACGAAGAATCGTTCTTCTGTCGTCCATTAAGATTGCCAGGATTCGAAGACGTGCCGGTAACACAAGCCAAATACTCCGAGATTCCAATTGAAGCGTCGAACACCCGCTTCGCTTTTTTGCCGCCCATGTCGGGGTTGGCAGATCGGGAGTTTCTTAAACAATCCGGTGAAATTGGAGTGCTCATAGGACAGGGACAGACCGCTCAAGTGCTGCGTAATCTCTGCTACCAGATTGTGGAGAATGACCGCGAGAAGAGCAGAAACGATTGGAATGAAATTACGTCGCGAATCGAAATGCTATTCGGCGCAAAAATATCCCACCCCGTCTTTCTTTATGATCGAGGAGAGATTACGCTCGCTTACGAGGAACGAGACCTCCAACTCGACATCTCGGCTTCCGGTCGCGGTCTTCAACAAACCCTGCTATTGTTGGCTCATCTCTATTCGAATCCGAATACCGTGCTGTTGCTCGACGAGCCTGACGCACATTTGGAAACTCTCCGGCAACGAGAAATTTTTCGCATCATCAATGAAGTCGCCGAACAGCAAGGCTCACAAATCATCGCTGCCAGCCATTCTGAAATCGTTCTTAACGAGGCGGCCTCGACGGCGACGGTGGTGGCGTTTGTCGGCCAACCGCACCTTCTCAATGACCGCGCGTCGCAAGTCGTCAAGTCTTTGACGGAGATCGGATGGGATAAGTATTATCAAGCGGAACAGACCGGTTGGGTTTTGTATTTGGAAGGGCCGACTGATCTAGAAATACTGCGAGCTTTCGCCGATACACTCAAGCATGAACAAGCAGTAAAAGTTCTGGCTCGTCCTTTCGTTCACTACATCTCGACTAATCTACCTGAAAATGCGCGTAAACAATTTTACGGATTGCGCGATGCGAAGCCGGATCTAGTGGGAATCGCAATCTATGACCGGCTTGATAAGCAATTGCATGATGATCCAACGTTAGTTGAGCAGATGTGGCAACGGCGTGAAATAGAAAACTATTTCTGCACACAAAGCGTGCTTATAGCTTATGCTAGGGGCGATCAGCCGGATGATCTTTTTGGAAAGGCCGAGTCTGAGCGACGGGTCCGCGCCATGACTGAAGCGATTGCGGAAGTCGTTCAAGCCCTAGAGACATTGGACCGGCCTGAAATGAAACCCTGGTCGCCGGATATTAAGGCCACGGACGAGTTCCTTGAGCCGGTTTTCAAGAAATTTTTTGCCAAATTAAACTTGCCCATTCTTATGCGAAAAACAAATTATCATCAACTAGCCAAGATGCTGCGCCGCGATGAAATTGATCCCGAGATAAATCAGAAACTCGACACTATCGTTGCCCTTGCCAAACAAGCACGGCCTCAAACAGATTAAATGCGGAGATAAACGATGCCCAACCTCATCGGCAAGCCCATCCCCCTCATCGACGGTTTGAAAAAGACCACGGGCGAGGGTATTTACACGGATGACCTCAAGCTGCCCGGCATGCTCGTCGGCAAGATTCTGCGCAGCCCGTATCAGCACGCGCGCATCACGAAGATTGACACGTGCAAAGCGCAAGCGCTGCCCGGTGTGCATGCCGTCGTCATCGGCAAAGAAGCGCCGAACACTTTCGGCGTGTTGCCCATCAGTGAAGATGAAACGTCACTCGCTATCGATAAAGTCATTTTCATCGGCGACAACGTCGCCGGCGTGGCCGCGGATAACGAAGAAATCGCGCTCGAAGCTTTGCGTTTGATCGAGGTGGAATATGAAGAGCTGCCGGTCTATCGCAAATTTGAAGACAGTGTGAAGCCGGCCGCCGCGCCGATTCATCCCAACACGGTCAATGGCACGAACATTCACAAAGAGGTCGATCAAAACTTCGGCGACGTCGCTTCCGCGCGCGCATCGAGCGCTTTCGTGCGCGAAGGCGATTTCGATTTCATCGGCGTGACGCACGGCTTCACCGAGCCGCATTGCGTGATCGCGCATTATGACGCCGATAATCGCATGACGTTGTGGTCCGCGCAACAAGTGCCGCATTACTTGCATCGCGCCTTGGCGCAAGTGCTCGAGATGCCGATGCATCGCATTCGCGTCATCCGTCCGATGGTCGGCGGCGCGTTCGGCGGCAAGAGCGATCCCTTCCCGCACGAGATGGTTGCCGCGCTGCTCTCGCGCAAATGCCGTAGGCCCGTGAAAATTCTTTTTGATCGCGAAGAAGTTTTTATCAGCAATCACGGTCGTCATCCCACGCAAACCAAAATCGCGATGGGGCTAGATGACAACGGCAAGCTTACCTTTTTAGATTTGAGAGCGCACATCGACGGCGGCGCGTGGGGCAGCTTTGGAGTCGTGACGACCTACTACAACGGGGTGTTGAGCATGGGGCCATACGATCTGCAAAATTTTCGCTACAGCGGCAAGCGCGTTTATACCAACAAAGCGCCGTGCGGCGCGATGCGTGGCCACGGCGCGGTCAATTCACGCTTCGCGATGGAGACGATTATTGATGAGCTTTGCGAAGCCGCGAAGCTCGATCCGTGCGACGTGCGTTTGCAAAATCTTTTGCCGAGCAATTGCCTCACCGCGAACGGCTTTCGCATCACGAGCAATGGCACGCGCGAATGCATCGAACGCAGCCGCAAAGCTTCGGAGTGGGATAAAAAATTTCGCAAGCTCCCGTTCGGGTGCGGGATTGGCGTGGCGTGCGGCTTTTATATCAGCGGCAGTGCGCATCGCATTCACTTCAACGACTTGCCGCAATCCACCGTGCATTTGAAGATCGACATGGATGGCGGCATCACCGTGCACTGCATGGCTGCGGAAATCGGGCAGGGCAGCGACACCATGCTCGCACAATGCGTGGCCGAGCCGCTCGGCGTGAAGCTCGATCGTTTGCGTATTTTTTCAAGCGACTCCGACACTGATCCCATCGACCTCGGCTCCTATTCGAGTCGCGTCACGTTCATGGCGGGCAATGCCGCGCGCGAAGCCGCGCTCAAAATTCGCGAGAAGCTTGTGAACGCCGCCGAGAAAATTACCGGCTATCCCGCTGAAGGTTTTATTTTAGAGAATGAAGAAATCATTTATACGCGCGATACTCGCGTACGTGTCACCTTTATGCAGGCGCTTGAAAAGGCGTTAGCCAACAACGGCGCGTTGATCGCGAAAGGCAAATACATGGGGCCGCCGCCCATCGGCGCAAAATTCAAAGGCGCGCGCGCCGGACTTTCGCCCACCTACACTTTTCAATGCTACATCGCCGAAGTCAGTGTTGATACCGAAACCTTTGAGCCGCGTGTGGAAAAAGTTTGGGCCGCGCACGATTGCGGCAAAGCGCTCAATCCGCTTGCAGTGCAAGGACAAATCGAGGGCTGCATTCACATGGGCCTCGGCCAGGCATTGATGGAAGAGATGGCGTACAATCGCGGCAATATTCTCAGCGCGAATTTTCTCGATTATCGTACGCTCACGCCCATGCAAATGCCCGAAGTCGAGGTGATCATCGTCGAGAGTGATGATCCCGAAGGCCCGTGGGGCGCGAAAGAAGCAGGAGAGGGGCCGCTGTTGCCGATACTTCCTGCGGTCGCGAATGCCATCTACGACGCCGTCGGCGTGCGTATGCGCAGCTTGCCCATGACCGCGGATAAAATTTGGAAAGCCGTGAATGAGCGCGAGAAGCGCAGGGTGCGTTCGCGGGTGAAAGTGGCATGAATGCCCCTCGCCCCAAACAATTAACTTTCTGGATACACTAAAATATCGCGCCTATTTCATTATGATCCTCCCTCGTTTTCAATATCATCAACCCGAATCGATCACCGAAGCCGTGCGCCTCGCGCAAGCGTTCGACGGCGATTTCGATTTCATTTCCGGCGGCACGGACTTGTTGCCGAATTACAAGAGCCGTTTGAATCCGCGCGGCAACGTGATCAGCCTCAGCGGCATTCAAGAACTGTTCGAGATTTCTCCCGAGCGCATCGGCGCGATGGCGCGACTTGCGGACGTGGTTGCGCATGAAACGCTCAAACACAAGCTGCCGGTGATTCCACACACGGCCGCGCTCATTGCCACGCCGCTGTTGCGCGAATCCGGAACCGTCGGCGGCAATCTCCTGCTTGACACGCGCTGTTATTACTTCAATCAAAGCTGGTTTTGGCGCGACTCAAAAGACTATTGCCTCAAGGCCGACGGGAATGTCTGTCTCGTCGTGCCGCAAGAAACGATTTGTTACGCGACTTATTCCGGCGATCTCGCGCCCGTGTTCATGGCCCTCGGCGCGAAGTTCGTATTGGTCGGGCCGGAGGGCAAGCGCGAAGTAGCGAGCGAAAAATTTTTCACGCACGACGGCATCACGCGCCACGTCAAGCTGCCGGAAGAAATTCTCACACACGTGCTCATTCCCCAAGAAGCACAAACCTTGCGCGCCGATTATCAAAAACTCCGCGTGCGCGATTCCATGGATTTTCCCGTGCTCGGCGTCGCCGTCGCCATTGATTTGAACGAACGCACCATTGAGCGTTTATACATTGGCTTGACTGGAGTGGCGACCACGCCTTTGCTCTGCGAAGAATTTACCCAAGCCGTGATCGGCGATCAGCTCACGGAAGATTTGATCGAAGGCCTGGCCGAGGACATCATGAACAGCGTGCAGCCCTATCGCAACGTCGCGCTCTCGCCGCAGTATCGCAAGGCGATGATCGCGGTTTATATCAAGCGTATGCTCCGGCAGTTTGTGCCAGCGGAGCGACGAGAAATCATTGTGTAGCCCCGCCCCCTTGTGGGGCACTGTTTATCGAATAAAATCGCGGTTGCAACAATACCCCACAAGGGGGCAGGACTACGGAATTCGAATGCGGCCCTCAGCATTGTCATTCTGTAAGAACCTTCCCTAGTGCTCGGAACAAAGTTAGAATCGGTATTTGTGCCCAGCGCGAGGGAAGGTCCTTCCAGGATGACATTAGAAATGGAACCATAGCACCTCATACAAAAACCCTCCCGCATATGCCCTCCTCCAAATCCGATATCGTCAAAGATCGCCAGCCCATATTGGTCATCGAATATAGCGACGAGCGCTTCGATGCCAAAGGCTATCTCGTCATTGATATGCTCGTGAACGGCGTGGCGGGGGGAGGTTGTCGCATGAAAAAAGGCGTGACGCCCGAAGAGATGATCAAGCTCGCGGAAACCATGACGCGCAAATTTACGCTCATCGAGCCTCCCATCGGCGGCGCGAAATGCGGCATCGACTTCGATCCCACGCGGACGGAGAAGCTCCTCGTCATGCAGCGCTTCTTCGAGTACATTCAGAGCTTTTTGTTCAATTGCTACGTCACCGGCTCGGATTTAAACACGAACGAAAACGAGGTTATTGCGTGCACACGCGGCATCGGCTTGCCCTGCCCGCAATATGCGCTCGCCAAAAGTTTGGGCAATCCCGAGCAACGCATTCGGCGTTTTTTCGAAGGCATCAATTTGGCCGTCGATGGTCGCGGCAACATGCTGATGAACGATGCGGCCACGGGCTTCGGCATTCGCGCCGCGGCGCAACGCGCGGTGCCGGATCACGATCTGCGCGGCTGCTCCGTCGCGATTCAAGGCTTCGGCAATGTCGGCGGCAGCGTCGCGAAATTCGTGTTCGAGAGCGGAGCAAAAGTCGTCGCGATCAGCGATCGTTTCGGCACGGTGTATTGCGAGAAGGGTTTGGATGTTGAGCTTCTGCTTGCCATGCGCGATGAGCGCACGAAGGCAGTGTTTCCGGTTTTGCTCAAGGCCGAGCAACGCCCGCGAGAATATGAGTTGCTCTCGGATACCGAAGCGATTTATGCTTTCGGCGACGACCTGTTCATTCCGGTGGCGGACAGCGGCCTCATCAACGAAGGCAATTATCGCAAGATCAAAGCGCGTTACCTCGTGTGCGGCGCGAATGCCCCGTTTTCCGATGTCGAACTGGAAGAGAAGCTGTTTGGATTGGGGAAAGTTGTGGTGCCGGATTTCATTGCGAATGCGGGCACGGCCGCGCTCTACAATACTTTGATGAAAGAGGAGGGCCCGGTGAGCGTGGTGGGCCTGCGCAAGAGTATCGAAACGCAAATCGGCGCGGCCACGGACGAAGCGTTGCAAAAATCAATTGCCGAAAAAATTTCCCCACGCGTCGCCGCGGAAATCATCGCCGCGGAAAAAATCAACGCGTATCCCGCCAAATATCTCACCGCGATTTCGAAACGCTGGCATTAGTGCTTTCAGCGCGCGATGAAGAATTCCGCGTCTTGAAGCGCCTCTTCCCAAGCTCACGCGTGGCAAGCACGCAAGCACTTCCTTGAGTTGAAAGCTCGCCTTCGAATACTGCGTGACCGGCAATGTCAAATTATCGTTGTCAAATTTAGGCAGAAAAGAAGAAGACCGCACCGGAGGAAGAGGGAGGTGCGCGCGCCGTTTTGAGAGATAGAGAAGAGGGAGGTTAAAATGGTTCTCTATATTTTCTTGCACGCTAACGCGAGCATAACCGGCGCGGACGCACGCCAAGATTGTAAACGTTAAAAATCATGTCGCCGTCGCCCCGTTCGCACCACGCAATGTTAGCGCCGCAGTTTGCCGTTACCACCGAGCTTTATGTTTGCATTACAATATAATTTTAATTCTTCTTCTTCGATTTGGTACTCCTGTTCAGAATCGGCAACCTGATTTGGGAAGGGTATGCCGCCGAGTGATGCACCGTGTTGTGTGCCACAACGCCTTCCGTCTCATCGTAGTTGTTGCCGCCTGTGTTCAGATTGCGCGCGAACCTCGGGAAATTGCTGCTCGAGACCTCGATCCGAATACGGTGCCCGGCCGCAAAGTAGTTACTGGTGGACATCGGGCTGACCGAGAGCTTGTA
>Ga0247727_10014297_pt1 | contig 13217 bp, 12 predicted proteins | sample WisWelCaveWW1625_FD_202498 | JGI IMG/M metagenome (GOLD analysis project Ga0247727, IMG submission 202498) | Biofilm microbial communities from Wishing Well Cave, Virginia, United States - WW16-25 | ecosystem: Environmental > Aquatic > Deep subsurface > Groundwater > Cave microbial mat | place... | reverse complement strand
TGTACAGTTACTCGTACCTCTGAGGGAGGAAGAATAGGGTTTGGAGTGGCAGACGATGATCCCGATTACTTTACTGAGCTTCGTTTCTCCACATTTGATACACAAACTCCTTTTCTTAACTTGGTTAACACAGCTAACTCAGCTAACGCATGTCCAGGCATAGGATGGTATGATATTCCAGGAACAGTGCAGACATCCATGCTGTGCTCGAAGACTGGAAGCGGACACACGGCTGCTGAGTTGCAGTTTTGGGTTGCAGATCCTACCAAGAAGTTGGCAAAGAGAATGACATTGGACAAGAATGGCAAGTTAGGAATAGGTGATGATACTGCGATTGCTTCATCAAGAGTTCCTAACGGCTCACTCATAATAGGAAACGGAGCATTATGTGTTGATGACGGAGGAACCAATTGCGATGATAGTACGCGAAACAGTGGAACAATCTATGCAGCTAGAACATCAGTGCAAGGTATGGACGTAGCGGAGAACTATTTGGTTGCAAATAACGTAGGGGTTGCTGATGTCGTCTGTATAGGAGTATCTGCACTCGCAGAGCATTGCGGTAGCGAATACGATGTCAATGTTATGGGTGTCATATCAGCAGATCCAGGATATCTCCTAGGTATGGATATGAAGGCAGGTATGACTGGTAAAACCGCTCCTATAGCCTTATCGGGCAGGATTCCTGTGAAAGTTACCTGCGATTATCCAATAAATATAGGAGATCCGCTCGTTCCCAGTGCGGTTCCTGGCCATGCTATGAGTTATTATGCGGGAAAGCATAATCTCTTCAACAACGTGTTCTGGACTGTTGTTGATTCGTTATACGACAGACAGGCTAGTATTTTTGGAAAAGCACTTGAATCGTGCGATAGCGGATCAACCACAATTGATGTCTGGGTAAATTAGTATCTCATCAAATCAATTGATTATGGCATTAACTAAAGCAATTACCAAAGACAACATTTGCTGTAGATGGTATGTATGTAACTGAGCTGACATATCTACTTTAATTTGATGAAGACTTTGCAAAGAATGACTAGCTATGCCTATTAGATCGACTTTTACAGACGAACAATACTCAAGGAGACAGAATTTGAGAGGGAAAGTACCTATAATAATTGCCATAGTCGCAGGCATTCTCGCGATACTGGGAGGAATAATTGTCAGCAATATGCAAGGGATTAAACAGGAATACTATGGAGCAGATAAATTCGGAATAAAGAAAATTTTTCCTACATTGACGGATGGCACGGAATGGTTTGCAAATTGGGACGATGGAATAGAACGAATCGTACTTTCTGGAGAAAGAGATCCAAATGATATAGAATTTATAGTTCGTGGTGATGGTGAAGTAATTATTGATGGTAATGGCGTCGCTAAAATGAATGGAGAAACTCCACGAATGTACGTTTCTGACCCGGCGAGGATCAAAAAGTGGAATAACGTAGAAGTAACCTTTTACGCTAAACGTGTGGGTGAGTTTCTCAAGCTGAGCTATCAGGGGTTTGTCGTAGGAACGCGCAGTGAACATCAGGATGTGACTGATGAAACTCCATGTTTGGGTAAGACTTACTACGGTAGAATGACTTATGACGGCAGGATAACGTTTCAGAAAGAGATAGTACATCATGTGTCATACAGTGATACACAGCCCGAACCACCATTGTATGCCTGGAATACTCCAGATAAGCAGCTTCCTAAAGATCAATGGGTCGGTATCAAGTTTATCGTTAGAACAGTTGATAATGATCGTCATGTTAACCTTCAACTCTACAGAGATATGACCGATGGAGCCAATGGTGGTTCTTGGGATAAATTAATCGAATACACTGACGCGGGAGGATGGCAGCAGCAAGGTAGTGATATTGCATGTCCAGGAAGCACACCAGATGAAGTACTTCTTGATCCTGGAACATCTACTTTCATAAGAAACGATGGGATAGAAGAAGCACAGTACAAATGGTTCTCTGTAAGAGAGATTGATCCCTTTCCTTAGGTGATTTCACGTTTAGTTTCAAAAAGAACGATCATTTTTTACACAATTCCTTAACTCAGTTTCGCATAATTATATTAATTTCGAAAATAAGATAAGTGACGTGTATGTCGTAAATTACGTCAGCACTGTAAATCATGATCCCCAGCACGATATTACTAAAAGTGTTATAGCAGAGACAAAGAGCTTACCCATAACAATAACAGTTTAGGTAGTGATTAAGAATATGATAGACCATTCTGATTATTGTCACACGCATTCAGAGTCTGTTCCACTTTTCCCATGTAAGATATTTGGTGACATCGTTGTTGGCTACTACTGCGTTTTATGTCAGGATTTTATTCCTAGAGCAGTTGTGCCGGAGGTAGATGTAATACGTAAACTTGTGAAGTTGAGAAGTAAGAGGATGATATCCAGTGCGAGTGAGGCAATGTGTGTTCAATAATAGGGTACAAGGGAAAAATGCCAGCTGCGCAGTTGCTGGTTGATAGTCTGCGGAGAATGGAGTATAGAGGTTATGATAGTGTAGGGATGGCTACAATTAACGGAGAACGCAGGATTCTCGTACGCAAGGGAGTGGGAAAGGTTGCTGAAGTTAGTGGGTCTTTGAATCTAGTTGAAATGCAAGGACATGTGGGAATCGGACATACAAGATGGGCTACTCATGGAAGAGTGACAGACGACAATGCACATCCACATTTATCATGTTCTCACAAGAACGCAATAGTTCATAATGGAATAATCGAGAATTACAAAGAACTCAAAGAGGAGTTAATTCAGAAAGGTCACGAATTTAAGAGTCAGACTGATAGCGAAGTAATAGCTCATTTGCTTGAAGAACATTATCGCGATGATGTTAAGAAAGCTATGATAGAGACATGCAAAAAGCTCAAGGGTTCTTATGCTTTTGTAGCTGTTTTTGACGACGCAACAATTGCTGGTGCTCGTTACGACGAACCACTCATAGTTGGCATAGCAAAAGGAGGTTATTTTCTTTCAAGCGACGTTTTGGGTTTTTTGGAACATACGGATAAAGCAATGTTTTTGGACAACGGCGATATTGTAATACTGAATCACAAGTTACAAACATTTGACTTTAGCGGTAAGAAGGTTACGAGACCTATCACGCAGGTTGCCTGGGAGCTGAATGCTGTTGACAAGGGTAGGTATGCTCACTATACCTTGAAGGAGATCAACGAGCAGAAGTACACCATACCGCTCGCTGCAAAACAAGATCCACTAAGAATACGAACGTTTTGCGATACGATGGCGAGGGCAAAGCATATCTACATAACAGGTAGTGGTACGAGTTACAACTCTGCTCTGATTGCTAAACACATTCTTTCCAAATATGTTAAGATAAAAACTGAGACTATAATGTCTAGCGAGTTCCAGTACGCTCCTGATATTCTCGATGAGGAATCAGTATTGGTTGCTATTTCGCAAAGCGGTGAAACAGCCGACATACTGCACTCTGTAAAGACAGCGAAAGCAAGTAAAGCCAAGATTCTTTCAATCGTAAACGTTCCAACCTCTTCATTGGCTAGAATGAGCGACACATTCTTGGAAACTAATTGCGGTCCTGAAATCGGTGTTGCCGCTACCAAGAGCTTTACAGGACAACTGGCAATAATCTACAATGTAGCTGATAAGTTGTCTTACGGCGCTATGGGTATTAGCGATGGAGTCGAAATCAGCAGACTTGTAGAGGAAGTCCTTACAAGATCAGAGAGTATATCACATATAGCGAGTAATTTCAAAACTGTAAAGGACGTTTATTTGCTTGGAAGAGCGCTACATTATCCAATAGCACTAGAGGGCGCTCTGAAGTTAAAGGAGTTAGCATATACGCATGCGGAAGGTTTGCCGGCTGGGGAGTTGAAACACGGTCCATTAGCTTTGATGGATAAAAATACCAAGGTCATCATCCTGAACCCGTCTGACTCGACTTACAAGGATACGATCTCTAACGCTCATGAGATCAAAGCGAGAGGATCGGAGGTAATAGGCATTTCAGACGAATATGACGAGGTATATGATCATTGGGTCGCGATTCCTAAAGTTAACGAAGTGCTGTATCCGTTGTTCGAGGTGATTCCTCTACAGATCCTTGCGTATTACACCGCTTTGAACAGAAATGCAGATCCTGATTATCCACGCAACTTGGCAAAATCAGTCACAGTTAAGTAATTTTGCATAGTCGTAGGGAATTTGGCAGGCATATCGAAGCCGCAGAACGAGCAGTCAAAGTAGATCTGATGTTGAAGAGATTTACGAATCATTCCTCACGTTCTAACAAGACATCTCTTGGATTTGCATTTGCATTCATTATTTGTACGTTGAAATATAGTATAGCATAGAATTATCAAGTTTAGTACACAACTTGTAGTGCATATGGTCCTTCGATAGTCTAAAATAATACTTTCAACGATCTTACATGTGAAACTCTCCACATCTCTTCTAATTCTTGTTATCACAATATCTGCAATACCAATTTCACACGTTGAAGCAAAAGAGTTGTACGGAGGCGGGAATTACGATCTAATAATATCGGTAGGGAATATTCGTGATGACTTCGGTTCGCAGACATTGTTTCTTCCAATAGAAGACCTCGATCTTCTCATTAATGATTTTGAAAAATTGCCTTCATTGGTTAACAACACTATTTTCCCCCAGATCAAAGATCAGTTCTTTAGGAATGAAGACACACTTGGAAGGGACTATGTTGAAAACATTCAAGTTAGTTATGATATGAAGGAGAATAGCATGGACATTTTGATAAATGCACATCCTCACTTTTCCTCCTGTGATACGGAAAGCTGTATGCATAGAACTGTGAAGCTTGAACCAGAAGAAGAGGCAAGAATGTCAATTATAACTCATGTATACCTATTCATATCTTTATACACGAGTTTAGAATCATCTGATGAAGGATACGCAGGCTTCCTCAACGTTATACAGCAACAGACTTATGACAGAACTCAAATTCTTGCGAGTCAAGCAAAGCAAATCTTGAATGATCGTAGAGATGAGTTGCTTGCCAATGCAATAGAGGGTACAGGGTCACTTGCAGGGAATATCCCGATGGAGAGGATTGTTCTGAGAATATTGGAAGACGTGGTTAGAGTAACGGTACTTTTTACGCCTGGTTATACTACATCACCAGTCAAACATATTGATGAATTCAAGACAGGAATATCGATGGAAGTGATTCCAGAATTTCCAATCAGTATAATGATAGTATCTATTGCAATTGGAACCATGATTGCTTTAATGCGATTTGGAAAATTTACTGAAAGAAAATTAACATCGGATTAACCAATTGATTGTTGAAGAATTAATAATGGCTGTGCATTATTGAGCTTAGATTGCATCTTCTTGGGTTTATCTTAGCTTAAGCGTCATAGTAGCCCTGATTGTACTGGGTATAGTTGCTATCCAGATTGCAATGATTCAGTACGAACTTCCCTTATCAGGACTTCCTCAGGAAGTAAGAGAAAAGATTCCATCTAACATACGACTGATAACGGAAGCGTCAGATTACAACTTATCCGTAAAAGTATATCTCGGTAATGAGAATAATGCAGACGTATCACTGCTATTACTGCAGAACAAGATTGCGGAACCTATCATAGTGACGTTCGCGCGAATAAACCTTGCAAAGATCCTTGATATTGACTCGTATGAATATTTGGACTACCCCATGGTAGGAGACGGAGATCCTCTTGTCAGAAAGATGACGCCGTGGTATGGAAGGAGCTATGAGATGCAGCCTCTAGGCACACTAGCTGCACTAACGACAATTCCTATGGATAGAGACCAGTTGGTTGGGGAAGTTACATACTGCATTAAAAGCGAATACGACGGAATAGCAGAAGGTATACACTGTAAGAAAACTTACAAGGTCAATAATCAACTTACGTCGCATAGCTTGGCAACTCCTCTATATGACTTCAGATTAGGTAAGATAACTGCCCATGCTTCACCTGCAACTGAAATAGCAATTATTTCAGATAGTAACTGGTCGAGCGATAAGGGATGGCTCTACGTTTACAGCACTGACGGTGAAATAGATCGCAACACTCCAAACCAGATCATGCAAGAGTTAGATTTAGCTCTCCCATATTCAAACGGTGATGTTCGTGTCTATCACACTGTGGCAGCTAAGAGTCCTAAGATCCGCGGTTTCATGTACCACGTTCCTTCAATCGTTGTAATGGAACTGCCGGATGAGGAGCGAGTAGGTTACTTCTTTGTAGTTTCCAAAGATAAACCAAATAATACGTTCTTAATGAAGATCGACGAGATATTAACCAGGAAAGGCTACAGTCTAAAGGGAACAGGTGAAGGTATGCATATACTTATTGATTAAAGACTTATTCTCGATGGCAGCGAAGGTCCAATTTTCATGATAAGGTCGTTTATTGTGTAGAACTCATGTAACCACCCAATGGCTTACTAGCATTTCGATGGAAAATCCTATCTTAGATCAAACATATCAGTCGAAGATTAATATTGTACATTTCCAATGTTGTCGTATCATGGGCAAGTACGACTCTGTAAAGCTCTACAAACTAAAACGCGTTTTGGAAGAATTGTCACAGAAATCTGGGAGAGGCACGGAACTGGTCTCTCTATACGTTCCTCCAAGGAAGGCGATACATGAAGTCATTTCTACGCTGAGGGAAGAACAGGGAACTGCAACCAACATAAAATCTGATACTACAAGAAACCATGTAGTAGATGCTCTTACAAAGACAATGCAGAGGCTAAAACTTTACAACGAAACACCTGAAAATGGTTTGGTAATATTTTGTGGTGCATTGCCAACAAACGGTGTGGGTAGTGAAGTGATAACGATGTACGAAGTCGTGCCTCCCAAACCCCTGCAGACATTTCTCTATAGATGCGATGATCATTTCCATACTGACATGTTGAAGGGTATGCTGAAAGAAGAGAAGGTCATAGGGATAATGGCACTGGATACTACAGAAACTGGTCTTGCCGTTTTGCTTGGCGACAGACTTGAAATTGTTGAAAATCTAACGTCAGGCGTGGCAGGAAAGCATAGAGCTGGTGGACAGTCTGCAAGAAGGTTCGAACGCTTGCGGGAGATGGAACTCAACGATTTCTTCAATCGAGTTGCCGCACATGCAAAATCTGCCTTCATAGATTCGTACAACGTACAGGGCATAATAGTTGCCGGTCCTGGACCAACCAAGGATAATTTCTTGAAAGAAGGATACCTAGACTATAGGTTGCAGAACAATGTCTTGGCAGTGCTGGATACATCATATGCCGGAAGAGAAGGCGTAAGAGAAGCTCTTGATAAATCACAAGATATTTTGCAGGAGTACAGGCTTATTGAAGAAAGGCAACTCGTGCAGAAACTGTTTGCTGAGGTTCATTCTGATAAGGGTTTGGCTACGTACGGATTGAATGATGTAATGAATGCCTTGAAGAGTGGTATGGCAGAGTTGGTGTTGGTTACTGATAACATGCACAAGGTCAAATTGGAAATTATATGTAAAAGATGCAAAGCGAAGGTCGAGAATATTGTCGATATCGATAAACTGATTCCGGTCAAGCAGCAGTTGCTAAGCACGGCTTGTTCTGGCTGCTCTTCACTGGATCTTGATTCAAACGTGCAGGATATAGTTGACTACCTGGAGGAATTAGCGTTGAAGATAGGTGCCAAGATCGAGGTTATTTCTTCGAAAACAGAGGATGGCAGGATGCTTGAGAGTTTGGGGAAGGTGGCTGCAATACTTCGCTACAGAATGCGGTAAGATAGTACAACTTTCCAAATGGTAACTTTATGATTTATATCTTGCTTTAACGCAAATGTAATGCAATGGTAAATCAGCCTGATGATACATTTGCAGATAAGCATGAAAATGATCCGGCATCTCACTTAGATAGCACTGTAAATTCTTCAAGTGCAAAACAGGAAAGTATCGTATTCGACGATGTCGATGTAAGAGCTAATGATCATAAAGTATTGGATACACTGGGTGAGGACAAGTCGAGCTATACCTTCAAGGGTTTGATGAGGAAGCTTGGCATGCATCAGGAAAGCCTTTCACGCTCACTTCATAGACTGAATGAACTGGGTCTGATCGAAAAGTCTGATCCAGGTTACAGACTGACCAGGAAGGGAGAGTTACTTGCTAAAGACAATTTTGCTCACCCCAAGATTTCATACACGCCACTTATGCAAACCTACATCCCTACTAACATCGATGTCAGCAGTATAGTTAACAGTTTAGCTGGCAAGTGGTTCAAGAACTTGAGATGGTTGGGCATGATAGAGGGAGAGATGGGTCATACCCTGCAATGGGTAAGCGAGGAAAATTCATTCCGTGTCAACGTTCGGATAGTTGGTAACTATCTAATCATAGAAACAAGCGCAAGTAATGATAAGGATAAAGTTCAATCCACGGTTTCTGCTTACAGGGTATTCGAACATGTTGCCAAGCTTTACAGTAACCAGTATGGGAACATATCCATGTTTCCTGTATTTCTGAACGATAGAGAAGCGAACTGATGTGACCGGTTTTAGAAATTGCTAGTCAACTAATACTCGTCATTCTATAATATAGTCAATGACAACAATAGTCGGAATAAGGAGCAATGATGGAGTCGTGCTTGCATCAGACAGAAGGGCAAGCAAGGGTTTCTTCATAGGATCCAAGATAACACAGAAGATCAGCAAGGTCGATGACACGCTTGCGATGGCAATTGCTGGACAGCTATCAGATGCAGAATACATGATAAAGATGGCAAAAGCGGAACGCAAACTAGTTGAGCTAAGGCGAGGCTATCCCTTAACGGTGAAGGAATCATCCAGGTTGATTGCAAATCTGGCTTATTCTGGGCTCAAGAACTACTCCCCCTACTTCGTAGAGCTTCTAGTTGCCGGCGTAGATGGAAATGGCTCGCATGTTTACTCCGCCGACATGAGCGGTGCGATAACTGAGGAGGATTTTGCATCGTCAGGCTCTGGCTCACCTATGGCTTATGGAGTCCTCGAGAACAGTTACAATGTGAAAATAACACTTGATGAAGCACAAACACTTGCATCAAAAGCAGTTGCAGCAGCGATTGAGAGAGATCCGGGTTCTGGCAACGGTGTTGACGTATTGGCGATCCCCGCATTAGTAGTAAAGGAGGTCAGATGATGTCGGATCAGAATTTCGGTAGATATCCATACTTCTATGGTCCGCAAGGAAGACTCGTACTCGTTGACAGTGCACTGGAAGCTGTTAGTAGAGGTTCGACAACTATAGGGATCAAAACAGAAAAGTTCGCGTTGCTGTCAAGCCACATCAAACCCATTAGACCATTAGTAGAACCGTCTGAAAAAGTATTTCCGATAGACGAACATGCTGGTGCAACAGGCTCAGGATACATCGGAGATATACTTAAGTTAATAGATGAATTGAGGTTGGAGGCACAACGCCACAAACTAGTATATGAGACGCCCATCGATGTTGGTTCACTTGCAAAGCATATCGGGACATTCCTGCATAGCTATACAATATACACTGTGAGACCTCAGGCAGCATCGATATTGGTTGCCGGTATTGATCCGAAAGGTATACAGCTGTACCAAGTTGATCCAAGCGGTACATTCTTCAAGGGACAGGCATTTGCAATTGGTCAGGAATCTGAGAAAGCACTGGAAGTATTACAACGTGATTACAGCGCAGATATGAGTGTAGATCAAGCTGTGCAGTTGAGCAACAGTTCCATAGAACACGCACTGAACGAAAGGCCCATCGTCGAGCATGGCGTAGTAAATGTAGATACGAAAACTTTCAATAAACTTTAACCCTTATTTTTTCGAAAGCACTAAATACTAATGGTTATGAGGTCTTTGTGTGCAGAACGTAGGTCATGATGAATTCGTTCAAAGCATAATGGAGAGCGAAGACAAGTACCTGGTTCTCTTTTATGCCGACTGGTGTCCTTTCTGCAAAAGTTTCAAGCCGATCTTTGAGGCATATGATGGAAAGCTGCAATACAAACTTGTAGGTGCAAAAGTCAACGAGGATGAAAACCCTTTGTGGGATATGTTCAAACTTGATTCAATACCAACCATGGTCGCTTTTAGCAATGGTGAGGTGGTAACTAGAAGGGATGGCAAGCAAGGCGTAGGGCTTAGTAAGGATGACATGCAATCGATAGTGAAGGAACTTGTCTGATTATTTACCGAAGAATCCCGATACCTGCACAGTTATGAATCCAGCGCGATTGTTGTAAGCTTCCTTTTCAGCGTTGATCATAAGCTGATGATGTCCCACAGTTAAGGGCGGAGTAACGAATGTATAGGAACCTATCTTCTTTTTTGACAATTCAACAGGTGTGGTATCATACATTACTCTAATAGTATCTGGGTCGATAAAATCACCATACTTAATGCTTCTACCCTCAGTTTCCACCTCTATGAAATTCACGAATATCAACGCAATATCTCTCTCTCTGTATAACTTCTTGTCAGTGGCTGCTTGTGTTATCATTTCCTTAATTTTCACCGTTATCACTATCTTACCTGACTGTGAAGCTGCGTAGGTGTCATCGCCATCATACTTTGCAAAGAGCGTAAAGACTTCGCTGATCTGCTGCTTGAACGTCTCTCCCGCTACCTTGGCTCCGCTAAAGTCTGCCTTGAATGTAGTCTTGAAGGTACCATCAACGTCAGTAACCGTAGACGCAATCAATCTTATCTCTGCAGCTACAAAGCTGTAGAGGTTTACGTTAGCCCCGGGAATGAACCTTCCATTCGCTTCCGTCAAAATGCCTGTGAATGTTACGGTATCGCCGGCAAGAAATGTTGCATCGCATTGAAATGCGTTAGTGCACTCCGGAAGCGGATCGATTGTTAGACTTGTGTCCACGAGTCGCGGGTTGCTACCAATATGCTTTGCAGAAGCTGGGGAAACAAACGTACCTAGCAATACAATGCCCATTACTAGTGCCAATAATCTGATTTTCACACAATGTCTTACGAAATGTGCATTATAAGCACTCTGGTTAAACATGAGTATTTTATCAAGAGTAATAATTGACTCGTAATTTTATGTAGAAGTAATTCATGCATGAAGTGACCTTCAATCGAGTGCTATAGGTTCGATCAGTCCCCTTATCTTATCGGCGATTTCACTGAGTTCTTGTACGGATGAAGTCTTCCTGCTTGGCCATCTGCCCTTTTCGCTATCATTGTTAAACCTTGGCACTATGTGCACGTGAACGTGCGGCACGATTTGATTCGCAGCTTCACCGTTGTTTTGTCCCAGCGTGAAACCCTCAGCACTAACAGCCCTGATCACCGCCTTTGCTATGTGCGATGATAAACTGAACAACTTGCCAACATCATTCAATGACATATCAGATATTGTTTGATAATGTTCTTTGGGCAAAACCAATGTATGTCCTGTGTTAATAGGATATTTGTCCATGAATGCAATAAAACCATCACTTTCAAAAACGTGTGCCGCACTAGTCTTTTTGCTAATTATAGAGCAGAATACGCAGTCCATAACACGTAAAGTAATGAAACTATGCCTTATATTTTTACGGTTAATGCGGCAATAATTCCTTAAAATGCGGCAAGGTAACTGCACCTTCAGCTGCGGAACCCACCAAGGCAGCATATTTTGCCATAACTCCCCAGCTGTACCTTGGCCTCATCGGTTTCCACTTCTTCTGCCTTTTTACTAACTTTTTTGTAGAGAGTTTAACATCAAGCCTTCCTTTCTCAGCATCTATGCTGATAATATCGCCATTCCTGAGCAAACCAATAGGTCCTCCGACTGCTGCTTCTGGTGCAACATGTCCTACCATCAATCCTCTTGTTGCGCCTGAAAATCTTCCATCAGTGATCAAGGCTACCTTCTCTCCTAATCCCTGTCCTACCAAAGCTGCAGTTACAGCTAGCATCTCTCTCATGCCTGGACCTCCCTTTGGTCCCTCGTACCTTATGACTACAACATCGCCCTCCTTTATCCTTCCTTTAGAAATTGCATCGAATGCGTCTTCTTCGCGGTTGAACACCTTCGCTTTCCCTTCGAACTTCATATTCTGTACTGATGCAATTTTTACGACTGCCCCATCTGGGGCGAGCGAACCTTTAAGGACCTTCAATGTGCCAGTTCTATGAATCGGAGCCTCCATTGGTTTCAGTACCTTTTGTCCTTCAGGGATAGCAAATTTCAAACCTGCAAGATTCTCTCGCAATTTCTTGCCAGTAGCAGTAAGAGCATCTCCATGTAGCAATCCCTTCTCCAGTAACTTGCTCATCATCAAGGGCACTCCACCGATCTTATCGAGATCCAACATCACGTAAAACCCTCCAGGTCTCATATCTGCCAAATGCGGCGTTTTCTTTCTTATTCGTTCAAAGTCATTATAATTTAATTTCACTCCAGCTTCTCTTGATATCGCAAGAAGGTGCAAAACTGCGTTCGTAGATCCTCCTATCGCATTCAGTATCGTTATGGCATTTTCAAATGCCTCGAACGTCATGATATCTCTAGGTCTTACGCCAATCTCGAGTAATGTCATCACAGCTCTACCCGTTTCAAAACACATATCGGATCTTCGCGTATCTTCGGCAGGCGGAGACGCACTTCCAGGCAGAGCAATACCTAATGCTTCACTTATTGATGCCATTGTGTTCGCAGTATACATGCCAGCACACGAACCTGCACCTGGGCATGCATAATTTTCGATCTGTTTTAGCTGCTCAAGGCTCAACTGTCCTGAAGAATATGATCCCACGGCTTCAAAGACATCTTGAATTGTAAGATCCTTACCCTGATAGGATCCTGGCATGCTCGTACCTCCATAAACAAATACAGATGGTATGTTTATTCTGGCCATAGCCATCATAGTACCTGGGAGGCTCTTGTCGCACCCAGCAATTCCTACTATACCATCATACTGATGAGCGTGAACCATTAATTCGATAGAATCGGCTATAACTTCTCTGCTAATGAGAGATGCTTTCATACCTTCATGTCCCATTGATATACCATCGCTCACTGCAATAGTGGTGAATTCTCTGGGTGTACCTCCGGCAGATGTCACCCCTTCCTTGGCCCTTATTGCTAATCTGCCAAGATGAAGATTGCACGGAGTTGCTTCATTGCATGTATTAGACACAGCTATCAATGGCTTGCTTAGATCTTCATCGGTAAGACCCATCGCTTTGTACATT